>Ga0182749_1002657_pt1 | contig 12946 bp, 11 predicted proteins | sample eDN3rd37CKraftMG_FD_128875 | JGI IMG/M metagenome (GOLD analysis project Ga0182749, IMG submission 128875) | Enriched Miracle-Growth compost microbial communities from Emeryville, California, USA - eDNA 3rd pass 37_C Kraft MG (version 2) (version 2) ...
CCACATGTTGATGTCGGGATCGAGCGCGGTCGCGACGCCCTCCACCATCACCATCGTCTTCTGGAGGAGAAGGAGGTGCGGCTGGGTCGGCATGTCGAAATCGCGGGTGATGGAGAACAGCCCGTCGAGCATCTGGCCGATCGATATGTCCTTGACCGCCAGCCCCCGGATCGGCTCGCCCACCGCCCGCAGCGCGGTGGCGAACTCGGCGATATTGTGGTGCGCCGGCACATAGCCCGCCTCGAAATGGATCTCCGCGACCCGCTGGTAATTGCCGGTGATGAGGCCGTGGATGATCTCCGCCAGCCATACGCGCGCGCGCCGGTCGATCCGGCCCATGATCCCGAAATCGATCGCCGCGAGGTCGCCGTCGGGCAAAGCGAAAAGGTTGCCCTGGTGCATGTCGGCGTGGAAGAATCCCTCCGCGATCGCCTGGCGCAGGAAGGCGCGCACCAGCCGCGCGGCCAGCGCTTTGGGATCGTGCCCCGCCGCGAGCAGCGCGTCGCGGTTCGACAGCTTGATCCCCTCGAACCATTCGAGCGTCATCACCCGGCGCGCGGTGCGCTGCCAGTCGATCGCGGGGATGATGAAGCCGGGCTCGGCCTCCATCCCCTCGGCCAGCTCGGACGCCGAGGCGGCCTCGCGCCGCAGGTCCAGCTCGCGCGTCGTCCACTGGCGGAACGCGGCGATCACCAGCCGGGGGCGCAGCCGCGCCAGCTCGCCGCCCAGCGCCTCGGCCTGCGCAGCCGCCCATTCATAGGTTTCGAGCGCGCGGGCGAATTCCTCCTCGATGCCGGGGCGCAGCACCTTCACCGCCACCGCGCGTCCGTCGGTGGTGACGGCGCGATGCACCTGCGCGATCGAGGCGGCGCCGATCGCCTCCGGATCGATCGAGCGGAACAGCGCGTCGATCGGCTTGCCGAGGCTCGCCTCGATCTCCCGGCGGATATCCGCGAACGGCGCGGGGGGCAGCGCGTCCTGAAGGCGCATCAGGTCTTCGGCGGCCCCGGCCCCCACCACGTCGGGCCGGGTGGCGAGCGCCTGGCCGAGCTTGATCGCAGCCGGCCCGATCGCCTCGAACGCATCGGCATAAGCGGGCGTTTCCGGCACGCGCGCGCCGAAGCGGGCGATCCGGGCGAGGCGGCGGACGGGCGGCGGGGTGAGCGGATCGCGCTCGATCCCCTTGAGCGCGCCGTGCCGCGCGAGCGTGCGGCCCCATTTCAGAAGGCGGAAGAGGTGGACGGCGGAGCTGGTCAAGGGATCAGATCTTCCAGCCGCTGTGGATCGCGACCAGCCCGCCGAGCACCGGCTCGACACGGGTGCGCACGAAGCCCGCCCTGCCGATCATCGCCTCGAACGTCGGCATGTCGGGGAAGCGGCGGATCGATTCGATCAGGTAGCGGTAGCTCGCTTCGTCCCTGGCGAGCAGCTTGCCCACCCGGGGCACGATGCGGTGCGAGTAGAGGTCGTATAGCTCCGCGAAGCCCGGCCAGAGCGTGGTCGAGAATTCGAGGCAGAAGAAACGCCCGCCACGCTTCAGCACGCGATGCGCCTCGGCGAGGGCGGCGGGAATGTCGGTGACGTTGCGGATGCCGAAGGCGATCGTATAGGCGTCGAAAGCATCGGCGTCGAAGCTCAGCGCCTCGGCATTCTGCTCGGCCCAGACGAGCCCCTCTATCCCGCGCCGCGCGGCGCGTTCCCGCCCGACGTCGAGCATGGCGGGATTGATGTCGGCCACCGTCACCCGCGCGCCGGATCGCTGGAGGCGGAAGGCGATATCGCCGGTGCCGCCCGCCATGTCGAGGATCGCCTCCCCGCCGCGCGGCTTCACCCGGCGCACGAAGCGATCCTTCCACAGCCGGTGCATGCCGCCCGACATCGCGTCGTTCATCAGGTCGTAGCGCGCCGCGACGCTGCGGAAGACCTCGCCCACCTTCGCGGTCTTTTCCGCCGGTGAGACCTCGCTGTAACCGAAGGAGACCGTATCGCTCATGGCTGTGCGCTCTAGCCAAGGCTTGCGGCGGCGGCAAATCGAACCTAGCGCTCATCGCCTATGCCCGAGCTTCCCGAAGTCGAAACCACCGTGCGCGGCCTGCGTCCCGTGCTGGAGGGGCAGCGGCTGGCCTCGGTCGAGGCGCGCCGGGCCGACCTGCGCCGACCGATCCCGGTGGACCTGCGCCAGCGTATGACCGGCGCGACCGTGACGGGGCTTGCCCGCCGCGCCAAATATGGCCTGATCGCCACCGATCGCGGCGACACGCTGATCTTCCACCTCGGCATGTCGGGGCGCTGGCGGATCGATCCGGCGGCGATCGGCGCGCACGATCATCTGCTGATCGAGACGGCCGCCGGGCGCCGCCTCGCGCTGGCGGACCCGCGCCGCTTCGGCTCGCTCGATCTGGTGGCGAGCGGGGCGCTGGCGGATTTTCCCGCCTTCCGCGCGCTCGGGCCCGAGCCGCTCGGCCCCGATTTCACCGCGCGCCATCTGGCGGAGCGTTTCGCCGGGCGGATCGCGCCGGTGAAGGCGCTGCTGCTCGATCAGCGGATCGTCGCCGGGCTCGGCAACATCTATGTGTGCGAGGCTTTGCACATGGCGGGAATCGCCCCCGGCGGGGCGGCCGGACGGATCGGCGCCGCGCGGCTCGAAAGGCTGGTCGAATCGGTGCGCGTCGTGCTCGCGGCGGCGATCGAGGCGGGCGGGTCGAGCTTGCGCGATTATGCCCGGCCCGACGGCGAGCTGGGTTATTTTTCGAAGCAATGGCGGGTCTACGGGCGCGAGGGAGAGGCATGCGGCTGCGGCGCGCCGGTGCGGCGGCGCGTCGATTCGGGCCGGTCGACCTTCTATTGCGCGCGCTGCCAGCGCTGAAGGGCGGCATCGAGGGCGTTGACCTGCGCACCCCTTGCCGGTAAGGAGCGCGCCTTCCCGGTGCGGAGACATTCCGTGCCGCTTTTCATATCGGACCCAGAAGGACGACCATGGCGAACACGCCGCAGGCAAAGAAGCGCATCCGTCGCAACGAGCGGCGCGCCGAGATCAACGGCAACCGGGTGAGCCGCATCCGCACCTTCGTGAAGAAGGTCGAGACCGCTCTGGTCGCCGGTGACAGGGATGCCGCCGTCGCGGCGCTCGCCGCCGCCCAGCCGGAGCTGGCGCGCGGCGTCGCCAAGGGCGTCGTCCACAAGAATACCGCGGCGCGCAAGTTCGCGCGGCTCACCAAGCGGGTTTCGGCGCTCGGCTGAGATCCTCTCACGCCGGTATGACGGTGCCCGCCGGGAGCGATCCCGGCGGGCATTTCTTTTGCGTTGAATCCTTGTGACGCCGCGGTGACACCGCGCCGGCGAGACACCCGAGGACTATCCACGATTCGGTTGTTTCGGCCCCGTTAGCCATCCCGATAAAAACAAGCTATAACAGTATCTTATGGCGGCAATGGCGGATTTTCACGGCCAAGCGGTGTCAACCGGATTATTTCACCTCCATGACGGAAACATCGCTTGATCGCACGGGCGGGGGCTTTCAAAAGAGGGGCCCCGGGGGGGCGACTCAGCTTGGGGATGCACAAAAAGCGAAACTCATGCGGCGGCGGGAATGCCTGCCACGCAGGGAGAGGCTTTGTCTGTAATATTCGTGCCCCATGGGGCGGGGCGAGGTCGGGGAAAGGCGCGTGGTGCGAACGGTCGGTCTCGATGATCGGGGTAAAGAGGATTTCGGTCCCTCGCCGTATGAGGCGGCGTGGGAGGCGATTCGGACCGGGCTGCGCCGCACCTGCGGCGCGCGGACGTTCGACGGCTGGCTGAAGCCCGTGATGCTTGCCGGCTTCGACGCCGAGGCGGCGACGGTGCGGCTGGTGGCGCCCTCGGACTTCATGGCGAACTGGGTCGAGACGCATTTTTCCGAGCAGCTCCTCGCCGCGTGGCGCGCCATGCTGCCGCAGGTGCGCAAGGTCGCGATCGAGGCCGGCGCCGGCGGGGCGCGGCCGCCGCTGTTCGTGGTCGAGCCGGAGCCGGAGCCCGCGCCCGACGCCGTTGCTCCGGCGCCTGCCGGGCCGTCCGCCGCGACCGCGCCGGGGACGGCCGATCCCGCCTCCTCTTTCGAGGCGCGCTACACCTTCGATTCGTTCGTGGTCGGCAAGGCCAACGAGGTGGCCTACAATGCCGCGCGCACGCTGGCCGAGGGCGGGACGCTGGGATTCAACCCGCTGTTCCTCCATGGCGGCACCGGCCTCGGCAAGACCCACCTGATGCATGCCATCGGGCAGGAATATGTGACGCGCCATCCCGGCGCGCGCGTCATCTTCATGTCGGCCGAAAAGTTCATGTACGAGTTCGTCGCCGCGATGCGCGCGAAGGACACGCACAGCTTCAAGGCGCGGCTGCGCGCCGCCGACGTGCTGATGATCGACGACGTCCAGTTCATCGCCGGCAAGGATTCGACGCAGGAAGAATTCTTCCACACGATGAACGAGATCATCACGGCGGGCAAAAGGCTGGTGATCACCGCCGATCGCTCGCCCCAGGATCTTGACGGGATCGAGAGCCGCATCCTCTCGCGCCTGTCCTGGGGGCTGGTGGCCGACGTCAACCCGGCCGATTTCGAGTTGCGGCTCAACATCATCCTCAAGAAGCTCGAATCGATGCCGCAGGCGAAGGTGCCGCACGAGGTGGTGATGTTCCTCGCCCGGCGGATCAGCGCGAACGTGCGCGAGCTGGAGGGCGCGCTCAACCGCGTCGTCGCGTATGCGCTGCTCACCGGCCGCGCGATCGACATGGATTTCACGCAGGAAACGCTGGCCGACCTGCTGCGCGCCACCCAGCGGCGCATCACCATCGAGGAGATCCAGCGCCGCGTGTGCGAGCATTATCGCATCCGGCAGGCGGAGATGAGTTCGGCGCGCCGCGCGCGCGAGGTGGCGCGGCCGCGCCAGGTCGCCATGTATCTCGCCAAGCAGCTCACCCCGCGCTCCCTGCCCGAAATCGGGCGGCGTTTCGGCGGGCGCGACCATACGACGGTGATCCACGCCGTCCGCCAGATCGAGAAATTGCGCCAGACGGACGCCGAGCTGGATGCCGACGTGCGGCTGCTGATGCGGCAATTGGAGGGCTGACGGCCTGATTTCAGCCTGATTTGCCGCGACGGTGGCCCGGGCCACCCGGATGAAAGAAAATGCGCCGGAGACGAAGGTTCGTCCCGGCGCATTTTCTTTCATCGGCCCTCCCGCGAAGGGGGGGCGGTCACCTGTTCAGCCGTTGCGCGGCGGCGGGACGGTGATCCGCACCTCCTCGCCCGAACGGCCGGGGAAGTTGGTGAACATCGCCTGCACCAGATTCGGCACGAGCTGCGGCAGGCTGTCGGTGCGCGAGCGGGCGCGGGCCTTGCCCTCGAACAGCCGCTGGCCGTCGACGGTGCGGTTGATCGTCATGTCGAGGAAGCTCGTATAATAGGTATAGCTCTCGACGTCGGGCGGCCCCCAGAAGGGATCGCCCCAGCCATAATAGAAGGCCGAGCGATAGCCCCAGCGGCCCCAGGGATAGCCGAAGCCGCCATAGCCGCCCCAGCCGGGCGTGGAGACGATCTTCTCATGCCCGTTGTCGACGCCGTAGCGCAGCGTGACGACGAAGGTGGCGCTGCCCGGATTCGACGCGGGCTGATAGCCCATGGCGGCGAGCCGCTGCGTGACCAGCGCGGCATATTGCGAGAATTCCAGCCCGCCCGCGTCGCGTGGATTGCCGGCCTGGACAACGAAGGTCTGCCCCTGTGGCGGCGGCATGACCTGGAAGCGCGACACATTGGCCGCGAACGGCGTCGCGCACGCGCCGAGCGAAAGGAGCGCCACCGGCGCGGCAAGGGTGAGCAGTTTCCTCGACAGTTTCTTCGCGACGGACATGACACCTTACCTTTCGGAGCGGCTGGAACGCTTCATCATATTATGCCGTCCTTTCATCGCATAGGGCGGCTGAACGGCGTTTGAACGCTTCATGAACATTACGGTGCCGCCTGTTGCGCACGCGCCCGGCCTCAGGACCGCAGGCCGAGCGCGCGATAGGCCCCCGCCAGCGTCGGCGCGGCGGCTTCGGCGGCCTTCGCGGCGCCCAGGCCGAGCAGCCGGTCCAGCTCCGCCGGATCGGCGCGCAGCGCGTCGAGGCGCTGCTTGACCGGGCGCAGCGCCTCCGCCGCCACCTCGGCCAGCGCGGGCTTGAACATGCCGAAGCCCTGGCCCGCGAAGCGCGCGAGCACCTGTCCGGGCGTCTCGTCGGCCAGCGTCGCGTAGATGCTGACGAGGTTGCGCGCCTCGGGCCGCCCCTCCAGCTCCGCCGGATCGGCGGGCAGCGGCTCGGGATCGGTCTTGGCCTTGCGGATCTTCTGGACGATCAGGTCGGCATCGTCGGTCAGGTTGATCCGGCTCATGTCCGAAGGGTCCGATTTCGACATCTTCGCGCTGCCGTCGCGCAGGCTCATGATCCGCGCGGCGGCCGGCGGGATGATCGGCTCGGGCAAGGTGAACAGGTCGACGCCGAAATCATTGTTGAACTTCGTCGCGACGTCGCGCGCCAGCTCCAGATGCTGCTTCTGGTCCTCGCCCACGGGAACGTGGGTCGCCTGGTAGAGCAGCACGTCGGCGGCCTGGAGCACGGGATAGGTGTAGAGCGCGGCGCTGGCACCCTCACGGTTCTTGCCCGATTTCTCCTTGAACTGGGTCATCCGGTTCAGCCAGCCGATCCGCGCCGTGCCGTTCAGCAGCCAGGCGAGTTCGGGATGGGCGGGCACATGCGCCTGGCTGAACAGCACCGAACGCTGCGGATCGACCCCGGACGCGAGCAGCGCCGCCGCCATCTCGCGCACGTTCGCGCGAAGCTGCGCGGGATCGTTGTGGACCGATATGGCGTGCAGGTCCGCCAGGAAGAAGAAGCAGCGCGAATCGCCCTCCATCGCATCCTGCATCCTCACCCAGTTGCGGATCGCGCCCAGATAATTGCCGAGATGAAGATTGCCGGTGGGCTGGATGCCCGAGACGATGCATTGGGTCATGATGGCCCACCCTGTCGCGGACGGGCGCCTTTCCGTCAAGCAGCGCCCGTCAGGCGGCGCGGGGCGGGCGGCGCAGCTGCGCTTTCAGCTCGCGGATGCTGAACGCGCCGAACAGGAAGGCGGCGGCGAAATAGACCGACGCGCCCGCGACCATCAGGAAGGCGAGCGCCGCGATCCGCTCGGCCAGCCCGCGCCCGGTATGGGGATCGAGCACGGGGTTCAGCAGCAGCAGCAGCCCCGCCATCGCGACGGTGGCGGCGAACAGGCGCGGCGCGCGGCGGCGAAGCTGCGCGTCGATCGAGAGGTGGCCGCGCCGGTGGAGCGTCCAGTAGAGCATCAGCACGTTCACCCAGGCGGCGATCGCGGTGGTCAGCGCCAGCCCGACATGGGCGAGCGGACGGACCAGGACGAGATTGCCGATCAGGTTCACGAGCATGGCGACCAGCGCGATGCGCACCGGCGTCCGCGTGTCCGCCCGCGCATAGAAGCCGGGGGTGAGCACCTTGATCAGGATATAGGCGGGAAGCCCCAGCGAGAAGGCGGTCAGCGCGGCGGCGCTCGCCAGCGTGTCGCCGGGGGTGAACTGGCCGTGCTGGAGCAGCGCGCGGATCAGCGGCGTCGCCGACACCATCAGCGCCGCGGTCGCGGGCAGGGTGAGCAGCAGCGACAGCTCGATCGCCCGGTTCTGCGTGTGGTTCGCCGCGCGCTCGTCGGCGCCGCCGATCTGGCGCGACAGGGTGGGCAGGATCGCGGTGCCGACGCCGATGCCGATCAGGCCCAGCGGAAGCTGGTTCAGCCGGTCGGCATAATAAAGATAGGAGACCGATCCCTGCGGCAGCAGGCGCGCGGCGAGCGTGGTCGATATCAGCAGGTTGAACTGCACCGCGCCCGCGCCCAGCGCGGCGGGCCAGATGATCTTGAGCAGCCGCCTGACCTCCGGCGACAGGCGCGGCCGGCGAAGCGGCAGCACCACGCCCGCCTGCCGGCACGACCAGACCAGCCAGGCCAGTTGCAGCACCCCCGACACGGTGACGGCGATCGCCTGGGTGCGCGCGGTGTCGATGTCGTCATGGCCGCGAAAGAAGACCAGGCCGACGATCATGCAGATGTTGAGCAGCACCGGCGCCGCCGCGTTGACCCAGAAGCGATGCAGCGAATTCAATATCCCGCCGAGCAGCGACACCAGCGAGATCAGCATCAGATAGGGAAAGGTGATCCGCGTGAGCTGCGTCGCCAGCGCGAACTTGGCGGGGCCGCCGTCGGGGAAGCCGCCGGTCATCGCCCAGACGATGGGCGAGGCCGCCACCATCATCAGCGCGGTGAAGAAGAGCAGGAAGGGGAAGAGGACCGACAGCACCTTCGTGGCGAAGTCCAGCCCCTCGGGCAGTCCCTCGCGCCCCTCCTTCTCCGCTTCGGCGATCGTGCGGTTGAACAAAGGCACGAAGGCGGAGGCGAACGCCCCCTCGGCGAAAAGGGCGCGGAACAGGTTGGGCAGCCGCCACGCGATCAGGAACGCGTCCGACGCGAAGCCCGCGCCGACGAAGCGCGCCATCAGCATGTCGCGCACGAAGCCGAGCACGCGGCTAACCAGCGTCAGGCCGCCGATCGTCGCCGTCGTGCGGACGAGATTCATGAGCCTGCGTCCTCAGCCGGGCCGGCCGGCACCGTCGCGGCCCCGGCTGGTCCGGCGTGAAGGGGAGCCGGCAAGCGCCCGGATCAGGCCTGGCCGGCCGGTTCGGCCGTGCCGAGTTGGTCCGCCGCCTGCGCCTGCTGCATGTAGAGCGCGCCGAAATCGATGGGATCGAGCAGCAGCGGCGGGAAATTGCCGTCGCGGATCGCATCGGAAAGCACGCGGCGCGCGAAGGGGAAGATCAGGCGCGGCGCTTCCGCGAAGAGGAAGGGCTGGATCTGGTCCTCGGGCACGTTGCGGATGCCGAACAGCCCGGCATAGACCAGCTCGACACGGAAGGCGGTCTGCTCGTCGCCGGTCGCCGACACGTCGATCTTCAGCGTCACCTCGTGGACGTCGTCGCCCACCGTCTGCGCGCCGATGTTGAACTGCACGTCGATGCGCGGCTGGGTCTGCCACTGGTAGACGGCGGGCGCGTTCGGATTCTCGAAGGAGAGATCCTTCACATATTGGGCGATCAGGCCGACCTGCGGGCCGTTGTCCGCGCCGTTGCCGGCATCCGCGCCGGCGTTCACAAAGCCCTCGTTCTCGGCCATCGACTATCGAACCTTTTGCATGGAGGCCGGGTGCGGCCCCACCGGCCGCCACCCTTGCAGAGTCGCGCGACTAGCAGGCGCGAGGGGGGAGGGCAATGGCAGGCTTCACGCGGCGGCGCGCGCCGTCGGGCGACATGCGCATAATCACGGGATGCACCCCGGCGCGGCCGGATATCGTGGCGCTGTGATGCACAAAGGCATAGGTAGCCACCGAATCGGGGCACGGGCGAATCGCGCCATTTGAAACCGTGGCGACACATGCCTATGTAGCGGTGGAGCCAAGCGTAGCGGAGGCCTAGTGGTCGGCATCATTCTCCTTGCGATGATCTTCCTGTTCGTGGGATTGCGCCTGTGGAGCGTGCTCGGCCGGCGCACGGGGCATGAACAGCCGATCGCCAAGCCGGTCGAGGGCGAGCCGCGTCCCGTCGCCCTGCCGCGCGCCCTCAACGACGCGCCGGTCCAGCCCGTCTCGGCCGAGCCCGCCGTGGAGCCGCGCGCGAACGAGGGCGTGCGCGCCATCGCCGCGGCCGACGCGGATTTCGACGTCACCCGCTTTCTCGAAGGCGCGCAGGCGGCCTATCGCATGGTGCTCGAAGCCTTCTGGAAGGGAGACGTGGAGGAACTGGACCGGCTGGCCGGCGACGATGTCCGCGACGCCTTCGCCGCCGCGATCGCGGAGCGCGAGACGGCGGGCCACGTGCTCGACAACCGGCTGATCGCCGTCGAGCGCGCCGCGATCGAGAAGGCGCGGCTGGACGGGCAGATGGCGACGATCACCGTGCGCTTCGATGCCGATATCGCCGCCGTGACGCGCGATGCGGATGGCAATGTCATCGCCGGATCGCTGACCGACGCGGTGCCGACGCATGATCTGTGGACATTCAGCCGGCACGTCCGTGCCGACGATCCCAACTGGGTGCTGATCGAAACCGACGAGGCGGCGTGAGCCGCCTCTCTTTCGCGGGCGCGCGCGCATCGGCGCGGCGCGGAGACGCGGGCGCGTTCCGGAAGGCATCGCATATCCTGGCCGGGGCGTGCGCCGCGATTGCCGCGCTCAGCCTGTCCGCCTGCGTGTCGCCCGGCGGACAGGCGCCCGCCGCGCATCACCGCCCGCCGCCGTCGCGTCCCGCGCCGTCCGCCACCGCCCCTTCCGCCGCCGGACCCGTCTATGGCGAGATCGCGCCGCCCGACCGGCGCGTCAGCCACGCCGCGCCGCCGTCTCCGCCGCCGCTCGATCAGGTTCCGGTCGGCGACAGGGCGGCCGCCATGGGGGTGCGCGCCGGCCCCGCCGTTTCCAGCCTGGGCATCGCGCCCGACGAGGCGCGCGCCGCGCTGGCGGCATTCCGGCTGTCCTGCCCGTCGCTCATGCGCCGTTCGGACACGAGCGGGCTGACGCGCGGCGACGACTGGCGCCCGGCCTGCGCCGCCGCCCAGAGCTGGCGCGACGATGACGCCCGCTCCTTCTTCGCGCGCTATTTCGAGGCGGCGGTGGTGGGCGAGGGGCGGACCTTCATCACCGGCTATTACGAGCCCGAGATCCGCGCCTCGCGCGAGCAGCGGCAGGGCTATGACGTGCCCATCTATCGCCGCCCGGCCGACCTGATCGATGTCGATCTCGGCCTGTTCGCGGCCGATCTCAAGGGGCGCAAGCTGCGCGGGCAGGCGAAGGACGGACGGCTCATCCCCTATCCCGACCGCGCCGCGATCGAGGCGGGCGCGCTCGCCGGCCGGGGTCTCGAGCTGGCCTGGGCCGCCGATCCGGTGGAGTTCTTCTTCCTCCAGGTGCAGGGATCGGGGCGGCTGCGCCTGCCCGACGGGCGGGTGATGCGCATCGGCTATGACAGCCAGAACGGCCGCGACTATGTCGGCATCGGTGGCTGGCTGCGCGATCGCGGCGTCCAGCCCCCCGGCGGCCTGTCGATGCAGGGCATCATGGCCTATCTCCGCGCGCAGCCCGACGGCGGCAAGTCGGTGATGGACGTGAACAAGAGCTTCGTCTTTTTCCGCGAACTGACCGGCGCGGGGCCGATCGGGGCGATGGGCCTGCCGGTGACGGGCAATATCAGCGTCGCCGCCGATCCCGCCTTCGTGCCGCTGGGCGCGCCGCTCTTCCTGTCGGTCGACCGGCCCGAGGTGAGCGGCCTGTGGGTCGCGCAGGATACCGGCGGCGCGATCAAGGGGGCCAATCGCTTCGACACCTTCTGGGGCGCGGGCGAGGAGGCGCGGCGGATCGCGGGCGGCATGTCGGCGCGCGGCCAGGCATGGCTGCTGCTGCCCGTGGGCACCGTCGCGCGACTCAATGGAGGCGGCGGTGGCGGGGCGTCGTCTCGACGCTGAGGAGCGCGCGCTCTGGCGCAAGGTGACTGCCGGGGTGCGGCCGCTCAAGCAGGCGGATGCGTCCTCCCTCGCCGATGACGGCGCACGCGCGCCGCTGCCTGCCCCCACGACGCCGCGCATCACGCCGGCCGGGAAACGGCCTCCGCCCCCCGTGCCCGCCCCTCCGTCCGTCGCGGCGGCGCGCGCGGCCGCGAACACGCTCGACGGCGGCTGGGACAGGCGCCTGAAGCGCGGCGCGGTGATCCCCGATCGTTCGGTCGATTTGCACGGCCATACGCTGGCGGGGGCCCATGCCGCGCTGGAGGCGGCGCTGGCGCGCGCGGTGGCGGACGATGTGCGCGTCCTGCTGGTCGTCACCGGCCGCCCGCCACGCCCGGGTGTCGAGCGGCGGGGGTTGATCCGCGCCGCGATCGGCGACTGGCTCGCCGCCTCCGGCCATGCGGGGCGGATCGCGGCGGTGCGCGTCGCCCATCCGCGCCATGGCGGGGCGGGGGCGCTCTACCTGATCCTGCGCCGCCGCCGGGAGGATTGATTTCAGGGCGTGTGGGAAAGTCGGCGGCGCTCCCGGAAAGCGCTCTTTCGCGCTTTCTCAAACACAACGTTCAGGCGAAGACGCGCCGCAATATCGCCGCGTAGATGTCGGTCAGCGCGTGGATGTCGGGGACGGCGGCCGCCTCGTCGAGCTTGTGCATCGTCGCGTTGGGCAGGCCGAACTCGACCACCGGGCAGAGGCGCGAGAGGAAGCGCGCGTCCGACGTGCCGCCGCTGGTCGAAAGCGTCGGGACGAGGCCGGTCACTTCCCCGATCGCGTCGCTCACCATGCCGGAAAGCGCGCCCGGCCGGGTCAGGAACGCCTCGCCCGAGATGCGCGCGTCGATCGTGCCGCGCGGGGCGTGGTCCGCCACGACCTCGCGGACGCGCTCGACCAGCGCGGTCCCCGTCTGCTCGTCATTGAAGCGGATGTTGATCCGCGCGCGCGCGCGGCCGGGGATGACGTTGGTGGCGGGATTGCCCACGTCGATATCGGTGATTTCGAGATTGGATGGCTGGAACCAGCGATTGCCCTCGTCCAGCCGCCAGCCGGTCAGCGCGTCGAGGATGCGCACCAGCCGCGTCGCCGGATTGTCGGCGAGATGGGGATAGGCAACATGGCCCTGCGTGCCCGGCACGTCGATCCATATGTTGACCGATCCGCGCCGCCCGATCTTGATCGTGTCGCCCAGCCGCGCGTCCGACGTGGGCTCGCCCACCAGGCACAGGTCGGGGCGCAGGCCGCGCGCCTCCATCCATTCCATCAGCGCCGGCGTGCCGTGGGTGGCGGGCCCTTCCTCGTCGCCGGTGATGATCAGGCTCAAC
>Ga0182749_1002658_pt1 | contig 12926 bp, 11 predicted proteins | sample eDN3rd37CKraftMG_FD_128875 | JGI IMG/M metagenome (GOLD analysis project Ga0182749, IMG submission 128875) | Enriched Miracle-Growth compost microbial communities from Emeryville, California, USA - eDNA 3rd pass 37_C Kraft MG (version 2) (version 2) ...
CCTGCACCTCGCGGGTGCGGTCGCCGCCAGGCTCCGGCGTCAGCGAGATGCGGATGGTGTCGCCGATGCCCTGTTGCAGCAGCACGCCCATCGACGCCGCCGAGGCGACGATGCCTTTGGTGCCCATGCCGGCCTCGGTCAGCCCGAGATGCAGCGCGTAATCGGAACGCCGCGCCAGTTCGGTATAGACCGCGATCAGGTCCTGCACCGCCGAGACCTTGGCGGAGAGGATGATGCGGTTCTTCGGCAGGCCGATCTCCTGCGCCCGTGCCGCCGACAACAGCGCCGACTGCACCATGGCTTCGTGGGTGACGGCGCGCGCCGATAAGGGCGCACTGGCGGCGTTGTTCTCGTCCATCAGCCGGGTCAGCAAGTCCTGATCGAGCGAACCCCAGTTGACGCCGATGCGCACCGGCTTGCCGTAACGGATGGCGGTCTCGACGATCTGGGTGAATTGCGGATCGCGCTTGTTCTTGAAGCCGACATTGCCGGGATTGATCCGGTATTTGTCGAGCGCCTCGGCGCAGGCTGGATGATCGGCCAGAAGCTTGTGGCCGATATAGTGGAAGTCGCCGACGAGCGGCACGCGCACGCCCATGCGCGTGAGCTTCTCCTTGATGTGCGGCACGGCGGCGGCCGCTTCGTCGCGGTCGACGGTGATGCGCACCAGTTCGGAGCCGGCCCGCGCCAGCGCCGCCACCTGCCGGGCGGTGCCCTCGACGTCGGCGGTGTCGGTGTTGGTCATCGACTGCACGATAACCGGCGCCTGACCGCCGACGCTGACGCCGCCGACGTCAACGGCGACGGTGGCATGGCGCTTGGGCAAGGTGGTGTCGGTCATACGGGTCGGCGGTGCGATTTCGCGGTCGGGGTTTCGTCGCCGGGCTCGTCCCGGCACCGACCTGCTATAGCAGGCCGATTGCGACCGGACAAAGACGCGGAAAGGCGCCCTCCGGACGGGATCATGCTCTATCCCGGCCGGTTGACCAGCACCAGCCCGGCCGTCACCAGCACCACCGCGACGGCGAAAGCCGGCGTCAGCGGGTCGCCGAGCACCAGATAGCCGGCGGCGATGCCGAACAGCGGCGTCAGGAAACCGAAGACCGTCAGGCGGCTTGCCGAATAGCGCACGATCAGCGCGAACCAGGCGACATAAGTGATCGGCACGATATAGAGGGTCTGGTAGGCGACCGAGGCGAGTGCGATCGCCGAGGGCATCGTCGTCACCATCGGCTCGCCGACGAGGAAGGAGGCGCCGGCCAGGATCGGCACCGAGACGGCGAGCTGATAGAGCATCGATTTCTCGCTGGCGACGTGGCTGAGCCGGCTGGTCTTGATCAGCAGCGTCGTCATCGCCCAGAAAAAAGCGGAGACGACGCTAAGCATGTCGCCGAAGATCTGGCGCGGATCGAGCGCCGGCGTCGGCAGGCCGAAGGCCAGGATCATGCCGGCGAAGGACAGGATCAGCCCGACCCATTGGCGCGTGCCGAAGCGGTCGGCCGGCATCAGCCAGCGCATGCCGATGACGACGAAGAACGGCGAGAGATAGAGGAACAGGATCGCCCGCGTCGCCGTGGTGTAATTGAGCGCGTGGTAGATGCAGACGAATTCGAGCGCGAAGAAGACGCCGCACCATAACCCCGCCTTCAGCGAGCCGTCGCGCGCGAACACCGGCAGATTGCGCCAGCTCATCCAGGCGAACACGATGATGCCGGCGCCGAGCGAACGCACCAGCGCCTGCAACAGCGGCGGAATATCGTGGATCGCGAGCTTGATCGCGACCTGGTTGACGCCCCACGACAGGCACAGCACCACCATCAGCACGGCGGCCAGCGGATCGAGCGGCCGCGTCTGCGAGGCAAGCGGAGCAGAATCCGCGGCAGTTGCGGCAACCTCGCTCGTCGGTATTTTGGACATCAGCTTTCCCGGCGGGACGAAGGGCCGCGGCAGGACCGACCCGCTACGGCAAGACTAAATTTTACCGTAGCGGCTCGGTCCTGGAAGCACCATGCGGGGATCGGCATGGGCGACATGTCCGCCCGCTGCGGGGCTGGAGTAGGGTGGGTCAGCGCGCTTGCGCGCGGCAATGCGCGCAGATGCCGGGGATTTCGATCACCGGCGTTTTCGGTACGAAACCGGCGGCGCGCGCGGCCGTCTTCACCGCCTCCGTCAGTGCCGCCGAACCGGCTTCGCCGACGGCGCCGCACTGTTCGCAGAGCAGGAACACCACCGGGTCGGCGGCGTCATGGCGGCAGATGCAGGCGATGAAGGCGTTGCGGCTCTCGATGCGGTGGACGAGCCCCTGCTCGCGCAGAAATTCGAGCGTGCGATAGACGGTGATCGGCGGCGTCGCCGCGGCACCGTCGCGCATCCGGTCGATGATCTCATAAGCGCCGAGCGGGCGATGGCTGGTCAGCAGCGTCTCCAGCACTTGCCGCCGGATCGGCGTCAGCCGCTGCGCGCGCGCCACGCACAACGCCTCGGCGTGCGCCAGCGCATCGCTGGCGCAGCGTTGATGGTCGTGGCCGGGAGGTGGGAAAACCGCGGTTGCTTTTGACATTTATCGCTCCCTCGCCCCGTTGTTCCGTGATCCTGACGCTTCCAGCTCCGCCGTTGGCCCAGGTTTGACGCCTGTTGCCGAAAGTTAACGGAACTTCCTTCCCAAATGATTGTTGCATCGCAATAATAGACACTTATGTGTCGCCAGGGCGACGTACAACCCGGAGGTCTTCCCCCATGCTCAAAGGCAAAACAGCGCTCGTCACCGGCTCCACCTCCGGCATCGGGCTCGCCATCGCCCGCGCTCTGGCGCAGGACGGCGCCAACCTCGTCATCAACGGCTTCGGCAACGCCGCCGATATCGAGAAGGAGCGCGCCGGTCTGGAGCGGGAGTTCGGCATCAAGGCGATCTATTCGCCCGCCGACATGACCCGCCCGGCGGAGATCGCCGAGATGATCGCCACCGCCGAGAAGACTTTCGGCTCGCTCGACGTGCTCGTCAACAATGCCGGCATCCAGTACGTCGCCAATATCGAGGATTTCCCGATCGACAAATGGGACGCGATCATCGCGATCAACCTGTCGTCGTCGTTCCATACGATCCGCGCCGCCGTCGCCGGCATGAAGAAACGCAAATGGGGGCGCATCATCAATATCGCCTCCGCGCACGGCCTCGTCGCCAGCGAGCAGAAGGTCGCCTATGTCGCCGCGAAGCACGGCCTCGTCGGCCTCACCAAGGTGGTGGCGATCGAGGCGGCCAACGACGGCATCACCTGCAACGCCATCTGCCCCGGCTGGGTACTGACGCCGCTGGTGGAAAAGCAGATCGAGGCGCGTGCCAAGGCATCCGGCCGCAGCATCGATCAGGAAAAGGTGGCGCTGTTGTCGGAGAAGCAGCCGATGCACCAGTTCACCACGCCGCAGAATATCGGCGCGCTCGCCGTGTTCCTGGCGAGCGATGCCGCGGTGTCGATCACCGGCTCGGCCTATTCGATCGACGGCGGCTGGGTCGCCCAGTAATGGACGCCACGACGCCACAGGATCAGGCGCTGCCGGGCGGCAGCGCCCCGTCGGCCAACAAGTCGGCCAGTAAGTCGATCAATCTCGCCTTGCAGGGCGGCGGCGCCCACGGCGCCTTCACCTGGGGCGTGCTCGACCAGTTGCTCGACGATGGGCGGCTGAAGATCGAAGGCATCAGCGGCACCTCGGCCGGCGCCATCAACGCGGTGATGCTGGTCGACGGGCTCGCCCGCGGCGGCCCGCAGGAGGCGCGCAAGCGCCTCGCCGACTTCTGGCGCGCGGCGAGCCTCGGCGGCAACCTGCCCGACCTGCAACGCCGGGCGGTCGATAGGCTGTTTTCCTTCGTTCCGCTCGAGGAGACGCCGCTCGGCATCTGGCTCGATGCGGTCGGGCGCTATCTGTCGCCTTACGATCTCAATCCGCTCAACATCAATCCGTTGCGGGAGCTGATCGAGCGGTTCGTCGATTTCGAGGCGGTGCGCAATTGCACGACGATCGAGCTGTTCATCTCGGCGACCAATGTCGAGACCGGCCGTCAGCGCATCTTTCGCCGCGAGGAATTGACGGTCGACATGGTGCTCGCTTCCGCCTGCCTGCCACTGTTGTTCCAGGCGGTGGAGATCAACAACGTGCCCTATTGGGATGGTGGCTATGTCGGCAATCCGGCGCTCTATCCGCTGTTCGCGCCGACCCGCACGGAGGATTTGCTGCTGGTGCAGATCAATCCGCTGATCCGTCGCGGCACGCCGAAAAGCAAGGACGAGATCCTCGGCCGCATCAACGAGATCACCTTCAACTCCTCGCTGATGGCGGAATTGCAGGGCATCGAGTTTGTCGGCAGGCTGATCGATCAAGGCAAGCTGCCGCGCGGCACCGGCGCCGGCGAGTATCGGCGCCTGCATCTGCACCGGCTGGTGCTCGACAGTTCGGCGAAGGACCTCGAGCCGGCGAGCAAGATGAACACCGACTACGATTTCTTCGACATGCTGCGCAAGAACGGCAAGCGCGCGATGCGGCGCTTCCTCGATGCGCATTACGACGATATCGGCGTGCGCGGCACCGTCGATATCGAGGCGGAGATGAGCCTCCAGCACGCCTGACGTGCGGCGGCGCTTTTTTGCGTGGGCTTTTGCGCCGGGCATGGTCGCGCTTGGCCGCGCCCGGCCGGCGGTCGCCGGATGGCAGCCATGCAAATTATCACATGACACTTATTATAAGCATGCTTATTAATTTGCCATGCAACACGTTATCGCAGATGCTCCGGTCACCGACCGACGACCGCGCCGGCCCGGCCGGGAACTCGCCTTCGCCATCAAGGATGTCGGCCGCATGCTCCAGACCTATGCCGACCAGGAGGTCCGCCGGCTCGGCATGACCTATTCGCAATGGGCGGTGCTGTCGCGGATCGAGCGCCACGAGGGGCTCAAGCAGTCCGAGATCGCGGAGATGCTCGATTTGCAGCCGATCACGCTCACCCGTCTGCTCGACCGGCTGTGCGACAACGCGCTGATCGAGCGCCGCGCCGATCCGCAGGACCGGCGGGCCTGGCGGCTCTATCTGAAGCCGGCGGCGAAACCGCTGATGGCGAAGCTCGACGGGCTCGGCCGTGAGCTGTCGCAGAAGATCCTCGACGGCATCCCGCCGGCGAAGATCGAGACCATGCTCGGCGATCTCGGCGCCATCCGCGACAACCTGCGCAACCTGCTCAACGACAGGTCCGGCGCGTCCGAAACGGGCAAACGTCATGGCTGACAGCACGCTCAAAGTCGTTTCCGAGCCGCCGGCAAAGACCGACCCCGCCGCTGCGGGGCCGGCCGAGGCGCGCTCCTTCGTCGGCACGCTCAAGCGCCGGCGCCGTTTCCTGCTGCTGGTGGTGCTGCCGCTTATCGCGGCGCTCGCCGGCCTCGGCGTCTACGTCGCCGGCGGCCGCTACATCACCACCGACAACGCCTATATCGGCGCCCAGAAAGTGCTGATCACGCCGGACATCTCCGGCAAGGTGGCGGAGATCATGGTGCGCGAGGGCGAGCGCGTCCATGCCGGCGACGCGCTGTTCGCGCTCGATCGCACGCCGTTCGCGCTGGCGCTGGAGCAGGCGCGCTCCAAGCTCGCCAGCGCGCGTACCGACTTCAACAATCTCAAGACCAATATCAAGTCGCTCGACGAACTGGCCGCCCTGGCGCAGAAGAACGTCGAACTCAAGCAGCGCGACGTCGAGCGCAAGAGCCGGCTGTTGACCAGCCAGGCCGGCTCGCAGGCCGACGTCGATACCGCAGCGGCGGCGCTGGTCACCGCGCAGCTTCAGGCGCAGTTTACCCGCCAGCAGCGCGACAACGCGCTCAACCAGTTGCTCGGCGATCCCGATTTGCCGCTCGAACGGTTCCCCGCCTACATGCAGGCCAAGGCGGCGTTCGATCAGGCTGAGCGCGACCTCGACCATACCGTGCTCAAGGCGCCGATCGACGGCGTGGCGACGCAGGTCGACAACATCCAGCTCGGCCGCTTCGTCACCGCCGGCTCGCCGGTGTTGAGCGTGATCGACGACGCGCAGCCCTGGGTCGATGCCAATCCGAAGGAGACCGACATCACCTATCTGCGGCCGGGCCAGAAGGTGACGATCGAGGTCGATACCTTCCCCGATCACGTCTTTACCGGCACGGTGCAATCGGTGAGCCCCGGCACCGGCTCGCAGTTCTCGATCCTGCCGGCGCAGAACGCCAGCGGCAACTGGATCAAGGTGGTGCAGCGGGTGCCGGTCCGCATCGCCTTCGACAAGGACGAGGCGACGCGCCTGCTGCGCACCGGCATGAGCGCCTCGGTGTCGATCGATACCGGCCACAGCCGCATGCCGTTCGTGGCCAGCGCGATCGGGGCGGCGACCGCCGGAGAGGCCGGCAAGGACGCACGCTGATGCACGCGCTGCACATCGCCGACATGCCGGCGGGGCTGCGCCGCGCCCTGGTGACGGTGTGCGCGATGACCGCCACGATCATGCAGGCGCTCGACACCACGATCGCCAATGTGGCGCTGCCCTATATGCAGGGCTCGCTGTCCGCCTCGCTCGATCAGATCAACTGGGTGCTGACATCCTATATCGTCGCCGCGGCGATCATGACTGCGCCGATCGGCTGGCTCGCTGATCGCTTCGGCCGCAAGAGTCTGTTCGTCATCTGCGCCGCCGGATTCACCGTGGCGTCGCTGTTGTGCGCGACGGCGCAGAACATCGAGCAGATGGTGCTCTACCGGCTGATGCAGGGCATGGCCGGCGCGGCGCTGGTGCCGCTGTCGCAGGCGGTGATGCTCGACGCCTATCCGGCCGCCGAGCGCGGCAAGGCGATGGCGATCTGGGGCATGGGCGTGATGCTCGGCCCGATCATGGGGCCGACGCTCGGCGGCTGGCTCACCGACAATTATTCCTGGCACTGGGTGTTCCTGGTCAATCTGCCGGTCGGCGTCGTCACCGTGCTCGGCCTCCTGCTGTTCATGCAGGAGACCGACAAGCAGACGCATCTGCGCTTCGACTGGTTCGGCTTCGCGGCGCTGGCGGTCGGCATCGGCGCGCTGCAACTGCTGCTCGACCGCGGCGAGCAGGTCGGCTGGTTCGACGCGCACGAGATCTGGATCGAGGCGATCGTCGCGGCGGCGGGCTTCTATTACTTCTTCGCGCATTCGCTGACCACGGCGCGGCCGTTCATCGATTTCGCGTTGTTTCGCGACCGCAATTTCGTCAGCGGCTGCGTGTTCATGGTGGTGATCGGCATTGTCCTGTTCGGGACGATGGCGCTGGTGACGCCGTTCATGCAGAACCTGCTCGGCTATCCGATCCTCACCGCCGGGCTGCTGCTCGGCTCGCGCGGCATCGGCACGCTGCTGACGATGATGGCGGCGCCGACGCTGATGGCGCGCATCGAGGTGCGCACGCTGATTGCCGCCGGCCTGTCGCTCACCGCGGCGACGCTCTACAGCATGAGCGGTTTCACCCTCGACACCGACGCGCGCACGATCGTCATCGTCAGCGTCGTGCAGGGCGTCGGCCTCGGCCTGGTGTTCGTGCCGCTGACGGCGGTGGCGTTCCTGACGCTGCCCGGCCATCTGCGCACCGCCGGCACCGCGATCACCACGCTGGTGCGCAATATCGGCTCCTCGATCGGCATCTCGATGGTGATCGCCAACCTCACCAGCAAGACGACCTATATGCATGCGCGGCTGACGGAATATGTCACGCCGTTCAATCCGGCGTTGCAGATGCCCGACGTGACGGCGACGCTCAATCCCGCAACCGACACCGGGCGCGCCTTGCTCGACGGCATCGTCACCCAGCAGGCGACGGTGATCGCCTATCAGAACGACTACTGGCTGTTGATGTGGCTGACGCTGGCGGTGCTGCCGCTGACGCTGATCATCGGTTCGTCGAAGGAGTTCCGCCAACCCTCGCGCCGGGTCGAGGCGCACGCGATGGAGTGAGGCTCCCCGGCGCGCGCCATAAAAAAACGGCCGGCACCCGTGTCGATGCCGGCCGTGGTCTTCTCGTTCAGGGCGAGGCGTTACTTCGCCAGCGCCTTCTCGTAGGGGTAGATCACGTCGCCGCTCTTGTACTCGGGCGGATAGATGATCGGCATCGTGTCGAGCTTGCGGAATTCCTCGATGCTGTTGCTCTTGACGTTCTGGAACTGCACCGCCATCACCCGCTCGACGGCCCATTCGCCGTTCTTGCCGAACTTCACGTCGCCGACCGTCGTCTTGAACGTGTGGCTGCGAATGTAGTCGGCAAGCTTGCCGTCATCGAGCGACTTGGTGGCGTTCACCGCGTCGCCGAGCACCTGCAGATAGGCATAGGCCCACACCGGCATGTAGTAGCCGAGCGGATCGACGCCCTCGGCCGCCGCGCGCGCCTGGTACTTCTTGACCAGTTCAAGCGAGCCCGGGAAGGCCATCGTCTTGTGAGGCAGCCAGGTCTCGAAGTTCACCAGACCGTTGAGGAGCGGCCCGAGCTGGGTCTTGAACACGGTGGCCTGCAGGCCGACCATCGCGCCGCCCCACATCTTCGGCTTGAAGCCGACTTCGTGCATCGCCTTGACCATACCGACGGAGTCGAGCGGATAGGAGCAGACCACGAACAGATCGGGGTTGGTCGCCTGCACCGCGCGCACGATCGGGGTGAAGTCGGTGGTCGCCGGCGGATAGGTCTTGCTGTAGACGACCTTGAAGCCGGCGGCCTTGGCGTTCTCCGTCGCGCCCTCGCAGGCATTGCGGCCGAACTCGGCGTCCGCCATCGCGATGGCGATGGTCTGCGGCTTCGGCTTCTGCGCCTCGGCGACCTTGAAGAAGCCGCGGGTGAACGCGGGTTTCGGGGTCGGGCCGTTCGGGATCATCGAGAAGTAGCGGTCGTACTTGAACTCGTCGTTGATGCCGGTGCCGAACAGGCTGATGAACACCTTCTTCTTGGAGATCGCGATCGGCATCGCCGGCGCGATCTGGCCGGAGGCATAGCCGGAGACGATCAGGTCGACCTTGTCGACGTCGAGCAGCTTCGTATAGATGCCCGGCACCGTCGACGGGTTGCTCTGGTCGTCGAAGTAGACGAGCTTCACCGGCCGGCCCATCAGGCCGCCCTTGGCGTTGGTGTCCTCTTCCCAGATCTTCATCGCCAGCAGCGACGATTTGCCGTTGGCGGACAGCGGCCCGGTCAGCGACATGCCGAAGCCGATCTTGACCGGATCGCCGGATGGCGCCTGCGCCGAGGCGGTGGTGACGGCGAGCGCCAGCGCCGCCGCGGAAGCGGCCAGATAACCGCCCCAATATTTCAGACTACCAAACATCCCTGTTTTCCCTCCCATGAGTTGAAAGACGACTTGAGTTGAACGGCCCGTTACAGGCCGCCGGCAATGCAAACGATTGGCATAGTCCGATATTTGCCGATCGGGCGGCGTATCGCAACAGGCGGATCGTCGCCGCAACCAAACATTCTAACCAAACATCCTAAACGCGGGGCATGGTGCGGGATTTGTCGCAGGCGGGCTGCCGCCGGCGCGGGCGCCTCAACTCCATACCTCCCCGGCCAATTCGACGATCATCCGCAGTTTCGCCCACTGCTCCTCCTCCGCCAGCACGTTGCCTTCCTCGGTCGAGGCGAAGCCGCACTGCGGCGACAGGCAGAGCTGGTCGAGCGCGACATATTTCGTCGCCTCGTCGATGCGGCGCCTGATGTCGTCCTTCGGTTCGAGCCGGCCGGACTTCGAGGTCACCAGGCCGAGCACGAGCTGCTTGTCGCCCTTGGGGAAGAAGCGCAACGGTTCGAAGCCGCCGGCGCGCTCGCTGTCGTATTCGAGGAAATAGCCGTCGAGCGGCGTCTCGTTGAACATCACCTCGGCGACCGGCTCGTAGCCGCCTTCGGCGATCCAGGTCGAGCGGAAATTGCCGCGGCAGGAATGCATGGTGACGACCATGTCCTTCGGGCGGTCCTTGATGGCGATGTCGATCATCTTCGCGTAGATCTTCGGCAGCGAATCCGGATCGTCGCCGCGCTCGCGCGAATGCGCCCGCTCCCCGGCGTCGCACATCATCGCCCAGGTGGTGTCGTCGAGTTGCAGATAGCGGCAGCCGGCGTCGTAGAACGCCTGCACGGCCTTGCGGTAAGCCTGCGCCAGATCGTCGAAGAAATGGTCGAGGTTCGGATAGACGTCGCGGCTGACCGAGACGCGGCCCTGGCGGAAATGCAGCACGCCGGGTGCGGGAATCGTCATCTTCGCCGCCACCTTGGTGTGTGCCTTGAGGAATTTGAAATCCTCCAGGTGCGGGTGGCCGGAGAAGCCGATCTTGCTGACGGTGCGCACGCTTTCCATCTTGGTGTCGACGCCGTGAAACTTGATGCCCTTGTCGGTCTGGTAGAACTCGATCCCCTCGAGGCCCCGGAAGAAGTCGAAGTGCCACCACGAGCGGCGCAGCTCGCCGTCGGTGGCGAGCTTGAGGCCGACTTCCTCCTGCTTGCGGATGACGTCCTCGATCGCACGATCCTCGATCTCGCGCAGTTGCGCGGCGCTGATATTGCCGCGCGCCCGCTTGGCGCGTGCCTCCTGAACCGGGCGCGGGCGCAGCAGGCTGCCGACGTGGTCGGCGCGGAACGGTGCGGTGGTGCGTTGAGTCATCGGATCGGTCTCCCCCTCGTTCGTCGTGTCGGACCAGGCCGTTTGGTCGGACCAAGCCGTTTGGCTGGGCAATGCCGTGCTCAGAATGGCATTCTCCGAACGCCCGTGTCCGGTCATCCCGAGGAAAGCGCGGGGCGCCCGCTTGATCAAGGTCTCCGGGACGCGCGGTGCGCGCCCCGGAGACGATGCGGGTGAAAGCTCAGCCCCAGACTTCCTTTGCGAGATCGACGATCATCTTCAGCTTGTCCCACTGCTCGTTCTCGGCGAGCACATTGCCTTCCTCGGTCGAGGCGAAGCCGCATTGCGGCGACAGGCAGAGCTGGTCGAGCGCGACATATTTCGTCGCCTCGTCGATGCGGCGCTTGATGTCGTCCTTCGGTTCGAGCCGTCCCTGCTTGGAGGTGACGAGGCCGAGCACCACGCGCTTGTTGCTCTTCGGCAGGAAGCGCAGCGGCTCGAAGCCGCCGGCGCGGTCGGTGTCGTATTCGAGGAAATAGCCGTCGTAGTTGCACTTCTCGAGCAGGTTCTTGGCCACCGGCTCGTAGCCGCCCGAGGAGATGAAGGTCGAGCGGAAGTTGCCGCGGCAGACATGCGTGGTGATCGTCATATCGGCGGGCTTGGCTTCCAGCGCCTTGTTGATCAGCGTGGTATAGCTGTCCTGCAAGTGATCGACGTCGAGGCCGCGGTCGCGCGCCTTCTGCAACTCGGCCTGCGAGCACAGATAGGCCCAGGCGGTGTCGTCGAATTGCAGATAGCGACAGCCGGCGGCGTAGAACGCCTTGACCGCGTCCTGATAGGCTTTGGCGAGATCGTCGAAGATCGCATCGCGGCTGGCATAGACGGATTTGCTGACCGAGCCGGGCTCGAGCCGGAAATGCATGACGCTCGGCGCCGGGATGCACATCTTCGGCATCACCTTGGTGTGCGCCTTGAGAAACTTAAAGTGCTCCAGCATCGGGTGGTTGGAGAAGCCGATCTTGCTGTCGACGCGCAGCACCTGCATCTTGGTCTGCACGCCCTGGAACTGGATGCCGTGGTCGGAGGCTTCCAGGCGCACGCCGTCGAGCATGCTGAAGAAGTCGTAGTGCCACCAGGAACGGCGGAACTCGCCGTCGGTCGCGAGCTGAAGGCCGATCTCCTCCTGCTTCTTGATGATCTTCTCGATCTCGCGGTCTTCGACCTCCTTGAGCTGCGCGGCGGTGATTTCGCCTTTCTCGCGCTTCACGCGAGCTTCCTTGATCGGCGCGGTGCGCAGGATCGAGCCGACGTGGTCGGCGCGGAAAGGCGGTTTAGCTTGTGGCATGTCGATCTCCTCCGGGTGCCCACCAACGGGCCTGTCCGTTTCTCTCTCGTTAAATAACGTTGATAGCACCTTCACGGGGCTGACGTGCAACACTTGCCGCATAGCGCGCGGTGTCGGCAAGTCCGCCGAACGAGAAAAAGTGCGGCGCGATCTCGCCGAGCGCGCCAGGCGCAGTGCTGAGCGCGGCGTCAAGCGCGTCGAGAATGCGGTCGGGGCCGACATGTCCGACGAGCGCCGTCGCGGCGCCGGAGACAAGGCCCTGCATCGACGCCTTGACCCCGCAGCGCATCGCATAGCGCAGCAGGGACGGCAGCCGCGTCGGACCGGCCATGCCGACGCGGACCGGCACGTCGATCCCCTGCGCCCGCAATTGCCGCAGCCAGGCGACGATCCGCTCGGGATTGAACGAGAACTGGCTGACGATCTCAACCCGCAAACCCGCGTCGCGGGCTACGACCAATTTACTAGTCATCGCCGTCGCCAGCATCGTGTCGGTGATTTTCGGATGCCCCTCCGGATGGCCGGCGATGCCGATGCCGATGATGCCGGCCTCCGCCAGGCCGCCGCGTTCGATGACGGCGAGCGCGTCGGGAAACGGTCCGGCAACGTCGCTGTCGCCGGCGATCACCAATAGCCGCCGTACGTCGGCCTCGCCGCGGATGCGGGCGAGGAAATCGGCAAGCTCGGCGGTCGAGGCGAGCCGCCGTGCCGCGATATGCGGCACCGGCTCGAAGCCGGCGGCGCGGGTGCGCGCCGCGGCGGTGGCCTGCTCGGCCGACGTCTCGGTCGGCACCCGGCTCAGATAGACCGGCGTGCCGGGCGCGATGAGGCCGGCAAGGGCGGCGAGTTCGTCGGCCGACGGCCGCGTCGCTTCGAGCGAGAACCCGCCGAGGCCAGCCATCGCCTCACTCCCGGCGGCGCGAGATGACGAAGGATTCGTCGTAGAACCACAGGCCGCC
>Ga0182749_1002661_pt1 | contig 12923 bp, 11 predicted proteins | sample eDN3rd37CKraftMG_FD_128875 | JGI IMG/M metagenome (GOLD analysis project Ga0182749, IMG submission 128875) | Enriched Miracle-Growth compost microbial communities from Emeryville, California, USA - eDNA 3rd pass 37_C Kraft MG (version 2) (version 2) ...
CGCTACGACCGCGAGGTCGTGCTGAAGGCCAAGGACATCGCGCCGATGGTGACCTGGGGCACCAGCCCCGAGGACGTGGCGCCGATCACCGGCGTGGTGCCGGACCCCGACGCCGCGCCGGACGCCAACAAGGCCAGCGCTTGGCGCCGCAGCCTGGACTATATGGGCCTGAAGCCCGGCCAGCGGCTGAGCGAGGTGCCGGTCGACAAGGTCTTCATCGGTTCCTGCACCAACGGCCGGATCGAGGACCTGCGCGCCGCCGCCGCCGTCGCCCGCGGCCGGCGCGTGGCCGACAAGGTCTACGCCATGATCGTCCCCGGCTCGGGCCTGGTGAAGGAGCAGGCCGAGGCCGAGGGGCTGGACCGGGTGTTCAAGGAGGCCGGCTTCGACTGGCGCGAGCCCGGCTGCTCGATGTGCCTCGCCATGAACGCCGACAAGCTGTCGCCGGGCGAGCGCTGCGCCTCGACCTCGAACCGCAACTTCGAGGGCCGGCAGGGCCGCGGCGGCCGCACCCATCTGGTCAGCCCGGCCATGGCCGCGGCCGCGGCGATCGCCGGCCACCTGACCGATGTGCGCGAGCTGAACTGAGCGGTCCACAGGGCCGTCCCCGGCCTCCTCTCGTCCTGTCATGCCCGGGCTTGACCCGGGCATCCAGAAACTGTCGACACCCTCTGGATTGCCGGGTCAAGCCCGGCAATGACGGAAGGGGATGGTGACGGTGATTGGGGGGCGTGCCCGGTCCCGAGGAGCCCTGCCATGTCCGCAGCGCCCGACTCCGCGCGCAAGTGCTGCACCATCTGCCCGGCGACGCCCTCCGAGGAGGCCGTGGCAGCGTTGCCGACCGAGACCGGCTTCGGCCCGCCGGCCGGCTTCTTCTCCAGCCTGTCTGGGGCGCCTGGCTGGCCCGGCGGTTCTGATCCGGCCTGCCGGGCCCGGTCGGTCACTGCGGCGGGCCGTTCGGATTCGGGGCGCGCGGGTCGGGCACCACCGGGGCGACGGTCTTGCCGCCGGCCGGGACGGGCTGGGCGGCCTGGCTGGCGACGCCGGCGGCGCGGGCCTTGTTGAATTCGCGCTGCTGCGGCGAGACCTGGAACCCGATCGCGATCTTGGTGGCGGCGCCGTCGGCCGGGCCGGAGATCGGGATCGGCGCCAGGTCCAGCGGCACCTGCAGCGTCTCGCGCGGAGTGATCTGCAGCTTGGGCATCGGCAGCCTCAGATCGTGGACCGTGCTGCCCAGCACCTGGCCCTGGGCGTTGCCGACGGTGACGGTGTACTGGGCAGGGAAGTCCTTCTCCAGCCAGGCGGCGGGGCCGCGCCAGACGGTGAATTCGACCTCGACGTCCATGGCCACGGACTTGTCGCCATAGGTGCAGTCGCCGCGGGTGTTGGTGATGCGGGCTTCGGCCAGCACGTCCTTCGGGCTGGTGCTGTTGTTCCGCACCAGGTCGTAGACCGCGGTCTCGGCCGGAATCACGATCTGCGGGCAGCGCAGCGACGACTGTGCCGCATTATCGTCACCGCAGCCTGCCAGAGTGGCGAGCAGGAGGGCGGCTCCGCCGGCCTTCAGCCCCCCTGAGACGCCGTACCGCGCTTTTCTCGGAAGAGCACCTATATTAGGGTCGCGGCGCGGCAGTTCGGCGGGCATCGCCCTCTCCTTCAACAACGGGTTCAGGACCATAGAAAATGGCACAGGCTGGCACAAGCGCAGGCGCGGCGGCGCGGGACGCGCGGCCGTCCTTGACGGTGATGCTGGCCTCGCCGCGCGGGTTCTGCGCCGGGGTCGACCGCGCCATCCAGATCGTCGAGAAGGCGATCGAGAAATACGGCGCCCCGGTCTATGTCCGGCACGAGATCGTGCACAACCGCTTCGTGGTCGAGACGCTGGAGGCCAAGGGCGCGATCTTCGTCGAGGAGCTGGACGAGGTGCCGGACGACGCGCCGGTCGTGTTCTCCGCCCATGGCGTGCCGAAATCGGTGCCGGCCGAGGCGGAGCGGCGCAAGCTGCTCTATCTCGACGCCACCTGCCCGCTGGTCAGCAAGGTGCATCGCGAGGCCGAGCGGCATCACCGCACGGGCCACACCGTGATCCTGATCGGCCATGCCGGCCACCCCGAGGTGATCGGCACCATGGGCCAGCTGCCGCCGGGCGCGGTGCGGCTGGTCGAGTCGGTCGAGGACGTGGCGGCGCTGGAGGTCGACGACCCCGACAACCTGGCCTTCGCCACCCAGACCACGCTGTCGCTGGACGACACGGTCGAGATCGTCGACGCGCTGAAGGCGAAGTTCCCGACCATCTCGGCGCCGAACAAGCAGGACATCTGCTACGCCACCACCAACCGGCAGGAGGCGATCAAGGTGATCGCCCCGCATTGCGACGCGGTGCTGGTGATCGGCGCGCCGAACTCCTCCAACTCGGTGCGGCTGGTCGAGGTGGCGCGCCGGGCCGGCTGCGACAAGGCGATGCTGGTGCAGCGGGCGGCCGAGCTCGACTGGTCCTGGTTCGACGGCATCGGCACCCTCGGCATCACCGCCGGCGCCTCGGCGCCCGAGGTGCTGGTCGAGGAGGTGATGGACGAGCTGCACAAGCGCTACGCCGTCACCATCCAGTCGGAGCCGACCACGGTCGAGACCATCACCTTCAAGCTGCCGCGCGAGCTCAACGCGGTCTGACCCATGCCCAAGGACGGACATCTTCCGCCGCAGCGCCTGCGGAGCCCCGAGGCATTGGTCGAGGCCGGCCTGGCGGGCCATGAGCGGCTCGACGAGCTGCGCGCCATCGCCTCGCGCTATGCCGTCGCCGTGACCCCGGCGATGGCCGAGCTGATCGACCCGGCCGATCCCGCCGACCCGATCGCGCGCCAGTTCGTGCCGGCGGCGGCGGAGCTGGACACCCGGCCCGAGGAGCTGGCCGACCCGATCGGCGACGGCGCCCACAGCCCGATCCCGGGCCTCGTCCACCGCTACCCGGACCGGGTGCTGCTGAAGCTGCTGCACGCCTGCCCGGTCTATTGCCGCTTCTGCTTCCGGCGCGAGATGGTCGGGCCGGGCGGCGACGCCATGGGCGAGGCCGATCTGGGGACGGCGCTCGACTACATCCGCGCCCGGCCGCAGGTGTGGGAGGCGATCCTGACCGGCGGCGACCCGCTGATGCTGGCGCCGCGGCGCCTGGCCGACGTCGTGGCGCGGCTCGATGCCATCCCGCATCTCGGTGTCATCCGGCTGCACAGCCGGGTGCCGGTGGTGGAGCCGGAGCGGGTGACGCTCGAGCTGGTGGCGGCGTTCAAGGCGCGGGACAGCGCCGTCTGGCTAGCGATCCACAGCAATCATCCGCGCGAACTGACCCCGGCGGCGCGGGATGCGATCCGCCGCCTGGCCGATGCCGGCGTGGCCTTGGTGTCGCAGACCGTGCTGCTGCGCGGCGTCAACGACGACCCGGCGGTGCTGGAGCAGCTGTTCCGCGACTTCGTCCGCCTGCGGATCAAGCCCTACTACCTGCATCACGGCGACTTGGCCCCCGGCACCGCGCAGTTCCGCACCGGGATCGAGGACGGCCGCCGGATCATGCGGGCGCTGCGCGGCCGGCTGTCCGGCCTGGCCCAGCCGACCTATGTCCTCGACATTCCCGGCGGCCGCGGCAAGGTGCCGATCGGCCCGGACTACCTCGCCGGTTCCGACGCCGAGGGCTGGACGGTCGAAGACCCGAATGGCGACCGCCACGCCTATCCGCCGGCATCCGCGGACCCGTCGCCTTGACGTTCCTCCGCGTTCCGGGCGATACCCGCTCACGTGACTCCTCGCCGGCCAGCGGAGACTGCCATGACGACCGACGCCCACGGCGCCCTGATCTACACCATGGTGCTCGCCTCCGTGGCGGACACGAACATGACCGACGCCGAGCTGGAGACGCTGTCCGAGATGGTCCGCTTCCTGCCGGTGTTCCGCGGCTTCGACATCGACCGCATCCCGGACCTGACGCGCGACTGCATCGAGCTGCTGGAGGAGGATGACGGCATCGACCGGGCGCTCGACATCATCGCCGAGACGCTGCCGGACCATTTGCGCGAGACTGCCTATGCCATCGCCTGCGATTCGGTGGCGGCGGACGGGAAGGCCAGCCAGCCGGAGCTGCGCCTGCTGGAGCTGATGCGCGACCGGTTCGACATCGACCGGCTGGTGGCGGCGGCGATCGAGCGCGGCTCCAGCGCCCGGCACCGCACGCTGTAGCCCGCCGCCGCAGCCCACAACCGGACGGCGCGGAAGGGTGCCCATGCGGGACATCGTGATCGGCGGTTCCGGGGGCGGCGAACCTCGGCCCCGCTCCACCCGGCCGTGGATCGCGGCGGCCCTGCTCGCCGCGTTCGGCATAGCCCCTGCCATGGCCCAGACCGCAGCCTCTGCGGAGCCCGCGGCCCCCGCGGAGCCTCCGGTCGCGGCGCTGCAGGTCGGCGACGTGGCGCTGACCGCCTGCCAGCCCGATCTCGGCGGCTTCTGCGGCCACATCTCCCGACCGCTGGACCCTGCCGGCAGGCTGCCGGGCACGGTGACGGTCGGCTTCGAGTTCTACCCGCATCGCGATGCCGGCCAGCCGGCCGAAGGCGTGGTCCTGGCCCAGGAGGGCGGGCCCGGCTATTCCTCCACCGGCACGCGCGAAGGCTATCTGCGGCTATTCGAGCCGCTGCGCGGCCGGCGCGACGTGCTGCTGGTCGACAAGCGCGGCACCGGCCTGTCCGACCCGATCCGCTGCCAGGCGCTGCAGAATGCCGGCGAGTTCGTGCCCGCCGCGATCGCCGCCTGCGGCAGGCAGCTGGGACCGGCGGCCTGGATGTACGGCACGGCGCTGGCGGCCGACGACGTCTCGGCGGTGCTGGACGCGCTGAAGATCGGCAAGGTCGACTATTACGGCGACAGCTACGGCACCTGGTTCGGCCAGGTCTTCGCCCAGCGTCATCCGGACCGGCTGCGCACTCTGGTGCTGGACAGTGCCTATCCGACGATCGGCCTGTCGCCTTGGTTCGAGACCGAATGGGCCACGGTGCGCGAGGGGTTCGACCTGGTGTGCCAGCGCTCGCCCAGCTGCCGCGCTCTCGGCGGCCGTTCGCTCGACCGCCTCTCCCGCCTGGCCGCGGCGCTGCGGGCGAAGCCGGGCAAGGCCGAGGCGCCGGACGGCGACGGCAACACCGTCGGCATCGCGGTCGACGCCCCGACCCTGTTCCTGACCATGAACAGCGCCGGCGGCAGCCCGACCTTCTATCGCGAGCTGGATGCCGCCGCCCGCGCCTTCCTCGACGCCAGGGACCCGCTGCCGCTGCAGCGGCTGATGGCCGAGGCGTCGTCCTGGAACACGCCGGGCAGCGACCCCGCCGCCTTCTCCACCGGCCTCTATGTCGCCGTGGTCTGTGCCGATTACCCGCGGCTGTTCGCCGCCGACGCCTCGCGGGCGCAGCGGCAGCGCCAGCTGGTCCGCGCCACGGCGCAGAAGACCGCGGCCGATCCCGGCGTCTACGCACCCTTCACCATCCGCGAAGTCGACGCCTCGCCGCACAAATGGGAGCGGCGCGACCTGTGCCTCGACTGGCCGGCGCCGCCGAAGGGCGTGGCGCCGGGCACCGCCGTCGACCCGAAGGTGCCCTTCCCCGCCGTGCCGACGCTGGTGCTGTCCGGCGACATCGACAGCGTCACCTCGCCGGTCGAGGGGCTGGAGACGGCGCGGCTGTTCCCGGACGCGACCTATGTGCCGGTGCGCAACCTGACCCACATCACCGCGATCACCGACCAGGCGATCTTCACCCCGCCGGCGGGGGCCGACGCCACCGGCTGCGTCGCCCCGATCGTGCTGAATTTCGTGCGCTCCGGCGGCGATGCCGGCGACACCTCCTGCACCCAGCGGATCCGGCCGATCCGCACCGTTCCGGCCTTCGCGGCCAAGGCGGCCGATGTCGCCCCGGCCAAGGCCGATGCCGGCAACGCCGCGACCGAGGCCGACCTGCGCATCGCCTCGGCGGCGGCGGAGACGGCCGGCGACGTGCTGGCGCGCTATTTCGTCAATTCGGGCGGCAGCGGCGTCGGCCTGCGCGGCGGCGGCTTCCGCTTCGAGGCCTTCGACGCCGGCTACGCGTTCACCCTCGACCAGGTGCGCTGGGCCGAGGATCTGGCGGTGTCCGGCACGATCCGCTGGAACCAGGCGACCGGCGACGTCACCGCCGAGCTGACGCTGGAGGGCGCGGCCGCCGGCACCCTGGCGCTGGCCTGGAACGACCGCGACACCGACGCCATGGCCCGCATCACCGGCACGATCGACGGCCGCGCGGTGGCGGCGGAGCGGATCGCGCCCTGACAGGCCTCTTTCCTGTCATTGCCGGGCTTGACCCGGCAATCCAGAGAGCGCCGAGACCTTCTGGATGCCCGGGTCAAGCCCGGCATGACAGTCAAAGGGAAGCGCCGGTCTCAGAAATACGTCGCCAAATTCTCCCGGATCCGCTCCAGCACCGGCCGCTCGCGGTCGGGCATGTCGAAGCGATGGCCGGTGATGGTCTCGTAGGCGCGGACATAGACCTGGGCGGTGTCGCGGATCACCGCGGCCGGGATCTCCGGAATCGGGTCCCTGTACGGGTCGCAGCGCGCCGCCACCCAGCTGCGGACGAAATCCTTGTCGAAGCTCTCCGGCCGCTCGCCGCGGGCGAAGCGGTCCTCGTAGCTGCCGGCGAGCCAGTAGCGGCTGCTGTCCGGGGTGTGGATCTCGTCGGCCAGGACGATGCGGCCCTCGCCGTCGGTGCCGAACTCGTACTTCGTGTCGATCAGGATCAGCCCGTGCCGGCGCGCGATCTCCTGCCCGCGGGCGAACAGGGCGAACGCGTATTCGCCGAGCCGCCGCCACTGCGCCGCCGTGAGCAGGCCCTGGGAGACGATCTCCTCCGGCGTCAGCGGCTCGTCATGGCCGCCGTCGAAGGCCTTGCTGGTCGGGGTGATGATCGGCTGCGGCAGCTTCTGGTTGTCGCGCAGCCCATCCGGCAGGCGCACGCCGTACATCTGCCGCTGCCCCGCCTTGTACAGCGTCAGGATCGAGGTGCCGGTGGTGCCGGCCAGATAGTCGCGGACCACGATCTCGACCGGCAGGATGTCGAGCCGCCGGCCGACCACGACGTTCGGGTCGGGGTATTCGATGACATGGCTCGGGCAGATGTCGCGCGTCTCCTCGAACCAGAAGCGCGCGGTCTGGGTCAGCACCTGGCCCTTCAGCGGGATCGCGGCGAGGATCCGGTCGAAGGCGCTGATCCGGTCGGTGGCGATGATGATCCGCCGCCCGTCCGGCAGGTCGTAATTGTCGCGCACCTTGCCGCGGTAGTGGGCCGGCAGCTCCGGGATCGTCGCATCGGCGAGCACCGGGTAGGGGCGATCGTCCAGGGCCGTGAAATCCATCGGTCTCGTCCTTCGGGAGGGGCGGCCTCGCCGCAGCCGCCACCCGGCAGCCGCGGCGATATCTAGCGCGGAACCGCCCGTCTGTCAGGCCGGTGCGAAGCCGCGCCTCACCCCTCCGGCGCGTAGGCCTCGTCCAGGAAGTCCCCGATCGCGCGGAACGCCTGCAGGCGGTTCTTCTCCATCAGCACCATGTGGGTGCCCTCGCCGATCTCGACCCAGCGCCGGTACGGCGCGCCGGTGAGGCGGGTGAAGTAGTCCTGGGCCACCGGAAGCGGCACGTCGAGGTCCCATTCGGCGTGGACCAGCAGCACCGGGACGGTGATGGCGCCGGGATCGTAGAACGGCCGCCCGGCGGTCCAGTATTCGCGCGTGTCGAGGATCGGGCCGGTGCCGGCGCGCATCGTGGGCGGGGTCTGCGCCGCACCTTCGGGATCGGTGGCGAGCGCCGCGGCGGCCCAGGTTTCGAACCAGCCGTCCGGGATCAGGCCGTCGCGCCTGTCCTCCGGCGCCCCTTCCAGCCAGCGGGCCTTGGTCTGCAGCACCGGGATCCGGCGATAGGCGCCGAGCGGCCCGCCCGGGTCGATCCGCGCCTTGCCGGGGTTCAGCCATTGCGGCGCCACCAGGGCCAGCTTCGCCACCTTGGCGTTGTTCCGGCTGGTATAGGCCCCGGCGACCGATCCGCCCCAGGACATGGCGACGATGTTGGTCCGTTCGATGCCGCGCCGCCGCAGCACGAAGTCGACGGCGGTCGAGAAGTCGCGCACCCCAGTCTCGGTCCGGCCGAGCGGCGGGTTCAACTCCGGCGGCCGGTCCATCTCGGGCGGCCGGGTCGAGCCGCCGGTGCCGCGGACGTCGACCGCATGGACGTCGTAGCCGCGGCGGGCCAGCCAATCCATGAAGGAGAAGCCGCCGACCGGCACGTCGAACAGCGTGCCGGAGGAATAGGTGGCGCCGTGCATCAGCACGATGCTGCGCTCCGGCGAGAAATCGCGCATCCCGGCCGGCCGCTTGTTGCGGATGTGCAGGCGGATGCCGGGCGTGTCGCTCGGGATCATCAGGTCTTCGACCGCGATCTCCGCGGCGGCCGGCGCGTCAAAGGCTCGGGTCATGATCTCTCTCGCGGCTCAGGCGAAGGTCCAGTCGAAGCGGTCGCCGCGGCGGGTGATGCGGCCGGCCGAGCTCTCCGGGAAATGGCCGGGCAGGACGAGGGCGCCGGTCTCCGCCGCGTGCTCCAAGAGCCAGCGGCGGGAGGCGCGCGCCGGCTCCGGGAACTCGCAGTAGCGGGAGTTCCAGCCCGGCTCGTAGACCTGCAGCGGGTGGTGCATCACGTCGCCGGCGAACAGCGCCTCCTCGCCGCGCGAGCGCAGCCGGATCACGGCGTGGTCGATGCTGTGGCCCGGGGCCGGGAGGAAGGAGATGCCGTCCAGCACCTCGCCGCCGTCGATATCGACCAGCTCCGCCAGCCCCGCCTCGAGCACCGGCCGGACGCTGTCCTGGTAGACGCCGTCCAGCGGCGGGTGATGCGGCGCGCCGAGCGCCGGGTCGGGGCGGAATCCGCCCTCCGGCCCCGCCGGGTTCGACAGGCTCTCGCCGTAGCGCTGCTCGACCCGGGAGAAGAGGTGGCGGGCGTTCGGGAAGGTCGGCACCCAGCGGCCGTCCACGAGGCGGGTGTTCCAGCCGACATGGTCGGCGTGGACATGGGTGATCAGGACGTGGTCGACCTCTTCCGGCCGCACCCCGGCCGCTTCCAGGCGCTGCAGATACGGCACGTCGAGCCGGTGCATCAGCGGCACCGCCGGCCGCTCCTTGCCGTTGCCGGTGGCGGTGTCGATCAGGATGGTGTGGTGCGGCGTGCGCACCAGCCAGCTGTGGATGCCGAGGCTGATCGCCCCGGTCTCGGGGTCCAGCGCCCCGGCCGGCAGGCGGCCGCGGTGCCGGTCGGCGGCCTCTGGATCGGCCTCGGGGTAGAGGTCGGACGGCGAGCCGTGCGCCAGCGGGATCTCGTCGATCCGCGTGATCGTGGCGTCGCCGATGCGAAAGCTGGGGGAAGCCATGCGAGCCCTCTGCGCTGTGGAACGCGCCGCTTGACGGCGCCGGCCCCAGAGCTAAGGTCCGCAGGGTCAGCAATCAAATCGATCCGCCTCATGGGCTCCATCGATCATTTCGATCTTCGCTCCTTCGACCTGAACCTGCTGGTCGCCTTCGACGCGCTGATGGAGGAGCGGACGGTCACCCGCGCCGCCGCCCGGCTGAAGGTGCAGCAGCCGGCGATGAGCCACAGCCTGTCGACGCTGCGGGTGCTGCTGCAGGACGAGCTGTTCGTGCGCGTCGGCCAGGCGATGCAGCCGACCGCCAAGGCCCGCGCCCTGGCGCCGCGCATCCGCCAGGCGCTGCAGCAGATGCAGGAGGTGCTGCGCGCCGAGGACAGCTTCGACCCCGAGACCCAGGACAGGATCTTCCGCCTGGGCTTCTCCAGCGAGCTGGAGCTGCTGCTGATGCCGGACCTGACGGCGGAGCTGCGGCGCAGCGCGCCGGGCGTCCGGGTGATCGGCCGCCCGGTGTTCCGGGAGGAGGTGCACCGGCTGCTGGACGAGGGCGAGATCGACCTGGCGGTCGGCTGCTTCGATTACGGCGCCGCCCGGCATCGCGGCCTGAAGCTGTTCGAGCAGGCGCTGGCCTGCTGCTACAACCGCGCGCTGCTGCCGATCGATCCGCCGGTCGACATCGACACCTATCTCTCCACCGGCCACGCGCTGGTGACGCTGAACAACCTGCTGCAGGGCTGCCTGGACGAGGCGCTGAACCGGGCCGGCGCCAGCCTGAACGTGGCGATGGCGTCGGCCGAGTTCATGACCGTGCTGTCGACCGCGGCCGAGGCGCCGGTGCTGGCCACCCTGCCGGCGCGCATGGCCCGGCGCTACGGCCCGCTGTTCGGCCTGACGCTGAGCCCGCTGCCGATGCCGCTGGAGCTGCGGCTGCCCGCCGTGTCGATGGTGTGGTCGGCCCAGACCGACCGCGACCCCGGCGCCGCCTGGCTGCGCGACCGGGTCGCCCCGATCCTGCAGCGCCAGGCGAATTAGCCCAGGCTCAGTTCACGCCGCGGATCGAGCGCAGGGCGAAGTCGCCGCCGAAATTGACCAGCATCACCCCGTTCCAGCCGTCGCGGAATCCGGTGTCGGTGCCCTGGATGACGGTATGGCCGTCGAGCGCCACCACCATCCGGCCTGTGGCGTCGCGGGTCCAGGTGATGCGGGTGCGGTCGCCGCGGCGGAGCGGCGCGGTGTTGGTGGTCTGCGCCACCTGGGTGATACCGGTGCGGCCGGCGCGGTACAGCGCGAAGGTCGGGCTGTTGGACGGCAGATAGACCAGCCGGTAGCCCGAATCCTTCGAGGCGCCCTGATACACCCGGATCTCGAACTGGCCCTGATTGGCGAGGTCGGCGAGATCGAGCTCGAGCCCGAAATTGTTCTTCAGCCCCTGCGGCAGAGCGATCGCCGCCACCCCGCCCTGGGTCTGGCCCTGGGCCGCGCGGGTGTCGCTGTGCAAGCCGTTCTTGTCGACCGTCCAGCTGCCCTGCAGGGAGGTCCAGGCCGGGTTGGCGGTGTAGTTGCCGTCGCTGAAATCGTCGCTGAACACGCGCGTCCCCGCCAGCGAGGCGGGGGCCGCCCCCGGCTCTGCCGGGGCTGGAGCTGGAGCGGGAGCCGCAGCCGGCGGCTGCGTCGAGGCTGCCGGCGGCTGGGCCGGGACCGGCGGTTCCGCGGGAACGGTCGAGGCCGAATAGCGCTGCACCAGCCCCTTGAGGTCGGCGATGAAGTCCGGGCTGGCCGCCTTGTCACGCTCCGCCTGGTTGACCATCCGCGACAGTTCCTCGAGCAGCGCCTTGCTCTGGTCCGGCTGCGGCGGCTGCCATGGAGCATAGCGCTGCGTCGTCTGCGCCAGGGCCGGAGTCGCCAGGACCGTGGTCGACAGAAGGGCTGCGGCGAGGACGGGGAGGAGGGCTCGGACGGGGTTCATCGACAGGGCTCCGCTTCCGGGTCGCGACGGCGAGACCGTCGTTCTGACGCGCCGCGCGGCCGGGCTCAAGCCCTTCCGATCGGCGCGCCCGAAAAACCCCTGTCGGGGTCTGCGGTTCCGGGCGGAGAAGCCTTCGTCCCGCCGGCGCAACATCCCGAAAGCCGCCGCATCAGCGCGGGATGCTTCGCGAAAGAACCCCCGTGACAATGCCGATCGCCTGGCTTATATGCAGGACATGACCTTCGTTCGCACTCGCACCTTTTGGTACTTTAGCTACCCGCTGCCAGCGGCGGAGCGAGGGTGCGCGTGATCTGAAGATCGATCGACGAGAGACCCGAGAGCCGCCAGACCTCCTGGCGGCTTTTTTGTTGCCGCCGGCGGGGTGAACCCAGGAGCCCAAGCCGTGTTGAAGACCACCGACGACCTGCGCATCCGCGAGATCAGGGAGCTGAGCACCCCCGCGGAGGTGATGCAGGAATTCCCGCGCGACGCCGTGGCCACCCGCACCGTCACCGAGGCCCGCCGCGCCCTGCACGGCATCCTGCACGGGACCGACGACCGCCTGGCCGTGGTGATCGGCCCGTGCTCGATCCACGACCCCGAGGCGGCGCTGGACTATGCCCGCCGACTGCAGCCGCTGCGCCAGCGGCTGGGGGGCGAACTGGAGATCGTCATGCGGGTCTATTTCGAGAAGCCGCGCACCACGGTGGGCTGGAAGGGGCTGATCAACGACCCCGACCTGGACGGCAGCTTCCAGATCGACAAGGGGCTGCGGCTGGCGCGCAGCGTGCTCTTGGAGGTCAACCGGCTGGGGCTGCCGGCGGCCTGCGAGTTCCTGGACATGACCACGCCGCAATACATCGCCGACCTGGTCGGCTGGGGCGCGATCGGCGCCCGCACCACCGAGAGCCAGATCCATCGCGAGATGGCGTCCGGCCTGTCCTGCCCGGTCGGCTTCAAGAACGGCACCGACGGCAACGTCAAGATCGCGGTCGACGCCGTCTCCTCCGCCTCGCAACCGCATCATTTCATGGCGGTGACCAAGAGCGGGCGGTCGGCGATCGCCTCCACCGCCGGCAACGAGGATGCGCACATCATCCTGCGCGGCGGCAAGGCGCCGAACTACGACGCCGCCAGCGTCGAGGCGGCCTGCGCCGAGCTGGCGAAGGCCGGGCTTCGACCGGCGGTGATGATCGACGCCAGCCACGCCAACAGCGGCAAGAAACCGGAGAACCAGCCGAAGGTGGTCGAGGACGTGGCGCGCCAGATCGAGGCCGGCGACGGCCGCATCATCGGCGTCATGGTCGAGAGCCATCTGGTGGCCGGGCGGCAGGATCTGGTCCCCGGCACGCCGCTGGTCTACGGCCAGAGCATCACCGACGGCTGCATCGGCTGGGACGACTCGGTCGCGGTGCTGGAGCGGCTGGCCGCCGCGGTCGCCGCGCGCCGGGCTGTCACAGCAGAGTCGTTGACGGCGACCGCCTGAGACGGAA
>Ga0182749_1002662_pt1 | contig 12919 bp, 9 predicted proteins | sample eDN3rd37CKraftMG_FD_128875 | JGI IMG/M metagenome (GOLD analysis project Ga0182749, IMG submission 128875) | Enriched Miracle-Growth compost microbial communities from Emeryville, California, USA - eDNA 3rd pass 37_C Kraft MG (version 2) (version 2) ...
CCGTCGAAGTGCATCGTCTGCTCGCGCTGCGTGCGCGCCTGCGAGGAGGTGCAGGGCACCTTCGCGCTGACCATCGCCGGCCGCGGCTTCGACTCGGTGGTGTCGCCGGGCATGCAGGAGAGCTTCCTCTCCTCCGAGTGCGTGTCCTGCGGCGCCTGCGTGCAGGCCTGCCCGACCGCGACGCTCAACGAGAAGTCCGTCATCAATATCGGCACGCCCGAGCACTCGGTGGTGACCACCTGCGCCTACTGCGGCGTCGGCTGCTCGTTCAAGGCGGAGATGCGCGGCGACGAGCTCGTCCGCATGGTCCCCTACAAGGACGGCAAGGCCAACCGCGGCCATTCCTGCGTCAAGGGCCGCTTCGCCTGGGGCTACGCCAACCACAAGGAGCGCATCCTCAAGCCGATGATCCGCGCCAAGATCACCGAGCCGTGGCGCGAGGTCACCTGGGAGGAGGCGATCAACCACGTCGCCTCCGAGTTCAAGCGCATTCAGAAGCAATACGGCAAGGGCGCCATCGGCGGCATCACCTCCTCGCGCTGCACCAACGAGGAGACCTTCCTGGTGCAGAAGCTGATCCGCGCCGGCTTCGGCAACAACAACGTCGACACCTGCGCCCGCGTCTGCCATTCGCCGACCGGCTACGGCCTGTCGCAGACCTTCGGCACCTCCGCCGGCACCCAGGACTTCGACTCGGTCGAGCACGCCGACGTGGTGATGATCATCGGCGCCAACCCCACCGATGGCCACCCGGTGTTCGGCTCGCGGCTCAAGAAGCGGCTGCGCCAGGGCGCCAAGCTGATCGTCGTCGATCCGCGCCGCACCGACATCGTGCGCAGCCCCCACGTCGAGGCGGCCTATCACCTGCCGCTGCTGCCCGGCACCAACGTCGCGGTGCTCACCGCGCTCGCCCATGTCGTCGTCACAGAGGGCCTCGTCGACGAGCAGTTCGTGCGCGAGCGCTGCGACTGGGACGCGTTCCAGCACTGGGCGGAGTTCGTCGCGCTGCCGAAGAACAGCCCGGAGGAGGTCGCCAAGGTCTCCGGCGTGCCGGCGCAGACCATCCGCGAGGCGGCGCGGCTCTACGCCACCGGCGGCAACGCCGCGATCTACTACGGCCTCGGCGTCACCGAGCACTCGCAGGGCTCGACCACCGTCATGGCCATCGCCAACCTCGCCATGGCGACCGGCAACATCGGCCGGCCGGGCGTCGGCGTGAACCCGCTGCGCGGCCAGAACAACGTGCAGGGCTCGTGCGACATGGGCTCGTTCCCGCACGAGCTGTCCGGCTACCGCCACATCTCCACCGACTCGGTGCGCGAGACCTTCGAGGCGCTGTGGGGCGTCCCGCTCGACAAGGACCCGGGCCTGCGCATCCCCAACATGCTCGACGCCGCCGTGGACGGCACGTTCAAGGGCCTCTACATCCAGGGCGAGGACATCCTGCAGTCCGACCCGGACACCAAGCACGTCGCCGCCGGCCTCGCCGCCATGGAATGCGTGGTGGTGCAGGACCTGTTCCTCAACGAGACCGCGGACTACGCCCACGTGTTCCTGCCCGGCTCGACCTTCCTGGAGAAGGACGGCACCTTCACCAACGCCGAGCGCCGCATCCAGCTCGTGCGCAAGGTGATGGCGCCGAAGAACGGCTACGCCGACTGGGAAATCACGATGCTGCTGGCCAAGGCCATGGGCTATCCCATGCACTACGACCACCCGTCGCAGATCATGGACGAGATCGCCCGGCTGACGCCGACCTTCGCCGGCGTCTCGTTCGAGAAGCTCGAGAAGCTCGGCTCGGTGCAGTGGCCGTGCAACGAGAAGGCGCCGGAAGGCACGCCGGTCATGCACATCGGCGCCTTCGTGCGCGGCAAGGGCCGGTTCATGGTCACCGAATACGTGGCGACCGACGAGAAGACCGGGCCGCGCTTCCCGCTGCTGCTCACCACCGGCCGCATCCTGTCGCAGTATAACGTCGGCGCGCAGACGCGGCGCACCGACAACGTGGTGTGGCACGAGGAGGACCGCCTCGAGATCCACCCGCACGACGCCGAGCAGCGCGGCGTGCGCGACGGCGACTGGGTGAAGCTTTCGAGCCGCTCCGGCGAGACCACGCTGCGCGCGCTGGTGACCGACCGGGTGGCGCCGGGCGTGGTCTACACCACGTTCCATCACCCGGAGACCCAGGCCAACGTCATCACCACGGACTTCTCGGACTGGGCCACCAACTGCCCCGAATACAAGGTCACGGCGGTGCAGATCAGCCCGTCCAACGGACCGACCGAGTGGCAGGAGAAATACAGCGAGTTCTCCCAGCAGAGCCGCCGCATCGCCCGGCTGGAAGCCGCGGAGTAGCGCGTGCCGCGGCCGGTCGCGCGCGTGTCCCGCCTCGCCTGGCGCAACGGCGAGGCGACGGCGGGCGAGCGCGCGATCCCCGAGGAGACCGCGGTCTCCCTCACCTATAATGGCGGCTCCTACGCCGTGATGATGGCGACGCCGCAGGACCTCGAGGACTTCGCCTGCGGCTTCAGCCTGAGCGAAGGCATCGTCTCTTCGGCCGCGGAGATCGAGCGGCTCGAGGTCATCGAGGAAGCCGCCGGCATCGAGCTGCGCATGTGGCTCGGCGACGCTCGCGCCGCGGCGCTCGGCGAGCGCCGCCGCCACATCGCGGGGCCGACCGGCTGCGGCCTGTGCGGGATCGAATCGCTCGAGGAAGCGGTGCGCCCGGCGCGCGTGGTGCGCGGCGGCGCGTCGTTCGCGCCGGCCGACGTCATGGAAGCGCTCGGCGCGCTCGGCCCGGCGCAGGCGCTCAACCACGAGACCCGCGCGGTTCACGCCGCGGCGTTCTGGTCCCCGGCCGACGGCCTCATCGCCGTGCGCGAGGATGTCGGCCGCCACAACGCGCTGGACAAGCTCGGCGGCGCCCTGGCGCGGCGCGGCATCGCGACCGGCGAGGGTTTCGTGGTGTTGACCAGCCGCGTCTCCGTCGAGATGATCCAGAAGACCGCCGTGATCGGCGCGCCGCTCGTCGCCGCGATCTCGGCGCCCACCGCGCTCGCCGTGCGCACGGCGGAGGCGGCGGGCATCACCCTCGTCGCGGTCGCGCGCAACGACGGCTTCGAGGTCTTCACCCATCCGCAGCGGATTTTGCAGGAGTCGCCTGTCCATGTCCCCGCCTGACACCGCCTCGCCCGGCGCCGCCTCGCCCGACCGTCACGAGTCGCTCACCGATGCGCCGCACGGCGGCATGTCCACCCACGACAAGCTGATCTACATGGCGAACCAGATCGGCACGTTCTTCCGCAGCCAGGGCGAGCAGGCCGCCGTGGACGGCACGGCCGAGCACATCCGCAAGTTCTGGAACTCGCGCATGCTCAAGCAGATCTATGCGCACCTCGACGCCGGCGGCGCCGGCCTCGAGCCGAACGTGAAGAAGGCGCTGGAGAAGGTCAGGGCGGAAGCGAACTAGGATGGGTTGAGCAAAGCGAAACCCGTCGTCCGCATCTCCCGACGTGTTGCGCTGGGTCTCGCTTCGTTCGACACAGCGCAAACGGCGTCCGCGCCTCGCTGATGCCCGGGGCCGAGATCGACCGCGCGCCCGCGGCGGGCGGGTGAATCCGATGCCGTAACGGAGCGTGTCCCGGCGAAGCGCCGGCGAGCCGGCACGGCCGCGACACGAACGCGTCCCCTTGCCCTATGATCGGTCGCCGGCCGCGCGGACCTGCGTCCGCCGCGGCCGCCATGAGCCGGAAGAAGACAACGCATGGCCCTGTTCGAATGGACTTTGGTGCTGCTGCTCGGCGCCGTCATCCTGGCGGGCATGGCGCGGCGCATCGGCGTGCCCTACCCGGCGCTTCTGTCGCTGGCCGGAGCGGGGCTCGCCTTCCTGCCGTTCGCCGAGGGCATCGAGATCGACCCCGGGCTGGCGCTCGCCCTGTTCGTCGCGCCGGTGCTGCTCGACGCCGCCTTCGACACGTCCCCGCGGGAGCTCAAGCACTACGCGGTGCCGGTCGCCCTGCTGGCGCTCGCCGCCGTCATCGTCACCACGCTGGTGGTGGCGCTGATCGGCGTCAAGCTCGCCGGCCTGCCGCTCGCCGCCGCCATCACCCTCGGCGCCATCGTCGCGCCGCCGGACGCCGCGGCGGCGGCCGCCGTGCTGGGCGAGTTGCGCCCGTCCCGGCGGATCATGGCGATCGTCCAGGGCGAGAGCCTGCTCAACGACGCCACGGCGCTGCTGATCTACCGCGTCGGCGTGGCCGCGACCCTGGGCGCCGCCCTCACCGCCGCCGCGACGCCGTGGCTCGCGCTCTCGCTCGCCGCCAGCGTCGCCGCCGGCTACGTGCTCGGCAAGCTCTACGTCCTCGCGACCCGGCGGGTCACCGACCCCGCCAGCGCCACCGTCCTGCAATTCGTCGGCGTGTTCGGCGTCTGGCTGCTCGCGGACCGCGTCGGCCTCTCCGCCATCATCACCATGGTGGTCTATGCGATGACGCTGGCGCGGTACGCGCCGCGGCGCACCGCCGCGCGCAACCGCGTGTCCTCCTACTCGGTGTGGGAAACCGCGGTGTTCGTGCTCAACGTGCTCGCCTTCGTGCTGATGGGCCTCCAGGCGCGGCCGATCCTGGAGCGGCTGTCGGCGGAGCACCGGCTCGACGCGCTGATGCTGAGCGCCGCCGTGCTCGCCGCCGTCATCGCGGTGCGCATCCTGTGGGTGCTCGGCTGCGGCGCGCTGATCCGGGCGCTGTTCGGCCCGCGCGAGGACGGCGACGGGATTCGCAGCGACATCGTCGTGGGATGGTGCGGCATGCGCGGGCTCGTCACGCTGGCGACCGCCTTCGCGCTGCCCGACGCTTTTCCCGGCCGCGACCTCGTGGTGCTCACCGCATTCAGCATCGTGCTCGGCACGCTGGTGCTCCAGGGCGCGACACTCAAGCCGCTGCTGCGGCTCCTGCGGTTCGAGCCGGACCGCTCGGTGGAGCTCGAGGTGTCGCGCGCCCGCATCGCCGTCGTGCAGGCGGCGATCGACGCGCTCGACGGCGACACGTCGCCCGTCGCGATCGCGGTGCGCGAGCAATATGCCGCCGAGCTGACGGTCGCCGGGAACCCGGACGCGCCGCAGGCCGCGACGCCCTACGATGATCTGCGGCTGCGCGCCATCAAGAAGCAGCGCGACGCGCTCCACCGCCTGCGCGCCTCCGGCGCGATCAGCGACGAGGCGTTCCACCGCCTGGAGGAGGAGATCGACTGGGCCGAGCTCGACGCCGCGCCGGCCGGCCGCTTCCAGCCGCTGACGACCTGACTACCGCGCCTTGGTCTGGCGCAGCCGCTCCAACAATTCTTCCGTAGGATAGGAGTCCGCCGGCAGGCCGAGCTTGACCTGCATCGCCTTCACCGCCTGGCGCGTGGCGAGGCCGAGCTTGCCGTCGGCGCCGCCGACGTCGAAGCCGAGGCGGATCAGGTTCTGCTGCAGTTCCTTCGTCATCTCCATGGTCACCGGCGGGACGGCCGAGGACGGCTTCTGCATCGCCGGCGCGCCGTCGAGCCGCGTGGCGAAATAGGCCGCGGTCGTCGAATAGACGAGCGAATTGTTCCACTGAAGATAGACCTGGAAATTGTCGTAGACCATGAACGCCGGCCCGAACCGACCCATGGGCAGCAGCACCGAGGCCTGCAGGCCGTCGTGCGGCAGCGCGTGGCCGTCGGGATAGGCGACGCCCCATTTCGCCCACTGGCTGCGCGGGTGCTTGATGTCCAGGCCGGTCTCCTGCCACGGCAGGTTCTGCGGCACGCGCACCTCCTGGAGCCACGGCTGGCCGCGCTTCCAGCCCAGGTGGACGAGATAGTTCGCGGTCGAGCCGATCACGTCGGCCGGGCTCCTGAGCAGGTTGCGGTGGCCGTCGCCGTCGTAATCGACGGCATACTCGAAATACTCCCTCGGCATCATCTGGGTCTGGCCGAGCTCGCCGGCCCACGAGCCGATCATCTCGGCGGGCGCGAGGTCGCCGCGCTCGATGATGCGCAGCGAATAGAGAAGGTGCTCGCGGAACATGTCCGAGCGCCGGCAGTCGTAGGCCAGCGTCGCGATGGAGCGCAGCGAGTTGTCGTTGCCCATGTTGGAGCCGTAGTCGCTTTCGAGGCCCCAGAACGCGGTGATGACCGACGCCGGCACGCCGTATTCCTTCTCGGCGCGCGCGAACAGGGTGGCGTATTTGCGCATGTGCGCCTCGCCGGCGGCAAGCCGCGAGGGCGGCAGGATGCGGTTGGCGAAGTCGATGAAGCTCAGCGAGAACACGCGCTGGCCGCGGTCGATGTTGACGATGCGCTGGTCGTAGGTGAGGTAGGGCGCGGCCTCGGCGAGTGTGCGGCGCGAGATGCCCTGCGCCAGCGCCTCCTGCCTGAACCTGTCGAGCCAGGCGTCGAAGGTGCCGACGGTGCGGCACGTGGCCGGGGCGGGCGCGGACGCCGGGCTCGCCGCGAAGGACGCGCCGCCCGCGACGAGCGCCGCCGCAAGCACCGCCGGCCGGATCAACCCGCGAAGCATCATCTTGCCCGCTCCGTTAACCATCCGGCCCCCGGGGCCGGCTCCAGCCCTTTGGTAGGAGACGGCGCGGCCGGCGATCAAGCGCGGAGTGCCCGTTGCGTTAAGATGTCTCGCGTCTTCGGCTCCCCGCCCGGCTGCGGGACAGGGAGAGGCGGGCTCAGTGCGGCTGCGACTCCAGCGCCGCGGCGGTGATCCTGTCGAGCTCCGCCAGGTCCGCGGCGGAAATCGCCGCACCGACCGCCCTGACGTTGTCGTCGATCTGCTCGGTCTTCACCGCGCCGGCGATGACGCTCGTCACGGCCGGCTTGGCGAGCAGCCAGGCGAAGGCGACGTCCACCATGCGCAGGCCGCGGCGCTCGCAGAAGTCGCCGATGCGGTAGACCAGCTCCAGGTTCTGCTCGTTCATGAACACGTCGGCCAGCCGGTTCTTGCCGGCGAGCCGGGTGCCTTCCGGCGGCGGCGCGTTGCGCCGGTACTTGCCGGTGAGCAGCCCCGAGGCCAGCGGGAAATAGGGGACGAGGGCCAGCCCGTGCTTCTCCATGGCCGGCAGGCGGTCGCGCTCGGTGCCGCGCTTGATGAGGCTCAGTTCGTCCTGCGCGGCGACGAAGCGCGCGGTGCCGAGCCGCGCCGCGGTCTCGTCGGCCTCGGCGATCTGCGCCGCGTCGAAATTGGAGTTGGCGATGACGCGCACTTTGCCCTGCCGGACGAGGTCGTCGAGCGCCCGCAGCGTCTCCTCGATCGGCACGTCCGGGTCCGGCCGGCGCTGGTAGTAGATGTCGATGTAGTCGGTCCTGAGCCGCTTCAGGCTGCCCTCGACCGCGGTCATGATGTACCGGCGCGACGCCCCTTTCATGGTGCCGGCGGCGTCGAACGGCATGCCGAACTTGGTGGCGAGCACGATGTCCTTGCGGCGCGGGCCGAGCACCTGGCCCAGGAACGCCTCGGACCTGCCCTCGCCGCCGTAGATGTCCGCGGTGTCGAAATGGTTGATGCCGGCGTCGATGGCGTGATGCACCACGCGCCGCGTGGTCTCGAGGTCGGCGCGGCCGCCGAAATTGTTGCAGCCGAGGCCGAGCACCGAGAGCTTGAGGTCCGAGCGTCCGAGTTGGCGATATTGCATGGGCGGGTCCCGTCGTCACAAAGCCGGCCAATCCATACAGGGCCCGTCGCGGCGGCGCCAGTCTCGACCGCGGCGCCGCCGGCGCATTACAGTCCCGCATCGCTTTCGATTCCAAGCATGATCTTCTCCGGAAAGTCTGCAACTTTTCGGGATCGTGCTTTGCCGGGAACCCATCATGCAGCCGACGCTCCGCCCCTTTCTCGCCGCCACGCCCGATTTCCGCTCCGGCGCCGACACGCCGCGCGCCTATCTCGAACGCTGCCTCGCGGCGCTCGACGCCTGGGAGCCGCGCATTCACGCATTCGTGACGCTCAACGTCGAGGCCGCCCGCGCCGCCGCCGACGCCGCGACCGCGCGCTGGCGCGACGGCAGGCCGCTGTCGGCCATCGACGGCATGCCGCTCGGCATCAAGGACATCATCGAGACCGCCGACATGCCCACGCAGTTCGGCTCGCCGCTGTTCGCCGGCTGGCAGTCGCGCAAGGACGCGGCCTGCGTCGCGGCGCTGCGCGCGGCCGGCTGCGCGATCCTCGGCAAGACGACATCGACCGAGTTCGCCATGTCGCATCCCTTCGCCGACACCGCCAACCCGTGGGACACCGCGCGCACGCCGGGCGGCTCGTCGAGCGGCAGCGCCGCGGCGGTGGGCGCGGGCGTGCTGCCCGCCGGGCTCGGCACCCAGGTGCTCGGCTCGGTGCTGCGGCCGGCGAGCTTCTGCGGCGCGTTCGGCTTCAAGCCCAGCGCCCACGCCCTCAACAAGACCGGCAGCCACGACCCGCAGAGCCAGAGCTGCACCGGCATCATCGCCGCGAGCCTGGCCGACGCCTGGCAGGTCGCCATCGAGATCGCGCAGCGCGCCGGCGGCGATCCCGGCTGGCCCGGCCTCGACGGCCCGGACACGCTGCCGCCGGCGAGGAAGCCGCGCGGCCTCGCCCTGCTGGAGACCGCGGCCTTCGCCGGCGCGACCGCCGAGGCCAGGGCCGCGCTCGCCGCGGCGGCGGAGCGCATCGAAGCCGCGGGCGTCCCGGTGCTCACCCGCCGCAACCACGCCATCGTCGAGGCGGTGGAGCGCGACATCGCCGACGCCGTGGCGCTGTCGCTCAAGCTCAGCGACTGGGAGATGCGCTGGTTCGTGGCCTCCGCCGCCGCGCGCGGCATCGACAAGCTGTCGCCGGCCACGCGCGAACGCTTCAAGATCGCCGAAGCCATGACGCTCGCCGACTACCGCGACGCCATGGCGACCCGCGAGGCCATCCGCGCCGGCTACGCCGAGCTCGCCGCCGACTGCGACGCCGCGATCGCGCTCGCCGCCTCCGGCCCGGCGCCGGTCGGCCTCGCCTCGACCGGGAACCCGCAGGCGGTGGTGCCCGGCTCGCTGCTCGGCGTCCCGGCGCTGTCGCTGCCCCTGCTGCGGGCCGACGGCCTGCCGCTCGGGCTCCAGGTGCTCGGCTTCATGGACCGCGACGCCGACGCTTTCGCCGTCGCCAGCTGGCTGACGGACCTGCTCCGGGAATGACAGCCGCGATGACGAGCCGCGATGAGGAGCTGCCTTGCGCCGCCCGGCGCGGGCTGGGATAAACAACGCCACCAAGAACAAGCGTGGGGAGGAGTGAAAGCGTGTATCAGGACTCGGTGCTGCTGCCGACCAGCCTCGTCGGTTCCTATCCGCAACCGGAATGGCTGATCGACCGGCCGGAGCTCGTCAAGTCGGTGGTCCGCGTGCGCGCCGACCACCTGTGGCGGGTTCCTCCCGAGCTGCGGCCGCAGGCCGTCGCCGACGCCGTGGTGCTCGCGCTGCGCGACCAGGAGCGCGCCGGCCTCGACATCGTCACCGACGGCGAGCAGAGCCGCGAGAGCTACTCCAACCACCTCGCCACGGTGCTCGACGGCGTCGATCTCGACAAGCCGGGCCACAAGCCCAACCGCTTCGGCCGCGTCATCCCGGTGCCGCGCATCTACGGCAGGATCAGCCGCCGCCAGCCGGCCGAGCTCGACACCGTGAAGGTCGTGCGCGCCAACACCGACCGCATGGTGAAGGTGACGATCCCCGGCCCCTTCACCATGGCGATCCAGTCCCAGGACGACTACTACGGCGACGAGGAGGCCGTGGCCTACGCCTATGCCGACGTGATCGCCGAGGAGATCGCCGACCTCGTCGCCGCCGGCGCCGACATCGTGCAGCTCGACGAGCCGTGGATGGTGTCGTTCGCCGACAAGGCGCGGCAGTACGGCATCGCGGCGCTCAACCGCGCCATCGCCAACGCCGCCTGCAAGACCGCGGTGCACCTGTGCCTCGGCTATTCGCACGTGGTCAAGAACAAGCCGTCGAAATACGATTTCCTCGGCGAGCTCGAAGGCTCCAGGGCCGACCAGGTCTCGATCGAGACCGCCGAGCCCAGGATCGACCTCGCCGCGCTCAAGGAGCTGCCGGACAAGACCATCATCCTCGGCGTGCTCGACCTCTCGGACATGGCCGTGGAAACCCCCGAGACGGTGGCGGAGCGCATCCGGAAGGCGCTACACTACGTGCCGGCGCAGCGGCTCGTGATCGCGCCCGACTGCGGCATGAAATATCTGCCCCGCGCCGTGGCCTTCGGCAAGATGAAGGCCATGGTCGACGGCGCCAACATCGTGCGCAGGGAACTGGGCCGCGCGTGACGCAGGGTCCCGAAAAGTTGCAGACTTTTCGGACCGGACCATGCTTAAAATGAAGGCCTGAGACATTTCTGGCGGCTCATCCGGACGCCTGAAGCCGGGGAGCCCGCCGCTGGAGGAAACCATGCCCTATTCGACGGAAGAGAACCTCACCGACATCGTCTCCGAGCGCTGGAGCCACGTCCCCGACCCGCGGCTGCGGCAGATCATGCAGTCGCTGGTCAAGCACCTCCACGCCTTCGTGCGCGAGATCGAGCCGACCGAGGCGGAGTGGATGACCGCCATCAACTTCCTCACCGAGACCGGAAAGCTGTGTGACGCCAAGCGGCAGGAGTTCATCCTCCTGTCGGACACGCTCGGCGTCAGCATGCTGGTGGACGCCATCAACCACCGCCTGTCCAGCAAGGCGACGCCGACCACGGTCACCGGCCCGTTCCACATCGACGGCTCGCACGAGGTTGAGAACGGCCAGAGCATCGCCGAGGGCGCGCCGGGCATCCCGTGCTTTGTGCAGGGCAAGGTCTGCGACGTCGAGGGCAAGCCGGTCGCCAACGCCATGCTCGACGTGTGGCAGACCGACGGCGAGGGTCTCTACGAGGCCCAGCTCGAGGGCAAGGACAACTACATGCGTGGCATCTACCACTCGCGCGCCGACGGCACCTACCTCGTCCGCACCGTCGCCCCCATCGGCTACACCATCCCCATGGACGGCACCGTGGGCAACCTGTTCAAGCACACCGACATCAGCCCCTACCGCCCCGCGCACATCCATTTCCTGCTCGACGCGCCGGGCTATCATCGCGTCATCACCCACCTGTTCCAGAAGGGCGATCCCTATATCGAGACCGACGTGGTCTACGGCGTGAAGGAGCCGCTGATCGTCGCGTTCGAGAAGAAGCCGGCCGGGGCCACCGCGCCCAGCGGCGAGGTGATGAACGAGCCGTTCTACGTCGTGAACTACGATTTCACTTTGCAGCGGCTGCCGCAGGCCAAGGCGGCCTGAGGCGCGCGCAGCCCGGCGGAACGGGGAGCCGGCAGGATGGGTCGCGCGCAGCGAGACCCATCGCGACAGCGTGGACGTCCATGATGGGTTTCGCTGCGCTCAACCCATCCTACGAAACTGCGCGCGCGACCTCTCCCCGCAAGCGGGAAGAGGCAAGACCTCACATCAATCCAAAATCCTGTGCGCGTCGGCGTAGATCTCGTCCACCGAATAGCGCTTCGGGATGATCTTCTGCTGGTAGGCGTACTGGATGATGAGCTCCAGCGCCGGGCGCGTGGCCTCGAAGCCGAACGGCGTGGTCTCGATGGCGTCGCCGGACGGCATGGTCGCGGTCTTGCCCTTGCGCAGCAGCTCATAGAACGCCTTCACCGCCTCGGGGTGCTCCTTGGCCAGCTTCTCCGTCACCACCACCATATGGTTGATCGGCACGCAGCCGTGCTTCTGGAACCACGTCTTGGCTTCTTCCTGCGGGTTCTCGATCACGGTCTTGAGCCGCGGATCGTCCGGCAGGTCGGCGCCGTAGATCACCGCGTCGACCTCGCCGCCGAGCAGCATGTCGAGCAAATTATGCTCCATGGAGACGCGGTTCAGCTCCGGCGGGTCCTTGTATTCGGCGACGTGCGCGGTTTCCTGCACCGTCCAGTGCGCCTTGTTGAGATCGACGCCGTAGTCGTTCTCGACGATGCCGCGGATCCACACGCCGGTGGTCTGGGTGTAGGAGCGCACGCCGATCCTCTTGCCCGGCAGGTCCTGGAGCGTGACCTTGCCGCGCTCGGCGCTGTAGACCATGGTGTTGTGCTGGAACCGGCCCATCATCACGCAGGGCAGCAGCACCAGCGGCTTGCCGAACGAGCGCGCCAGCAGGTAGGTCACGATCGCCATCTCGCTGACGTCGAACTTCTGCTCGCGGGCCATGGGCGCGAAGGCGCGGTTGACCGGCTTGATCTCCTCGAACTGGAACGCGATACGCGGGTCGGTCAGTTCGCCGGCCTTGAGGGCCTTGGTGAAGGGATAGTTGCCGAGCGCCGTCTTGAGCGTGACCTTGTCCGCCATGTGCGTCTTCCTCTGCGTTGCAAGCCCGCGGCCGGCCCCTGCCGGCCCCATAAAATCCAGTGTCGGCGGGGGTTTTATATGCTTTAGTGCGCGCCCGCTAGAGAGGGCACGGTCCCGGAACGTTGCAGCTTTTCGGACAGGATCATGCTCGAAAACGACCCTATATGCATGTGCCCGAGGGGAAGAGAGCCATGACCGCTGCGCAGACGACGCCGATCTGGGATTTCGTGCTCGGCTATTATCGCCAGCCCGGCGTCTCCGAGGCCGCCATCGCGCTGCAGGACACGCTCGGCATCGACGTCAACATGATCCTGTTCCTGATGTGGCTCGCCGGCCGGAAGAAGACGCTGCCGCGGGCCGAGGTGCAGCGCGTCAGCGACACCTCCCACGGCTGGCAGCGCCAGGTGGTTGTGCCGATCCGCGGCGTGCGGCGGCTCCTGAAGGAGAACGCGCCGCTGGTCGAGGCCGAGGCGGCGCAGGCCTACCGCAAGAAGGTGCAGGCGCTGGAGCTCGAAGGCGAGCAGCTTCAGCTCGCCGCCATGGCGGC
>Ga0182749_1002663_pt1 | contig 12910 bp, 15 predicted proteins | sample eDN3rd37CKraftMG_FD_128875 | JGI IMG/M metagenome (GOLD analysis project Ga0182749, IMG submission 128875) | Enriched Miracle-Growth compost microbial communities from Emeryville, California, USA - eDNA 3rd pass 37_C Kraft MG (version 2) (version 2) ...
CCGCGCGATGCCGCCGGCGCGCGTCAGGTGCGCGTGCGGCGCGGCCGCAGCGTCCGCATCGTCACCGGCGAGCACATTTTCATTCCGCACGATCATCTCGCGCGCATCGGCGCCGCGCCGCATCTCGCCCGGCTCGGCGCCGTCGCCGTGCATGCGCTGCACGTCGATCCCGGCTTCGACGGCAAATTGGAAGTCTGCATCTTCAACGCCGGCGAGCGCGATTTCGTGCTCAAGGCCGGCGATCCGGTGCTCAGCCTCGAGATCGTGCCGCTGCCCGCCGCGCCGCGCCGCCGGTGACAAGCATTTGACAAATTAAATTTGACATTAGCGACAATTTCCCTATGCTTCCGGTTGCAGGCGCGCCATGACATGTACCGTCGCGCGCGCCGGTGCCCGGGGAGGCGGAGGGGGAGAGTATGAGTCGATCTGCCAAGACCACGGACAGGCCCATCGGATCGGAGCACGCACCCGTCGAGGCCTGCGACGACATCGAAAACGAATTTCTCGGCATCTGGCTCGGCCTCGCTCGCCTGCGCGAGAAGGTGCGCCATCTGGCCGCGCGCGAGGCGCCGCCGTCGGTGTGAGCGGCACGGCGCGGCCGCGCAGTCCCTGACCGGCCGCGCGCATCGATCAAATCGGCCCGTCGTGCGCGCCCTGGCGCACGATGGCGGCTCAGTCCTCGTCGGCAGCGCCGCGGCGCCGGCGCAGCCGCACATAGAGCGCGCCCTCGCCGCCATGCGCGATGTGCGCGTCCTCGAAGCCGATCACCAGTTCGCGCATGTCCGGCAGCGCCAGCCAGTGCGGCACCTGCCGGCGCAGGACGCCGCGCTCGCTGCCGCCGCGCCCGCCTTTGCCGGTGATGACGAGCACCAGCCGCGCGCCGCGCGCGCTCGCCGCATGGAGGAAGCGCGACAGCGCCGCGTGCGCTTCCGCCTGCGTCAGGCCGTGCAGATCCATGCGCGCATCGATCGGCTCGCGGCCGCGGGCGACGCGCTGGCGTGCGCGGCGGCCGAGCGGCGTGAGCGGCGGCGGGGACGGCGGCTTGGCCAGTGTGGGCTGCGGCAGCGGCACAGGCTTCGCCGCCCCACGCTTCGGCGTTGCGGGGGCCGGCGGCGGAGACGGTTCGGCCTGCGGCGGCGCAGCCTCCGGCCCGCCCTCGTGCATCGGCGCGACCGACTGCGTCACCGTCGTCCACAACACGCGTTCGTCGTAGCTGAGGACGCGGCGCGGCTTGCCGCTGCGGGCGGTCATGCCGTCACTGCGGCGGGCTCGCCGCCTCGGCGGTGCGGGTGGCGATCTCCGGCGGCCGCGCCGGCGGCAGCGGGATATCGGGCGGGCCGCTGTCGCCCTTCAGCGCCACCGTCTTCGGCACCAGCATCACGAACTCGCCGTGATCCTTGAGCCGTCCGGCAATGGAGCCGACGGCATTGCCGGCGCCGAAGAAGATGTCGGCGCGCGCCGGCCCGACGATCGCCGAGCCGGTATCCTGTGCGATCACCAGGCGGCGGAACGGGGTCGACGGGTCCTCGCTCTCGAGCGGCAGGTTCGCGTCGATCCAGATCGGCGTGCCGTAGACGTGCAGCGACCTGTCGACCGCGGCCGAGCGCAGCGGCGTCAGCGGCACGCCCTGCGCGCCGACGATCTCCGTGTGCGGCGCGAGCGGCGTCTTCTCGAAGAACACGTAGGAGCGGTTCTTGTCGCGCAGCTCCTTCGCCTCGGCGGGGTTGGCATCCATCCATTGCCGGATGCGGTCCATCGACATGTCCTGCCGCGCGATGATGCCGCGATCGATCAGGTCCCTGCCGACCGGATAATAGGGCCGGCCGTTCGAGGCGATGTAGTTGAGCCGCAGCAGCCTGCCGTCGGCGAGCTTGACCCGCGTCGAGCCCTGGATCTGCGCGAAGAACACGTCGACCGGATTCTTCACCCAGCAGAGCTCGAGGCCCTTGCCGGCGAGCGCACCCTTCTCGATCTCGGCGCGGTCGTACTGCTTGAACACCGTGCTGTGGCCGCTGGCTTTCGCCGGAATGCCGTAGAACGGCACGTTGAACTCGGCCGTGCGGCTGAGCGAACCCTCGACCTCGGTCTCGTAATAGCCGGTGTAGAAGCCGCTGACGTCGCCGGCCTTGGCGACCCGCATCGGCCGGAAATTCGTCTCGAAGAACGTGCGCGTCGATGCGTCGGTCGGCGTCTCGACCTTGCGCGCCTGCTCGCAGGCGAGGAACAGGCCGCCGAACATCGGCCGCTTGCTCCGCATCGCCTTGCTGCCCTGCAGGATGGCGCCGCAGCTTTTCATGAAGCTCTGATAGGCGGCGAGGTGGTTGTCCTGGCGCCAGCCCTTGAGCTCGGCGAAGCTCAGCGGCACCACATGGGCATGGCGCAGCGTCATCGTCACGTCGCGCGCCCAGCCGGACGTCGAGGCCGGCACGGCCAGCGCCACCGTCAGTGCGAGAGCGAGCCCCCCTCTGCGCATGCGTCAGTGTCCGGCTTCGGTCGCCACCAGCTTCCAGTTCGGATCGCGCGAGGAGACGTCGCGCGCGAAGGTCCACACGTCGGTGATGTCGGTGACGCGCTCGGCGCTGCCGTCGATGACGTTGCCGTTCTTGTCACGCGTCGCGGTGAACAGCTTGGAATTGAAACGCACCGTCACCTGCGCCGTGCGGCCGCGCACTTCGGCGGCGGTGATGTCGGCAACGTCGATCGAAACGAAGCGCGTCTCCACCGTCTCGCCGCGCTTCTCGCGCTCGGTGATGGCGCTGTCGAAGCCGTCATAGACGTCGCGCGACAGCAGGTTCTTGAGCGAACGACGGTCGCCCTCGGCGAAGGCCGTGACGATCATCTCGTAGGCGCCGCGGGCGCCGGCGACGAAATGCTTGGCGTCGAAGCCGGCATCGGCCGCGGCGATGGCGTCGAGCCCGGCGGCGAGCGGCGTGCCCGCCTCGGCAATGCCCTTCCAGCGGGCTTCCGGCTCGGCCGCGGCGGCGGCCTCGGCGACCTTCGGCGCGGCGGCAGGCTCAGCCGGCCGCGGCGGCAGCGCCACGACATTCTCGGTCGCCGGCCGCACCGGCTCGCGCGCGGAATAGGGGTCGTAAGGCGGCCGCTCCCGCCCGGTGCGCTGCCCCAACACGCTGCGCAGGCGCAGGAAGATGAACACGGCCAGCGCCAGGAAGATGATGGTGTAGATGTCGAACACGTTCTGCATGCTTTCGGCTACCGTAACGGACCGACTTCCAGCCGGTGCCCCGGTGGGACGGCGTGGCAGCCCGGTCCACCGGTACTATGTAAGCGGATGGCGGCGCCGATCCATAGGCGAGGAGCCGCGATCGGCCTCCCCACCGGGGCGGACATTAGACGATTTGCGGCGCTGCCGCCAACCTGAGGGCCTGCGACAAATGACGGGCCCGGCACGAGGAATACGGATGAGGATTGCGCGCTGGCTACTGACGGCCCTGCTGATGCTGCCGCTGATGGAACTCGTGGCCTTCATAGCCGTGGCGCTGGCGATCGGCTTCGGGCCGGCCTTCGGCCTCATCCTGCTCGGCTCGTTCGGCGGCATGCTGCTGCTTCGCCATGCCGGCGGCAGCCATATCTCCCGGATTCGCGTCGCGGCCGCCGGCGGCGACTTCAGCACGCTGGCGGCGGACACGACCGGCGGCATCATCCTGATCGCCGGCGTGTTGCTCGTCATCCCCGGTTTCATCACCGACCTGATCGGGCTGACGCTGCTGGTCGGCCCGTTGCGGCGGGCCTTGTTCGCGCTCGCGGGGATGCGTGCGGGCGCCGCTCCGCAGGCCGACGGCGTGGTCGATCTCGAGCCCGAGCAGTGGCGTCGCGTCCCCGACCCCGAGTTGCCGGACCGGCGCGGCGACCGCGAGCCCCGTTAGCCCTCGACCCGAGCCGTCCTTGTGAGCCGCGGGGGCCTGTGTTAGCGAACCCGCCGCAGCTTAGGAGATCTCATGTCGACCACGAATGGCGGCCCGTCCGAGGCCACCCCACCGCAGCTCAGCGTTCTGGCGCAGTACATCAAGGACTTCTCGTTCGAGAATCCGAACGCGCCGCAGTCGCTGATGCCGGGCCAGCAGCCGCAGATCGGCATCCAGATCAACGTCGACGCGCGTCCGCTCGCCGACAACGATGTCGAGGTCGCGCTGCGCCTCGAGGGGAAGGCGGAGCATGAAGGCAACCTGATGTTCGCCTTCGAGCTGACCTTCGCCGGCGTGTTCCGCATCCAGAACGTGCCGCAGGAGAGCCTCAACGCCGTCGTACTGATCGAGTGCCCGCGCCTGCTGTTCCCGTTCGCACGCGAGATCGTCGCCAACGTGGTGCGCAACGGCGGCTTCCCGCCGCTGCTGCTCGATCCGTTCGACTTCGTCGCGCTCTACCGGCAGCGCATGGAGCAGATGCAGGCCAACCAGAACCTGGCCTGATCCTCGTTCCGCGCTCGTGTCCCGGGCGCTGCGCAATGCAATGTTGCGCCGTAGACCCGGGACCGTAACGATGTGCGGAATTTGAGACGGATCCCGGATCCGCGGCGCATCGCGTCATGCGGCACCGCGTCCGGGACAACGTTTTTCTACTTCTCCGGATAGCTCAGCCAGATCGCGGCCTCGCCCAGGGTGGCGATGAAGGCCGCGTGCGCCTCGCGCTCGGCATCGGTCAGCCGCGCCGCCAGCGGCGCCGGCCGCGTGCGCATCGTCATCGTGCCGTCGGCATTGCCGACGCGAATCTCGACCGTCTCGGTGAGGCCGAGCTGCGCCTGCCGGCCGCCGATCAGTTCGAGATAGACCTCGGCCAGGATTTCCGCGTCGAGCAGCGCGCCGTGCTTGGTGCGGCGCGAATTATCGATGCCGTAGCGCGCGCACAAAGCATCGAGGCTGTAAGGGCCCGCGGCGTGGCGACGCCGCGCCAGCATTAGCGTGTCGACGATGCGGTCGCGCGGCAGCTCGGCGCGCGCCGCGCGCTTCAACTCGTAGCAGATGAAGCCGTAGTCGAAGCCGGCATTGTGCGCGACCAGGGGCGCATCGCCGAGGAAGGCGAGGAAGTCGTCGGCGACCTCGGCAAAGCGCGGCTTGTCCTTGAGGAACTCGGCCGACAGGCCGTGCACGGCGAAAGCCTCCGCCGGCATGTCGCGTTCGGGATTGAGATAGGCGTGGAACGTGGCGCCGGTCGGGATGCGGTTGAGCAGCTCGACGCAGCCGAGCTCGACCACGCGATGGCCCTGCTCGGGATTGAGGCCTGTCGTTTCGGTGTCGAGGACGATCTCGCGCATGGCTCGTTATCTCACGCTGTCATCATCTCACGATGTCATCGTCCGCTCACGCCGTCATCGTCCGCGAAGGCGGACGATCCGGTATCCACCGGAACTTCCGTGTTTACCGGATTGCCCGCCTTCGCGGGCAATGACGGAAAAGGGAATCATCGCGTCTTCGTGGGCATCTTACTCACCCGCGCGAGAATGTCCCGCACCTGCGCGCGCGCGGCGTCGAAGCCCTGCGAGGTGTCCACCACGAAATCGGCGCGGGCGCGCTTCTCCGCATCGGGCATCTGCTTGGCGAGGATGGCGGCGAACTTCGCCTCCGTCATGCCCGGCCGCGCCAGCACGCGCTCGCGCTGCACCTCTGCCGGCGCCGACACCACCACGACCGCGTCGCAGAACCGCTCGCCGCCGGTCTCGTAGAGCAGCGGGATGTCGAGCACCGCGATGCCGGCGCCGTCGCGGCGCGCTTGGGCGAGGAACGCGTCGCGCACGCTCGCCACCAGCGGATGCACGATGCGCTCGAGCCGCCTGATCTCGTCGGGATGGCCGATGACGCGCTCGCCGAGCCTGACGCGGTCGACCTTGCCGTTGGCCGTCGTGCCGGGAAAGGCCGCCTCGATCGCCGCCACCGCCTCGCCCTCATAGAGCCTGTGCACGGCGGCGTCGGCATCGTGCACCGGCACGCCTTCGTCGGCGAACATCTGCGCCGTCGCCGACTTGCCCATGCCAACCGATCCGGTGAGGCCGAGGATGAACATTACGCGCGCCCCCTGTCCCGGACGCGGTGCCGCACGAAGTGAGGCACCGCAGATCCGGGACCGTTTCAAATTCCGTGCTCGTTACGGTCCCGGGTCTGCGTCGCAACATTCCATGTTGCGACGCGCCCGGGACACGAAGGGATCACCCGTCCAGAAACCCTGCATTGCGCAAATACGCCAGCAGCGGCAGCAGCGGCAGGCCGAGGATGGTGAAATAGTCGCCTTCGATGCGCTCGAAGAGATGCACGCCGATGCCTTCGAGCTGATAGGCGCCGACGCTGCCGAGCGCCACGTCGCCGACCATCTCGAGATATTCCCCGAGGAAGCGGTCGGAGACGTTGCGCATGGTGAGCCGCGCGGTCTCGACGCATTCGAACAGCAGCTCGCCGTCGAACACCAGCGCCAGCGCCGAGTGCAATTCATGCGTCCGGCCGCGCAGCGCCTGCAACTGCACCAGCGCATCGGCGCGGTCCTTCGGCTTGGTGAAGCGCTGGGTGCCGCGCGCGAGCGTCTGGTCGGCGCCGAGCACCGGCCGGCCCGGCACGGTCGCCGACACGGCTTGCGCCTTGGCGCGCGCCAGGAGCTGCGCCGCGGCGACCGGACCTTCGGGCGTGGCCGCCGCCTCGACCGCGCGCTCGTCGATCTGCGCCGGGCGGATCTCGAAGCGCAGGCCGGAGGCGGCGAGAATCTTGCCGCGGATGTCGCTCTTGGAGGCGAGCACGAGCGGATGCGCGGGCAGCCAGAGGGGCATGGAATTCCTTGGAGTTAGACCGTTCGTCCCGGCGAATGCGGGGGCCCGGCCGGTTTGCCGCGTCCGCAGGAATGAGCGGAGTATCGCGGTCCCGCAGTCATTTCAACATCGCTCACCGCCCCGGCGCGCGGCGGCGGTCGGTCAGGAGCCGCATCACCGCGGCGGAGGTCTCCTCGATCGAGCGGCGGGTGACGTCGATCATCGGCCAGTTGCGCCGCGCGCACAGCCGCCGCGAGGCCGAGATTTCCTCCGCCACCGCCGCCCGGTCGATGTACTGGTCGTCGTCGCGGTGCGCCCTGAGCCCGAGCAGGCGGTTCTCGCGGATCTGCACGATGCGCTCGGGGCTGGCGTAGAGCCCGACCACCAAGGGCCGCGTCAGTTGCTCGACCTGCGGCGCCAGCGGCACGCCCGGCACCAGTGGCACGTTGCCGGTCTTCACCCCGCGATTGGCGAGATAGATCGAGGTCGGCGTCTTCGACGTGCGCGACACGCCGATCAGCACCACGTCGGCCTCCTCGAGGCCTTCCGGATGCTGACCGTCGTCGTGCATCATCGTATAGTTGAGCGCCTCGATGCGCTGGAAGTACTCGGCATTGAGCACGTGCTGGGCGCCGACGCGATGGATCGTCTCGGCGCCGAGATAGGACTGGAACAGGCGCAGGATCGGCCCCAGCACCGACATGCACGGCAGGCCGAGATCGCGGCACTTGTCCTCGAGAAGCTGGATCAGGTTCTCTTCGAGCAGCGTGTAGAGCACGAGACCGGGCGACTCGGTGATCTCGGCGAGCACATGATCGAGCTGCTTCTTCGAGCGCACCATCGGATAGAGGTGCTCGACCGGCGAAACGTTGGCGTACTGCGCTGCCGCCGCGCGCGCGACCGTGATCAGCGTTTCGCCGGTCGCGTCCGAGACGAGGTGCAGGTGGAAGTAACCGGTATCGGCCATGGATAACGAAGGGTAACGCGTGTGGACAATTGGGGAGGAGGCCATCTTTGCGGTGCCTGCGCAAGCCGCCCCCTCGATTCTGTCCTGCCGCTCTCCACAAAGCGGCCGTGGGGAGCGCCTCGGCACCGCACCCCTGCGGTTGCGCCGCCGATGTGGATGACGCCCTGGGGACGGCCGTGGATATCGGCGCAAAACCGCGGCAAGAGCCCCTGTATCGCTGTGGAGCGCTCGCGCCCGGATAACCGCCGAATCTGGATCGTGACAGTCAGCCCAGTGGACAGACTGTTGATCGGCAGGCATGAGTCCAATCAACTGTCTAATAACCACTACAACTAAGATTAAGAGATATTGGATGAGGGAAGACGGGACCGGCCCTGCCGTGGGGACAAAGCCGTTGATGCGCGTGCTCGCAGGCGAACGGCAGGCCGTGCCTCCGGTCTGGATGATGCGCCAGGCCGGACGCTATCTGCCGGAGTACCGCAAGGTGCGCGAGCAGGCCGGCGGCTTTCTCGGGTTGTGCTTCAACCCCGAGCTCGCGGCCGAGGTCACGCTGCAGCCGGTACGCCGGTTCGGCTTCGACGCGGCGATCCTGTTCTCCGACATCCTGGTGGTGCCGCTCGCACTCGGGCGCAAGGTCGAGTTCCTTGCCGGCGAGGGACCGAAGCTCGAGCCGCTGACCGACGCCGAAGGCGTCGACCGCCTCGCCACGAGCATCGACGCCGCGGTGGTCGCGCCGGTCTACGAGACCGTGCGGCGCGTGCGCCAGGCGCTCGACGACAAGACCACCTTGATCGGCTTCTGCGGCGCGCCGTGGACCGTGGCGACCTACATGGTCGCCGGCGAGGGCACGCCCGACCAGGCGCCGGCGCGCATGTTCGCCTATCGCGAGCCGGACACCTTCGCGCTGATGATCGACCGGCTGGTCGAGGCCTCAATCGCCTATCTCGTCGGGCAACTGCAGGCCGGCGCCGAATGCCTGCAGGTGTTCGACACCTGGGCCGGTGTGCTGTCCGAGACCGAGTTCGCGCGCTGGTCGATCGCGCCGACCAAACGCATCGTCGATGGCGTGCGCGCGCAGGTTCCGGGCGCGAGGATCATCGGCTTTCCGCGCGGTGTCGGCGCCAAGCTCGAACGCTATGTCAGGGAAACCGGCGTCGACGCCGTCGGCCTCGACTGGACGCAGGGCCTCGCCTTCGCGCGCGACCGCATCCAGCCGCTGAAACCGGTGCAGGGTAATGTCGATCCGCTGGCCTTGCTCGCCGGCGGCGAGGCGCTCGACCGCGAGGTCGACGCGGTGATGGAGGCGCTCGCCGGCGGGCCGTTCATCTTCAATCTCGGCCACGGCATCGTGCCGCCGACGCCGATCGCCCATGTCGAGCGCATGTTGAAGCGGGTGCGGGGCTAGGTGTGTTCTCGACGAGGGTGCCGCAGGCTCGGATCACCTCTCCCATAGGGAGAGGTCGGCGCGCTCTTGCGCGCCGGGTGAGGGGTTACAAACCATCGCTCGAGCCGAGCCCCCTCACCCGCTCGCTTCGCTCGCGACCTCTCCCCTCCGGGGAGAGGTGACGGAGAGGCCCTCCCATGTACCTCTGGCTCAAAGCCCTGCACATCGTCGCGGTCATCTCGTGGATGGCCGGGCTGCTGTATCTGCCGCGGCTGTTCGTCTACCACGCCGCCGCCAAGCCCGGCTCCGAGCAGTCGGAGACCTTCAAGACGATGGAGCGCCGCCTGCTGCGCTTCATCATGGCGCCGGCAATGGGCGCAACCTGGATTCTCGGCATCGTGCTGGTGCTGAGCGGCGGCTGGCTCACCGCCGGCTGGCTCCACGTCAAGCTGGTGCTGGTGGTGGCGATGAGCATTGCGCACGGCCTGATGAGCCACTGGCAGGCCGACTTCGAGCACGACCGCAATCGCAGATCACAGAAATTCTTTAGAATTGCCAATGAGATACCGACGCTCTTGATGATCGTCATCGTCATCCTGGCGACCGTGAAGCCGTTCTGAGCGCCATCCTCGGGAAAAATTTTTGCTTGCGCAGAAACGACCTGACCCGAACTGCGTTAAGGCGGAGACTTCACATCCTGCCCGCGCCTTCCTCTTGCGCGAGATCACGGCTCAACATATGTTGATCGCATCCCACCGAACGCAGGCGGATGCCGTCGCGTTCCGGAACCGATCGCATCGGGACCGGACGCAGCATCGGGCCCCCGGGACCTTCCCCTAAGCGCCCCCTATCAATCCAGACCTGCGACCCAGACGTATCTCTCCAATGCGGCCCGCCCTTTTTCCGTCCGGCCGCCGAAGCCTTCCACAGGACCAATACCCCCCATGCGGGAAATGAAGCTACAGGACCTGAAGTCCAAAACGCCTCCCGAACTCGTCGCCTTCGCCGAAGAGCACCAGGTTGAGAACGCCTCCACCCTGCGCAAGCAGGAGCTGATGTTCGCGATCCTGAAGCAGCTCGCGCAGCAGGAAATAGACATCATCGGCGAGGGCGTGGTCGAAGTCCTGTCCGACGGGTTCGGGTTCCTCCGTTCCCCTGAATCGAACTACCTCTCCGGCCCCGACGATATCTACGTCTCGCCGTCGCAAATTCGGCGCTTCGGCCTGCGCACCGGCGACACGGTCGAAGGCCACATCCGCTCGCCCAAGGAAGGCGAGCGCTACTTCGCGCTCCTCAAGGTCAACACCATCAACTTCGAGGATCCGGAGAAGGCGCGCCACAAGGTCAACTTCGACAACCTGACGCCGCTCTATCCCGACGAGCGGTTGAAGATGGAACACGACGATCCGACCAAGAAGGATCTGTCGGCCCGCGTCATCGACATCGTCGCCCCGATCGGCAAGGGCCAGCGCGCGCTGATCGTGTCGCCGCCGCGCACCGGCAAGACGGTGCTGCTGCAGAACATCGCCCACGCCATCACCGCCAACCACCCCGAGTGCTACCTCATCGTGCTGCTCATCGACGAGCGGCCGGAGGAAGTCACCGACATGCAGCGCTCGGTGAAGGGCGAGGTCATCTCCTCGACCTTCGACGAGCCGGCCTCGCGCCACGTGCAGGTCGCCGAGATGGTGATCGAGAAGGCCAAGCGCCTGGTCGAACACCAGCGCGACGTGGTCATCCTGCTCGACTCGATCACCCGCCTCGGCCGCGCGTACAACACGGTCGTGCCGTCGTCCGGCAAGGTGCTCACCGGCGGCGTCGACGCCAACGCGCTGCAGCGGCCGAAGCGCTTCTTCGGCGCCGCGCGCAACATCGAGGAAGGCGGCTCGCTGACCATCATCGCCACGGCGCTGATCGACACCGGTTCGCGCATGGACGAAGTGATCTTCGAGGAGTTCAAAGGCACGGGCAACTCCGAGCTCATCCTCGACCGCAAGGTCGCCGACAAGCGCACCTTCCCGGCGATCGACATCACGCGCTCCGGCACGCGCAAGGAAGAGCTGCTCACCGAGCCGGCCGTGCTCAAGAAGATGTACGTCCTGCGCCGCATCCTCAACCCGATGGGCACGATGGACGCGATCGACTTCCTGCTCGACAAGCTGCGCAACACCAAGACGAACGGCGAATTCTTCGAGTCGATGAATACGTAAGCGCGGGCGTCGCGCAGCGGCGCTCTCGCACATCAACAACTGTCATGGCCGGGCCGCAAAGCCCGGCCATTTTGTTTTGGCTGTCGAGGCTCAGGGCTCGCCGTGCAGCATCTTCCAGAGTTCAATGAAGAACAGCACGCAGCCGGTCAGCGCCGCAAAGATCACCACCACTTTGATGAACCAGTTGCGCTCGACGCTGCCGACCGCGCCTTCGACCCGCTCGCTCAGGGTCGTCGTTCCCGGCAAGGCCCCGCGGATCGGCTTCTCGCCGAGGAAGGTCGCGATGGCATTATGAAACTGCCGGTGCGCCGGCTCGTTCGGCTGAAGCATGTGGTTGCGGCCGTCGAGCGGCACGAATTTGGCGCCCGGAATGCCGGCGGCGATCTCCTGGCCCATGGCGAACGGCACGCGCACATCGTTGCGCACATGCATCACCAGTGTCGGCGCCTTCACCCTCGGCATCAGGTCGACGACGTTCACATTGGCGGTTTCGATGAGGAAACGCTCCGCCATTTCCGGCGTGGCGCTGAGCCGCGCGAGTTCGTTGAGCGCGTGCTGTTGCTCGATCGTGCCTTCGGGAATGAATTGGGACGTGAAGAACTGCCGATGGCTCTCCTCGTCGCTGCCCCAGCCGTCGCGTACAAGCGCGCAGGCGAGGTCGAGCTTCTGCCTCTGCTTGTCCGCATCGCCGTCGCGGTGCAGGAGCCCGCGGGCGTAGCCGCAATAGAGGATCAGGTGCGACACGCGCTCGGGGTGGCGCGCGGCATAGGCAATCGAGATCGATGCCGCCTGCGAGATGCCGACCAGCGGAAAGCGGTCGAAGCCGGCGGCATCGACGACGGTTTCGAGGTCAGTGACCCATTTTTCGAACGACACATCCACATTGTCGCGCTGCGAAAGTCCGTTGCCGCGCGCGTCGTAGCGCAGCAGGCGATGGCCGTGCGCAAGCCCGAGCACGAAATGCCGCTGAATCGGGCTGTTCAGGTCGTGATCGAGGTGGGTGAACCAATGCGGCGCGCGGACGATCGGCGGGCCGTCGCCCAGCAGGGCATAAGCAAGCCGGACTCCGTCAGGAGCCGTACAAAACCGGATTTCCTGCTGCATCGGCTCCCCAGCTGCGACGCGAGTGAATTTACATTTATATTTTGTTTCGGTGAGCGGGCAAGCGCCGGCGTTGCCGGGAACGTACGGCCCTGCCGGATGCAGCAACTGTCAGCGAGGGGAACTCAGCCGGCGGCCGGCCCGCGTTTCCAGGTCAGATACGGATCGAGGATGCAGATCGCGTCGGGCTCGCCGAGCGCCCGCTTGCAGTCGCCTTCGCTGGAATAGCCGCAGCGCACGCGGTCGCCGGCCTTGTTGTGGAAGCCGCACCATTGCGGCCAGCCGGCGGGCGAGGCGGTTGCGGACGTGGCGTCCGCCGGCGCGCTGGCGGTGCTCGTTGCCGCTGCCGCGCTCAGGCCCGAGGTCAGGCTCAAGGCGAAGCCGGCGGCGATCGCGATGGTCGTCCGTCGCATCGAAGTCTCCCCGTTGCTCCGTCGCCCCCGAAGCGAACGTCCAATTCTTGGCGATGCCGCGGCGCCGATCAAGCCTCCCTCAGGCGCGCA
>Ga0182749_1002664_pt1 | contig 12904 bp, 14 predicted proteins | sample eDN3rd37CKraftMG_FD_128875 | JGI IMG/M metagenome (GOLD analysis project Ga0182749, IMG submission 128875) | Enriched Miracle-Growth compost microbial communities from Emeryville, California, USA - eDNA 3rd pass 37_C Kraft MG (version 2) (version 2) ...
AGCGACTGCACGTCCACCACCAGCTCCGGCGGCACGCCGAACTTCTCGATCACCTCGTCGCGCCCGAGCTTCTTGTTCTTCATGGCGTCGAACATCACGACGCCCGGCTGCACGAGCTGCATCAGGTCCTTGTCGGATGAGACGACAGTTACGTCGCCGCCCGCCGCCACGATGTCGCGCACGTACGTCGCGATGAGGTCGTCCGCCTCGTAACCTTCCTGCTCGAGGCACGCGATGTTGAAGGCGCGCACCGCGTCGCGAATGAGCGGGAACTGCGGGATCAGCTCGTCCGGCGGCGGCGGCCGGTTCGCCTTGTAGGCGGCGAAGATCTCGTTGCGGTAGTTCTCGCGCGAGGCATCGAACACCACGGCGATATGGGTGGGGGCCTCGGAGGCCTTGGATTCCCGCAGGAGCTTCCACAGCATGGCGCAGAAGCCGTGCACCGCGCCCACGGGCAGCCCGTCGGACGGCCGCGTGAGCGGTGGCAGCGCGTGGAAGGCACGAAAGATGTAGCCCGACCCATCGACGAGGTAGACATGGCTCCCCTTGATGATGGGCGTCGGCTCTCCTGCCGGCGCACTGGATACGCCGGCCTTTTTGGCTTTGTTGTTCGTTTCGCTCATGGATTTCGGTTAAGGGACCCGGCCTCTGCCCCGACTATAGGCCCTCGGCCCGATGGGGTCAGCACATCCTCGTCATAATATGGGGACGGCCCGCCGCCTGTGCACTGGGCGAAATGCCGGCCCGGCAAGCGGCCAGGTAGCGACGCCCGAGGCAGCGAAACCCAAGCACGCAGGGCGCGAATGTCGCGCCCTGCGAATATTTGCCGGCCGCAGGCGAATGCGCTATCAAGCGCTCTCAATGCACCCGTAGCTCAGCTGGATAGAGTGTCGCCCTCCGAAGGCGAAGGTCATAGGTTCGAATCCTATCGGGTGCGCCATTTCAGAATAGCAGTGGTAAAGCCGCCGACGCGCGAAGCGGCGGCGATGCGATCCCAGCAGTTCCGGCTTTCATCCCACCCCGTGCGAGCCTCGGTCTCGCCGACATTGACGCGCTGCGCAGTGCGAGCGCGGGGATGGTTTGCGTCCTCTGTCCATTCCGCCATGATCTCGGATTGCGAGAGATCAAAAGCTGACGCCCGCAACGCCGCGCCGAAGCCGGGCGCCGACGCTCCCCATAAGACGCTGAAGCGCACCGGAGCAGACAGCGGCCATCTCAGTCGGAAGGTATCGTGGAAGAGGATGAGAATTCGAACTCTGCAGACCAGGGCACGCTAACGGCGCCTCCTTTCGGCATGCCGCTCGATTGGCGGGCGGACTTGGCTAGCTATACCTGGACTGCGCAGACGATCGGGCGCTCCTCGGCAGCGGTCTTTCGTCTGGAGGCGCGTGGCCGTCCGACGTTATTCGTGAAAACCGGGCCCGCCGGTCCGTTCAGCGAGCTGCCGGACGAGGCTGCGCGGCTCCAGTGGCTGGCGGCACATCGGATCGCATGCGCCAACGTTTTAAAGCAAACGCGTGAAGGCGAGCGAGACTGGTTGCTGACGGGCATGGTCACCGGCAGGGATCTGGCCTCATCGCACGATCTTCCACCCGGACGGACCGTCGAAATCGCGGCTGACGCGTTGCGCAATTTGCATCTCCTGGATGTCACCGCCTGCCCTTTCGACCACACGCGCGATCGCCGGATCGGCCACGCGCGGGCGCGTGTGGAGGCGGGCATCGTCGACGAGGCCGACTTCGACGAGAAACGTCAAGGACGCACAGCCGCCGATCTCTTCGATGAGCTCCTGCTCCGGCGCCCCGGTGAGGAGGATCTCGTGATCACGCACGGCGACGCGTGCTTACCGAACCTGCTCGCGGACGGGGACCGGTTCACCGGCTTCGTCGACTGTGCGCGGCTGGGCGTCGCCGATCGGCATCAGGATTTGGCGCTGGCGATCCGCAGCATCCATTGCAACCTGGGAGAACCCTGGGTTGGTCCCTTCCTGCAGCGCTATGGAGCCAAGGCTGATCCAAAACGTCTGGAGTTCTATCAATTGCTCGACGAGTTCTTCTGAGGCTCCGTTTTCGCGCCGTGCGGCGCGCTAGCAGTGGCGCGACGCCTCGCGGTGCGCGGGGCACAACGGCCGCGATCTATGGCAATCTAATATCGCAGCCACGATGCCCTAGCGTCCCTTCGTAAATCTGGACAATCATCGCGGAGATCACGAATGCTTCGCCGCTCCATCATGACCGTTGTCGCATCTCTGCTGGTGACGGCAGCCCTTCCCGTCAGAGGAGAAGCTATGAACCCAACACCATTGCACGCGGCCGCGGAGCAAAATGATGTTGTCGCCATCGGCAAGCTATTGTCGGAAGGCGTGGAGATCGATGCGCGTGACCGGAGTGAGGCGACCGCTCTGATGCTTGCGACCCGTCGCAACAGGATCGAGACGGCGAAGACGCTGATTGATGCCGGTGCCGACGTCAACGCCAAGGACAGCATCGAGGACAGCCCCTATCTCTATGCGGGCGCGCGCGGGCACATGGAAATCCTGAAGATGACTTTGGCCCACGGCGCCGACCTCAAGAGCACGAACCGCTACGGTGGCACGGCGCTGATACCTGCGGCCGAGCGCGGCCATGTCGAAACAGTAAGAACGCTGATCGACGCCGGCGTCGATGTCGACCACGTCAACAAGCTCGGCTGGACAGCGCTTCTGGAGGCAGTGATCCTCGGCGATGGCGGCGAGCGGCATCAGCGGATCGTCGAATTGCTCATCAAAGCCGGTGCCGACGTAAACCTGGCGGACCGCGACGGCATTACACCGCTTCACCATGCCCGCACGCGAGGCTATGGCGCGATCGAACAGCTTCTCATCGCCGCCGGCGCACGCTGAAGCTCCCCGCGCACGATTGGAAAGGATTGAAAACATGAGCGAAGAGCAGCGCTTCCTGCGCGAGGCCATCGCGCTCGCGCGCGCGAATATCGGCAACGGCGGGCGGCCGTTCGGCGCCGTGGTGGTGCGCGATGGCGAGGCGATCGCCACCGGCGTCAATGAGATCCATGCGACCAACGACCCGACGGCCCATGCCGAGATGACGGCCATTCGCGACGCGAGCCGCAAGCTCGCCTCGCCCGACCTCGGCGGCTGCACCGTCTATGCCAGCGGCCATCCCTGTCCGATGTGCATGGCGGCGATGCGGCTGGCTGGCATCGCGCGCGTCGTTTACGCCTATTCCAACGAGGACGGGGCGCCGTTTGGCCTGTCGACGGCGGCAATCTACGAAGATCTCGCCAAGCCCTTCACCGAGCAATCGATGACGATCCGTCACGTGCCGGTGCAGCCGGAAGGCCAGATGGACCTTTACGCCGAATGGACCGCGGCGCGAAGCCGGCAAAGGTAGCTGCATGGTTTCAGAGGAGGAGAATCGCACCGCCCAGGCGCTGCTGCTGGCCGCCGGCGCCGTTAGCGCCGGCAGCGCGACGCCGGAAAGCAAGCGCTCGTGCGCGACGCATGACGGTGAGAATCCGATGCGCTGAAGCGGGAGCCGTCGCTCCCGCTTCTCCCCCGGCTGCGCAAAATTACGTCTTCGCGTAGCGCCCCGCGCGGCGGCACGTCCACCGCATGATCTTCCAGCCCGGATGCTCCCCCGCCCAGCGCGCCATGTGCGGCGGCGCCTGCATGAGGCACTGCATGGGCGTCAGGTTCTCATCCGAATAGATGAGACCGACGTCCCGGCATGTGTCCGGCTTGTCGGCGAGGCAGGCGAGCAGAACGAGTTCGAGCATGGTGCAACCTTTCCTGGATTGGTGGCCATCCAGGCGTCGTCCCTTCAACGTTTCTTCTTGGCGGTGGTGGTCACGTATGATGCGCGGCCGGCAACGCGGACGCAGCGCCCGCCCTAAGGTGCGGCAGTTCAAATGCGGGAGCGGCAGAAAGTCGGCAGCGGCGCGGTCGCCTCAGGCGGCGCGCGGCGCGAGGCGCACCGAGCGCCTACACCCGGCCGGCATCACCACACGCGTCGGCATCATGACGCGGTGGAGCATCGGCACGACGCCGAGCAGAGATGCCAGACATGCGAGTAGCGAAGTAAACGACATCGGCACCCTCGACGGTAAAGCCGCAACGAGGTTATGCCGCGAGCCCGCCCGAGCCCAACCAATAAGATCGGCAATCAATTTGCATAGCGGCGCAAAGCAGCCTGAAGTCGCGCCAAGCCGGCCGGTCGCGGCTCAGAAGAATGTATCGAGGAATGCTGTGGTCCTGTCCGAGATGCCGACGACCTTGTCCGTCGCCTGCCGATAAAGCTTGAAATTGAGCTCTGTCTCCGGTTGGCCGTCGTTCCATTCGGTGAAGGCCTTCAACTCGGCGCGCCCGAGCGGCCGCTTTGCAAGCCGGGTGCGCCGGATAGAGAGGCTGACACGTGGCGTCTGCCGCTCGATGCCGGGCTTCTTGGCAACCGCCGCGGCAGCGGTGACGATACCGCGCGCGACGAGGCCGCTGCCGCCTTCGTTCTCGCTGGCGAAGACGAAGACTTTGTCGCCGGCCGCGATCTGCTTGCCCCCGTACATGGTCTTCTGCGCCGCCAGCGTGAATTCCTTCGCGCGCGGATCGCTGATATGGGCTTTGATCGCGAAGGCCACTTTGTTTCTCCGGCAACATCCCTGTCCATTGCCGCAGCCGACGATAGCTCGTACGAGCGGCAGCACCGCGCAACAACGTCAAAGCTCGAGCCGGCCGCAACCAGGCGTTCGCGGTTCGAGTATCATTGAGCAATGACGGGCCGCCATCCCGCCGCCAGCGCCTGCGCCTCGCTGCAGAACCAGCGCTCACCCTTTTCCGGCTCGATCTTCACGCTGGCGTACCAGGCGCTCCAAGGCATGTGATAGATACGCCCGTGCTCGGTGATGTTGCCCTTGATGGCACAGCCGTTCGGCGCGCCCTGTTCGGCGCTCGCCCAGCGGTGCTCGCGATATTCCCACGCAGGCGCCGCGTCGCCTTGCCAGATACCGGCAAGCGCCGCGCGCGCCTGTGCCTCCTCGCGCACATAGGTTTGCGAATACCGGACGAATGCCCATGCGAGCCCCTCGCGCACCATCTCGGCGTTGATGTCGCGACCGTCGACGAAACAGATCCCGAGCATGCGCCCATACCTGTCATAGCCGCGGCTTTCGCACGTCACCGCGTGCCCACGGACCATCTCGGCGAGCCGGGCGGCGGCAGCGGCACCGCATTTCCAGGTGCCGAAGAAACGACGTCCGCAGGACTGCGCCAATTCCGGCGCATCGATGCCTTCGAGACGCACGCGCTCGCCTGCGATATCGAGCGTATCGCCATCGATCACACGTGCGGCGCCCGCGAGCGCACCGGCATCATGCGCCGAGCGGGCCACTGTCCCGCGCAGGGGAATGAGGGAGAGGACGATAAGAGCGACGACGCCCAACGCAAACGCCACCGGCCGACGACTGAACCAGGTCGAGAAGCATACTTTCATGCTTCAAGCGGTTACCGATTCGCATGGCGCAACCTTGACGAAGCCATGTCGATATCGCGCAACCCAGCGGCGATAATGCTGGCAGCTCACAGATTCCGGTCGCAACAAAGCTCCGCGCCGCCGGGAACAGCCTGTTGCGCGTCTCGGCCACCTCAGCAGCGTCCGTCACGCGGGCCGAGGCGCGCAGAATGGAAAGATGCCGGACCACACCGGAAATGGCGCCGCCTCCGCCACGATCGATGACGGTTGAGCAGCACGCATTGCCGTCCACGTCGCGGTGCGCGCTACAACGACGGCGGCGCACCGATCGACGGAAGTCTTGCGGTTGGAAAAATCAGCGGCGGCGGAAGTTGCCGGGACCGCCGGGACGCTGCGATGGCGGAGGTCCGCCCGCGCGCACATCCTTGTGGCGGAAGTTGATGCGACCCTTGGTGAGGTCGTAGGGCGTCATTTCAATGGTGACGCGATCGCCGGCAAGGATACGGATGCGGTTCTTCTTCATGCGCCCGGACGTGTAGGCGACAACCTCGTGTCCGTTGTCGAGTTTGACGCGGCAGCGTGCATCGGGAAGCACCTCCTCCACCACGCCCTCGAACTCGAGCATTTCTTCCTTGGCCATCAGGTTCCTTAGCTGAACCGGCACGGCGGATAGGGACCGCCGCGCGCCGTGCCTATAAAGGCAAAAGTCCGTTATTGGTAGGGGAGCAGACGCGCCCGCTCCCCTGGAGCGGATTGATCCGCGGTTCGTTAGAGCGGACGCAGATTGACTGCTGCGACCTTGCCGTTACGGCCCGTCTCGGTCTCGTAAGCGATCTTCTGACCCTCACGAAGTGTCGAGAGACCAGCGCGCTCAACTGCCGAGATGTGCACGAAAACATCGTTGCCGCCTTCATCCGGCTGGATGAAGCCATAGCCCTTCTGGCCGTTGAACCACTTCACAGTGCCGTTTGCCATCAAGTCTCTCCAAAGCAATTAGGCAATCCCCTCGGGCGGATGCCCAAGGACATCAAATCGCGCGATGGAGACGTCCAGTGTCGGCGCACGAAGGCACCGCCGTAGAGTAAACCAAGGCGTGTTCGATCGGCCCTATATGGACTGCCCTATCCTGAAAGGCAAGGCGAGGATGGGAGGACGTGAAGATGGCGTTTCGGAACGCCCGCCCGCAAACGATATGCCGGCAAAGGTTAGTGATTCTCAAGGGTTGCCGGCGCACAGCGGAGAACGGGTGTCATCTCGCACGGATCGGCCCGCCGGTCCAGATCGCGGCAAATTTACGGCGTATTGCCCCCACAAGCCGGCCGCCGGGCCCCTGCAGAAGCCTCGATAAAGGAAAAAAGGCGCCGGGCCACCTGGCCGGGCGCCTTTCAATTTTTGCGTGTGGGATGTGAGCGAAAGCGCGCCGGGCGCGCCCCGCCACGGCTCAGCGGTAGATCGTTGCATAGCCGCCCGAATAGCGGCCCATGCCGGAGCCATTGCCGCTGTAGCGCTCATAACCGTAGCGCTCATAGGAGACCTGCCGCGAGCGTGCCCGGCCGTAGTATTCGCCGCCATAGGCGCGCGAGTTCGACGCATAGCTGCGCCCCGAGCGGTGGCTGCGGCTGGCGTAGCTGCGGCTTCCGGCCAGCGACACGAAGTGGCGGCCGATGTCGACGTGGATGTGGCTCATGTCCGGATAGGTCATCGTGCCACCCTTCTTGTGGTTGGCGACGAGCCACTTCACGATCTCGCCCTTGCGCTTGCCGGCGTCGAAATCCACGGCATTGCCGCTCGCATGGCGGGAGATCCGTCCCGAGCCGGCGATACGTGCGCCGGGCCGGCATGTGGAGATGACCCGAACCGGGCCAAACTTCTCTTCGATTTGCTCGAGAAGCGCGCGAGCCGCGGTCGTCAGGCATTTGCGCGGCGCGCCCTTGGCGTCGGCAACCCGCTTCTCGGCTTTCTTCTCCTCCGGCTTGGCCTCCGCACCGTGGACGGCCTTTTCTTCCGGCTTCGCATCTATCTTGGTGTCGGCTTTGGCGTCGGACGCCGGCGTATTGGCGTTGTTGGATTTGTTGCCGGGATTGGGCGCCGCCATTGCTGAGCTAATGGAAACGAGCGCAACGCAGATCGCTGCGGTTGAGAGCCGCTTGATCATGATCACTCCTGGGTATGCGATATATTTCGGGGCGCGCGCGTCGAGCGATGGCCCCCCTTACCATTTGCAGCCCGATCAGCCCCGGTGGCCGCAATCAGCCAGCCACCCGTGTGATCGGTCCTGCGCAGTCCCCGGTTATGCCTCGCCTGTCCGTCGAGGCTGTCCCTAGGCCATCGCGCGGCGATGCCCCCGTCCGGGTTGCGCGCACTTTGCCATGCGATTGGGTGAGAATGCGGCGAGCGCAGCGTCCTGCGTCGATGCGCCGTACGCGTCGTAAAAATGCGACGGGGTGCCGGCTTTGCAACCGGCACCCCGCGTAATTTGCTTGCGTGTTGCGTAAGCGCTTAGACCATGATCGCTTCGGCCCACATCAGTCCGAAGCGTGACTCACCGGTCCAATCACAAGGCGAGAGCCGCATCGCAATTCGAAGAAAAGCGATCGTGCTCTAGCGCAGATACGGGCAGACGCGCTCGTCGCCGTAGCGATTGATATACGTGCCGGTACGGCGGTCGAACGAGCGGAATTCACGCTCGCAGCGGCGCATATCGCGCTCTTCGGCACGGCCCTCGCGCACGGCGCCAGCGATGAGCGCACCGGCAATGATGCCGCCGAGGATCGCCGCACCGGCACCGCCGTGGCGATGACGCCGATGCACCAGCGTTACACCGCTGTTGTCATTGTTGATCGAAGGCTTGGGCAGCGGGGCAGCAAAGGCGTACGTCTGCGCGAGGGGCAGCAACAGCGATGCGCACACCACCGAGGCAACTGTCGATCTCAGTGCTTTCACGATTAGGCTCCTTTCAGATCTTCGATAGAAAAATTCCGGTTGCCGGCACAATGGCGCGCGGTGATGGCGCACGCGCGGCCAAGGCACGGCGAAGTCGTGTCAATAAAAACGGATGAGGGATGATTTTCCGTCGCCGAAGGGAGCGCCGGGAGCGCCGGAGGCGTGTCAGTTGTCTTCCATCTTGAGCGCGGCGATGAAGGCTTCCTGCGGGATCTCCACCTTGCCGAACTGGCGCATCTTCTTCTTGCCCGCCTTCTGCTTCTCCAGGAGCTTGCGCTTACGGGAGATATCGCCGCCGTAGCACTTGGCGATCACGTCCTTGCGCAGGGCGCGGATCGTCTCGCGCGCAATGATGCGCCCGCCGATGGCCGCCTGCACGGGAATGACGAACATGTGCTGCGGAATGAGATCCTTCAGCTTCTCGCACATGGTGCGTCCGCGTGACTCGGCGCGGCTACGGTGCACGACGATCGAGAGGGCATCGACGGGCTCGGCATTGACGAGGATCTGCATCTTCACCAGGTCGCCGGGCTCATAGCCGATCATCTGATAATCGAACGAGGCATAGCCTTTGCTGATCGACTTCAGCCGGTCGTAGAAATCGAAGACCACCTCGTTGAGCGGCAGCTCATAGACCAGCATCGCGCGGTTGCCCGCGTAGGTGAGATCCTTCTGACGCCCGCGCCGGTCCTGGCAGAGCTTCAGGATGCCGCCGAGATACTCGTCCGGCACCATGATCGTCGCCTGGATCCATGGCTCCTCGATGCGCTCTATACGCGTCGTCTCCGGCATGTCGGCCGGATTGTGCATCTCCATCATCGTGCCGTCGGTGAGATAGAGATTGTAGACGACGCTCGGCGCGGTCGTGATGAGGTCGAGGTTGAACTCGCGCTCGAGGCGCTCGGTGATGATTTCGAGGTGCAGCAGCCCGAGGAAGCCGCAACGGAAGCCGAGACCCAGCGCCGCCGACGTTTCCATCTCGAAGGAGAAGCTGGCGTCGTTGAGGCGCAGCTTGCCCATCGCCTCGCGCAGGTCCGCGAAGTCTGCCGCATCGACCGGGAACAGGCCGCAGAACACCACCGGCTGCGCCGGCTTGAAGCCCGGGAGCGGCTCCGGCGTCGGATTGCGCTCGTCCGTCACCGTATCGCCGACGCGCGTGTCGGCGACTTCCTTGATCGCGGCGGTGAAGAAGCCGACCTCGCCGGGGCCGAGCTCGTCGAGCATCTGCTGCTTGGGGCGGAACACGCCGACGCGCTCAATCTGGTAATCCGCGTCCGTCGACATGAGCGTGATCTTCTGGCCCTTCTTCAAAGTGCCATCGATGATGCGCACGAGCACGACGACACCGAGATAGGCGTCGTACCAGCTGTCGACCAGCAGCGCCTTCAACGGCTTTTTGCGATCGCCCTGCGGCGGCGGCAGGCGCTCGACGATCGCCTCCAGAACGGCTTCGACGTTCTGGCCCGTTTTGGCGGAAATCGGAATGGCGTCGGAGGCATCGATGCCGATCACATCCTCGATCTGCTGCTTCACGCGATCGCTGTCGGCCGCCGGCAGATCGACCTTGTTGAGGACGGGCAGGATCTCGAGGTCGTTGTCGAGCGCCTGGTAGACGTTGGCCAGCGTCTGCGCCTCGACGCCCTGTGAGGCATCGACGACGAGGATGGCACCCTCGCAGGCGGCAAGGCAGCGCGAGACCTCGTAGGCGAAGTCCACGTGTCCGGGCGTGTCCATCAGGTTGAGCTGATAGACGTTTCCATCCTTCGCCTTGTAGTCGAGGCGCACGGTCTGCGCCTTGATGGTGATGCCGCGCTCGCGCTCGATCTCCATAGAATCGAGGATCTGCTCCTTCATCTCCCGGTCGGCCACGTTGCCGCACAGCTGGATCAGCCGGTCGGACAGCGTCGACTTGCCGTGGTCGATATGGGCGATGATGGAGAAATTGCGTATGCGCGAGGTGTCGGTCATGGCGCGCTAGATAGCACCGCCTCAAGCCCCTAGAAAGGGGCAGAAACTTGAGTAACCGTGCCTTTTTCTGTGGGCGCCGAAAATACCGCACGTTGAGGGGGTGAGCCCAGTCTTGACGCCGCCACATCCCCCGGCATTGAGTACCCCGATAGGTAGCAAAAACGCCGAAGGACGCCTGATGGACGCTATGAAATTCTGTGCGGCGGTCGCCGCCGTCGCCATGCTTTATGGCGCCGCCGACGTCGCCCAAGCCCAGATAGAGCCCTCGCCCGCCTTCCGCGCGCAGCAGCCGAAGAAGAAGCCGGTACGCAAGCTCCAGCCCGCTCCCGCCACGCCCGCCGCCGAAACCGCCACCCAGGCCCAGCCTCCGGCAGCCCCGGCGACGACGGCCGCCGTCGCAGCTGTTACCGGCGTCTCCCAGCACGCGACGCACCCGAACAAGCGGGCGCCCTATCCCCCGCCCAAGGAGAACTGCCGCAACACGGTTCCGTTCGACACCTGGCGCGCAGGCTTCAAGAAGCTCGCCGCCCAGCGCGGCCTCAACCGCCAGACGATCGCCATCGTCGACGGAATCCAGCTCAATCCCACCATCATCTCGCGCGATCGCAAGCAGTCGTTCTTCGCGATGAGCTTCCTCGACTTCCAGAACCGTCTGGCGACCGCCAACCGCGTGCAGTCGAGCAAGCGCAAGGTCGCCGAGCATCGGCGTACCTTCGAGCGCGCCCGCGAGGAATTCGGCGTGCCCGCGTCCGTCATCACCGGCTTCTGGGCGCTGGAGAGCGACTTCGGCGCCGGCATGGGCAAGTTCCCCATCATGCCCGCGCTCGTCACCCTCGCGTACGACTGCCGCCGCAGCGAGATGTTCACCGAGGAGCTGATCGCGGCCCTGCAGATCATCGAGCGCGGCGACATGACCCCATCGACCATGATCGGCTCGTGGGCGGGAGAGATCGGCCAGACCCAGTTCCTGCCGACGCGCTATCTCGACTACGCAATCGACTATGACAACGACGGCCGCATCAACCTCTTCTCCAACGACGACGACGTCATCGGCTCGACCGCCAACTACATGATGAACCTCGGCTGGCGCCCGAACGAGCCGTGGCTGGAGGAGGTGCGGGTCACGAAGGACCTGCCGTGGGATCAGGCCGATCTCGCGATCAAGCTGCCGCGCTCCAAGTGGGCGCAGTGGGGTATCCAGTATCCGGACGGCCGCCCCGTCGCCTCCGATGAGATGCCCGCCTCGCTGCTGCTGCCGATGGGACGCTACGGGCCGGCATTCCTCGCCTATCCGAACTTCGACATCTACACCGAGTGGAACAACTCCCTGAACTACGCCACGACGGCGGCATATCTTGCCACGCGCATCGACGGGGCTCCGGCGATGTCGAGGGGCCGCGGCGACACCAACGGCCTCGACTTCAACCAGACCAAAGAGCTGCAGTCCCTGCTCGCGGGCCTTGGCTATGACGTCGGCAAGGTCGATGGCCTCGCGGGCGCCAAGACCCGCGCCGCGGTCAAGGACATGCAGATCAAGCTCGGAATGCCGGCCGATTCCTACGCGACGCCTGAGCTGCTCTCGGCCCTGCGCCGCCGGGGCTGATGCACGCGCGGAGGCGGCGCGCGAACACCATCACGCCGCGCAGCCGCAGACGCGAACGGCAAATGAGAAGGGCGCCCGCACGAGCCGTGCCGGCGCCCTTTCTCTGCAAAGCTTGAGAAAGCGATCGCGCCCTAGAGCATTTTCCGACGAAGTGGATGCCGGTTCGTCGTAAGAAAATGCGACCAATCAAATACCTAGAGCGTTCGGTCCGATTCCATCGGATCGCAAGACGCTCTAGTGCAGCTTGACCACCGGCTCGGTCCGCCGCGTGAGCGTGCGTGACAGCGTATCGAGGAACACCTTCCACGGCCCGTGCAGCGCCATCTCGTGCATCTTGTAGAGCGAGCGGTACATCACGCGCGCGAACAGCCCTTCGATGAAGAAGCTGCGCCCGACGACGAAGCCCATCAGGTTGCCGACCGTCGAGTAGTGTCCGAGCGAAACCAGCGAGCCGAAGTCGCGGTATTTGAACGGACGCACCTCTTCGCCCTTCAGCTTGCGCTGGATCTCGACATAGAGATGCGAGGCCTCCTGGTGCGCGGCCTGCGCGCGCGGCGGGATCGGCATGCTCTCGCCTTCGGGCACCAGATAGGCGCAGTCGCCCATGGCGAAGATGTTCGGGTCGCGCGTCGTCTGCAGCGTATCGGTGACGATGAGCTGGTTCGACCGGCTCACCTCCAGCCCGTCGAGATGGGCGAGCACGTCCGGGCCTTTGACACCGGCGGCCCATACGACGAGCTCCGATGGGATGAACTTACCGTTGGCGAGATTGACGCCCTCGGCCGTCACCTCCGTGACACGCGAGTCCGTGAGGATGTCGACCTTGAGCTGCTTCAGCGTCTCGGCAACGCCCTCCGAGATGCGATCCGGCAGCGCGGGCAGGATGCGCGGCGCCGCCTCGATCAGCGTCATCTTGATGTCGTTCTCGGGG
>Ga0182749_1002665_pt1 | contig 12904 bp, 11 predicted proteins | sample eDN3rd37CKraftMG_FD_128875 | JGI IMG/M metagenome (GOLD analysis project Ga0182749, IMG submission 128875) | Enriched Miracle-Growth compost microbial communities from Emeryville, California, USA - eDNA 3rd pass 37_C Kraft MG (version 2) (version 2) ...
GAGGCCCCGATGGAACTGCTGCGAAACATCGATCGGTATGCACGCTCGCGACCCGTGATCGAATGCGCGCAATGCGCGGAGCGAATTTACATTCCGGAATGGTCGGAGTGCCTCGACGGCGGCCGTGTTCGCCACCTTTGGAAGTGCGAGGCCTGCGGCTATGCCTTCGAAACTACCGTCCACTTCGAAGCGGAGGTAGCAGCGTGATCTGCGGTCCAAACGCAACGATCATGCGCACGAGCGATCAAGAGCCGGCCAGGCGCACGCACCCTCGCCCACATACATGATGCTGCGGTGATCAAGCGCTGGCCGGCTTTTGACGCCGGCTGTCCACGACACGACACAAAGGCGGAACCTCCGTTCGCTGCTTTGCATTGTGTCTCCAGGTAATTTTTCACATCTGGAGGATAAGCAATGGCAACGGCAAAGGCCGCGCGACGCAAACCGAGTTGGCAGCGCCCGGGTTCGCCTATCGGGCGCAAGGGTCCGCGCAAGGCGCATCCCCGTTACACGCGCAACAACAACAAGACCTGGAGCGCCGGGGACGTTCGCACGCTGCGCCAGCTCGCGCGGCAGAACACACCGACCCGCGTCATTGGCCTCAAGCTCGGCCGCACGGAAACGTCGGTGCGCGGCAAAGCGCAGCGCGAAGGCATCTCGCTCAAGCCGACCAACCGCTCCCCCTACACCCGCCGCCGTCGCACCAGCCGGTAGAAACCTTTATCCACACGGCGCCGCGGCGTTCACGCGTTTTTGCGCGAGACGCCGCGGCCCGCGCGGCTATGATCCCGCCATGATGGATCGCCGCACTTTTCTGGGCTTTGCCGCCTGCGCCCTCACCGCACCTCTCGCCCATGCCACCGAGATGACGCGCGTCTCGGCCTATGCCTTCATGTTTTCCGGGCTCGACGGCAACGAGATCCTGCTGTCGTCCTATGCCGGGCGGCCCATGCTGATCGTCAACACGGCGTCGCTCTGCGGCTACACCCCGCAATACGCCGGGCTCGAGACGTTGTGGACGCGCTATCGCGCCAGGGGACTGATGGTGCTCGGCGTGCCGTCGAACGACTTCGGCAACCAGGAGCCGGGCGACACCGCCGACATCCTCAAGACCGCGCACGAGAATTATCGCGTCACCTTCCCGCTCACCGCCAAGGTCGCGGTGAAGGGCGCGAGCGCCCATCCCTTCTATCGCTGGGCCGCGCAGCAGCGTCCGCTCGAAGCGCCGCGCTGGAATTTCCACAAGTACCTGGTCGGACGCGACGGCCAGTTACGCGGCGGCTATGCCTCGGCGATGGAGCCGACCGATCCGCGCATCATCAGCGCCATCGAGCAGGAAGTGCTGGCCGGCTGACACGCCGGCGGGCTTTGAGTTGGCGCTCGCCTCGTCTCCCCTCGGCTTGACGAATCGGCCCCTGCATGTCGTGCTGAGTGCGACATTCGGTCACGCGGGCCGGCGGCGTTGGAAGAGCCGACCCGTAGCGAGGTTCCTCCCGCGTGGCGTAAATAACTAGGGCGGCCACTTGGGCCGCCCCTTTTCCGTCGGACGCTGCCGACAGCTCAGTAGCAATTCTCGCGCGACACGCGGTGATAGCTGCCGTCGCGATGCTTGCGCCAGCAGCGCCCCTCATACCAATAGTAACGTCCGCGCGGCTCCATCTGCGAGCCGATGGCGGCGCCGGCCGCCGCGCCAATGATGCCGCCGGCAATCGCGCCGCCAGCCTTGCCGGTGGCGGCGCCGCCGACGATCGCGCCGATGCCGCCGCCGATGATCGCGCCGCCGAGCGTATTGTCCTGAGCCGCGGCCGTCCGCGGCGCGGCGACGCCCACCAGCGCCAGCACGCCGGCGATCGCCATCATCCGTTTCATGGTACTTCCCTCCTGTTCCCTCTGGGTGGGGAACCTTCTAATCGGCGCGCGGGCGGCGATCAAACCCCCGCCTCGGCACGCCTGAGGCGGCTCAGGCCGCCGCCTTCGCGGCCAGCTCCTTGCCGGTGTCGAGCGGCTCGATCGCCTCGACGAGCTGCAGGAAGGCGCTGCCGGGCAGCGGCGGCGCGAACACATAGCCTTGCGCCGAGCGGATGCCGAGCTCGCGCAGCAGCGTCACCTGCTCGAAGTTCTCGACGCCTTCGGCCACCACGTCCATGCGCATGTTGTGCGCGAGGTCGACGAGCGTCTCGACGATGGTGGTCGAGTTGCGGTCGGTGCCGATGGCGTCGACGAACATCTTGTCGATCTTGATGATGTCGACGCCGAGCTTGAGCATGTAGGACAGGCCGCTGTGGCCGGTGCCAACGTCGTCGATGGCGATGCGCACGCCGAGCCCCTGCAGCGCCGCGATGATCTGGCGCGTCTCGGTGAAGTTCTCGATCGGATCGCGCTCGGTGACTTCCAGCACCACCTGCGAGAGCTTGATCGGCGAATTCGAGAAGATGTTGCGGACGTCCTTGACGATGGTCTCGTCGCTGAACAGCTTGCCGGCGAAATTGAACGAGATCTTCAGGCCCGGCCGCGCGCCGAGCGCCGGGCCCGCCTCGGCGCAGACGCGGCGCATCAGGTCGCGCGTCATGTCGCGGATCAGGCCGCTCGATTCCGCCAGCGGAATGAACGAGCCCGGAAAGACCAGCGAGCCGTCGGGCTTGCGCCAGCGCACCAGCACTTCGGCGCCGCGCAGTTGCCCGGAGCGGATGTCGACGATCGGCTGATAATACGGAATGAACTCACCGGCGCCGAGCGCGCGCTTGAGATCGGACACCGGATCGCTCTCGCGCTGGCGCGGCAGCAGCAACCAGGAGCCGACGAGGATGAGGACGAGCGCCGCCGTCACATAGAGACCGAGCCATTTCAAGTCGCTGCGGTCGGGCGCGATGGCGCTGCTCGCGGCCACCATCTCGATACGGAAGCTGTGCGGCGAGGATGTCTCGGACACCGCCTGCACCGCACCCTCGTCAGCCGGCCGCGCGCCGGCGTTATTGATCACGGCGCCGCCCGCGCTTTTGATCTCGACGAAGCCCTGGAACGGCGCGCCGTGGTGTCCGACCATCGGCATGAATTGCGAGGCCGGTATCAGCGCCGCAACGCTTGCGCCCTCGGCATCGCCAGACCGGCGCAAGCGCACCATCCGCTCGCCGCTCTCGAGCCGAATAACATCCAGGCCAACGTTGTCCGCGCCGGCAAGCCGCTCGCTCGACAGCGTCTGACGTTGATCGACCGGCAAAGCGAGATGCGTGCACAGCGTCTCCCCGGACGGGGACAGGACCGCGAGCTCCTTGATCGGCATCGTCACGAAGGCAGCCTGGCGCATGAGCTGGATGAACTGCGCATCGCATGACGGGGCCGCAGCCGAAGCGAGCCGATCGAGCGCCGCCAGCACCTGCCCGACCCGCGTTTCCGCGATCGTGATTGCGCGTTTGGCCGAGCCGCTCAACTCATCTTGCGCCTGGCGCTCGATGACGTCGCCAAACCACAGGTTAAAAATAACCAGTGGCGCGCCAGCGAGAAGAACGCCGGCAAGAACCGCAATAAGACTCCGGCGCGCGAACAGGCGCTTGAACTTCCACATCCGGCTCAGAGCCGTCGCCCCCTCCTGGTACGGGAGTAGTGAGCCACGCCCTTGTAAAGGCAGCATTAATTCGGGGGGCGACGGCATCGATTTGCGGCCGGAGGGGAACCTGGAGCGCCGCCATGGTTAACCGGACGTCACCGACGGCCGCCGGCCGCGAGGCTCAGGGGCCGGCGATGTCGGCGATGAAGCGCGGCAAGGCGAAGGCGCCGATCTGTAAAGCCGGGGTCCAATAGCGCGTCTTGAAGCGGCCGGCCTTGGCGTACCGCGCCGCGATCACCTTCTCGGGATGGCGGCGCAGCGTCTTGTCGTCGCTGGCAAAGCCCATCGCCATCAGCCCGCCGACATAGGTCGGCACGGCCGCGGTGTAGCAGGTGCCGTCCTTGAACAGCGCGCGGAAGTGCTTGAGGCTCGTTTTGAGCTCGGCCGCCTGCAGGAACGGCACGCCGTTCTGCGTCACCAGCACGCCGCCTTTGTTGAGGCAGCGCTTGCAGCCGGCATAGAACTTCTTCGTGAACAGGACGGCGCCCGGCCCCTGCGGGTCGGTGGAATCGACGATGATCACGTCGAAGCGGCGCTGCGTCTGCGCGACGAATTTGGCGCCGTCGTCGATCACGCTTTCGAAGCGCTTGTCCGCGAACACCGGCTTGGTGAACTCGGGGTAGTGCTCCTTGGCGAATTCGACGACCGAAGCGTCGATCTCGACCTGCGTCAGACGCTTGACCGTCTTATGCTTGAGCACTTCCTCGGCGATGCCGCAATCGCCGCCGCCGATGATGAGCACGTCCTTGGCGTTGCCGTGCGCGAACAGCGGCACGTGGCTCATCATTTCCTGGTAGACGTATTCGTCGCGGCTGGTGATCTGCGTCGCGCCGTCGAGCATCAGCATCTTGCCGAAGAACTTGTGCTTGAACAGCACAAGGTCCTGGTGGGCGGTCTTCTGCTCGTATAGGACGCGCTCGACCTCGTAGCTCATGCGAAAGCCGAGCGGCTCGAACAGCGTTTCCGAGATCCAGCGCTTCTTGGCCATGGCGTATCACCCTCTCGCGCGGACGAGCGGCAAGCTCACGGGGTCTTAGCAGATCGGCTCTGGCCGATCACGCCGCGCCCTGCCCGCGCAGAAGCTCGCTGACAGCGATATTCTTCGGCGAGAAGGCCTCGCGCAGCACCGGCACGCAGGCGTCCGGCTCGGCATCGCCACACATGAAGATGTCGAGCGCCGCATAGCCGTGCTCGGGCCAGGAGTGAATCGAGATGTGGCTCTCGGCCAGCACCGCGACGCCCGAGACCCCGCCGTTGGGCTCGAAATGATGCAGATGGATGTGCAGCAGCGTCGCGCCGGCGGCGTCGACGCAGGCACGCAACGTGTCTTCGATATGCGCGATGTCGTCCAGCCGCTCGGCCTGATAGAGATCGACGATCAGGTGCGCGCCGGCGCAGCGCACGCCGTTCTTCACCACGAAATGGTCGTCGCGTGCCTCCATGGAAGCCGCGCTCGTTTTTTCTTTTTCACGGGTGGTACCTGGAGTCCCCAAGCCCTTCCCCGATCGAAAGAGGGCGTTGTGTGACATGCCGCTCTCCCCAACCAGAGATCGAACCCGAGAGACCGGCGTGCCGGCTCGCGGAGGTGAATTGCCGCTGTCGTGCCCGCGTAAAATTCGCGAAATAATCGAACGGCTAGGTCCACATAGGGGCTGCACACCAGGGGATCAAGAAGAAATTTCCCGCGCGCGCCGTGTGCGCGCATTCCGCGTGGCGCGCCGTGCCTTGCACGCAGAATGAACGTGCTGGCGTCGCGACATGGTGCCGCGCGTGGTATGTTCCACGCCGAGCAACAAAGAAAAGACAGTTCGGGAGAGGAAATAACGCAATGACCGGCGCGTGGAGGTTTCAAGGCTGTTCGTGTTGCGAGACACAACCGAAATTGAGTCGTCGAGCCTTCGTCGCGTCGGGAATAGCGGCCGGTCTTGCCGCCGGATTTTCACCGCTGGCGCGGGCCGCAGCGCCCGCATCGGGACGGATCGACGTGCATCATCATTTCGCGCCGGCGTTTCACCGCGACGCGCTCGGCTCGCTGCGCGACGGTCCGTGGCCGAACTGGTCGCCCGCGATGTCGATCGAGGACATGGACAAGAGCGGCATCGCCACCGCCGTGCTCTCGATCGTGCAGCCTGGAACCTGGGTCGGCAATATCGAGGGAACGCGCACGCTCACCCGCAAGCTCAACGACTACGGGGCCACGCTGGTACGCGACCACGCCGGCCGATTCCGGCAATTCACCTGCCTCTATCTGCCGGATATCGAAGGCAGCCTGAAAGAGATCGAATACGGTCTGGACACCCACAAGTCGCAAGGCATCTGCCTGCTCACCAGCTATGGCGAGAAATATCTGGGCGATCCGTCCTTCGCGCCGATCTACGAAGAACTGGACCGCCGCAAGGCGCTGATCTACGTGCATCCGACGACGCCGCAATGCTGCGGCAAGATCGTGCCCGGCATCCCGGCCGGTTCCGTCGAGTACGCGACAGACACGACGCGGACCATCGCGCATCTCGTGTTCAGCGGCACCACCGTGCGCTATCCGAACATCCGCTGGATATTCTCGCACAGCGGCGGCACGCTGCCGTTCCTCACCGGCCGTTTCGTGCGGCAGGCGGAGGTGCAGAAGCCGGCCTTCCTGCCGAACGGGCCGATGCCAGAGTTCGCCAAGCTCTATTACGAGCTGGCGCAGGGCAACACGCCGGGGCAGATCGCGGCGCTGCTAAAAATGGTATCCTTGGATCAAGTGCTCTACGGCACCGACTTCCCGTTCCGCGACGGCGCCGAAGTGAACGCCGGCATCGCCGCCTACGGCTTCGATCCCGCGACGCTGCGCGCGATCGAACGGGAAACGGCGCTCAAGCTGCTCCAACCGGCCAGTTGATATTGAAGAAAGGCGAAATCCCATGAGCTTCTTTCCGGGTCAGGACCCAGAGGCCGGCAACACCTATCAGTGCGATGCCATTGCGCAGGTTGTCGTGCCCCGCACCGCCGATCTCGGCGACGAATTCTACGTGCGCCGCGCGCTGCCGTCGGTGCGCACGCGCATGGTGGGGCCTTTCATCTTCTTCGATCATTTCGGCCCGGCTGAGTTTCGCGCCGGCCAGGGCCTCGACGTGCGGCCGCATCCGCACATCGGTCTGGCGACCGTCAGCTATCTGTTCGACGGCGAGATCTTGCACCGCGATTCGCTCGGCACCGAGGTGCCGATCAGGCCGGGTGAGATCAACCTGATGACCGCCGGACGCGGCATCGTGCACTCCGAGCGCACGCGCCCCGAACTGCGCACGACCGGCGCGCCGATCCACGGCCTGCAGATGTGGGTCGCCCTGCCCGCGGCGCAGGAGGAAATGGCCCCCGCCTTCGCGCATCACGAGGTCGACGAATTTCCGATGGTGCGCGACGACGACATGTTCGGCCGCGTCGTCATCGGCTCGCTCTACGGCAAGACCTCGCCGGTGAAGACGACGCACGAGACGATGTTCGCCAACATCGCCATGCGGCCGGGCGCGAGCCTGCCGATCGATGCCGATCACGAGGAGCGCGCGCTTTATCTCGTCGACGGCACGATCGACATCGCCGGCGACACGTTCGAGCCGGGGCGTCTGTTGGTGTTCAAGCCGGGCGACAAGATCACGGTGCGCGCCGTCACCGACGCGCAGTTCGTCATTCTCGGCGGCGCGACCATGGACGGGCCGCGTCATATCTGGTGGAACTTCGTCTCCTCGCGCAAGGACCGCATCGAGCAGGCCAAGGCGGACTGGAAGGCCGGGCACTTCGACAAGGTGCCGGGTGACGAGATCGAGTTCATTCCCCTGCCGGAGAAGTGAGCGCGCTGCGGGTAAGTGGCCCAACGCGAAGCATCCGACCCGTCATCCTGAGGTGCGAGCGAAGCGAGCCTCGAAGGATGAACGGCCACGGCCGTCGCCCTTCGAGGGCCGCGCTACGCGCGGCCACCTCAGGGTGACGGGACTAACAGTGTGCCGCAGTCTATCGAGGCGGCACGGCGTATGGGTCCCGCCTGCGCGGGGACGACAAAGGCTATTCCGCCGCGATCGCGGACACGGCGGCGTCGCTCGGCGCGGCGCCGATCTCGCGCAGGTCGTACGGCGTCGTCTGATAGATCTGGTTGATCCAGTTGCCGAACAACAGATGCGCGTGGCTGCGCCAGTGATTGAGCGGCTTCTGGCGCGCGTCGTCGTTCGGGAAATAGTTGACCGGCACCGCGATCGGCTTGTTCGCCGCCACGTCACGGAAGTACTCGTCGGCGAGCGACTCCGTATCGTATTCGATGTGGTTGAACATGTGCAGGTGGCGATGGCGCGGATCGTCGAGCAGACACAGCCCCGCCTCGTCGGAATCCATCAGCACGCGCAAGCCCCGGCCAGCGGGAATGTCATCGCGCCGCACTTCCGTCCAGCGTGACACCGGGATCGAGAAGTCGTCGGAGAAGCCGCGCAGATATGGCGACGTGGGATAGAGATTGCTGTGCCGGAAGACGCCGAAGCGCTTCTGCGCCAGCCCGTATTTCGGCATGCCGTGGAAGTGATGCACCGCCGCCTGCGCCGCCCAGCAGATGTTGAAGGTGCCGTGCACGTTGGTCTGCGTCCAATCGAAGATGCGGCGCAGTTCGTCCCAATAGCTCACCTGCTCGAACGGCATCGTCTCCACCGGCGCGCCGGTGACGATGAAGCCGTCGAACTTCTCCGACCGGATGTCCTCCCAGTCGCGATAGAATGAGATGATGTGGTCGGTTGGCGTGTTGCGCGGCACGTGGTTGGTGATCTTGACCAGCGTCAGCTCGACCTGCAGCGGCGATGCGCCGAGCAGCCGCGCGAACTGCGTCTCGGTCTTGATCTTGTTCGGCATCAGGTTGAGGAGGCCGATCCGCATCGGCCGGATGTCCTGGCGCACCGCCTCGGCTTCCGCCATCACCATGACGCCTTCCGTCTCGAGAACGGAGCGGGCCGGCAGATTGTCAGGGATCTTGATCGGCATTGTTCCTCGGTCCTCCGCGCGGCACGACCGAGTTGTGACTGAGCCCGTTTCGTTGCCGGTTCGGCCACATCCTCCCTCTCGGGAGCGCCACCTTGCTCGGGAAGCAGGTTGGCGTCGGGCGATGCCCAACTCTTGATGCAGCCCGTTAAGTAAGCCGTTGCGCCCATTTTGGCAAGATGGCCGCTGCCGCGCGGCGCGCCATGGGCTAGACACGGGCGTTAGCAGGGGTGCCCGCCTCGAGACGAAGGACGACCGGAATACCGATGCCATCCGATCCCACAGCGCCGCGCGCACCGCTGCTGCGCTGGAACATGCTGTTTCAGTTGCGTCCGTCCGGACGGCGATGGCCGATCGCGGTCCGCGCCGCGCTGTCCATGGCGGCGCCCGTGGTCGTGGGCTGGCTGGCCGGGGACGAGCCGGCGGGCCTGCTCGGCACCATCGGCGCGTTCACGGCGCTCTACGCAACCGACCGGCCCTATCTCAACCGGGCGATCATTCTGGCGACCATCGCGCTCTCCTTCGCGGCGGCGATCACCTTGGGCGCCTTGACCAAGGATCTTCACATCCTCGCGCTCGTGGTGGTGCTGCTCATCGCCGTGGCCGCGACGTTCCTGTGCAACGCGCTGCGCACCGGCCCGCCGGGCGCCTACATGTTCGCGCTCGCCTGCGCCGCCGGCACGGCGGTACCGACGGCGCATCTGAGCCCCTGGCAGATCGGCGGCCTGGTTCTCGCCGGCGGCGCCTTCGCCTGGTGCGTGCAGATGGCCGGGGCGCTGATCGCGCCGCGCGCGCCCGAGCGCATGGCGGTCAGTTCGGCGGCCGAGGCGGTCGCGCGTTTCGCCGAGGCGGTCGGCAAGCCGTCGGAGGACCTCGTGCGGCATGTCGCGGCGCTCGCGCTGAACAACGCATGGACGGTGCTGGTCGGCTTCCAGCCGCCGCGCACCCGTCCCAACGGCGAGCTCAGCCGGCTGCGCGCGCTCACCCGGCAACTGCATCTGTTGTTCGCCGAGGGCATCAATGCCGGCCGCTCCGGCCGCGCGCTCGATGACGTCGCGGCGCAAGCCAGGACGCTGGGCGCGCAAGCCAAGTCCGCGAAGGGCGCGCGTACGCCTGTCGTGGACGACGCCATGGCGCTGCCGCTCGGCCATCTCGGCGTGCGCGATTCACTGCGCGAGAGCCTGCGCTGGGATTCGCCCGCCTTGCTGGCGACGTTCCGCGTCGGCATCGCCGCCGCCATCGCCGCGCTTGTCGGCGTCGCCTTCGATCTGGAGCGCGCTTATTGGACGATGGCCGCCGCCGTCCTCGTGCTGCATCAAGGGCTCGACTGGACGCGCACGCTCCAGCGCGGCATCGAACGCATGGCCGGCACCTTGATCGGCCTCGTGCTCGCCGGGCTGCTCCTGACGGCGCATCCGACCGGGCTGTGGCTGGCCGCGAGTCTCGCCGTCATTCAGTTCCTGATCGAGATGACCGTCGTGCGCAATTACGCGCTCGCCGTGATCTTCATCACCGCCGCCGCGCTGATGATCGCGAGCGGCGGCCAACCCGAGAACGACGTCGCGCATCTGTTATGGGTGCGCGGCAGCGACACGATCGTCGGCTGCCTGATCGGCTTTGCGGTGCATCTGCTCACCGCGCCGCGCTCGCTCGCGGTGCCGCTGCCGCTGAGGATCGTCGAGACGTTGGCGGCCTTCGCCTCCGTGGTCGAGCATCTCGCCAAAGGCGACGTCGGCAGCCAGGCAATGATGGAGGCGCGCCGCAAGCTGCAAATCCGCACCACCGCGGTGCTGGCCGCCTACGAGGCCGGCGTCGGGGCCACGGCGGGCGACCGCGCTTTCGCCGAAAGCCTGTGGCCGACCGTCGTCGCGACGCAGCGCCTCGCTTATCACGTGCTCGCCACCTGCTGGTCGCTCGAAGAAGCCGGGCCTGCCAAGACGCAAGCCACCGCGGCCGCGCTGGCCGCGAACGACGGCGTCGCCAGACTCAGGCAAGCTTTGGTGACGATCTCCCGCGCCATGCGCGCCGGCGCCAAGCCCCGCTCGCTTCCCGAGGTGCCCGACCTGCTCAGGCCCGACCTCGAGCGCCTCTACGCCTCGCTCGTGTACCGCGACCGCTGAGCCGCGGCGCACGCGCGCCGCGCGATCACTTCTTCGGCAGGTTCAGGCTGATGTGCAGTTCGCGCAGCTGCTTGAGCGTCACTTCCGACGGCGCGCCCATCAGCAGGTCTTCGGCGCGCTGGTTCATCGGGAACACGACGACTTCGCGCAGGTTCTCTTCGCCCGCGAGCAGCATGACGATGCGGTCCACACCCGGCGCGATGCCGCCGTGCGGCGGCGCCCCGTAAGTGAGCGCGCGCAACATGCCGCCGAACTTCTCCTCCAGCACCTCTTCGCCGTAGCCGGCGATGGCGAAGGCCTTCTTCATCACCTCGGGGCGATGGTTACGGATGGCGCCGGACGACAGTTCGATGCCGTTGCAGACGATGTCGTACTGGATGGCCTTGATGGCGAGCAGCTTGTCGTGGTCGTTCGGATCGAGCGCCAGGAACTCGTCGACCTCCATGTTCGGCATGGAGAACGGGTTGTGCGAGAAGTCGATCTTCTTCTCTTCCTCGCTCCACTCGTACATGGGGAAGTCGACGATCCAGCAGAACTCGAACTTGTCCTTGTCGATGAGGTTGAGGTCCTCACCGACGCGCGTGCGCGCCGCGCCCGCGAACTTGACGAACTTGCTCGGCAGACCGGCAACGAAGAACACCGCGTCGCCGACGCCGAGGCCGAGCTGATCGGCGATCTGCTTGGTGCGCTCGGGGCCGATGTTCTTGGCGAGCGGACCCGCGCCGCCCTCCTCGCCCTCGCGCCAGAAGATGTAGCCGAGGCCCGGCTGGCCCTCGCCCTGCGCCCAGGAGTTCATGCGGTCGCAGAAAGCGCGGTTGCCGCCGCCCGGCGCCGGAATCGCCCACACCGCGGACTTGGCGTCGTTCGCGAGGATGTTGGCAAAGATCTTGAAGCCGGAGCCGCGGAACGCCTCGCTCACGTCCTGCATGATGATCGGATTGCGCAGGTCGGGCTTGTCGGAGCCGTATTTCGACAGCGCTTCGGCATAGGGGATCAGCGGGAATTGCTGCGTGACCGGCTTGCCCTTGCCGAACTCCTCGAACACGCCGCGGATCACCGGTTCGACCGCGTCGAACACGTCCTGCTGCGTGACGAAGCTCATCTCGAGATCGAGCTGGTAGAACTCGCCCGGCGAGCGGTCGGCGCGCGCGTCCTCGTCGCGGAAGCACGGCGCGATCTGGAAGTAGCGGTCGAAGCCGGCGATCATCAACAGCTGCTTGAACTGCTGCGGTGCCTGCGGCAGCGCGTAGAACTTGCCCGGATGCAGACGCGACGGCACCAGGAAGTCGCGCGCGCCTTCCGGCGACGACGCCGTCAGGATCGGCGTCTGGAATTCGAAGAAGCCGCCTTCCTTCATCCGCCGGCGCAGCGAGTCGATCACCTGCCCGCGCAGCATGATGTTCTGATGCAGCCGCTCGCGGCGCAGGTCGAGGAAGCGGTATTTGAGCCGGATGTCTTCCGGATATTCCTGATCGCCGAACACCGGCAGCGGCAGCTCGGCCGCCGGGCCCAGCACCTCGATCTCGTCGATATAGACCTCGACCTGGCCGGTCGGCAGATCGTCGTTGTTCGTGCCCTCGGGGCGGCGGCGGACCTTGCCGTCGATGCGCACGACCCACTCGGCGCGCAGCGTCTCGGCCAGCTTGAAGGCCTTGGAGTCCGGATCGGCCACAACCTGGGTGATGCCGTAATGGTCGCGCAGGTCGATGAACAGCACGCCGCCATGGTCGCGGATGCGGTGGCACCAGCCGGAAAGGCGCACATTATTGCCGATATCGCCCTCACGAAGCGCGCCGCAGGTGTGTGAGCGATAACGATGCATGGTCAACTCTTTAAGCCGGTTCCGACAACGAGTCAGGATGGGGTGGAGGCGCGCGAAAAGCGCATGGGGGGGGACCTTTGTCAAGGCGAGGCCGCATGGCTCCCGGGGTCGACAGACTCAGGGTTTACCGGGCAGATTGGGTCCTCACGCAACCAACGCCGATATGCCGAAAACCAGCCCCAAGCAGAAGCCTCAAGCGGCCGCCGCCGAGCTATCGACCGCGCAGGCCGCCGTCGAAACCATGCTGAACCATGGCGTTTCGGCGGTTTATGCGCTGCCGGGCGTGCATAACGACCACCTCTTCGACGCCTTCCACGGGGCCGCGGACAGGCTTTCGGTCGTCCACACCCGCCATGAGCAGGGCGC
>Ga0182749_1002667_pt1 | contig 12892 bp, 16 predicted proteins | sample eDN3rd37CKraftMG_FD_128875 | JGI IMG/M metagenome (GOLD analysis project Ga0182749, IMG submission 128875) | Enriched Miracle-Growth compost microbial communities from Emeryville, California, USA - eDNA 3rd pass 37_C Kraft MG (version 2) (version 2) ...
GAGCCGGGGGCCGGTGTGCCGCACCTCGAAGGTGGTGCTGCCCTTCTGGCCGGCAGCCAGGTAGGAATAGGTGACGCTGTGCCGCCCTCCCCCCTTGTCCGCATCCGAGACGAGGCGGATGTCCTCGAGGTCGCCCATGGCCTGCGAGACGAGGAGCTGACGGGAGGCCCCGGACGGGGCCTCCACTCCGCGGAGGGAGAGGGCGCCCGCCGCGTCGTGGCGGGCGAGGGCGTTCAGGTAGGAGCCCACGAAACCGGAGGCGCTGTAGAGCGTGAGGTTGAGGGTGAGCACGGTTCCGGCGAAGGCCGCGACCAGCAGTCCCGCGAGCACGAGCCACCTGGTCTGCCGCCCGCGATCCATGCCTGTCATCGTATCCAGCGGCATCCACACGCCCCGCGCGCGCCGACCGCGGTTCGCCCCGTCGGAGGTAGGTTGGAGCCGGCATGTCGAAGCTCACCCTCTCCGCTGAACAGTCGGCGGTGTTCCAGGCGATCGAGTCGACGCGCGAGCACATCTTCGTCACCGGCCGGGCCGGGACCGGCAAGTCGACGCTGCTGAACCACCTCTCCTGGAACACCGAGAAGCAGATAGTGATCTGCGCGCCGACCGGGGTGGCGGCCCTCAACGTCGGCGGGCAGACCATCCACTCGCTGTTCCGGCTGCCGATCGGGCTGATCGCCGACCATCCGATCGAGCAGAGCGCGGAGCTGCGCAAGCTGCTCGGCACCATCGACACCCTGGTGATCGACGAGGTCTCGATGGTGAACGCGGACCTGGTGGATGCCATGGATCGCAGCCTCCGCCAGGCCAGGCAGCGTCCGCACGAGCCGTTCGGCGGCGTGCAGGTGGTGCTGTTCGGCGACCCGTACCAGCTCGCCCCGGTGCCCGGCGACGCGGACGAGCGGTCGTACTTCGCCGACCAGTACCGGTCGATGTGGTTCTTCGACGCCAAGGTCTGGGCTGAGGCGGAGCTGCGCATCTTCGAGCTCACCGCCATCCACCGCCAGCACGAGGGGGAGTTCAAGTACCTGCTCAACGGCGTGCGGCACGGTCAGGTGACCGCGGAGATGGCGGCCAGGCTCAACGAGGTGGGCGCGCGTCCGGCACCGGATGACGGCATCATCACGCTGGCCACCCGCAACGACACGGTGACCCGCATCAATGCGAGCCGGCTGGCCCGCCTGCCCGGCCGCACCCAGACCGCGACCGCCGAGGTGAACGGCGACTTCGGGGGCCGGGCCTTCCCCGCCGACGAGAGCCTCGAGCTCAAGGTCGGGGCCATGGTGATGTTCCTGCGCAACGACGTCTCGGGGGAGGGCGGCCAGCGCTGGGTGAACGGCACCGTCGGCACGGTGACGAAGATCTCCGACACCGTCTACGTGGAGATCGACGGCGAGGAGCACGAGGTGCGTCCGGCGGTCTGGGAGAAGTACAAGTACACGTACTCCGCCGAGACCAAGAAGCTGCGCAAGGACGTGGTCGCCGAGTTCCAGCAGTTCCCGCTGCGCCTGGCCTGGGCGGTGACGATCCACAAGTCGCAGGGCAAGACCTACGACCGCGCGATCGTCGACCTCGGCTCCGGCACCTTCAGCGCCGGTCAGACCTACGTCGCGCTCAGCCGCATCACCTCGCTCGACGGGCTGTACCTGAGCCGTCCGCTGCGTCCGAGCGACATCAGAGTGGATGAGGACGTGCAGCGTTTCATGAGCCGGGCAGCGGCGATCCCCGCCATCGAGGCAGGCTGAGCATCTTTGTAGAATTCTGCGAGTGTTAAGATTGCACTCTGTATTCGAATTGAATTGTGCAATACTCACAGCGAAGAGCCGCACGCGGTGGCCCTGCTGATCTGACTCAAGGGAGAGTTGTCGATGGATCTCACGAACCGCATCGCGGTGGTCACCGGCGGTGCATCAGGGATCGGCGCGGCCTCGGCCGCCGCGCTAAAGGCCGAGGGCGCCACGGTCGTCACCTGGGACCTCTCGGACGCCGCGGACATCCGCGTCGACACCAGCGATCAGGCCTCGGTGATCGCGGCGGCCGATGAGACGGTGAAGCGCTTCGGCGCGCCGAGCCTGCTGGTCGCCGCCGCCGGCGTGCCCGGTCCGGCGGCGCCGGTCAACGAGCTGGACTACGACCAGTGGGCGCGCACCTTCGCGGTGAACATCCACGGCGTCTTCCTCAGCGTGCGGGAGGTGTCCCGCCGGGCCATCGAGGCGGGTCTCGACGGCAGCTTCGTGCTGATCTCCAGCGTCCAGGGCACGATCGCCGATCCGGGGCTGGCCGCGTACTCGGCGACCAAGGCGGCCATCAACCACTTCGCCCGGGTCGCGGCCGTCGACCTCGGCGGGCACGGCATCCGGGTCAACGCCGTGGGTCCGGGGCCGACCAGCACCCCGATGACCGCGCCGCTGGCCGCGAGCGCCACCTGGACCACCGAGGTCGAGCAGGTGACCCCGCTGCACGCCGTCGGAAAGCCGGAGCAGATCGCCGCAGCGATCGTGAGCATCATGCACGCCGACTGGATCACCGGCCAGGTGGTCAACGTCGACGGGGGCTCCTCGCTGATCACCGCGCGCGGCGCATCGCGGGCCAAGATCGCGCCCAGGAACCAGTAGCACCACCCCCGTCGGGACGGTCCCGGCGGCAGCACCACACCAGCGAAGGGAACTGATCGATGAAGATCGGCGACATGACCATCGAAGCGATCATCGACGGCGAATGCGTGATGCCGTTGGAGGCCGGGTACAACAACAAGGGACCGGCCGACTGGAAGGAGTTCGAGAGCTTCCTTCCGCACGAGGCCGGGCACAACAACCTGTTCACCCTCGGCGGCTACCTCGTCACCTACGGCGACCGGCGCGTGCTGGTGGATGTCGGGGTCGGCCCCAAGGCGACCTTCCCGTTCACCGGTGGCGGCTTCCGCTCGGCGCTGCTGCACAAGGGCGTGAGGTCGGGCGACATCACGGACGTGATCTTCACCCACCTGCACAACGATCACATCGGCTGGGCGAGCATCGACGGCAAGCCGTACTTCGAGAACGCCGAGTACCACGTCGACAAGCGCGACTGGGATTACTTCGTGCGCGAGGACTACCCGATGCCGGAGTGGGAGCAGGCCTTCACCGACCCGGCAGTCGACGCCGCGTTCGTGCGCCTCGCGCCCATCGCCGACCGCATCCACTTCTTCGAGGGCGACGACTCGGTGCTGCCGGGCATCGAGTCGTGGGAGGCCTCGGGGCATACGCCGGGCACCACGGTGCTCAAGCTCACCGACCACGGGGAGTCCGGCGCTCTGATCGGCGACCTGACCCACACCGAGCCGGAGCTGATCGCGGACGACTGGGACTTCATGGCCCACGGCGATCACGAGGCCGGCCTCGCCTCGATCGAGCGGGTGCGCAAGCGCCTCTACGACGAGAAGCTCGTCTTCGCCGCCGCGCACTACCCGGGCATGCACTTCGGCCGGCTCACGCTGAACGACGGCAGGTTCGGCTACGAGCAGCTCGAGGACTGACGCGCGAGCCGCGAAGGCCGCCGTCCGCCGATCAGGCGGCGGCGGCCTTCGTCGTCGCCGAGGTCAGGCCGCGGCGGCCTTCGCCGCCGACAGGTCCTCGAACAGCTCGGTGTTGAAGCGGTAGGCGATGAGGACCTCGTCGATCACGCGGTCGCGCTCCTCATCGGACCAGCCGACGGCATCCAGCTCTTCGCGGTAGGTCTCCTTGAACCTCTTCGGACTGGCGATCTCGCCGAAGAAGTAGAAGCCGACGCCGTTGGTCTCGAAGCCGAACTGGCGCTGCATGAGGGTGCGGATGACCTGGCCGCCGGACAGGTCGCCCAGGTAGCGCGTGTAGTGGTGCGCGATGAAGCCGCCGGCCCAGGTGGCGGCGACCTCGTTGATGCGGGCGACGTAGCGCTCGGTGGTCGGCAGCGGATGGATCTGCTCGCGCCAGTCCTCACCGATGAGGAAGCTCAGGTCCGCCTCGATCGCCGGCAGGCGGGTGAGCTGGGGGTGAATGAAGCGGGCGGCGACCTCGTCGTCCTTCATCGCCTCGGCCGCCGCCTCGAGCGCCTCGTAGATGAAGTAGTGCTGCGCGACCAGCGCGATGTAGTCGTCGCGGGTCCCCTTGCCGGTCATGAGATCGGACATGAAGCCAGCGCCCTCGCTGTCGCCATGGCTGGACCAGGTGCGCTCGCGGAGCGCCTGGGAGAAGGGGATGACGGGCACGAGGATCTCCGAACTGGTTAGGTGACCCTTATCTTACCCAGCCGGGTGGTTCGGCGCATCGGTCTCGTGCGGTCTATGCGCCCGCCGGCTTGTCAGCGCCGAGGCCGACGGCGAGCAGCAGCACGGCTCCGGCGAAGTGCAGCGCGTGGTCGGGCGTGTTGAGAGCCACGACGTTGAACGGGGTGTCGGCGACGAACAGGCCGGCGATGCCGATGAGCAGGAGCAGGGTCCCGACCGCCAGGTTCACGGTCCGTGCCGCGCGCACGCCGGAGCGCGCGGCGATCAGGAGGGCGGCACCGATCAGCAGGTGGATCACGTTGTGGAGAGGGTTCAGCTCGAAGACTCCGAACAGCCTTCCGCCCTCGCTGCTGACGAAGCCGACTCCGCCGGTTGCCGTGAAGCCCAGACCCCCGAACAGCACGAAGAAGCCGCCGACGACGACCGCCACCATCCGGTTCGCCGACTCAGCCACGGTGGCTCAATGGGGGCGGGGGCTGATGCCGAGGATCGCGCAGGCGCGGTCGTAGACCACCACGACCTCGCGCCGGATCTCCGCCCGCTCGGAGATCTGCGCCGTCCACGGCACGCGCACATCGCGCGCCTCGCCCGATACGGTGTAGGCCCAGTCGCCGCCGTGCTCGTCCAATCCGGTCATGGTGGCGGCATCCGCTTCCCGGTCGCCGAAGGCTCTGGCGATGAGCAGGTTGTCGTCGTTGTGGTCGCCGTTCATATGGGCGAGCACTGCGGTCACGGTCTCGGCGGGGAAGGTGGGCACGGAATCTACGGTACTGGTACCGGATCGGCGGCACGAGCGCGGGGCCTCGGCGATCAGTCGTCGAGATGCTGCTCGAGGAAGCCGGCGCTGCGGGCGTAGGCGAGCGCGGCGGCGTCCCGATCGAGGTTCCCGTCGGCCGTGGCATTGGCGAAGCCGTGCCGGGTGGCCAGATAGCTCCACCGGGCGACCGGCGTGCCGTGGTCCTTGAGCCTGTCGATGAAGGACTCCACCTGCTCGGTCGGCTCGAACTCGTCGTCTTCCGCAAGATGCAGCATGACCGGGCAGGGGATGACGCCGTGCTGGTCCTCGCCGATCGTCGCGTAGTAGGCGACCACGGCGTCGACGGCGCCGCCCTGGGCGTGCAGCAGGGCGAGCCACCCGCCGAGGGAGAAGCCGACCAGGCCGATCCTCGACGAGCCCCTCGCCCGCTCCGCGTCGATCGCGTCATCGACGACCGCGAGCGCCGTGCCCAGGTCCAGCCCCTGGTACAGCTGGTCGGCGGTCGCGTCGTCGGTGGTCGCCACGCCGTCGTAGAGGTCGGGGATGCTGACCCTGAAGCCGATCCTGGCCAGCGCATCCCCGTAGAACTCGAGCCAGGGCAGCCGGCCGTACCAGTCGTGCAGGAGCACGACCAGCGGGGCGCCCTCCTCGCCGAGGAGGAGCGGCGTCCCGGGCGACGGGATCGGCACGAGCTCGCTCATGGCCCGATGCTACTCACCGAGCCGCGTTTCGCCGAGTGTGTTCGATCGCGGCGCCATCTCACGTGGAGCGAGTGACGGGAATCGAACCCGCGCTACCAGCTTGGGAAGCTGGAGTTCTGCCATTGAACTACACTCGCGTGCTGGAGCCGAAAGGGCTCCGCGGCCATCCTAGCAAGCGACGCCTTCGGTAGGCTCTGCTCCATGCTGCTCTCGGATCGCGACATCAGGGCCGAACTCGACGCGGGGCGCATCGGCCTCGAACCCTTCGAGCCGACGATGATCCAGCCGTCGAGCATCGACGTGCGCCTCGACCGGTTCTTCAGGCTCTTCGACAACCACAAGTACCCCTTCATCGATCCGGCGGAGGACCAGCCCGAGCTGACCCGCCTCGTGGAGACCGCGCCGGACCGGCCGTTCATCCTGCACCCCGGCGAGTTCGTGCTCGGCTCGACCTACGAGGCGGTCACGCTGCCCGACGACCTCGCCGCGCGACTCGAGGGCAAGAGCTCGCTCGGCCGGCTCGGCCTGCTCACCCACTCCACCGCCGGCTTCGTCGACCCCGGGTTCAGCGGCCATGTCACGCTCGAGCTGAGCAACGTCGCCACCCTGCCGATCAAGCTCTGGCCGGGCATGAAGATCGGGCAGCTCTGCTTCATCAGGCTGAGCTCGCCCGCCGACAAGCCATACGGCTCGGTCGAGTACAGCTCCCGTTACCAGGGGCAGCGCGGGCCGACGGCCTCGCGCTCGTTCCAGAACTTCCACCGCACGGCGATCCCGCGCGACGAGAGCCAGCTCGACTGAATCAGGCCGTGGTCCACTGCTCCAGCTGAAGGACCAGCCAGGGGCTGAAGGCGAAGGGGGCGGCCGTGACCGCGCGGCGGAGGTCGGCAATCTCGAGCCAGGCGAACTCGGCCACCTCTTCGGGGCGGGGGACCACTGCATCCGCCGTCAGCGCCCGGTAGACCGGGCAGACCTCGTTCTCGACCATGCCGGAGGCGTCGACCGCGCGATAGCGGAAGTCCGGCAGCACCGCCTCGATCGAGGAGACGCGGATGCCTAGCTCGCGCTCGGCCCTGCGCGCGATCGCCAGCTCCAGCGACTCGCCGGGTGCCGGATGCCCGCAGAACGAGTTGCTCCACACTCCCGGCCAGGTGCGCTTGCCGAGTGCACGGCGGGTGAGCAGCACCCTGCCGGCCGAGTCGAAGAGGTGGCAGGAGAAGGCCAGGTGCAATGGGGTGCGTGCTCCGTGAACCGAGGCCTTGTCGGCGGTGCCGCACGGCGTGCCGTCCTCCTCGACCAGCACGACCAGTTCCTCAGTCGTCGTCATGGCCGTCCGTTACCCTGAGATGGTGACCGGCCGCCCGACACTCGTCTCGCGGGAGAGCTGGGGTTTTCGACCGGGCCGCGGCGTCGCCGCGAGTGGTCAGATCAGCGTAACCGGGATCGGCTGACCGTGCCCCGCCTGGCGCTCTACGGGAGCATCGCCGAGCGCACCGCCGCCATGGTCATCCGTCGCTACTCCACCTCGTTCCGGCTCGCCTCCCGGCTGCTCGCGCCGCCGATCCGCCGGCACGTGGGGAACATCTACGCGCTGGTGCGCATCGCCGACGAGCTGGTGGACGGCGGAGCGGATGAGGCCGGCCTCGACGCGGTGCAGATCGCCAGGACCCTCAACGAGCTGGAGCGCGCGACCGAGGAGGCGATGGAGCTGGGCTACAGCGCGAACCTGGTCGTCCACGCCTTCGCCGCGACAGCCAGGGAGACCGGCTTCGGCGCCGAGCTCACCCGCCCGTTCTTCGAGTCGATGCGCGTCGACCTGAGCCGTACCGTGTACGACCGGCGCGGCTTCGAGGCCTACGTCTACGGGTCGGCCGAGGTGATCGGGCTGATGTGCCTGCGCGCCTTCCTCCAGCACGCCGAGGTCGCGGCCGAGGTGGATGCCCGGCTCGAGCACGGCGCTCGGCGGCTGGGCGCCGCCTTCCAGAAGGTCAACTTCCTCCGTGACCTGGCCGACGACTTCCAGGCCCTGGGCCGCAGCTACTTCCCCGGCGTGGAGGTCGGATCGTTCACCGAGGCGGACAAGCTCCGCCTCCTCGACGACATCGACGACGACCTGCGCCAGTCGGCCGAGTCGATCCCGCTGCTCCCCTCGTCCTCGCGGCGGGCGGTCGCCCTGGCCCACGGGCTGTTCGCCGAGCTCTCGGCCCGCCTGCGCCGCACCCCGGCCGATCGGCTGATCGCGACCCGGGTGCGGGTTCCCGACGCGGTGAAGCTGCGCATCGCGGCCGGCGCCGTCGCCGGCCGGGTGCCGCGATGACCCGCGCCGTGGTGATCGGCGGCGGGATAGCGGGCCTGGCCGCTGCGGCACTGCTCGCGAAGGACGGATACCGGGTCACCCTGCTCGAGGGCCGTGATGCCCTCGGCGGCCGGGTCGGCAGCTGGGAGCGCGACGGCTTTCGCTGGGACACCGGCCCCAGCTGGTATCTCATGCCCGAGGTCTTCGACCACTTCTTCAGGCTCATGGGCACGACCGCCGAGGAGCAGCTGAACCTGGTAACCCTCGATCCCGGTTACCGGGTCTATTTCGAGGGCGAGACCGAGCCGATCGACATCGCGGCGACTCGCGAGCAGAACCTCGAGCTGTTCGAGCGGATCGAGCCGGGCTCCCGCCGGAGCATGGAGCGCTACCTCGACTCGGCGGAGGAGACCTACGAGATCGCCAAGCGGCGCTTCCTCTACACCAGCTTCGCGAGCATCCGCCCGCTGCTGCGCGCCGACGTGCTGACGCGGATGCCGCGGCTCGCCCGTCTGCTGCTGCAGCCCCTGGCGACGAAGGCGGAGCGCACCGTCGCCGACCCCCGGCTGAGGCAGGTGCTCGGGTACCCCGCGGTGTTCCTCGGCTCATCCCCGTATCTCGCGCCGAGCATGTACCACCTGATGAGCCACCTCGATCTGGACGGCGGGGTGATGTACCCGATGGGCGGCTTCACCCGGCTCGTCGACGCGGTGACGGGGCTGGCCCGCTCCGCCGGGGCCGAGCTGCGCACCGGGGCGGAGGTCACAGGGATCGTGGTGGAGGGAGGGCGGGTCACCGGGGTGCGCGTCGGCGAGGAGCTCATCGCGGCCGACATCGTGGTCAGCGCCGCGGACCTGCACCACAGCGAGACCCGGCTGCTGCCGGAGCCCCTGCAGACCTATCCGCAGGAGTACTGGGACGAGCGGGTGCCGGGTCCCGGCGCTCTGCTGATCCTGCTCGGGGTGCGGGGGGAGCTGCCGCGGCTCGGACACCACAGCCTGTTCTTCGCCCGGGACTGGAAGGAGGGCTTCGAGCGCATCTTCGGCGCCGAGACCTCCCTGCCCGACCCGGCATCGCTCTACGTCTGCAAGCCGAGCGGGGTGGATCCATCGGTGGCTCCGGAGGGCCACGAGAACCTGTTCGTGCTGGTGCCGATCCCGGCCGATCCCTCCCTCGGCCGCGGCGAGGTCGACGGCGACGGCACCGCCGTGCTCGAGGCGCTCGCCGACCGGGTGGTCCGGCAGATCGGCGACTGGGCGGGCATCCCTGACCTTCAGGACCGCGTCGTCGTGCGCAGGACCATCGGGCCCGGCGACTTCGCCGCCGACCTGCACTCCTGGCGGGGCACAGCCCTCGGCCCGGCGCACACCCTGCGGCAGAGCGCGATGTTCCGGGCGCGCAACGCGAGCGGCAGGGTCGACGGCCTCTACTACGCCGGCGGATCGACCATCCCCGGCATCGGGCTGCCGATGTGCCTGATCAGCGCGGAGGTGCTGCTCAAGCGGCTGCGCGGCGACATCTCGACCGAGGCGCTCGCCGAGCCGCTCGAGAGCACGATCCGCTGATGGGCGCGGTCTACCTGGTCGCACTGCTGATCGCGCTCACCGGCATGGTGCTGCTCGATCGGCGCTTCAGACTGTTCTTCTGGCGGGACGCCAGGCGCGCGGCCCTGGTGCTCGTGATCGGCGTGCTGTTCTTCGTGGCCTGGGATCTGTGCGGCATCGGCCTGGGCGTCTTCTTCCGCGGCGAGACCTCGTTCATGACCGGTCTGGTCGTCGCGCCGGAGCTGCCGGTCGAGGAGCTGTTCTTCCTCGCCCTGCTCTGCTACCTCACCATGAATCTGGTGGGGGGCGCGCGGCTCGTGACGGAGCGGCGGGGGCGCCCCCGATGAACTACGCCCAGCTCAACGCCTTCTTCCTGCTCGCGGTCGCCGCGATGGGGCTCTGGGCGGCGATCGTCGCGCGCCGGCGCGGCGGTCTTCGGGTCGCCTCGATCGCGCTGGCCGCGCTGGCGCTGCTGCTGCTGACCGCGGTCTTCGACAACGTGATGATCGCCATCGGCCTGGTCGGCTACTCCGAGGCCCGCATCTCCGGGTCCCTCATCGGCATCGCCCCGGTCGAGGACTTCGCCTACCCGATCGCGGCGGTGGTGCTGCTGCCGTCGCTCTGGGTGCTGCTGCCGCGGAAGCGCAAGCGATGATCAGGGCCCTTGTCGTCTCCTCCCGTCCCCTGAGCTGGATCAACACCGCCTTCCCCTTCGCCGCCGCCTACCTCATGGTCGTCCGCGAGGTCGACCTCACCCTGGTCGTCGGCGCGGTCTACTTCCTCGTGCCGTACAACCTGGCCATGTACGGCATCAACGACGTCTTCGACTACGAGTCCGACCTGCGCAACCCGCGCAAGGGCGGGGTCGAGGGCGCCCTCCTGGAGAGGCGGATGCACCGGCCGACGCTCTGGGCGGCCCTCATCACCACCGTGCCGTTCCTGGTCTACCTCGTCATCGTCGGCGATCCGCTGAGCTGGCTGGTGCTGGCGATCAGCGTGTTCGCGGTGGTGGCCTACTCGGTGCCGGGGCTGCGGTTCAAGGAGCTGCCCTTCCTCGACTCGGCGACCTCGAGCATCCACTTCGTCTCGCCGGCGGTCTACGGGCTGGTGCTCGCCGGTGCGGCGTTCACCGGCGGCACCTGGGCGCTGCTCGCGGCCTTCTTCCTCTGGGGGGTCGCCTCGCACGCCTTCGGGGCGGTGCAGGACATCGGAGCCGACCGCGAGGCGGGCATCGCCTCCATCGCCACGGCGATCGGGGCGCGCCGGACCGTGCGCTTCGCCGCCGCCTGCTACCTGCTCGCCGGCCTGCTGCTGCTGTTCACCGGCTTTCCCGGTGCGCTCGCCGGAGTGCTCGCCCTGCCGTATCTCGCGAGCGTGCTGCCCTACCGGTCGCTGGACGACGCCGACGCGGAGCTGGCCAACCGGGGCTGGCGCGGCTTCCTCTGGCTGAACTACGCGAGCGGCTTCGCGGTCACCCTGCTGCTCATCTGGTTCGCGGTGCTCAATCCCGCCGGCTGACCCGCGTGCACGCTGTCCGCCGGGCCGCGATACCCTCGAACCCGACGAGGAGGTCCATTCCATGCCATTGACCGGCGAGTACGAACCCAGCACAAACGAACTGGCCCGTGTCCAGGTCGAGAAGTACGAGGCGACCGGGGGTGCCGAGGCCGGCACCACCTCGGGGCTGCCGGTGATCGTGCTCACCTCGGTCGGCGCGAAGAGCGGCAAGATCCGCAAGACCGCGCTGATGCGGGTCGAGCACGATGGCCGCTATGCAGTGGTCGGCTCGCTGGGCGGCGAGCCGAAGAACCCGGTCTGGGTCTACAATCTGCGCGCCGAGCCGCACGTGGAGCTGCAGGACGGCCCGGTCAAGCGCGACTACCTCGCGCACGAGGCCACCGGCGACGAGCGGGCGGAGTGGTGGGGATACGCCGTCGAGGCCTTCCCCAAGTACGCGCGCTACCAGGAGAAGACCGAGCGGCAGATCCCGCTCTTCATCCTCACCCCGATCGAGGGCTGAGGCCGCTCGACCGCCGAAAGTTCCCGTTCCAGCGGGTGCAACACGCTCGAACGGGAACAGCGGAGAGCGGGGCTAGGAGGCGCGGCCGAGCTCGGCCCGCAGCGGCCAGTCCTGATCCTCGAGGATCACCTGCGCCGAGACCCGGGTCTTCGCGTTGACCACGATCGGGGCCATCAGGTTCATGCTGGTTCCTGCGTCGCCGGGGTTGGCCACCACGAGCACTATCGCGTCCTCCGGCGCGCCGACGCCCAGCGCCTCGCACTGCTCGTCGGAGAGCTCGGGGGCGTAGTCCGGCACGTAGACCGCGGCGTCGAGCACGAACAGCCGGACCGTCTCGTCCCCCAGCGCGCGGAGCGAGTAGAGCCCGCCGGCTCCGGCGACCTCATCGAGGGAGAACTCGGTCAGCGGCGCCAGGCCGGGCGGCGGGGCGACGAAGCTCAGCACGTCGCTCATCGCAGGAAGTCCATCAGGGTCGGCTGGAGGGTGCGGGCGGTCACCGCGAGGGCGACCTGATATGCCGTCTCCTGCTGCTGGAGCTTGAGCACGATCTCGCTCGGATCGACGTCCTCCACGCTGGAGCGCTGGACTTCGAGGCTGTTGGTCATGGACAGGTTCGTCTCCTTGGCTCTGGCGATCTGCGACTGCCGGGCGCCGACCTTGCTCTGCTCGGTGCTCGCCGCCGTCATGAACTGGTCGATCTCCGTCAGGTGCGCTCCCACGTTCACGCCGGAGCGGAGATCGGCGGCGATGCTGTCGATCAGCGCGAAGGCCGAGCCGGCGCCCTGGCCGAACACGGCGACGCCGTCGCTGTCGACCTGCACGGTGGAGGTCGCATCCAGGCGCCGCTGGACCGTGCCGGCGGCGGCGTTGGCGCTGTAGTCGGGGTTGAAGGCGACCCCGCTGTCCGAGGTTCCGGCGAACACCGTCCGGCCGGAGTACGTGGTGTTCGCCAGACGCAGGAGATCGGAGCGCAGCCCGTCCAGCTCGGTGGCGATCGCCTCCTTGGCGGTCGGCGAGAGGGTCCCGTCGTTCGCCCCCTGAACCGTCAGGTCGCGCACGCGGCGGAGGAGATCGGTCGTGCTGGTCAGGGTCGAGTCGACGGTGGACAGCCAGCCCTGCGCATCGTCGATGTTGCGCGAGTACTGGGCGACCGCGCTCTGCGAGAGACGGACCCGCAGCGAGTCGGCCGTCCCGCTCGGATCGTCGGAGGGCACCGCGATCTTCTTCATCGTCGATGCCGTGTCGTGCAGCCTGGCCAGTGCGGCCGCGCTGGACTGCAGGCTCTGCTGGGCGCTGAGCATCCTGGTCTGGCTGGTCACTCGGTCGATCAC
>Ga0182749_1002668_pt1 | contig 12886 bp, 17 predicted proteins | sample eDN3rd37CKraftMG_FD_128875 | JGI IMG/M metagenome (GOLD analysis project Ga0182749, IMG submission 128875) | Enriched Miracle-Growth compost microbial communities from Emeryville, California, USA - eDNA 3rd pass 37_C Kraft MG (version 2) (version 2) ...
AAGGCGAGAGGCCGGATCAAGCGTGCTTGTCAGTGCATTCCTGTCTAGTTAATGTCTTCCATGTCAGGCCGCAAGAAGTCAGCAGGGCCTCCCGAAAGGGACGCGACCCCACTTCAAAGGGCTTTCATCCTTCGAAGAACGGGTCACCATGCCTACTCGAAAGTTCATCAGCCGCCAGGAGGTCAGCGACCTCTACGACGTGAGCATCCGCACCGTGGACCGATGGATCACGGACGGCACCATCAAGGCCGTGAAGGTCGGGCGCGTCGTGCGCGTCGTCGTCGCGTCCCTGCCGGGGGTGGAGTGATGAGGACCGCCGTCCTGTCCATCGCCGTCGGGGCCGTCCTGTTCGGCGCGCCGTGGTGGGTCCTCGTCGTCCTCGTCGGCCTGGCCGTCGCCGAGACCATCGGCACGAACCGATGACCCGCCTCGACCTCGCGGGCCGGACCTTCCACCACCTCCGCGTCGTGCGCGAGGTGGGCATGAAGCACCACATGACGCACTGGCTCTGTGAGTGCTCCTGTGGCCGCGAGACCGTCGTCCGTGGCTCCTACCTCACGGGCGGGACAACCAAGTCGTGCGGCAACCGTCAGGCCCACCCGCGCAGGCGAGGGAACAACCCCGTGGACTACCACAACGTCCACGGCCTCATCCGCGAGAATCTGGGCTCTGCCAGCGCATACGCCTGCACCGTGTGCAACGGACCCGCTACTGAGTGGGCCTACATCGGGGGCTGTGAGGACGAGGTACGCGGAGACCGAGGCACCATGCCCTACTGCCCGCACGCCTGCACCGAGCACTACCGCCCCGTGTGCCGGGCGGACAACCGGCTCCTGGACCGCCTCATGCGAGGGGAGGAGGCGTGAGCAGCAAGAAGTACCAGGGCAAGGTAGCTGCCGACCTCCGGGCCTACTGGACGCGACAGATCGAGGCGGCGGGCGTGTGGCCGTGTTGGAGGTGCGGGCGGTGGCTCACCCTCGACAGCCCGTGGCACGTCGGTCACGTCGTCGACCGCATGGACGGTGGACCCGACATCCCAGCCAACACCCGGCCCGAGTGCGCCAAGTGCAACACTCGGGCCGGGGGCAAGAGGGGCGCAGCCATCACGAACGCGAGGAGGCGCAAGCCCTCCACGTCCAGCGCACCCACGAAGGGGAACACGCTCCCGTGGTGAAAGATAACGAGTTGGTAACGATGAAGGATGAGGGGAAGAAGATGGGAATGACACGCCGAGCCCCGAGCGTTTCCTGTTCGGTAAACGCGACGAGCCAGAGACTCGCACGCATCACGCAGGCTTTGAACCTCGTACCGCAGCCCTCGCTCGTCGTCCGCTCAACTTCTCCCTCCCGCGAGCGGATGGGGAGGGGAATGGCCTTCTTCCTCTCCTTCTTCTTCATCATCTCCTCCTCCTTCGTCCTGTCCGGGTGCGGGACGGACGGGGGGAGTGCGGCTCCGTCCTTCTCGCGTGAGGACGAGGTGGCGTGTGAGCGCGCGGTGTCGGACGCCTACTGGACGGACGGCGACTACGGGTCTGCGATCTCGTGGGAGACCGCGCTCCGTCTCGCGCAGGAGGACTGCGAGGAGGAGAGGGCGAAGGACCCGGAGGGGTACCAGCGGGACGTCAGCCGGGGCCGCGACCTCGCGGGGCAGACCGTCTACGACGAGTGGGTGACTCCCAGTGAGTAAGCCGCTGCACCTTTCCGACTTCGATTCCGATACGGACGTAACGGAAGCCGAGGAGGGCGTGGAACTCCTGGGGCTCGACCTGAAGCCCCAGGGCCTCCTCATCGCAGGCGTGTGCAACGCGGTACGAGAGGACGGGCGGCCCCGCTACCGGACCGTCGCCATCGAGGTCCCGCGCCGCTCCGCCAAGACCACGAGCACCACCGGCCTCGCGCTGGGGCGTATGAAGCGCAGGCCCGGCTACCGGATCATCTCCACCGCGCAGACCGGCGACATCGCGCGGCGCATGTTCCGGGAGACCTTGCAGGCCCTGGACGTCGCCTACGCGGGTGTGGAGGAGGACGCGAGGCCTTACCGCGCCAGGATCGCGAACGGTACGGAGTCCTTGACGTGGGAGAACGGGTCCGTGTGGCGTCCCGTCACGCCATCACCCCTGTCCTACCGCTCCGCCGCCGCTGACCTCCTCATCTTCGAGGAGGGCGGGCACATCCCTCCCGACCTTGCGGCGGACTTGAAGGCGGGCGCGTACCCGACCCTCGACACTCGGCCCCACGGGCAGGTGTGGGTGATCGGCACACCCGGCCCCCGTCGCGAGGGGATGCTGTGGGACGCGCTGGAGGCTGGACGGGCTGGGAGGTCCCGAACCGGGATCGTGGAGTACGCCCTGGCCGACGGGCTCGACATCACGAAGGAGGACGGCACCCTCGACCTCGACGTCCTGCGCACCGTCCACCCGGGCCTCTCGTCCGGCCTCACGGACGACGAGACGATGGTGGAGCGCTTCGAGTCCATGCCCCTCCTCGACTTCCTCGCGGAGTACGCGGGCCGGTGGCCGTCCGACAACCTCACGACCGCGCTCGACCTGGAGGTGTGGGAGGCCAACCGACGCCCCATCGCGGACGCCGTGAAGCCCGACCGTGCGGCCCTCGCGTTCGACGTCGCCCCCGACGACTCCCGGGCCTCCCTCGTCCTCGCGTGGCGCGACGAGGAGGGCAGAGCGCACCTCATGGTGGCCGACCACCGGGAAGGCTCCGGGTGGCTCACGGACGCCTCCGTGCGCACCTCCCGGGACTACGGGAGGGCACCCGTGGGCCATGACGTCATCGGCGCGAACCAGGCCGTAGCTGAGTCCATCGGGCGGTCGAAGGGCGCTCCCCGTCTCTCGCCCTTCGGGCTCCGGCAGATGATGGGCGCAGCCCAGGTGCTCGCCCGTGAGGTGGCGGCGGGCCGGGTGGTCACGTACGGGCAGCCTGCGCTCGACAACGCCGCCCAGGGGGCCTCCTGGCGCGACGTGCGGGACTCTGGCCGACTGTTTGCCCGCAAGGCGTCCAAGGGTGACGTGAGCGCCCTCGTGGCGGCGTCCGTGGCGCTCGCGCTCTACGACTCCCAGCCGGTCCGGCAGCCGACCGTTATGGCCTTCGCCTCGTAGGCTCAGGGCAGGAGAACGCGGCCCCCATCGTGTAGCGGTGGGGGCCTTCTCCTTGACCTCCTACCGATACGCACCATGCTGTAATGTAAGACTCGTGGGAGTGATCGACTGGATGTTCCGCAGCGTGCCTGACGCGCTGCCCGGGAAGAAGGCCGTGCTGGCACCGCCGTCCCCGTGGACTCCCTCGACGCTCCCGAACAACGTCGTGTTCGCCGACATCTACGGACAGCCGGACCTCCTCGTCGACCGGACGCAGGCCATGTCCGTCCCCGCCATCGCGAAGGCCCGGCACCTCGTCTGCACCACCCTGTCCCGTCAGCCGCTCCGCCAGTACCGGGACGCGGTGGAGGTCAAGGCGCAGCCCGCATGGCTCTACCGGACGAACACGCAGACCCCGCCGCAACTCCGCATGCTCCAGACCCTCGACGACGTGTTCTTCTACGGCTGGAGCCTGTGGGCTGTGGAGCGGGGGAGCGAGGGCCAGGTCATCGACGCCACGCGCGTCCCGCAGGACCGCTGGGACTTCGACGACCGGGGCCGCGTCATGGTGGACGACGGCTACGTGTCCAACGAGCAGGTGGTCCTCATCCCCGGCCCCTTCGAGGGCGTCCTGGCCGCAGGTGCCCGCTCCATCTCCGGGGCGCTCGCCCTGGAGGCTCAGTGGACCTCCCGGGTGAAGAACCCCGTCCCCGTCACGGAACTCCACAACAACGACGCCAACGAGCCGCTGGCCCCTGACGAGTCGAAGGCCCTCGTGCAGGGCTACAACGACAACCGGCGTAACAGCCCGGACGGGATGACCGTCTACACGCCCGCGAACATCGACCTGCGCGTCCACGGGGACACCGCCGTGAACCTGTTCGTGGAGGGGCGTAACGCCATCGCCCTCGACGTGGCCCGCCTGACCGGCATCCCTGCCGTGATGCTCGACGCCTCCCAGGTGTCCGCGTCCCTCACGTACAACACCACCGAGCAGGGCCGGAACGACTTCGTGGACGCCCTCACCAACATGTGGGCCGCGCCCATCGAGGCGCGCCTGTCGATGGACGACGTGTGCCCCCGAGGGACCCGGGTGGCGTTCGACCTGTCCAACCTTCTCGCCATCCCGCAGGCCACCACCGGCCCGGCCACGGAGGACTGACCCATGCAGACAGCCGGAACGCTCCTCACCGCCGACTACGACGCCCGCACCCTCACCTACCGGCTCCTGCCGTACGGCGAGGAGGGGCGGACCAACCTGGGCAAGGTCACCGCCTCCCAGGGCTCCGTCACCATCCCCGAGGACGTGGGCACCGTGACCCTCAACCTCGAACACGACTTCAAGCGCCCCGTGGGCCGCGCCACGGACGTCCACGAGGAGGCAGACGGCCTCGTCGCCACGTTCCGCGTCGCGCAGACCAGCGCAGGGGACGACCTCCTCGCAGAAGCACGCGAGGGCCTTCGCCCCGCCGTGTCCGTGGAGATCGACAGCCCCGTCATCCGAGGGGGCCGACTCGTGTCGGGCCTCCTGACCGCCGCAGGCGCGGTGGTCCGCCCCGCCTTCCCCAGCGCTCAGCTAGTAGCCGAGGACGCCGGGGACCTGCCAGACGACGCCGAGGACCAGCCCGGCGACACCAACGCCGAGGACTCGGCAACCGAGGAGGAGACCGTGGCTGACACGGAGACGCCTGCCGAGCAGGCGCAGGACGTCGCGCTCAACGCGGCACAGGCCCCGCTGGGGATGTACGGCAAGGCCAACACCAACAAGATCAAGGACGCCAACGACCTGTTCGCGCGTCTCGCGTCGGCTAGCGCCACGGGTGACCCCCGGATGCTCGCTGCCCTCGACCAGGCCGTCCAGGCGGACGTCCAGCCGTCCCAGGAGCCCCAGTGGGCGCGTGAGGTGTGGGCGTCGCGCACGTACCGCCAGAAGTACGTCCCCCTGTTCAACCGGCAGCCGCTCACCGCGCTGAAGGTCACCGGGTGGAAGTTCACGGACGGCATGACGCCGACCGTGGGCGACTACGCGGGCTTCCCGGCTGAGCCGACGTCCAGCGAGGTCAAGACGGAGGCCGTGACCATCAACGCCTTCCGCCTCGCCGGGGCGAACGCGGTCGACCGGGCCTTCGTGGACTTCTCCACGCCGGACTTCTGGAGCGGCTTCTACCGCGAGTCCGCCAACGACCTCGCGCGCAAGCAGGACGCCAAGGCCCTCGCGCACATGCTCACCGCCGCGAACTACACGGCGGTCACGGCGGAGACCGTCCCCACGGGCGTCGCCACGGCCCTCTCGTACATCGTGGACGGCATCCTCGCCATCCAGGACGAGGCCACCCCGGACTTCGCCATCGTCTCCGCCGACCTGTGGCGTGAACTCGCGCTCACCCGTCAGCAGGACGCCGTGGCGTACCTGTCCGTGATGGTCGGGCTCGACCCCGCCGAGGGCCGACTGGACTCCTTCAAGATCGTGCCCGCAGGCGCGAGCGTGCAGGACGGGGCCGTCCTCGTCGGCGCGTCCGAGGCGCACCAGTGGTACGGCGAGAAGTCGGTCCGCCTCGACACCGTGAACATCAGCACGGGCGGCGTGGAGACGGGCGTGTTCGCCTACCAGGCCGTCAACACGGGCAGCGCGAAGGCGTTCGCGTTCGTCACGGCGGGCGCGTGATCGCATGACGACCTGGGTGGACCCCACGACGGACGCAGACCTCATCGACGGTCTGTGGAAGGACGCGCCCCTGGACCCCACGGTCCTCGCGGCGCTCCTGGGGTCTGCCCAGGTCCAGTGCGAGACCTTCGCCCCGGCCCTCGCGGACGGCGCGCCAGTCCCGGACAACTACCGGCTGGCCGTCATCCTCCAGGCCCGCGCGCTCAGCACCTCCACCGTGGCCGGGGGGTCGGACCAGATGGGCTCCGACTTCCCGGTCCGGGTGTTCCCGATGGACTGGACCGTGAAGGCGCTCCTGCGCCCCACGCCGGGCGTTCCGGGGGTGTGGTGATGTCCGCCCGCCAGACCCTCGCCGACGCGCTCACGGAGGCGCTGGGGACCTCGTGGCGGGTGATCCCGTACGACGACAACCCGACCGTCCTCGACCCCACCGTCATGTTCTACCGGGAGCGCGTAGACGCCGGTTCCACACGGGGCCTCGTCACCCACACCTTCGCCCTCCACGTCGTCGGGCCGGGCCAGGCCGGCACGAGTGCAGCAGACGACCTGGACGACCTCCTGGACGCCGTGCTGGACGTCCTCGACACGGACGACACCCTCGCCCGCCTCACCTGGAGCACGGCGGAGTACGAGGTCCTGGGCGACACCAACCCCGCCTTCAAGATCACCGCCACCCTGGCTGAGCGCAAGGAGTACCTGTAATGGCTATCACCGACGTGGACCCTCTCGTCCTGAAGGACGTGACGCTCCTCATCCCCGACGCCGACTTCAAGAAGGCCGTGTCGGCGGTCGTGTTCACCCCCACCGCCTCGTCCGTCTCGTGGACCGGCCTGGGCTCGAACACGTACACGGACATGGCGACCGCGACGTGGACCCTGGACCTCACCTACGTGCAGGACTGGGAGACCGTGGGCAGCCTGTCCGCCTACCTGTTCGCGAACGAGGGCCAGACCGTCTCCATGACCTTCGCCCCTCGCTCCGGCTCCGGCCCGTCGTTCACGGCGGACGTCATCATCACGCCGGGAGCCATCGGCGGGCAGGTGAACTCCTTCGCGGAGACCACCGTGTCGCTGGGATGCAAGGCCAAGCCCGTCCTCGTCCCCGCCGTCTGACGTGCTGGACGTTGAGGACGCCCGGGAACTTCAGGCAGCCGTCCTGGCCCTGAAGGCGATGGACCGCACCCTCGTGCGGGACATCAACCGCGACACCCGGAGCGTCCTCAACGGCCCGTGGCAGCAGGAGGTCAAGTCCCGAGCCCGGACCACGATGGACTCCCGCGTCCTCGCCACCGGAGCCCGCATCAAGGCGGGCAACCCCCCGGTGGCGGTGGCCGCGTCCTCCACGCGGGCCATCGGCAAGTCCCGACGGTTGAAGCCCGCCGAGCACTGGCAGGGCTACGAGTTCGGGTCGGACCGCAACGCCTACAGCAGGTACACGGGCACCTCGCCCAAGGGGAAGAAGTACCCCGTCGCGCGGCGCACCACGAGGCACCTGCCGCCCCGCACACGGCAGGGCCGCGTGGTCTACCCGGCCTTCGCAGCTATCGCGCCCCGGGCCGTGGAGTTGTGGCTCCAGACCATCGTCCGCAAGACCTACGACGCCTTCGAAGGGAAGTGACCCCACATGGCTCGCGGCATCAACATCCCGTTCATCGCCAACGTCCGGGACTTCCTCCGGGGCACCAAGTCCGCCGAGGACGCCCTGGACGACGTGATCGACGCCCTCGACGACGTGGGGCGCGAAGGCACCGACGCTGAGCGCACGGCGGGCCGCGCCCTCGACGGGATGGGCGACGACGCCAAGGACGCCGCACGGCAGGTCGACGACCTCACGGACGCCACGAAGGACACGGACAAGGCGCTCGACGACCTGGGGCGCTCCCGGGGCCTCTCGGACGTCCAGGACGACGCGAAGGACGCCGGGCGCGCCGTGGACCGCGACCTCGCGGACAAGGTGGACGACGCGGGGGACAAGGCGTCGGACATGGAGCGCAAGTTCCGGGACGCCTTCGACAACGTGAAGCGCGACAGCGGGACAGCGGGTCAGTCCATCGGTGACGACATCACGAAGGGGTCGAAGCGCGCCGAGGAGGGGCTGGACGAGATCAAGGAGTCCGCCCGCTCCAACGCCACCGAGACCGCCGCGTCGTTCGACGGCTCCTTCTCCTCCATCTCGGACGGCGTGCAGGGGACCGTGGCGGAGTTCTTGCAGGGCTTCGGTCCTGCCGGGACCATCGCGGGCCTTGCCATCGCGGGCGGGATCGGCCTCCTTTCGAAGGCGATGGGTGACCAGTCCGAGCAGGCACAGCAGGACGCGCAGGAGATGGCCGACGCCTACAAGGCGGCGCTGGACGACATGATCGAGTCCGGCGAGAACTTCGTGTCACAGGACCTCATCAGCAAGTCCATCCAGGACCTTGTGTCGGACGAGAAGAAGTTGGACAAGGCCCACAAGGAGGCCGCATCCTCCGGCGCATCGCTGACGGACGTCCTGCGTGCCCAGGCCGGAGACCTCCAGTCCGCCACGAAGGTCCACGACGCCTACCAAGCCAAGATCGACGCCGAACAGAAGGCGTTCGACGACGCCGGGAACCGGGCCGACGCCTACGCGAAGGCCCACGGCAGGGTGAGCGTGCAACTCGCGGACGAGGTGCAGGAGCACGGGCGCGCCTTGCTCGCGCTCCAGGACCAGCAGAAGGCCGCCGACAAGGTGACCGACGGCTACAAGAAGCAGACCAGCGCCGCCGACGCCTACCGCCAGGCCGTGAAGCCCACCACCGAGCAGGTCCGGGCCGCTGGACAGGCTGAGCGCGACTACGCGGACGACCTCGACGACACCACGTCGTCCATCAAGGACAACAACGAGTCGATCAAGAACAAGAGCGACCGCGAGCGCGCCAACAAGACCGCCATTGACGACCTCGTGGACTCCGGCGACGCATGGGTCCAGTCCCTCCGGGACGCTAACGCCGCGTCCAAGGACGTCTCGGCAGCCCAGGGCAAGGTCTACAAGGACGTCGTGTCAGCGGGGCGCGCTATGGGCATGTCCAAGGGGGAGGCCGAGGACTACGCGGACTCCATCCTCGACATCCCGGAGAAGGTCAAGACGCAGGCCCGCCTCGACCTCAACAACAAGTCCGTGAGCGACGCGGACCGCAAGATCGACAGCGCGACGAAGGACCGGAAGGTGGACGTGACCGTCAACCCCAAGGTGGACACGAGCCAGATTCAGCGCGTCCTCAACGGTCGGGTGTTCCACGCCACCGTCGTCGCCCGGCCCGGCTCCCCGGTGGCGTTCTGACATGGCCTCCACGATCACCCTCAACGGGCAGACGGTTAGCCCGCTCCTCGTCCTCACGTACGAGACGACCCGCAACGTCCCCACCGTCGTCCACCGGATCATCGGGCGCGGGGACCCGGACGTGACGCTCCAGCCTGCCGGGCTCCGTAGCGGCACCCTGGACTTCCTGTGCGCCTCGTACGCGGACGCGGACTCCGTGGTGGTCCTCCTGACCACGCCGGGTGTCCTGACACTCACGGACGACGACGTGCCCAGCGCTGGGATGGCGTTCGTCGTGACGGGTGACCTCCTGGCGCGCGAGGACGACCAGGGGACCTCGCGGTGGATCGTCTCCGTCCCGTACGCGGAGGTGGCCCCGTGACCGTCTCCCGTCACGTCCTGGACGCCGCCATCGCGCTTCCGGACCGCATCGTCACCGACGGCGGGCGGTACGTGGACGAGGGCTCCTGGGTGCCTGGCAGTCTCGTCGTCGACTCGAACGACTACGAGTCCCACGGCCCCGTCGGCTGGGTGGCACCCGACCCCAACGCGGGAATCGGGTGGTACACGATCACGGACGCGCACTCCGGAACGGGCGTCGCCCTGTTCTCCGCCTTCGCGGACACCACCGGCACGGGCACCAAGACGTACACGTACGCGCGGGCCACCAACAAGGGCCAGTCGTACACGTTCAGCGCGTGGGTCCGACGCTGGGACGCCCCCTACCCGACGGTGAAGCTGGGAGTCGCAGGGATCGGCTCCGCCGTCGCCATCACGGCCCCCGCTGCCTGGACTCAGGTGTCCTACTCGTGGACCGCGACGGGCTCGACGTCCGTCCTCCAACTCACCATCGCGAACCCGACCGCAGGCCACGGTGCCGTCGTGGTCGACGACATGGCGGTCACGGCAACGACCGTGTGGCAGCCGGACCTCGTGTGGCACGACGACCAGGTACTCGTCACGGGGGAGCGCCTGGCGCTCGACGTGAAGGAGTCCGAGGTCCGCCTGGACGACTCGTGGTCCCCGTACGTCCAGGCCACCCTCACCTGCGCCCTCCCGGACGCGGAGACCCTGCGCCGCATCGACCCCCGGCAGGGCGTGCGCCTCCGTGTGGGCCTCGTGCAGCGCTTCGGGGACGGGCTCACCGCCGCCGACATCACGGCGGACTACGCGGCCCCCGCACCCGTCGCAGAGATGAGTACGGACCCCACGTCGCCGTTCTACGGATGGGTCGGGGACGCGAACACGACCGTGACCCACGTCCAGCCGGACAGTGCGGGCGTTCAGATGCTCATCAACACGGCGACAGACACGTCCGCGTACCTGACGACGCCCCTGCCGGACGGCCTCGTGGAAGGGCAGACCTACCGTGCGCGGGTCTACGTGTCGTGTGGCAACGGTTCCTACCGGCTCACGCCGGGCCGTCTGTCTATCCTCGACGCCACCGGGGCAGCCCTCGTGACCGGCAGCGACCAGGCGGTCCGGTTCGTCTCGAACTTCGTCACGCCTACCCGCCTCGTCGTGGACTTCGTGTACGACCCCACGATGGCGTCCCTCGCACTGAGCATGGACGCAGGGACGGCGACGACATGGGGCCGTGCGGCCTACGTGCGCACCGTCGACCTCCTCGACATGCCCGGCCCGGTGGGGAACCTCGCCGCCGACCTCTCCGCGACGTACGTGGGCACGATGACCTCCGCCGTGACCAACGACTACGGGCTGCCCTACAACTCGTTCGGGATGAGGGGGTCCACCCGGCGCACCGTGAACCTTGCCCTGCGCACCCGGACCGTGGACTGGACGGCGGGGACGATGACCCTGGAGGCATCCTCCGACGAGGCGCTTGCCCAGGATTACGCCATGAACGACCCGGAAGGGGCCGTGTTCAACGGCACTTCCATCCGAACCGCCATCGAGTTCGCCCTGGCACAGATCGGTGCCGTCCTGGCGGAGGACGACGGACTCGACGCACAGTCCGACGACACCGACGCCCTGACGTGGGAGCCGGGCGTGAGCGCCTGGGACTACATGGCGGGCCTCGTGAGCGCGGCGGGCCTGCGCCTGTGGTGCGACGAACGCCGTGCCTGGCACCTCACGGACCCCACCATCCCCACGTCCGGGGCCGCGCGCCTGACACCCCTGGCGGTGGAGATCAGCGACGACATCAACATGGACGGGTCGTGGTGCGACTCCGTGGTGGTGGAGTACCGCTGGACGGACGCCGCTGGGGCTGAGCAGGTGCGCTACGACATCGCGGGGGCCGCGAGCCCGCGCCGCGTGAAGCACGTCCTGTGGCAGCGCCCTTACATCCGCAAGGGTGCCGCCGTAGCCCTCCTGCGCCGCCTCAACGGGCAGGGCCGGAGCGTGACCATCAACGCCGTGTCCGCGTACGACGTGGAGCCGGGCCAGTCCTTCACCATCGACCTCCTCGACGGCGTGACGGACGCGGGCTACGTGTCCTCCGTCGCATGGACGTCCCCGTTCGACGAGATGACCGTGGGCACCCGAGACCTCGTGGACGCCCCCGCTCACTCGTGGCTCGTCCAGCCGGGCGGGGTGGCGTGGGCAGACCTACCAGCAGGCGTCTCGTGGACGGACGCCGACAACAACGACGACGAGGAGGTGGCCTGACATGGCTACAGGAGACGCCGCAGCCGCAGCCGGGCTGCCCGTGGTGCCCAGCACGAAGGACTACCGACTGGGCTACGACGACATCAACGCCGTAGCTGACGCCCTGGCGAACCACCAGACGAACGGCACCCACGACTTCGCGAAGATCAAGGGCCAGGCACAGACGGCGCAGATCGCCAACCTCGCGGTCACCCGACCCAAGATCGCCAACGGGGCCGTGGACGAGTCGAAGATCTACCGCACGCCTGCCACGACGGGCTTCGGCTCCTCCGCGACCGGGTGGACCACGAACATCGTGGACTGGAACTCGTACTGTCGCCGTAACGCGGTCGGGGACATCGCGCTCCGCCTCGTCAGCAAGCGCACGGGCGGGACCATCACGGCGTCCGACGCCTCCGGGGGCGTCACGGACACCCTCGTGTTCACGATCACGAACGAGGACCTTCAGCCGCTCTACCAGTGGCCCGTGTCGTTCAAGTATTACAGCGCGGGCCGTGGCACCTACGAGGGCCTGGCGACGATCAACACGGGCGGCACCGTGACCATCAACTCCCTGGCCCCGTCCGTGGACATCGTGAAGGCCACGGACGACCTGCCAACCCTCATCCTCGCAGCCGTCTACCCCGGAAAGGGGCTGTCCTGACATGCCTGGCAGCGTCGACCCGAACGGGGTCTACATCTACGCGGAGGACGACATCGTGTCGCCCTTCTCGGACTACATGAACCTGGGCCAGGAGTCCGTCTCCGAGTCCATCGCAGACCACTACGCCTCCCTGTCCTCGCGGCTTACCGACCTGGAGGCGGACCGCACGTCGTGGACCGGAACCACCTTCGCGTCGGGCTTCACCGGCACGGTGTCGGCCTGGCGCGACGGACTCACGGTGACCATAAACGCCACGATGTCGGGAACCCTGGCGTTCACGGCGACGGGCCTCATCTCCGTCATCAACGCCAACGTCATCCCGGCAGCCTTCCGACCCAATGGCACGCCCGACAACCGATGGGGCGCCGCGTACCTGTCCGGTGGCACTGCCGGGCATGGGCTCGCGGTCATCGACAACACGGGCTTGGTCCGACTGTTCAAGGGCGCTGCGACTTCGAACACGGGCGCACAGTTCACGCTCACGTACAACCTCGCACCCTAGGTGGAGCACCCATGAACGTCCTTCTGGCCCTCGTGCCTTCCCGCTACCGGGCCGCCGCGAAGGCGTGGGTGGCGG
>Ga0182749_1002670_pt1 | contig 12882 bp, 9 predicted proteins | sample eDN3rd37CKraftMG_FD_128875 | JGI IMG/M metagenome (GOLD analysis project Ga0182749, IMG submission 128875) | Enriched Miracle-Growth compost microbial communities from Emeryville, California, USA - eDNA 3rd pass 37_C Kraft MG (version 2) (version 2) ...
GAGCCCTCGCAAATTCCTGGACCATCCCATCGGGAATCGCGTCTCCGCCTTGTGAGGAGACCCACTTGTCGACATTTCGGCATAGCCAATTCGCAAACTTTTTGTCGATTGGGCGATTGCGATACGATTGGTGATTGGTGGCTATGTAGGGAACCCCAATGCTCGCGCAGCGCTGGAAAAAGTATTCGTCGACACGCGCATGGTGTGTGTTGATGAGGGTGACCCCGAATTCACGTATAAAATTTCTCAAGCCACTCCTGTGGACATGCGCATTCGTGAAGATCGGAATTTCCTTCGCAAGCAACGGTTGGTACTCGTCGGGTAATATCTCCGAGCCAATAACAAGCAGCGAGACATCATGGCCTCGACGCAAAAGTTCTTTGGCAAAAAGAAACGGAAACGCACCCCCATTGTCTCCGCTATCCGGGTCGATCGCTATTAAGATGTGCTGAACGACGCGCGGTTCTGCAGAGATAGCACGCAATGAAATGCGACTTGCAAACTCCGCTGCATCGCGCGCGCTCAACTTTGACTTGCACTGATGCCAGACTTTGCGGAGCATATTTCGCAAGGTCTTGATCTTCACGCCGTAGTGACGCCTCAACGCATAGGCGATGCGCACATGCTCATCATAGAAGCCGATCGTTTTGAATCCGGCCAATGAACTATTGGCGCCATGAATGCGAAAATATGATCGAGCACGCGGTTCGTATGCGATTTGCCCGCCGCGAGCTAATCGGCTGTAGAGCAGCCAGTCACCGCAAATCTTGTATGTTTTGAGTTCCGCTAAGACGCCTTCATCGAGTGTTTGACGGCGGAAAACGCAACCGCCGACGTTACGTATGATGCAACGCAAGCCAAACGGCCCATTGAACCACGAAGATGCACTTGCAAACCGGGCCCTGTCGGAAAATTGGCCAAGGCCAACCGTGTCTTTCATGCCGTGGCAAGGGCCGCCAGCCTCATTGATAAACGCGATGCTTCCAAATGCCAGCATAATACTTGGATCTGCGAAATGAGGAGTCAGGAATTGCAAAAAATCGAGCTCGCAGGTGTCATCGCTCTCGCATATCCAAATTAGATCCCCACGTGCGGCAGAAATTCCTTTTTGCCATTGCGAAAAAATGGACCCAGAGTTGGCATCATTGCACAGCAATCGAATGGGCCGGTTCGTCTCTTTTATGATTTGTTCGATCAGCTCCAAACTACCGTCGCTAGATGCGTCATCGAGTATGATTATCTCGTCGACGGCTCGCGTCTGCTCCAGAATCGAACGTAAACGTTCGCGCAAAAAGCGCGCATGATTGAAGTTGGGAATGATAGCCGTGATCGACGGCGGCCGGCCAAGCAACGCGCTGTTCGGGGTTTCCTGATGTGATAAGAATCCCCTGAGCTCCAAACGCTCGGGAAGCCGATTTCTTAGAGCTTTCCTTTTCTCGCGATTATCCGGATGCCGCACAGCGGCAATAATCTTTATAAGCGCATGAGAAACATGAAAGCCCGACAGCATCCCCGTTATCCGTGCTCGATACTCAAGCATCCATCACGTGCCCAGCCGGAACGAAAAAGAACATCTTATGATCAGAAGCGCCGTCGCTGCGTGCATTAGGTCTTTCGTCGTCCCGGCACGATCTTAGCTCGGTTGCGAAGGTGCTGCCGTTGGGCGAAATCCCATAGTTTCTTTGCGCCTTCTATCAAAGAAATCTCCGCACTCCAATTTGCCGCCGCCGCAAATTTTGAAGTATCCAAAACGATGTTGGGAACGTCGATTGATCTGGAAGATTCATAAGTAACATCCAAGGCGCGCCCTTTGAACTTCGCGACAATCTCGATGAGGTCATTCAACGAATGTCCTTGACCGCTCCCGATATTATATGCGCCCGAGGGTATCGCGACGGCGGCCAGAACGGCGTTGGCCAAATCAGATACGTCGATGTAATCACGAACGATAGATCCGTTGCCCCAAATATGAATCTTTTCGTCCATCAGGGCACGCAAGGTAAAATTGGCTAGCGCGCCGACGGGCGTTCCCATGAGCTGCTCTTGTCCGTAGGGATTCGCGACGCGCAAGCTCACGGCCCTCGCAATCGAATCGAGGCCATACAGATGCACATATTTTTCGATCGATAGCTTCGTGATGCCGTACGAGCTTATTGGATCGGTCGGATGATCCTCGCGGACGGGTAGGCGCTTTGGGATTCCATAAACCGTGCCTCCGCTGGAAATGAATAAAAATGTTTCGATGTTTCTGGCGGCAGCAATTTCCAGAAGTCGAAGGGCAATAGAACAATTTGAATTGTGGTCGTATGCCATGTCGCGCATCGACGTGGATGGAATCGTAGTCGTGGCTGAGTGGATAATGATTTGGACGTCGTCAAAAATGCCAAGATCCGGCCGGGCGCCTAATAAGTCGATCTGAAAATATTTCGAATCACCGATGGGATGAAGCGGCTGCAGACTGCGGCCCGCAACTCGAACATCGAATCCCGCGGACGAGAATTTCCGGGCAACATTGGACCCGATGAATCCGCCGCCTCCAACGACGAGAACCGTCTTTCCATTTATGGAGCGGGGCATTTTTAAAAAGACCCGGAGGTCATCGCGCCAACGCAAAGCACGATCATTGATGTCCTTAAACATCCGTCGAGTGATGGCCGCGAGATAATCATGACCGTGTCATGCCCGTCATCCCCGATCACGCTCGCGACCAATGTCAACTATGTTCGGCAACGATTAACGGCGTCGGATCGTATGGGATGATCGAACTCCTGAATGTATGGCGATCTACGATCCGCAATCCCAGATCCTTAACTGTACGTTCTAAGAAGTGACGGCTTTGCAATCTTTGTGAGCGCGCGTCCTGTACCAATACCAGACCTTCATCGCTCAGTGTTTTCTCTATCGCCGATTTCAATTCCGGAGCTAACGGCTTTTCGCGTTGAAGCCGTAAGCATATGACAGAAAAAGTCTCCGATGTCTGCGGAAAGAACTCGACATCGTCGACATCAAAAGATCGAATGATGACGCCGGAAAAGCACTTATTCCAGAGCGCCGAGAAACCTTTCGGATCGCCGATCATCAGTGCGGGCAAGCGCCTGTTCAAAAGATTTGATGCAGCCAAGTAGCGCCAAAGGCTACGGTCGAGGGGCGATGAGCCGCATTCTGTGCAAATTCCGTCCTTGAAGACGTTCAATCTTCGCACCCGACGTGTATCACATAGATTGCATCGCTTCGATGTTGGATCGACACACTCCTCAAGCACCTTCACATCTTCCAGCGTGCCCGGATGAAACGCCTTCACGTGCTCGTCTATTCGCGACCAAGCATCAGGTCGCGTTTTATTATAAAGCGAAAGCGCCGAAGGAATTTCACCTAGATGATAACCGCAGCTTTCCGCATAGAAGCTCATCTCGACGTCGGTGTAGTTATGAGGAACATCCGTACTGAAGCCTCCGATAGCCTCAAACATCGTTCTTCTCATTACGAATAGACCACCTTGCACGTGGTTGAATCGTCGATGAGGGTTCTGGATGGCGAAAGGCTTGTTTCGGAAACCCCGAAACAGGGGAATCTTCAAATAGTCTTTTCCAAGGAAATACGACGGTGAATATGCCAGTGTTCCGGCCATGCCGACTTCGGGATTCTGATCCATGTATCGCGCAAAATCCGAATCCCACCCCTCCGATAAAATGAAGCCTTCCTTGGAGCACACATAGACTATGTACTTGCCGGTGCCCCGACGAGCAGCCTCATTGAAGCCGGGGCCCACCATCGAATTACGGGAATTGAAAATGATCGTGACATTGTCGCGCGTGCGGTGAAATCGGGTCAGCCAATTTCTTGTTTCGGCTTGGCTCGCGTTGTCACAAATAATGAGGTGAAACGGCAGTCTTGTGAATCTATAGAGTCGGTCGATAACCTCACGCAGCTCGGGAAGATTATTCCAGCTGACGATTACGACATCAATGACTGCGTTACGCCAAATGTCGAGAAGATTGGAAACCGTGGTTCTTACATCATATTGCTTTTTGACGACCTCTCGCGCCGTTTCGATCATGGCGGCGACGTCTATCGCCGGCATCGAATAAAATTCATTCACGGCTTTGGCGATCTCGATTGGGCTATGGCCGGAGAGTATGCCCGTGAGCCCGTGTTTAACGAGATCACCGATTCCCGACGTCGAGGTTGCAATAACCGGAACGCCCGTCGCCATCGCTTCGATCAACACAGTCGGTATGCCATCCATGTCGCCATCCGGAGCGCGGACGGAGGGGCACATGAATGCATCGTACTCCTTGAGCACGTCGATCAAATGCTGGCGTCCGGACACGCAGCCTTCGAAGCTCACATTCCCCAATTTGAGTTCAAGAACCAGATCGCGTAGCAGTTTCTCGTCTGGTCCATAGCCGTACAAGCTGAGATGGATTCCGTCCGCCTCGAAATGCTGCGCCGCCCGAATTAAACCATCAAGCCCCTTTTTTGCGGTGAACCTGTGAACGGCGCAAATGCGCTTTTTAGTACGAGGCGGTCCGAGTTCGCCGTCGTAGAGTCGCGTATCAATTCCATTCGGACTCACAATAATTTTTTCCGGAAGCACTCCGCGTTTCTTGAGGTAGTCGCGGTGATAGGTAGACGGCACGCAGACGCGCTTGCACATCGGAGAGTTGCTGATATCTCCTATCCGATTGCGCTTATCGTTCTCGTAGCGAAAAATATCTTGGCTGTGAGCGATGAAAGTGAACGGAATGCCGCTCTTTTCGCAGGCCGGCCAAACCATCTCGGTGACAGTGGGGAACGTAAAATGCGCATGTACGATTTCGCGCTCTGTCGCCGTGAGTTTTTTTGCCAGGTCTGACGGATCTTCGACCGTTTCCCAATGGATCGGGAAATCGGGTTTGAAATCAGGATGAGGAGACTGGCGGCAATAAACACGAACATCATGTCCTAACTGTTTCAAGAACCGCAACTCGTTCAGGACGAATGTTTCCGATGGAACCGGGAAGTGCCACAAGAAATAGGCAATCTTCAAAGGTTTCGAGTGATCGACGGTGCTAGCGACATCCGTTCGGGGGTACAGAATCTGATCGACGTCCTGTCCGTCGGCCGGGGCGGAATTAGACTCCGAATGTGAAATTGGAGAAAGCGGTTCATTCGTCTTGCGGAGTTCGATTTGCCGGTAAAGGCGATCCAGGCGCTCATTGAAGTGAGCCGGAGAAAACAACTCGTTGGCTCGTTGGTGTCCAGCTCGCCCCAGCCGTTGGCGAAGTTGAGGGTTTTTGGAGAGCCGCAAGATCGCTTCGCAAGCCGATTTGATGTCACCTTTATCGACTATGAAGCCGGTTTCGTCATTACAGACGAGTTCGTTTATTGCGCCGTGTCCGTACGCAACTACAGGCCTATGAGCCGCCATAGCCTCCAGTACTGTTCGCCCGAAAGATTCGGCGAAGTGTGACAAGCTGACGACAACATCCAACACACGAAACACGTCCTTGGGCTGCTGCCAGTAACCCGAGTAGACCACGTTGCGCGGTAGTTTGCCGGCGTCTAGCCACGTCTCCTTCATATAATTCGATGGCGGACCCGCCAAGACAAACTCTATGGGATGCTCTTGAAGCATCTGCGCTATTGTTATGAAATCTTCGACGCCCTTCTTTTCTATCAGGCTACCGACGAGTCCAACTCGGCAAATCGGGCCACTGCTGGGAGCCGCGACGTCGAATAGATCGGCATCGACCGTGTTCCAGATAACGGTCGTCTTGTCTTTGGGATAATTGCGTGCAGTGGCGTTGGAATTTGCGATGATGTAATCGCTTCGGTCGGCGACGTCAGATATGATCTCTTCGGGAGATAAATTGATATATTCGCATATCCAGGGATCGTGCTCGACGAGTTCTCGGGCATGCGTTACGCAAATGGCACCAGCGCGGCGCGCTGCGATGCTGGCATCGCGCAGCATGATTGTGTTGCAGTGGACGACGGAGCTGCCACTGTCGGACATGATAGAAATGAAGGCATTGATAGCGTCTTCGTCGGTGCTGGACGCCCTCCACCAGCGGTATTGAGTGACATAAAGAGCATTCACATAAGGAGCCAAAGCCTCCAAGTACGCTCGATCCGCTCTCCTTAGGACAACATTTACGTTGTAACCCGCGTCTCCAAGCGATCTTGCCAAGTCAATGAAGCTTCGTTCGCCGCCGAACAACTGCGCTCCACTTTCGTGGGAGACGAGCAGAATCGAAAGCCGGTCGACGAGTAAGCGCTTTTCACCATTGTATTTGACCCACGGTGAACGAGTTGCGCGAACCTTCGCGTTCAATGTCACGCTCGATGACAAGGCCTTTTGATGGGCTTTGTATCGTTTGCGATATTGTAGGCGCCAAGTCCACCATGCGAGCTTGGCAATTACACGCCATAGCTTCGGAGCTTCGCCTGAATCCCTTATGATTTGGCGTAATTCTGCTGTAGAATCCCAAGATGAGAAAGTACGTACATTGAAATCAAACGCATTCTTCTCGGAAGTTCCGTCCGTCATTCGCAAAAAACTGTTGGGCTTTGAGAGTCCCGCAGCGCCACGCTGGCGAAGTAGCTCGGAAATCGTTTCATCGAGCAAAATCGTCTGCGGTGTAAATGGTGTTTTGCTCTGATCACCGGGAGACGCGCCGGCCGAGTTTTCTGACGTTGAGGCGGTAGCGGCGGAAATTTCATTTCCTATTTGAGAACTCACTAGAACCCCTTGCTTCCAAATTTAGTGTCCTAGAGGGAACCGGACCTGCTCTCGGGTGTTCGACCACCTGACGTGTGATCACGTCAACTCAGATTTCGACACCCCCGTGGACCCGTCTAACATTCGAGAAAAACGCGTTCAATCCCGCGATCTGCAGGGTGCACTCTTATGTTGCTAGCTGGCATGGAGCAATGACGCCGCGCACGAAATAATTTTTCTACGAACCATCCGAGAGTCGATGATGCAACAGAACCAGATGCGCGCCAAGTAGCCTATTGCGCATGTGTTTGAGCGGTGTAAATGATGGGCCGGCTCGCCCGCTAGCTAACGACAAGTTCCGGCCTCTGTTCGGCATTTTAGCGGCGTGGATTGAGAGGCGTTATGCTCGTTCGGCCGTTTTGCCGAAAATGTATGGCGCGCGGGAGACTTGATGGCCAAATTACCCATATCGTGTTTCATTATCTCCAGGAACGAGGCGGACAGAATTGGTCGCAGCATTCGCTCGGTTGCCGGATGGACAGATGAGGTCGTCGTTGTCGACAGCGGTAGCACCGATGCCACAATCGCCGTGTCGCAGAGGGAAGGCGCTCGCGTAATCAGTAATCCCTGGCCCGGCTTCGGCCAACAGAAGCGTTTTGCCGAAGAGCAGTGCCGGAACAAATGGCTTCTCAACATCGATGCAGATGAAGTCGTAACGCAAGAACTGCGGCGGAAGATTGAAGAACTGTTTGCAAGCGGGCCGCCGCCTCTTGCGGGTTACGGAATTCCCATCTGTCTGGTCTATCCAGGGGCAAAAGAGCCGCGCCATTGGGCACGGGATCATTGGTGCGTGAGGCTTTACGATCGCACCGTCGTACGCTTCCGCAATTCATCCATTCACGACTCGGTGGTGACCGACGGCCATGAGGTCGGAAATATTGCTGCTCCACTCTACCATTTTTCGATCCGCTCGTTCGATGACATGAAGCGTAAGCTGGATAAGCGGATGTGGATTTCGATGCAGCACACCGAGGTGCCGTCACCACTTCGGCTAATGCCAAGACTGTTGACCGAATTTCCGATGCACTTCTTCAAATACTACATCGTCCGCCGTCACTTTATGGGAGGTCTGGATGGCCTGCGCTATGCCCGGCTTCAAAGCTGGTATCGGCTTCTCAGAATCTACCGGATGATACACGCAAACGGGCGCTATCAGGATTATGGCAAACCTGCCGATTGCGAACCGAGTGATTTGCTCGGGTCATGCGACGTCCGGCACCGTTAGGCCACGCAATTTCGCAGTAGGCCACCTGCGACTGCCCAAAAAGCTTCTCCTTGCTTTAGGCCCCGTCGACACTCTGATAATAGCGCGACGCGCCTCCAGCCAAACCGCACAGACTTCCCCACGCCTTCGTCAGGCTCGATCCACCCTTGAACATACATTTTTCGCCCGCGAGCTTTTTTGCAGGCCATGCCAACGCGCCTGCGATCAAGAGCAAAACGCCAATTGCCGAACGACGAAGGATTGACGGCAGCCGTTTTACGGTCGCGTTCAGCCGTCCGTCTCTCAGGACGCCAAGGTGAGCATTAGCAGCGGCGACCATGTAGGTACGCCTTAAAACGCGATCGAGAGACAGACGAGAAGCAGGGACTTTCTCGACAACGACGGCCTCGGCGACAGTCACAATTCGCGCGCCTTTGGCATGTGCTCGTCTGAAGAAGTCCACGTCGTCGGCTCCGAACGTCAGCCGATCGTCGAAACGGAGACCAAAACCGTTCGCAGCGATCAACTTCGAATGGAACATGACGTTGTTGGTGTACGCGTCCCGGCGCAGGAAGCCCGTAGGTTTTCCCAGATCCGATAAGGGCTTCCACCAGTGTGGTGGTGCGATGTCGGGAACTTGATGTACGGACCCCGTCGCAACATCGGCGTTGAATGATGTGCATGCATCGAAAAGCAAGGTGAGCCAAGTCGGAGGCGCCGTTTCGTCGTCATCGAGCATCGCGATCCAGTCGGCATTTTCTGCCAGCGCGGCTTCAAGTGATCGGTTGCGTGCGTAGGGAATCCCGATACGCGGTTCAAGAACGTGCTTGATGGGCACAGACGTCGTTGCCCGAACGCCTTCGATGACGTCGCGGGAAAGAGGGAGCTGATCGTTTTCGACCACGACGATCGATAATGCGCCGCTCTGGGGGACGATAAGCTTCACTACGCTCTGCAACGTAGCCGACAGCATTGTGGGGCGCTTGGCCGTGCAAATCGCAACCGTGAAGTGTGGCATGGCTACTCACGACGTTAGACAACAGGCTTCGACCACTCCGACTCATGACATCTCAGGTCGTTCGCGCGTACTCCGATGCGTCTTCTGCTTGCCGAACGCCATTGGGCGCAAGTGAATCCCGCAGCCGTCGGCCTGCTGCGAGGCCCGGCAGTTCTATGAGTACGCGAAGCATAAGAGCCGCTGCAAGAGCGACGAACACGATGCCCCCGAGCGTCAGCCAGTACGCGGCTGGAGAAGAAAGCGCCACGGTCTTGATCTCTGGAACAGCAAAAGCTGTGGCAAGGATCAGCCCATGCACGAGATAGAGATCGTAGCTGATCGCACCTAAACGCCTCGCCGGCTTGAGGTTGAGCAGCCCGAACATGTCTCCTCCGCACAAGATTGCGTAGAACCCTAGGGCCAGAAGTATTGCTGGGACAGGCCCCGCGAACGTCCTGTGGAACAAGATGTAAACCGCTGCGAATGCGAATAGTGAGATCGTGGAATAGATCCAGCTTGAGAGTCCGAGCAAAAAATTTCGTTGCTTTGCGATCGCGCATAGAATTCCCCAAAGGAATAATGCAATCAAAGCAAAGTGGAGCTGATGTGTCCGCCACGACATGATGGACGCTACTATGATGGCCACCATCACAATCCCAAGGCTTCTTTGCCGTGGAAGAAACGCTACAAGCGGAAGAAGGAGGTAGAAACGCCACTCGTAGACCAGAGTCCAGGTCACGCCTGCGAAATGCTGCCGAATATTTACGCCATTGAATGGCGTGACAGGCAGAGCGCCAAATGCGAAATTTTGTGCGCCTTCGCCGAGCAAGGTCGTCAATGGCTCGCGGATGACAAAGCCGGCTGCTATCAAGCCAACAAGCGTCGCTACAAGCATGAGAAAACAATACACCGGCGCTATCCGGAAAAAGCGGCCGGTCAGAAGCGCTGCGAAATCGGCCACGCCCTTAGCGCGGAGTGCTTTTTCCCAGAAGAGGTAGGCGGTGATGATGAAGAAAAGTCCGACACTGGCTCGGCCGAGCTGATTGAAGACGGCGGACGGTGGCGCTCGCCAAGCTCCGCTCAGCAGATAATGATAGTAGATTATTCCGTGATGTGTGGCGACGCCGAGCGCAAGAAATCCTCGCAATGCGTCAAGTGTTTCGATTCGATGCGCTACGTTCGAGAGTGACCCTGTCTCATCGGCTCGAGAAAAAAGCGGGCTTGCGACCACGGCAAGAACAGCAGCAAATAGGACAACGATTGCCCAACCAGAGTATATGCTCAATACGCCCCCATCTGTATCGTCAATGGCTTTAGATTCAAGAAGCAATAGCCACGATGTGGGCAGGTCGCGGAAATCAAAAATTTTGATTTCACATGGGTTGCAGAACGCGCAGCGCGGCGACCTAAGGCAACGATCTACCTCGAACGCATTGTCCGACTCGAACTATGGATTTTTCCTCGAGGACGATGGATGTGGCGCTGATGAATTACAAGCCGGAAGAGATCGCCTCGAAACTGCATCCGGTCGACGTACTCATCACGCAAAGGCACTCTCATTCCGAGATCGCGACATATAGAGCAAATCAAAATGCCGGCTTGGCCCGATCTGTCCTGTCTTTGCCTGCGCCATGCCTCAGACAGTCAATCGCGCTGTCGCTTCGTTGGATTGGAACCACCGATAGGACTCCATGAGGCCCTCCCGCAATTCATACTGGGGCCGCCAGCCAGTGGCTCTCAATTTTGAGACGTCGAGCAGTTTTCGTGGCGTCCCGTCGGGTTTGCTGGGATCGGTTACAATGGCGCCTTCGAACCCGACGACCTCGCACACGAGTTTTGCGAGTTCCATGATCGTAATATCGTCGCCCGTGCCGACGTTGACGTGCTCAGCGTCGGAATAGACTTTCATAAGATGCACGAGTGCGCTTGCCGCGTCGTCGACGTGCAGGAATTCCCGCCTGGGGGTGCCGGAGCCCCATATCACGATTTCCGCGGCTCCAGATCTCTTCGCTTCATGCACCTTCCGAAGCATCGCCGGGATGACGTGGCTCTTTGCGAGATCGTAGTTGTCACCCGGCCCATAAAGATTGGTCGGCATCGCTGAGATGAAGTCCGCGCCGTATTGGCGGCGATAAGCTTCGCAAAGTTTCAGACCCGCGATCTTCGCGATGGCATAGGCTTCGTTCGTCGGCTCAAGGCTTCCAGTCAGAAGCGCGCTCTCGGGAATGGGCTGCGGCGCGAACTTCGGGTAGATGCAAGACGACCCGAGATACAAAAGTTTGGAGACTCCGCTTCGGAATGCGGCGTCGATGACATTCGTTTCAATGACGAGATTGTCGTAGAGGAACTCAGCCGGGTGGGTGTCATTTGCCAGAATGCCACCCACTTTAGCCGCGGCATGAAACACCACATCTGGCCGTTCGCGATCGAACCACGCCCTGACGCGGGCTTGATCACGAAGGTCGAGCTGATCCCGGCCGATCGTCAGCACCTCGCAATCCTCGTTCGCCAGCAAGCGCACGATCGCCGAACCGACCATGCCGCGATGCCCGGAGACGAAAACACGCTTTTTTCCCAACTCGAAAGACATCGCGTCCTCTGTCCGGTGGCTCGTCTGACTATTCGTTGAGCGAGTTGCGCCAGCTTTCGCGCTCAAGCAACTGAACGTCCGCGGCGACCATCTCTTTTACCAGCTCCGGGAATGTCACTTTGTGCTGCCAGCCAAGCTTCGCGCGCGCCTTGCTCGCATCGCCGAGCAGTAGATCGACCTCTGTGGGCCTGAAATATCGCGGATCGATCCGCACCAGTTCGTTGCCCGTGTTCACATCATAGCCGATCTCATCCGCGCCCTTGCCCTTCCAGGCGATGGTCATTCCAACCTCGGCAAATGCCAACTCGACGAATTCCCGCACCGAATGCGTTTCTCCCGTCGCGAGCACGTAATCGTCTGGCCGTTCGTTTTGAACGATCATCCACATGCCTTCGATATAATCCCTGGCATGGCCCCAGTCGCGTTTTGCGTCGAGGTTGCCGAGATAAAGCACCGGCTGCAGGCCCGCATTGATCCGCGCTACGGCCCGCGTGATTTTGCGAGTCACGAACGTCTCACCGCGTATGGGGCTCTCGTGATTGAACAGGATGCCGTTCGAAGCGTGCATTCCGTAAGACTCGCGGTAATTGACCGTGATCCAATACGCATAGAGCTTTGCCACACCGTAGGGTGAGCGCGGGTAGAAAGGAGTCGTTTCGCTCTGTGGCGTTTCCTGCGCCTTGCCGTAGAGTTCCGACGTGGAAGCCTGATAGAAACGCACGGAATTCTCCAACTTCAGAATTCTGAGCGCTTCAAGAAAGCGTAACACGCCGAGGGCATCTGCATTAGCAGTGTACTCGGGCGTTTCGAAACTCACTTGGACGTGGCTTTGCGCCGCCAGGTTGTAGATTTCGTCGGGCTGGGTCTCCTGCACCAGACGAATGATATTCGTGGCGTCCGTTAGATCTCCGTAGTGCATGAAGAATGATGTGCCGGCTTCATGCGGATCTTGATAGATCTCGTCCACGCGCTGCGTATTGAACGACGATGAGCGTCGTTTGATGCCGTGAACGAGATAGCCTTTGTCGAGCAAGAAGCGCGTCAGATACGCGCCGTCCTGCCCCGTAACGCCGGAGATCAGTGCCGTCTTTTTTTTTGCCATAGGAGCCCCGTGTCCACAAAGTTGGGAAACTTATGGGCTTTCAATGCAATGAGTGCAACCTATGCGTGTTCGTGATGGATTGTTCCGAACAGGCAAATTGCGGTATTTGATCGGCCGCTAAAGGCTTTCGATCATCTCGAACAGCCGTCTATTCTGCTTCTCCGCATCAAACGACTCGCGAACGCGTGCACGTCCACGATTCGACAGCTCGGTACGCACCGAAGGA
>Ga0182749_1002671_pt1 | contig 12870 bp, 10 predicted proteins | sample eDN3rd37CKraftMG_FD_128875 | JGI IMG/M metagenome (GOLD analysis project Ga0182749, IMG submission 128875) | Enriched Miracle-Growth compost microbial communities from Emeryville, California, USA - eDNA 3rd pass 37_C Kraft MG (version 2) (version 2) ...
CAGGCCGGCGCGGTTCGCCACGGCATCACCCGTGCGCTGATCGACTATGACGAGTCGCTCAAGTCGTCGCTGAAGCAAGCTGGCTTTGTTACACGCGATGCCCGCGAAGTCGAACGCAAGAAGGTCGGCTTCCACAAGGCGCGTCGCCGCAAGCAGTTCAGCAAGCGCTAATCCGCGACACCAGGGCCCTGGGCCTGTGCAGTATCAAAACCCCCGGCTCGTTCCGGGGGTTTTCGCGTTGGCGTGTAGCATAATGCACACATCTCATTGTTTATCTGTAATCAGGAATGGCTATGACTTCAGCAGCGACTCGGCGCATCAAGGTTGGCATCGTGGGGGGCACCGGATACACCGGCGTCGAGCTTCTGCGATTGCTTTCCCAGCATCCAAATGTGGAACTGGTTGCCATCACGTCGCGCAAGGAAGACGGCATGCCTGTTGCGGACATGTTCCCCAATCTGCGTGGCCATGTGGATCTTTGCTTCAGTACGCCTGACAAGGCTCCGCTGGACAACTGCGATGTGGTGTTCTTTGCCACGCCTCATGGCGTGGCCATGAGCCAGGCTGAGCACCTGCTCTCCAAGGGCGTGCGGGTCATTGACCTGGCGGCCGATTTCCGCCTGCAGGATACCGCTGTGTTCGAGCGCTGGTACAAAATGCCGCACGCCTGCCCTGACATCCTGCGTGACTCGGTCTATGGCCTTGTCGAAGTCAACCGCGACAAGATCCCCGCCGCCCAGGTCATCGGCAACCCAGGCTGCTACCCCACCACCGTGCTGCTGGGCCTGGCGCCGCTGTTCGCGGGCGGGCGCAAGCTCGTGGAGCCGTCAGGCATCATTGCAGACTGCAAGTCTGGCGTGTCCGGCGCGGGCCGCAAGGCCGAGGTCGGCACCCTGTTCTCCGAGGCCAGCGACAACTTCAAGGCCTACGGCGTGGCAGGACACCGCCATCTGCCTGAAATCTCCGAGCAGCTTGACGTCCTTGCCGGCCAGCATGTCGGCCTGACCTTCGTGCCTCATCTGGTGCCAATGATCCGGGGCATGTTTTCCACGCTTTATGTACGCATCCTGCCCGAAGCGCTGGATACGGATTTCCAGGCGCTGTACGAGCAGCACTATGCCAGCGAGGCCTTTGTCGATGTGATGCCTGCCGCAAGCATGCCCGAGACGCGTTCGGTGCGTGCCTCCAATCTGCTGCGGATCGCGGTGCATCGCCCAGGCGGTGGTGACCAGTTGGTCATCCTGGTTACCCAGGATAATCTGGTCAAGGGGGCCTCGGGCCAGGCAGTGCAGAACATGAATCTCATGTTCGGGCTGCCCGAGGCGGCCGGGTTAGGCCATGTGGCCGTCCTGCCCTGAGCAGTTGCAGGGTGCTTGCACGCTGTGCGTGCGGATCGCCGCAGTCAATACAATCCGTTACGGGCTGGGAACTGACCGCCCTGTGCCGGTGTCTGTCTGATCATGAAGCGCAAGACTGACACAAAACAGGACGATGCGGGCCCAACCCCGCCGGCAGCGGCAGAACCCGGCCCAGCGCCCAGGGGGCGGGTTCTGGCGCTGGCGGCGCTGCTGGCAGGCCTGGCCATAGGGGGCCTGGGAGGACGCTACTGGTTCAAGAACCAGGCGGTGCATCAATACGATACGCTCAAGCAGCGGCTTGAAGGCGAGCTCATCGGGGCGCGGGCGGAGCTGGTCAAGGCACAGGCCCATATTGATGCCCTGACGGGCAATCTCATGGTTGAGGAAAGTACCCGCAAGGGGCTGGAGGCCTCGCTGGAGGCCGCTCAGGCCGAGCTTGGGCGCAGCAGGGACCAACTGGCATTCTTTGACCAGCTATTTCCGCCGGGGCCCAATGGGGCGGTCAGCATTCGGGCCTTTGAAGCCCAGATACTGGGCAGCAATGTGCAATATCGCGCCTTGTTCATGCGCAACGCAGTCAATGCGCCCACCTTCAAGGGCCGGATGCAGTTTGTTGCGCAAGGCAAGCGCGATGGCAAGCAGGTTCGCGTGACGCTGGAGGCCGCCCGCAGTGTTGCGCCTGAGGACAGCGGTTCTCGGGAGGCGGAAGGCGACACTGCGGATGTGGCAGCCGGCCCGGCCCAGGACGAGGGTTTTGCGCTGCAGTTTGATGAGTTCCAGCGCAGCGCGGGGCTGCTCAGCCTGCCTGCCGGCTTTGTGCCTGAAAAGCTCATCCTGAATGTGCTGGAAGGCGATGCGGTGCGCGCCACACGCAGCGTCAGCATCGACACGGGCGAGCCGGCGCCGTAGGGCCAGGAAAACCTCTCCCGATACGCGGAGTGGTATAGTATTTTTATCTAGATATGCGCCGCCGTCTGGCGGCCACGGAGCGTTAAATGAATACCGTTGCAGAAACCACAGATCTCCAGGCGCCGCCGTCGCCGCTGATCTTCACTGATGCCGCTGCAGCCAAAGTCAAGGAGCTGCTGGACGAAGAGGGTAATCCTGAGCTGAAGCTGCGCGTTTTCGTGCAGGGCGGGGGCTGCTCGGGGTTCCAGTACGGCTTTACCTTCGACGAAACCGTCAACGATGACGATACGACTATCGACAAGGAAGGGGTCCAGCTGCTGGTCGACCCCATGAGCTTTCAATATTTGGTCGGTGCGGAAATCGACTATAAAGACGATCTCGAAGGTGCGCAGTTTGTGATTCGCAATCCGAACGCCACCTCCACCTGCGGCTGTGGCTCGTCATTCCAGCCCTGAACGCCAACTCCACCCGCGGCTGTGGTTCATCACAGCCGCCCCAGCCTGTGCTGTGTGACGGGGCGGCATTAGCCCATCCCTGATGTCCGGCGCGATATTACGCGGGATAGCGGCAGCCGAGCAGGCTGGGGTGCTGGGCGCCCGTTACACTGGGCAGCCCGGTACAGACGCCCGCTTCATGCGCCCAGGCCAGCCAGGCAAAGGCAAGCGCTTCGACCAGTTGGACAGGAACCCCTACGTCTGAAGTCGGTATGACAGGCTTGCCCAGCGCGGCTTCCAGCGCTGCCACCAGGACAGGGTTGCGCGCGCCGCCGCCGCAGACAAGCACACGTGCGGCGTCGGGGGCATGCTCGAGTATGGCCTGGGCTGCGCTGTGGGCGCTCAGTTGCACAAGCGTAGCCTGAACATCGGCGTCTGACAGCCCTTTTTCAGCGGCCTTGAAGCTGGCCAGCCTTTGTTTGAGCCAGGCGAGGTTGAACAGATCCCGTCCAGTCGATTTTGGGGGCAGCAGCAGGAACCAGGGCTCGCTGTCGAGCAGATGGCCCAGCAGCTCGGCGCTTACCGCCCCGGTGGCGCCCCAGGCACCGTCCAGATCGTATGGCTGCCCGGTTTTCTCGGCCACCCAGGCATCCAGCAGCGCATTCGCCGGCCCCGTATCGAAGCCGCGCACCGGCGCTTGCGAGCCTTGCGGCTGGAGCAGCGTGACGTTGGCGATGCCCCCCAGGTTGAGTACCGCCTGCGGCTGGGCGCCGGCGAACATGGCCTGATGAAACGCGGGCACCAGCGGAGCCCCCTGGCCGCCAGCCGCTACGTCGCGGCTGCGAAAGTCTGCAATGACGGCAATACCGGTGCGCTCGGCGACCAGGGCGGGTGCATTCAACTGTATGGTGTAGCCTGCCGCCGGATCATGCCTGACAGTCTGTCCATGCGCGCCAATGGCCCGCACGGCGCTTGCCTGAAGATCTGTCTGGGACAGCAGGTCCTGGCATGCCTGTGCGTATAGCCCGGCCAGTGCATTGCCGGCCAGGGCGGCGCGCACCAGCTCATTGGCGCCGGGTACATTCAGGTCCAGGAATGCTTTGCGCAGCTCGCCGGGCATGGGCAGGAAGGCAGAGGCAAGCACGCGAGGGCTTGCCGGCTCAGTGAAATCGGCAAGCACGGCATCGACGCCGTCAGTGCTGGTGCCGGACATCAAGCCGATATAAAGCGAGGAGGCCATGCTAGCGGCTGGCTACCTTGATGTCGGCGTCCTGAGGCTCGCGCGACACGATTTCGATCTGGTCGCGGTAGCGGGCGACGGTTTCGTCGAAGGCGATGCGCTGGGATTTATCCAGCGTGCGGGCAATGGGCAGGTCAACCGAAAGCGGGTCCACGGCCTTGTCGGCGATGCGGAACTCGTAATGCAGGTGCGGGCCCGTCGCCCAGCCAGTGGAACCCACATAGCCGATCACATCGCCCTGGTTGACATGCATTCCCTTCTTCAGGCCTGCGGCGAAACGGCTCTGGTGTGCATACAGGGTGCTATAGCTGTCCCAATGTTTGAGGATGACTACGTTGCCGTAGCCATTCTGCCTGCCGACGAATGAAACGACACCGTCCGCCGTTGCGTGGATCGGTGTGCCCGAAGGTGCGGCGTAGTCAACCCCTTTGTGGGCGCGCCATTTGCCATGCACCGGGTGCTTGCGCAGGCCGAACGTCGAGCTGATACGCGAGAATTTGATGGAGTTGCGCAGGAAGGCGCCTTTCAGGCTGCGGCCGGAAAAATCGTAATAGCTGCCTTTGCCGTCTTGATCGGCAAACCATACGGCCTCGTAGTCCTTGTCGCGGTTCTTGAATTCCAGGGCCAGGATGCGGCCGCCCCCCAGCTCCTGTCCATTGTTGATGTAGTTTTCGTAGACGATGCGGAAACGGTCGCCGCGGCGTATATCACGCAGGAAGTCGACCTTGCTGCCCAGGATATCGGTCATCTGCATGGTGACCGAGTCGGGTATGCCGGCTGCATCCGTGGCGCCGAACAGGGACGAGGTGATCACGCCTTCGGCGACGCGCGTGGCCGTTGCGGCGACCTTGCTGTGTTCTTGCGCGGCAAACCCGCCCTTGCCATCCGGCCGCACTTCCAGCCAGCGCGAGACATACTGGTCCTTCTCGCTTGTGCCGGGCGTATGGTTATAGCGAAGCCAGACCAGGCTGCCGTCATCATTCAACGCAGCCTGCACGATACGGCCGGGATAAAGCTTATAGATGGAGCGCGCATGCTTCTCATGCACGAGGAACTGCTGCAGGCCGGGCTCGTCCACGCGCAGGCGCTGCAGCAGCGCTGCGAGCGTGTCGCCGCTGCGTATCTGGGTTTCGCTGATATAGGGGGTTTCGGAGCGGGGAGGGGTCAGGCTGGCAGTATCGGGAAGATCAAGGGTCTGGCGGGCTTGATAGAGCGCGGGGGCTTCAGGAGGCTTGACCACCGCCAGCGCGGCAGCGCCGGCAAACAGCCCGAGTGCGACAAGAACCAGGCCGTTGCGGAAAAAGTGATGGTTGCGGTGCACGCGAACTGTTTCGCGATAAGAGGGAGTGCCAGTTTTCCCTTTTTCGAACATAAAGACAAAGACCTAGAAATGGGCTGCGTGAGTGGATGAAGCTGCAAGAGATACGACCGGGGCTGGCTTGCCGCCATGGAAACCTGTGCCCGTATGGATTAGCTGGCGCTCTGATAAGATGGCGTTGCGTTCAAGCGATGCTTGTAACCATCTATACCCTGCAGGGTTCGCGCTTGCACGTTATGCTAGCGTATTAGGTCTCATTTTTCGAGCATTTTTTCAAGTTTTTCACCAATAAGCAGATATGCCGTCCCCAGAAGCCCCGATTACCCCCGAAGTCCAGGAAGCCTTGCGCATTGCCAAGCGCGGCTGCGATGAACTGTTGGTTGAGTCCGAGTTCGTTCGCAAGATCGCGCGCAGCCAGGCAAGCGGCACGCCGCTGCGCATCAAGCTGGGCCTCGATCCGACCGCGCCGGACATCCATCTGGGACACACGGTGGTGCTCAACAAGATGCGCCAGCTGCAAGACCTGGGCCATACCGTCATCTTCCTTATTGGCGACTTCACTTCCATGATCGGCGATCCCAGCGGGCGCAATGCCACGCGCCCGCCGCTCACGGCTGAGCAGATCCACGAGAACGCCAAGACCTATTATGCGCAGGCCAGCATGGTGCTGGATCCCGCCCGCACCGAAATCCGCTACAACGCCGAATGGTGCGACAAACTGGGCGCGCGCGGCATGATCCAGCTTGCTTCGCGCTATACCGTGGCGCGGATGATGGAGCGCGACGACTTCACCAAGCGCTACAAGAGTGGCATTCCGATTTCGGTGCACGAGTTTCTGTACCCGCTGATGCAGGGGTATGACTCTGTCGTGCTCAAGGCGGATCTCGAACTCGGCGGCACGGACCAGAAATTCAACCTGCTGGTCGGGCGTGAGCTCCAGAAAGAATACGGCCAGGAGCCCCAGTGCGTCCTGACCATGCCGCTGCTTGAAGGCACCGATGGCGTCGACAAGATGTCCAAGTCCAAGGGCAACTACATCGGCATCACCGAATCGCCCGACTCTATGTTCGGCAAGCTGATGTCTATTTCGGATACGCTGATGTGGCGCTATTATGAGCTGCTGTCTTTCCGTTCGCTCGACGATATCGCTGCGCTGCAGGAGCAGGTCAGGCAAGGGCTCAACCCCAGGGAAGCCAAGGTGCAGCTGGCCCAGGAAATTGTTGCGCGCTTCCACGACCGCAAGGCGGCCGAAGGCGCGCTTGCCTCGTTCGAGGCCCGTTTCCGTGATGGCGTCATTCCCGACGACATGCCCGAGGTCAGCATTCCAGGGGCGCCGCTGGGCATCCTGAAGGTGTTGCGCGAAGCCGGCCTGGCGGCTTCCGGCGCCGAGGCCCAGCGCAACGTCGAACAGGGCGGTGTGCGCATAGATGGCGGAAAAGTTGAAGACAAGTCTCTGCAATTGCCGGCGGGGACCTATGTCGTTCAGGTCGGCAAGCGAAAATTTGCCCGCATTACTCTTACCGGCTGAATCCCACTTGTTCAGGAGTACGTTATGCAGCTAACCAGCAAGTCTTTTACGGATAACGGGCGCATACCCGAGCGCTATGCCTTTGGCAAACCCGATGGCCAGAGCCACGTTGCGCTGGCTGGCAACGTCAATCCGCATCTGGCGTGGTCTGACGTACCAGTCGGCACCCAGTCGTTCGTCGTCGTCTGCCATGACCCCGATGTCCCGAGCAAGCCTGACGATGTCAACCAGGAAGGCCGTGAGATCCCGGGCGATCTTCCGCGCGTGGATTTCTTCCATTGGGTGCTGGTGGATATTCCTTCCGGCACGCAGGAGATCGCCGAAGGCGCCTATTCCGACGGCATTACGCCGCGCGGCAAGGCGGGCCCGCTGGCGCTCGACGGCACGCGCCAGGGGGTGAACGACTACACCAACTGGTTCGCGGCTGATCGCGACATGAACGGTGATTATTTCGGCTATGACGGCCCTTGCCCGCCATGGAACGATTCCATTCCCCACCGCTACATCTTCACCGTCTATGCACTTGATGTGGCCGAAATGCCTTTCGAGGGGCGGTTTACGGGCAGCGATGTGGTCAAGGCCATGCAGGGGCATGTCCTGGGGCAGGCGGCCATCACGGGCATCTACAGCCTCAATCCGCGCGTGATCGCCGACCTGGCAGAGTAAGGTGCGGGCCGCCCAAGATGAGGGCGGCTCACGTCAACATGAACGCAGTTTCCGTAATCGGGCCAATCTGGCCCGATTATGCTGTTTGCGGCACATATCGCACCCCAATCACATCGGGATCGCGGATATTCGGGCTAAAATGCTCCAGTTTGTCTACGCTTCCGCCTAAATCTCATCCAGGATTACCCTCATGTTTGACCGTTCACGCACTCTCGATCAAGTCGATGCCGACGTATGGGCCGCCGTCCAGAAGGAAAACGTCCGCCAGGAACAGCACATCGAGCTGATCGCTTCCGAGAACTACACCAGTCCCGCCGTCATGCAGGCTCAGGGAACACAGCTGACCAACAAGTATGCTGAAGGCTATCCTGGCAAGCGCTATTACGGTGGCTGCGAGTACGTGGACATTGTTGAGCAACTGGCCATCGATCGCCTGAAGGAAATCTTCGGCGCCGAGGCCGCCAACGTGCAGCCCAATTCCGGCTCCCAGGCCAACCAGGGTGTGTACATGGCGGTGCTCAAGCCGGGCGACACGGTGCTTGGCATGAGCCTTGCCGAAGGCGGTCACCTGACCCATGGTTCTCCTGTCAATGCTTCGGGCAAACTGTACAACTTCGTGTCATATGGCCTGGACGCAAACGAGGTGCTCGATTACGACCAGCTCGAGAACCTGACCAAGAAGCACAAGCCCAAGCTGATCGTCGGCGGTGCATCCGCCTATTCCCTGCGCATCGATTTCGAGCGCATGGCACGCATCGCCCATGACAATGGCGCGCTGTTCATGGTTGATATCGCCCACTATGCAGGCCTGGTGGCGGGCGGCGCATATCCCAACCCCTTCCCCCATGCCGATTTCGTCACGTCCACCACGCACAAATCGCTGCGCGGTCCACGCGGCGGGGTCATCATGATGAAGGCCGAGTACGAGAAGATTGTCAATTCCGCCATCTTCCCCGGCATTCAGGGCGGTCCGCTCATGCATGTCATCGCGGCCAAGGCTGTTGCCTTCAAGGAAGCCCTGCAGCCTGAATTCAAGGAATACGCCGCCCAGGTTGTGAAGAACGCCGATGTGCTGGCCCGCACCCTGGTCAGCCGTGGCCTGCGCATTGTGTCCGGCCGCACAGAAAGCCATGTCATGCTGGTTGACCTGCGGGCCAAGGGCATCACCGGCAAGGAAGCCGAGGCTGTGCTGGGCCAGGCCCACATCACCGTCAACAAGAATGCCATTCCGAACGATCCTGAAAAGCCATTTGTCACCAGCGGCATCCGTCTTGGCACGCCAGCCATGACCACCCGCGGCTTCAAGGAAGCCGAAGCTGAACTCACGGCCAACCTTATTGCCGATGTGCTCGACAACCCGCGCGATGAAGCCAATATCGCCGCTGTCCGCACACGGGTCAATGAGCTTACCACCCGCCTGCCGGTCTACCGCTGACATCAGCCGCCCCGCGAAAGCGGGGCACAGCCAGCCATGAAATGTCCGTTTTGCAGCAGTTTCGATACGCAAGTGATCGACTCCCGGGTTTCAGAAGAAGGCGATACCATACGGCGTCGCCGACGCTGCACCGCCTGTGACCGACGCTTCACGACCTACGAGCGGGCCGAGCTGGTCATGCCCGCCGTGGTCAAGCGCAACGGCACCCGAACGGAATTCAACCCGGATAAGTTGCGCGCCAGCCTGAGCCTGGCCCTGCGCAAACGCCCTGTCAGCACTGAAGACGTCGACGCCGCCGTCGACCGAATTGAAGAGGCGCTGCTGGTCAGTGGCCGGCGGGAGGTTCCGTCTGGCTATATCGGTGAACTTGTCATGGCCGAACTCAAGAAGCTCGATCTCGTGGCCTATGTCCGCTTTGCTTCTGTGTATCAGAGCTTTGAAGATATTGGCGAGTTCGTCAAAGCCATTGATGAGATCCAGCCCAGGTCAAGGCCGTGAGCACTGATCCCATGATTGCGGACGCGGGGGGCGGATCGGCGCCCGCTCCCGGCGCCGATCCCGATACGCACTGGATGGGACTGGCGCTGGCCCAGGCCGAACGCGTACTCTACATTACCAGCCCCAATCCGCGCGTCGGGTGCGTCATTGTGCGCGATGGCCGACTCCTGGCCCAGGGGGCCACGCAACGTGCCGGCGGCCCGCATGCCGAGGTGATGGCCTTGCGTCAGGCCGCCGAGCGTGGGCTGGATGTGGCAGGCGCCACGGTCTATGTCACGCTTGAGCCTTGCAGCCATCATGGCCGCACGCCGCCTTGCGTCGACGCACTCATCAAGGCGCGCCCCGCCCGCGTCGTGATTGCCCTGGTCGATCCCAACCCCCTCGTTGGCGGCCAGGGGGTGGCCAGGCTGCGGGAAGCCGGCATTGCGGTTGTCACTGGCGTGGGCGCCCGGCAAGCCCTGGTTCAGAACCCTGGCTTCATTGCCCGCATGACGCGCCGCACGCCATGGCTATGGATGAAACTTGCCGCCACGCTGGATGGGCGCATTGCGCTGCCCAACGGCACATCCCAGTGGATCACCGGCGAGGCCGCACGAGCCGACGGCCATCACTGGCGCGCGCGCAGTTGTGTCGTGCTGACGGGCTCGGGTACTGTCGTTGCGGATAATCCGCGGATGAATGTGCGCTATGTCGACACACCGCGACAGCCTGTACGCGCCATTATCGACACCCGTTTCGAGGTGGACGAGTCGGCCGCCATTTTCGATGGCAACGAGGCATGGGTATTCACATGCAGCGCGGATCCTGGCAAGGCGGCGCGCCTGGCAGACAGGAACGTGCGGGTCATCCAGATGCCGCGCAGCGACAACGGCCGTGCGGATCTTGGCGCCGTGCTGCGCTGGATGGGCGAGCACGATGTCAATGAGGTGCATGCCGAAGCGGGTTCCAAGCTCAGCGGGGCGCTGCTGCAGGCAGGCTGCGTGGATGAGCTGCTGGTCTATATGGCTCCCATGCTGATGGGGCCAGGCCTGGGCATGCTGCGCCTGCCAGAACTGCAGGATCTTGCGCAGGCGAAGCGGTTCGAGTTCATCGAACATCTGATGGTGGGCCAGGATATTCGCCTGCGCGCGCGCGATGCCAGCCGCTGGGCAGCCCTGGCCAACGCTGTTTCCGCCTGACGTTTGCCGCCCCTGGCACAGCCGTTGGCGCACACCTGCCAAATTCTGATAAAATAGCGGACTTCGCCTTGATCACCGGTCAAGGCACAAGCAGGACAGGTGGCCGAGTGGTTGAAGGCGCACGCCTGGAAAGCGTGTATACGTTTATAGCGTATCGGGGGTTCGAATCCCCCCTTGTCCGCCAGGAATACATTCAAGGCAGTACACAGAAGTCTGCAAGGCCCGCACAGCTGAATGGCTCTGCGGGCTTTTTGTTTGCCATGACAACGCGGCGCCATGGAAGGGCGCCAGGCGTCGGCCTGTGCTGTTTGGTCGACGAAAATTGTTGATTCATCGAAAAATTCAGCCACAGCTTGTTATCCGATGATAAAAATCGGCCATTGTGTCGACTAGGACAAGCTGGGCAGGCAGTGGCTCAGTGCTGTGCTCTTACCCGCAAACAAGGGACGAGCTGTCATGTATACGAAAGCCCGAGCCCTGTAAGGCCATACAGATGCCGCAGTGCTCGGGGCTTTTGTAAAGGACCTGAGATGAAAACAACGCATAAATCAACAAGAGACAAAAACATAACGTCGGCTGAGCGCGCGCAACTGATGCCGCTTCACCATCACCTGCCACGGCCCGTTTCTCTGATGTCGATGACAGCCATCGGCATGCTGATGGCGCAACCAGTCTGGGCGGTGGTCGATTGCCCGGCGGGCAGTTCCAGCGATGCCGTGGTTTGTAACGTGTCGGCGGATATGGGTGGTGCGGGCCAACAGATCATCGTTGATTTCATCAATGACACCGAAGGCCTGCATGCGGGTAACTCAGGCGGCGACTATCGGGTCGATAACTATGCTTCGTTGGGGCCGGATACGCCGCCAATCATGGTTCGCCTGCGGGGAGAGAATGGCACAGGCCCCAGCGCGTCCAGCGGCGACGATGGCTTCAGAGGTGGGGATGGGGGCAAGATTCAGATATCCAACAACAGTGGCGCCAAACTGTCGGCGACGCAGGCGCCTGCGTCGGGCGCTTCGGGCGATGCACCGGGCATCTGGGACGATACGGGCGCAATGTTCGGCATCTATGCCGCTTCCGTTGGAGGCAATGGCGGCAATGCGGACGGGGGAATAGACGGCGGCGATGGTGGCGATGGTGGCGTCGGAGCATATGTCAGTGTCTACAACAGGGGCGATATCGATGTGCGGAATATGCCCTATGGTGGCGTCGGCATTTATGCCGCGACGATAGGAGGCAATGGTGGCAACCAGGATGATTCCACGTTCGGCACCGGCAACCAGGAGGGCGGGAACGCTGGCAATGCAGGGGTGTTGTCCGTCACCAACTATGGCGTGATTGATGTGTCCTCCAGCAACGCGGGCAAGTATGCATGGGGCATGGGCGCGCAAGCCATCGGCGGCAATGGCGGCCACGACGGCGGGGATGGCGGCGATGTGAATCCGGGCGGACAATCTCTCGTCAGCAATCGGGGCACGGTGAAGGTCACAGCCAACGGATCGGATCTGTCAGACGGCGTGCGAGGTCTCTACCTGCTAACCCAGGGCGGGAACGGCCAGACCTCCGAGGACGGCGGCGATCCAGGGGGAGCGGGTGGCGACTTCGGCCAGATGATGATCAGCAACAGTGGTCCGGTGACGGTGGTCAGTGATTCCGTGTCGGCGCCCGCCGGCCTGTCGTCGCTGTCCGGCGGCATCGTCATGACAGGCTGGGGAGGCGACGGTGGGGATGGCTCAAGCGACGAATATCAGTTTGGCACAGCAAAGCCATCCGGCGATGGCGGCTCGTCCATCAGCACACAGGACAATATTCTGGTCAATATTTACATGACCAGCGGCTCGTCGATAAGCACCCAGGGCGATTATCTGCCGGGTGTCAATCTGACACTCTGGGGCGGCACAGGCGGTCGCGGCCGCAATGAAAGCGATGGCGGTAACGGCGGTGGAGGCGGTGCCGCCAACATACAGTTGCTCGATGATGCCAAGATCACCACCGATGGCGTGCAATCTCACGGTATCGTCGCGCGCAGCCAGGGCGGCAGTGGCGGCGCGTGGGGCGATAGCGGCAGCATCATTGATTTTTCGGGGAACCAGGCGGGCGATGGTGGTTCCGGCGGGAAGATTCAGATCTATACAGCCAGCAATGCCTCGATTCTGACCCAGGGCGATAATTCCATCGGCATTCTGGGGCAATCCATGGGCGGTATCGGCGGCAATACCGGCGATCAGTTCTCATGGATCTATCACCCCGCCAACGATGGCGGAAATGGCGGAGCCAGCGGCAAGGTCGAAATCGATAACCACTCG
>Ga0182749_1002673_pt1 | contig 12867 bp, 11 predicted proteins | sample eDN3rd37CKraftMG_FD_128875 | JGI IMG/M metagenome (GOLD analysis project Ga0182749, IMG submission 128875) | Enriched Miracle-Growth compost microbial communities from Emeryville, California, USA - eDNA 3rd pass 37_C Kraft MG (version 2) (version 2) ...
CACCGCGATGCTTTGCTACGTCACGCCGAAAGAACATCTCGGCCTGCCGAACCGGGACGACGTGAAGACCGGCGTCATCACCTACCGGATCGCGGCGCATGCGGCCGACCTCGCCAAGGGCCATCCGGCCGCGAAGCTGAGGGACGACGCGCTGTCGCGGGCGCGCTTCGACTTCCGCTGGGAAGATCAATTCAACCTGTCGCTGGATCCGGACACCGCCCGCGCTTTCCACGACGAGACCATGCCCAAGGAAGCGCACAAGGTGGCGCATTTCTGCTCGATGTGCGGGCCTAAGTTCTGTTCGATGCAGATCACCCAGGAACTTCGGGCGGAGGCGCGGGCTTTGGAGGCGCAGGCGGGCATGGCGGAGAAGTCGCGCGAGTTCCTGCAACAGGGCGGCGCGCTTTACGTCTCCGCTGACTGAGCGGGCAGGGGGGCGGTCCGCCGCCCCCGATCCCGCCGCGCGCGCACGCGCCAGTCGTCGAGCTTGACCTCTGCTCGCAAAAGGCGCGAGAGCTTCGATTCGTAGCGATCTGCCCTGCCGTAACAGACATGCTTGCGGCACGGAAACTGCACATAGTAGCGCCGTGATGGAGGGGTCATCATGGATTGGTTGCTTAAGCTCGCCTTCGATCAGCTCGTCGAACGTGGATCACTGATTATCCGGGCGCCCTCCGGACGAACGCTCACCTTCGGAAACGGACAGGGCGCCCCGGTCGCCATCCGGTTCGTCGATCGACGAGCGGCGCTCGCGCTGATCCTTGATCCGGATCTCAAGCTCGGCGAGCTCTACATGGATGGCCGGCTCGTGGTCGAGCAGGGCGACATCTACGACTTCCTGGAGCTGGTTCACGACCAACCGGCCGGCCTGAGAAAGCCGCTGCTCGGTCGCCTGCTCGACCGCGCGCGGCTTGCGCTGCGCTGGCTCTCGCATAGCAACGGCGCCGCCCGGTCGCGCAGGAACGTGGCGCATCATTACGATCTCGACGGCCGGCTCTACGATCTCTTCCTCGACAGCGACCGGCAGTATTCCTGCGCCTATTACGAGAGCCCGGAGGCGACGCTGGAGGAGGCGCAGAGCGCCAAGCGCCGGCACGTCGCCGCCAAGCTCGCCCTGCGCCCGGGCGACCGGGTGCTCGACATCGGCTGCGGCTGGGGCGGCCTCGGCCTCTATCTCGCCGGGACCGCCGGAGCCGGCGAAGTTCTGGGCGTGACGCTGTCCGAGGAGCAGTTCGCGACGGCGCAGCGCCGCGCCAAGGAGGCCGGCCTCGACGACGCGGTCAGGTTCGAGATGCGCGACTACCGGGCGGTCGAGGGGCGGTTCGACCGCATCGTCTCAGTCGGCATGTTCGAGCATGTCGGGCTGCACAACCAGCGCACCTTCTTCGACAAGTGTAAGAGCCTGCTCACCGAAGACGGCGTGATGCTGCTGCACACGATCGGCCTGTCGGACGGCCCCTGGTTCACCAACCCGTGGATCGACAAGTACATCTTCCCCGGTGGTCATCTGCCGGCGCTGTCGGAACTGCTGCCCTGGATCGAGAAGTCGGGCCTCGTGCTGACCGACGTCGAAATCCTCCGGCTGCACTACGCCTCGACGCTGCGCGACTGGCGGGAGCGGTTCATGTCGCGGCGCGAGGAGGCGGTGAAGCTCTACGACGAGCGGTTCTGCCGGATGTGGGAGTTCTATCTCGCCGGCTGCGAGGCGGCGTTTCGCTGGCGCAATGTCGTCGTGTTCCAGCTCCAGCTCGCCCGCCGCCAGGATGCGGCGCCGCTCACGCGCAATTACATCGAGCAGGCGGAGGACGCGCTGCGCCGCGCCGAGGCCGAAGCCGGCCGCGCCGTCCGACCCGAAGGTCGCCGGCTGGCGTCCGTCTGACCAGCGCGCCGCAGTCTTCGACGGCATTCTGTCGTGACCGCTTGCGCGGCCATGCCCGAACGGCCATAAGCCTTACCTCCCGTTGGTCTCGGGGCGTAGCTCAGCCTGGTAGAGCGCCTGCTTTGGGAGCAGGGGGTCGCATGTTCGAATCATGTCGCCCCGACCAGCGCCGCATCTTCTCGGAGAGAGGCCCGCGTTCATGACCGCGCGCATCTACAAGCCCGCCCGCAACGCCATGCAGTCGGGAACCGCCAAGACCAAGCGATGGGTGCTCGAGCACGAGCTCGCCGAGGCGCGCCGCATCGAGCCGCTGATGGGCTGGACCTCCTCGGGCGACACCCGCCAGCAGGTGCGGCTGTTCTTCGACACCAAGGAGGAGGCGATCGCCTACGCGACTCGCGAGGGCATCGCCTACCGGGTCGAGGATCCGAAGCCTGCGGCGCCGCCCCGGCTGATGGCCTATGCGGACAATTTCCGCGCCGGCCTGCCGGAGCCCTGGACGCACTGAACCTCCCGGCCCCGTAGCTCAGCTGGATAGAGCAGCAGCCTTCTAAGCTGTTGGTCGGTGGTTCGAATCCACCCGGGGTCGCCACTAAAACCGTTCAGTTCTCAGGGGTTTCAGCCGACCTGCCGGTTCGGTCGTGAAGCCCCTTAAGGGAACGTAAGGTGCTCAAAAGCGCCGGTATGACGCAGTCCGCCGCAGAAAACGTCATACTGACGGCATACTGCGTTCGCGAGGCGTTCTCGGCTGAGTCGTCGCCTAAATAGCGGACCTTCCAAGTCGAAAAACGCTGTGTTTACAGCGGCTCCTCGCCTATGAGGCGCGTCGCGTTTTGCCCATAACGTCGTCCGCATGGCTTTTTTAGCCCATATGAACGTCGCGACTAGAACGACGCTCATATGGGCTAAACGCTAAGTCGCGCTGAGCTGGTCAGCTTGGCTGAGCGGTGAAGCGACGTGCGTCAGCACGCATGCCTAGAGCGTGTGGAAAACCAGGATTTGAGGGGTTGAGGCGAAACCAGCGCCTAGGTGATGCGCCTGTCGATGTCGACCGGCGCATCATCAAACAGCTACTTGTAGCTGTTCCACAATGTTCAGGAATTTCGGAACACGGACAAGTAGAGCCCGTAGACCCGTGCTCCCGCGACGAAGCGCAGCCACAGAGAGCTCGCCGCGTCGCATTGCCGCAAGGATCCCGCCAAGGGAGACTGCATGTCTCTCACAGAGCGTCACGATCGAATCCAGATCCGATTGTTCCTTAGAAGACATTCTGGCTTCGGCCTTGAGTTCATCCAGAAGCTTCTCAACCTCCGCTCGGAGATACGGCCGGCGCTGAGCGTGATATCCACCGTCTCGACGGGTCAGCAGCTCGAACTCGATCAGGTCCCCGATCTGGCCCGCGCTTACGTGAAGGAGACCTTGTAGCTCTCGATCGTCGATGTAGGGTCGGCGGCGATCTATGGTCCGTATCGCGTCCACATCAAGACCTACCGTCCAGGAAGTATGCGCGGCGCGCGTGCCGAACTCCCGGCTGTTAGCGGGGGTCGCTTCGTGAGGGCAGTCTCTCTCGCTCGGCGTCTGGATCCGGCGGCTGGCGGACGCACTCATTCCGTTCGACAGGCTGAAAATTGCGGATGAATGCGTCTGCACAATCCGGGATAGCGGACTGCAGAAATTCTCGCCCCCTCGGCTGACGAGCCAGTCCCAGAAGGGCCCGTACGCAGTCGTTATATCGACATGTCGATCGTTCCCCGCGCGCGAAAGCCGATAGGCTTGATCCAAGGCGTCCTGGACGCGACCTTCTGCAATGCATTTGTATCCACGAACCCAAATGCTACGCCGAGAGCGCTGAAGGAACTGGAATTTCGATGGGTGTTGAGCAAGCCCGAGGGCAGCCACTCTTTCAATAATCTCCAGGGCGCCGGTGATTGGCAGCCGCGATAACAGTTCGGGTTCGCTGATTTGCGTCACTCCAAACCGGCTCAAGATCCACCGATCAAGCGCAACGTCTTCATCTTGAGCCGGTTGCGGCTGAGCGCCACGTGCGTCGCCGTCGGCACAATCCGCGCATTTGGCGATTGCGCCGTCTCCCCAACTCAGCCGCGTCCCACAGCTACAGGCTCCGGTAAGAACCAGGGAATGTTTGGGGCACGTCGCCACCATTGAGAGGTCCCACCAGAACCGGTGGTAGTATTCCTCATCAAGGCATTTGACGCAGAGCCGGCGTCCATGAACGAGAACATCCGATGGGAACCGCAAGAGTTCCCCTCGGATCTCGACGCTGCGAGCGGGTAGTTTCTTGTAGTGCAGAGCGCCGAGCTCGGGCGTGCAGCATCCGGCAAGGTCGGCAACGACCTGCAGCTGATGACCGGTGCGGACCCTCCGCAGGTCTATGCCGGTCATGGCTCTCATCACCGACATCCGCGGGATGCCGTTACGGTCACTGAGCCGAAGCAGCAGTCCGTGCGCTGGTTCGTCCTGGAAGACGTCCGGCGTAAGGAGTGGCAGCGACCACTTTTCAGGACTTCTCATCCGAAGGCGCCCGCGAAGGCCCTGCCGTTGCGGGCGCCGCTCCCCAACCGCGCCGCGACTTCACGCTCCTCCGCCTTTCTCGCTTCCTCCATTCGCTTCGGGAGGTCGTCCAGTTCGCCTACCTGGAGCAGAAAGGGGTTGAGGTTGTCAGGTACGCCGCGCATCTCGCGGAGGAACTCTGCGAAACAATCCTTCCCCAAGGAATTGCGGTTAGTCCTAATTGCGTGGCGAGCGGCGAGCCGAACGATCGTCGCAATTCGTCCTTCGTACCCACCGCAATAGATCGCCAGAGGGACAAAGACGTCAGGATCGCAGAGCTGAGACGGTGCGTTGAACGGCAACTCCGCATTGAACGTGGTGCACAGAATTGCGAGGTCAGAGCCGGGACGGGCGCTTACGGCCAACGGCAAGATTGTCCTTTCGATGCCGCCAATCCACCTGACCTGCGGATTTGCCAACTTGATATCGAGCGCATGTGGCAAGCCGACGCACAATATTTGCACGCCAGAGATTTTCGCGAGGATCTTGAAAACGTCAGCGGCGGCGTAGACCTCCTTGTTCTTCCCACTCTCGGATATGTGTTGGGCTTCGTCGAAGATCAGAAGTTTCGTCTGCTGCCCTCGCAGCTGCTTGCAGATGGTGGACTGTTGCTCGACGAACGTCGCCCTGCTTTTCAGGTTGATCCCGAGTGCGGCGAGCACATCGGCGAGCAGGCCCTTGAACGTCGGCGCTTTAGGCACTCCGATCGCGAGCACTGGACGATGAACGCCGTCTCGCGTGATCTTGTCGACGGACATAAGCCCCGCTGCGCGCCCCTCTGGCTCTCGACGTTGAGAGACGAATTTGCCGTCGATCTCTTGGGCGAGCTCAAGCATTAGGGTTTCGATCGCCGTCGTCTTTCCTGCGCGGCTTTCGCCCAGCAGAAAGGAGATCTCGCCTTCCGACGAGCACCCGTGGCTGTCGAGACATTGCCGGATAAACTGGACGGACTGCGTCAGTGTGGGCGTGTCGACAATGAATTTGCCGATGGTCGCAAGTCGTTCGGAGAGTGACGAGGATCCCAACGCCGACGCCTCCGCCAAGTTGGCCGAGCTCGAAACGTTCATTCACGCCTCCTGCCGGTGAAAGTCTTCGGTCTGTCGACCTGCTCCGTCGCATTCGCGGGAGTCGGAGGCAGCGGCGAGGCCGCCGGCTGCCGCCACGAACCAACGAATTCTCCGTCAGGCCCTCGAGGCGGATAGGGGTTCAAAGGCAACAAGACCTTCTCACGATAAGGGCCGACCGGATCAGGGGGAGGCGACAGCACGGGCTGATCGACATCGTGGGATCCCATCCGCCCTTGGCTCTCCTCAATGTTCGTCCGGTTGCCGTGGATGTGGTCGGAAGGCCGTGAGCCCTGCGTCACCAAAGCGACAACCGGCTTCGGCGGCACGCCGCGGCGGCGGAATGCCTCGTGGGCGATGTCGCGCAGGTTCTGCTCGCCGCGCGCCAACTTCAGTTCATAATCGTCGTCTACGACGCGCTGATCCGAGTTGATCTTCTGAACATAATTGTACTGCGAAAGCGTCAGCTTGGACGCGGCTTCTTCAGAGACACAGTGACCCTCCACCCAAGCGAGCGTTTCGGGATCCAAGACGTAGGCCTTGGTCAGATCAAGAGGATCGATACGCACATCGACGACAATTCCGCGCTGAAGCTTGCCGCGGAGCGTCTGAAATGCATGGGAGTTGAAGCGCAGCTTTTTATAGGAGACGCCGGACTGCAGCAGTTTGCGGCGCACCACCATGCCCAAAAGCGGCGAAAGAAGCTCGGGCGGCGGCGCCGGCTTAGGGCCCACCTCTTGAATGCCCCTTTGCCACGCCTTCAGCGGAACCTCTCCGGTTCCTGAATGACGTTGCACGTTATGAACGTCGACTACATAGCGAGTGAATATTTCACGGAATTTTTCAAGATCAAGAATAGCGAAGGCACCGGGATCGTAGTTCTTGCGCTTCTTAGGGTTTGAGAACGTCGTTCCGTCTATACGGTGTGAAACTTTCTTGTTCTGGCTGTGAAACCAGCTCTCGATTTTGCCCTTCAGGTCACCGCGCGCCTTCGGAAGTTGCACGAGCCTCATGTTAAGGGAGGATTCCGCAGCCAGCATCGAGGCGCTTAGAAATTCTGAGCCTTGGTCAACGTAGAAAGCATCAGGCGCGCCCCAGCAGGGCCAATCGAACTCGAACGGTACGCCCGTAGCTTGGAAGATGGCGCGAAGCAGCTCATCCTTCGGCATAACCGCTTGTCGGAGCGCCTCCATAACGGAGACCCACGACGGCGGGACAAAAGTAATCGCGAACCCGAGGATCATCCGCGAGTATCGATCGATCAACGCAGTGATGAACGGACGTCCAAGCACGACATCCCCGTAACGCAACATCATGTCGACGACGGTATGATCGACCTCAACTTCCTTAAGCGGATATTGACCATCGGGTCCCGCCGCAATCATCCGCAGCTGCCGTTGTGCTTCCTTGGGGTCGAACTGCTTGGCCAGGAGCTCATAGTGACCAAGGCTCGCAATCCGATCTTCGATAACGCCGCGGCCGACCAGTTGCTTGCTCAGTCCAGGGAGAACACGTCCCTCTGCGTCAGCGCGCAACCTGATGAGCTGCCTTGCTCGGATAAGCGTCTGACTGATGCTGCCCATCGTCCGGTTTGCATGGACTTCGTCAATCGCGCGGTCGATCTCTTCGTAGACCCACGGTTCGTACCGAGCGTCACGACGGCCCCGTTTGGCCGTATTGGAGATGAGCCCGCGAATATCGAGGCCGCACGCGACCCAGCGATTGTACCAGACGCGAGCAGTGCGGAACGACGGCGCCGGGATCCAGGCACCGACTTCGGTTTCTCGCACCTTGGCTAGCGCGGGCTCGACATAGACGGTCTTGTCCCGCCGAGCGAACGGAAGATCGTGGATGGCGCGGCAATAAAAATAGCGCGCCGTTGCCTCGATCCGCTGTTGGTCTGTGAACCCGCTCAGATCCCGTTTAAGATTGAGCCGAACGCTCTCGGGGACCGCGCTATATGATACGTCCAGTGTGAGCTGATGCTGCCGGATAAGTTCGTACTGGCGACCGAACGAGTATTCGATGATCCCGGCATCGGGAACATCGAGCCGCCGAAAGCTGCGCCCGGTGTTGGTGAACCCTTCAACGGAATGCGGCTGCCCGAAGATCAGGACAGTCGAACCCGGCGCTAGGTTGGGGGGCGCGATGTGGGTGGTCATGTCGGCGCTTGCTCAGACACGACGTTGATCAGAAAGCGGCTGTTGGCCGAGTAAACCGCCGAGCGATCAAGACGGACGAAGTTGAGGCGATCCAGCCGTATGGCCATCTCGAGGGCGCGGAGAGGAGCGTCGATCGCCTGACCGAGCTTGGCGACCGTCGGCTCGTGGGTGAGAGACGGCAACGCCAGGATCGCCTTCATGAGCAAAGACTTGTCGATGAAGGGGCCGAGGTGGCGATGCGCCAGATACGCGTTCGAAAGCCGCGGCTCGACGCGAATTTCCTGTTCGGTGAGCAGCCGGAAAACAAAGCCATTCTCACGAGCAGCGGCCGCGCAGGCCGAAAGCCACGCGCGTCGCTCGGCCGCCTTGACGGGATTCTTGGAATGCAGCCACTGGAGGTATTTGACCTCGATCAATTCGGCTGCAAAACCCTGCCGCCGGATGAGATAGTCCGGTCTCCATTTGCGCTTCCGGCCGTCGACGAAGATCGCGAGAGGCTTAGGCTGCGACTGGACGTCGATGAGGTCATCTTCGGTCGCGTCAGTGACGATGACGAAATCGCACTCCAGCAAGCTGTCTCCGCTCACGAGCTTGTACTGAAGGCGCGGCATCGGGACGTCGCCGCAATACGTCTCGCGGCCGCGATGGCGGACCTTTCGAGTTTCGGAACCGCGAATTCGGGAGCTTTTCTCGCTCTGTATGTCCGCGCGCGTCCTCGTAAAGCGCTTCTTCTTCGGGATCTCCGGCCGAACGACGGGCGTCGGAGCCTCGCAGCGGAAATCTTCGGCCTCCACGCTCGGCCCCGCGATGGGCCGAACGCGATAGGTCGTCACGGACCCCGAGCTCGCCGGGCTCGTGTCACCAGCGGGAGCAATGTCTCCACTCAAAAGATGGGCAGGCGTATCGCGCACACGTTTTCCCTCTCGTCCTGCGATTTTTTTCGCTGGGCGTTGAAGCTTGCGGAGCGGCGTGCGAATCTGCGCTAATCACGGCGCAGATTGACCGCTCTGTGGTTTTTGGGACGATGACCTGCGGCTGGCCGCCAAGCGTGACCGCAGGGATCGACAGTGAAGGGCGCGTAGCTACATGCTCCGCGCCCTTTTCCATTTCGAAACGTCCTTCATGGCAGGCTCCGCTCTACAGGTCCGGCCTTTGTGGTTCCGGTAAGCCTATAAAAACCTCGATCCAAGAAAGAATCTTCCCCCTCAAAAAACTTCTTTTTGAGTCTCTGGCATCGGAGTTCTGCGGTTCGTGGGCCCGGGCGAGTCTAGCCGCCTAATTCATAGGTGGTTTATGAAGTGTACGGACGACCATTACGTAAATTAAAAGAGCGTCGTCGAGGACAAGACTCAGACTAGACTCACGCGCAAACCTAATGATCGAATGCATAGATACGTCGGTCTATATATTATTCAGAGGCGTGACACGTGAGGCGCCGCCGATCGAACCCAGCTCATGTCTATTAAGGCCTGGGCTCTTCGAAGCCCTGTGGGTTCAATAGCTCAGGGGCGATCCGATGTTATTCGTTGCAAGGCCGTTCAAAATATAAAATCGGCTCAGGGTTCTGGCCCAGTCTGGACCGTCGGCAATGACAAGCGAGGTCACGATTGGCCCGGGACCAACACGCGGATGTCCCTGCACCGAGCCGATCAACACGCTGGCCGCGCTGACCGACCTACGCCATGTCGACAGCGTCGGCGCGGAAGCCAGCTGCTCCACGGTGGGTTTGCCAGAGTTCGCTGCGATGAGGCGCAGGTCGAAAGCCAGCCGCTCGAAGCGCTCCGCCTCCTTGAGCCAATTCATAGGGCGGCCTCGAGCTTACCCGACAAAAAGGAGGAGATTTCCTCAACGGGCATGAACCGTCGGTCGAGCAACTCTTCCGCCAGAGCGGCTAGCGCCGGCTTGTGGCTGGAGAGGAGATCCAGTGCGGAAGCGTAGGCGATCTGAAGGTCGCGTTCGACCTTGCTCCGTAGATCGTGATCAGACTGAACCAGCCTTAGAACCTCATGGACCGGTCCAACGAACACCAGCGCGTCGCCCAGTCCAAAGCTCCCGTGCCGCGCCGCCGACAGAGCCGTGGCTTGGCCGAGATCTGAGTGCAAAGGACCTCCGGCGCCGCTGTTTGCCTTTCCGCTCAGGATCTGATCGGCCGCACGACCGGCCAAGTGCGTAACGAGCAAACGATCGATCGCCATCGAATCCAGAATTCGTGACATCGGCCGGAGGTGAGTGACGCCTCGCTCGATATCCACGCCGAGTAGCCGATCGCCGACCAGTAGATTGGCCAGAGCGTGGCCTGCCTCATGGCGAGCGGCTGTCCTGAGCTCGTCGTAGGTAAGCGCCTCAGGGGGAGCCAGCGCCGCGAGCAGGTCATCGACGGTCATCCGCCGATTTTGTTCGCGGGCGCTCTGCCGCGCTTCTCGGACCGCCCGCTGGATGTCGGCGCCGCTGGAGCCAGCCGAGCGGAACGCGCATGGGCGGAGGTGATCGATCGCGATGGCGTCCCCAACATAGAAACTGAATATCGACAGCCGATCCGCTTCATCGGGAAGGCCGATTTCTACGACGGTTTCAAGTCTCCCAGAGCGCCGCAGAGCTTTGTCCACGCGATGTAAATTGTTACAGGCTCCTACTACGATCAGTCCGGGAGTTTTGATGGCCCCGTCGATCGCCGACAATACCGCGTTTACAAAGTTCAACCACCACGAAGCACTAGAGCTCGCTTCATTATCACGATCTGCGAGCGAGTCGACCTCATCAATGAATAAGAAGCCAGGCTGAAACGCGGTTGCTTTGTCTATAGAAGCTCGCGCGGCTTTTATGACTGTTCCTAGGTGTGTGTCGCCCGCGCCCATCCAGTCCGAAACCGATGTGATGACGGATGGTATGTTTAGAGACTTGGCGAAAGACTTGGCGAAGATCGATTTGCCTACCCCCGCTGGTCCGACTAGCAAGGCGCCGCGCGGGAGATCCGCGAGGGTGACGTCGGGGTGGCCTGCTCGGATCTGCTCCAGCACACGCTTCGCTGAGAGGGCCCACAGTTTTGCAGCGCCATAACCTGCGAGCTGCTCGAGGCGCGGAACAGCATCGTCTTCTACCGGGCCTACCGAAAGCGCCTCAAGCCGCTGGAGCGTGCGCTTCAGCGACGAGCGCGGACGGATCGCAATACAAAGAGCGTCGAGATCGAGGGTGTTTAGGATCGGTATTTGGCCGGGTTCGATTTCACATCCGGTCGCCTCGGCCAGCGCCTTTGCGACATCAAGCTGGTCAGGACGTTGGATCTCGACCCGGTAATCCGGATTGTCGGTCAAAGCCGGGAGAGGCTCGCTGTCCGGACTGATCATCCCGATAACGGACGTCCCCGCTAGAAGCTTGACGAGCAGCGTGCTGAGATCGGGGTCGTCTTTAGCCGGACCCGTTCGCCTCGCGGGCGAGCGCTTGAAGATGAACGGACCCGGTCGCGCGGGAAAGCTGCGGCAGCGTTCCGCTATCGGACCCATTAGGGCGTTAACCCAGGCTTCCGTTGGGGCGGCAACGACGACAGTGATCTGGTCGTCGAAGCACTTCGCGATAATGTTCGGCGTCAGATCCTTATCGAGAGCATTCTCGACAAGGATCTGACGAAAAGAGCGCTTGGGTCCGCCCTCTTCGTCATCAGGTTCGATGTCGTCGAAAATTGTCATGGTCTGTCTCCGAGCATCAGCATGCCGGCGTCCGCCAGATGCCGAGATGAGCTTTGCAGCGGGCGCAGCTTCCGCGTTAGACGGGGCGCACCCGCGAAAAGCCGGTGATCGGATTGTTCAGGTCGATGTCGACCAATCCACCTGCAACCAGGGACAGCACGCCGCCGACCGGGTCGAGAGACGCGCCGATGCGCTGCGCGCAGTCGCCGAGAGTGCAGTGCGGATCGAGCGCAATTTGGTCCAGCACGGCCGTCCGATCCGTCGCCGCGAGAGGAACTTCCGCGCAGCGGGCGACCAAGCGGCAGTTGTCCCGGAAAGGCGGGCGTCGCAACCGCGCCGCAGGAACCAGCAGCATTCTCACCTTGAGCTTCTGCGCGGCACGTCGAGCCGATAGCAGACGGTGCATTTGGTCGTGCCAAATGCCTGTCGTCGCTACCACCAAGGTGAAACGAACTCCGTTGTGGCGGGTACGCATCACGACCGCCGAAGTCGGCCGCAGTCCGGCTACTCGGAGCAGGGTCTCGACCAGTGGATCGGGGCCATCATTTGGCAGGTGAAGCGCGGTGGCTGAATGCGCCAGTTCCTCAACTAGGCAGGCGTAATCCCGGTCAGCGTTTGATGGCTGGCGACCCGCCATGACCTTTGACGTGCGCGGGGTAGAGTGGGGTGCGTAGTGCATGCGGATCCTCCTCCGCCGACCACGTCGGCGGTACACGAACAGGACTGGGGATGCGCGACCGGCTCTCAGGGATCTGAGCCAAGGTCCAAGGTTTACGGAAACGTTGCGAGACCCGGCTCCGAGCGCGAGTCCTTGAGAGGCGTTCCGTACGAAGGCGCGCTATTAGGGATTGCGCCTTTTGCCCCCTGAGGGGAACGATGCAAGCGTGCGGCCGATCGGGCCGTTGCGCAATACCTAACCCTGCACCGTGAGTATTTAGTTTCTGGTTATGGTTAATCCTCAATTAATCAAGGCTGCTCGTATAATCGTTGGCTGGTCGCAGCACGATCTAGCGGAGCGATGCGGCTTTTCGCGAGATACAATCTCACAGTACGAGAGCAACGTGACTCGGCCTAGAAAGAGCACTGTCGACAAGATACTCGACGTCTTTTACCTGAACGGTGTCGAACTGATCGACGAGGACCTCTCGATGACGATCCGTGTCAACAAGTCAAAGCTCGTTCCAGAGATCTTAACCTAGTAGGCGGCCAAAAGGACTTCTGGCGTGCGAACAGTCCGCGCACGCTAACTTGCGGTCCAGGTTGAAGCGGCGGGTTCAACGACCTGCTCGAGGCAGGGTCAACCGATCTCAGACGACCTTCGCCCTCAACCTGAGGGCGTTCCCGATGACGCTGACCGACGACAACGCCATGGCCGCCGCCGCCACGACGGGGGAGAGCAGCAGCCCGAACGCCGGGTAGAGCACCCCCGCCGCGATGGGCACCCCCGCCGCGTTGTAGACGAAGGCCAGCACGAGGTTCTGCCGGATGTTCGACATCGTCGCCTCCGA
>Ga0182749_1002676_pt1 | contig 12855 bp, 11 predicted proteins | sample eDN3rd37CKraftMG_FD_128875 | JGI IMG/M metagenome (GOLD analysis project Ga0182749, IMG submission 128875) | Enriched Miracle-Growth compost microbial communities from Emeryville, California, USA - eDNA 3rd pass 37_C Kraft MG (version 2) (version 2) ...
CACCCGTCCCCAACTCGCCGACCGCTCCTTCCTCAAACCTCGTGGATCGTCTTGGTCACCAGGCAGGCGTGCAGGCCCTCCGGCCCGTCCTCCGATCCGTGGCCGCTCTCCTTCACCCCGCCGAAGGGTGCGTCGGGGGCGGCCAGCAGCACGGTGTTGATGCCCACCATGCCCGATTCCACCGCGTCCGCGATCAGCCGGGCGCGCCGCCCGTTCTCGGTGAAGGCGAAGGCGGCGAGGCCGTAGGGCAGGCGGTTGGCCTGCTCGACGACATCGTCGAACCCCTTGAACGGCGCGGTGACGACGACTGGGCCGAACGGCTCCTCGTTCATGATCCGGGCGGTCATCGGCACGTCGGAAAGCACGGTCGGCCGCCAGAAGAAGCCCTGGCCCCCGATCGCCTCGCCGCCCGTGCGCAGCCGCGCGCCATGGGCGACGGCATCGCCGACGAACTGCTCCATCGCCACCGTCCGGCGGGGATTGGCCATCGGCCCCATGCCGCTCGCCGCGTCCAGCCCGTCGCCGACCCGGATGCCGCCGATCCGCGCGGCGAACAGCGCGACGAACCGGTCGTGAATGCCCTCCTGCACATAGAAGCGCGTGGGCGAGACGCAGACCTGCCCGGCGTTGCGCACCTTGCCCAGCGCCAGCGTCTCGACCGTCTTTTCCAGATCGCAATCGTCGAAGACGATCACCGGCGCATGGCCGCCCAGCTCCATCGTCGTGCGCTTCACCGTGTCGGCGGCGAGCTTCAGGAGATGCTTGCCCACCGCGGTCGATCCGGTGAAGCTGAGCTTGCGGATGACGGGCGAGGCGAGCAGGTGGCGCGACACCTCGTCGGGCACGCCGAAGACGAGCTGGCACACGCCGCCCGGCAGGCCCGCATCGAGCAGCGCCTGCACGACCGCGATGGCGGATGCCGGCGCCTCCTCGGCGGGCTTCAGGATCACCGGGCAGCCCGCCGCGATCGGCGCGCCGAGCTTGCGCGCGGGATTGTTGATCGGGAAATTCCACGGCGCGAACGCCGCCACCGGCCCCACCGGCTCATGCACGACCATCGAGCGCGCGCCGGGCGGACGAACGAGCAGGCGGCCGTAGACGCGCCGCGCCTCCTCCGCATAGAAATCGAAGAGATTGGCCGATCCGAGCACCTCGATCCGCGTCTCGGCGAGCGTCTTGCCCTCCTCGCGCGTCGCGTTGCGGGCGATCACGTCCGCCCGCTCGCGCAGCAGCCGCGCCGCCTTGCGCAGCACCGCGCCGCGTTCGAGCGCCGGGGTCGCCCGCCAGACGCGATACGCGCGGTTCGCCGCGTCGAGCGCCCTGTCGAGGTCCGCCGCCGTCGCCAGCGGCAGCTCGCCCAGCGTCTCGCCGGTCGCGGGGTTGATGACGCGATGGACGCGCCGATCGCCCGCGTGCAGCCATTCGCCGTCCACATGGAGGGCCAGCCGGGGATATTCGGCGGCGGCGGTATCGTTCATGAGCCATGTTCCTTGCACTATGCGGGCGTCAGGCGGCCGGTTGGCCCGGAAGCGAGGCGCGATCTCCCCCCGTGATCCCGAGCGCATCGAACGGCGTCGGGCGCGGGCCCGTCCCGGCGAAGCGGCTCCCGAGCGCGATCATATAGCCGCCGCCCTCCCCGGTCGATCCCGGCCCGGCCGGGACGCTCCCGCTCCCGTGGCGACGCGGCGGAGATCCGGATCGGTGAAGCGGAACAACCATCCTGACCCCCGTGAAAACAGTCGCCCCGATCGGGTCGCCCGATTCCAGATCATTGATAGATCAACAATTTCGGCGGGGCAAGAGAGCCGCGTCGGCCCGTGCCGGGCGGGGCGCCGGGCGACGGATATTCCATGAAACTCGACGGGATGGCCCGAACATGCGAGGCTCGACGGATGAAAGACGGCGTGCGCGGCCGGGACGCGAAGGGATATCGGGTGGGCAAGGACATCGGCACGGATCACGCCCCGGCCGACGGCGCGGCGGGGGATCGTTCGGATCCGGTCATGCTGGGCGGCTGGGTGCTGCCCGATCTGGATTATCCGACATTCCGCCTCTCGCTCGTCGCGAAGGTGATGGACCGCCTCACGCTGCGCCGCCTTTCGGAGAGCGGCGAGATAAGCTTCGCCCAATGGCGCGTGCTGAGCCGTCTGGCGACGGCGCCGCAGGGCGCCACCGTCGGCCAGATCGCCGATCTCGCCTGGGTCGATCGCGCCGAGGTGAGCCGCGCGGTGGCGGCGCTGGAGGCACGCGGCCTCGCCGCGAGGCGCGAGAATCCCGAGGATCGCCGCAAGCCGATCATCTATCTCACCGAGCTTGGCCGGCGCGATTATCTGCCGCTGGCGCGCGATCGCAGCGCCTTCCACGAATCGCTCGTCGCCGATCTGACGGAGGAGGAGCGGCACACGCTGGACCGCCTGCTCGCCAAGGTCGCGCAACGGCTGGTCGCCTCGTTGCGCGGCGCCGATCCCGCCTGACGCGCCGGATCAATCGATCGCGCTGGCCTGATCGAGCCGGCGCGCATGATCGGCACCCAATGGCAGTCGCGACGCGCCCATCAGCTCGTCAAGCTGCGCGGGCGTGGTGGCGCTTGTGACAGGCGCGCTTGCGCCCTGCGCGATCGAGATCGATATGATCGGTGCGCAGCCGCCCGAGCGAGTCCTCCACCGCGCGCAGGATGTAGGCGCGCGAAAGCCCCTTGCGGTCCGGCCCCGTCTCGATGCCCGCCTCGATCGCGATGGCGACGCGTCGCGCCGCGCCGCCCCGCGCGAGCCCAGTTGCCGATGATCGTTTCGGATTCGCCGCCCTCATTGCCCTCGGCGAAGCGCGAATGGAGGTCGGCGGTGTCGATGGCGTTGGAGCCGTTCGATCGTCCAGCCGGACGCGTTGCCGCCGAAGGCCAGCGGCGCGATCGATAGCGGCGAGCGGACGGCGCGCGGGCGTGGCGGACATGGGGAAATCTCCTCAGCGTTTCATCAGCAGGTGCAGTTCAGGAGGGATCGGCCCGAGATCGATCTCGACATTGATGCAGGCCGGCCGGCCGCTCGCGAAGGCGTCGCGGATCGCGGGCGCCAGCGCTTCGATCTCGCGCACATGCGCCGCATGGCAGCCGAAGCCCGCCGCGACGTCATGATAGCGCGCGCCGCCGAGGCGGGTGCCGGTCACGCGGTTGGGGCCGACGGCCAGTTCCTGGAAATGCTGCGAGGCCGCCCAGCTATGATTGTTCATCACCACGACGACGATCGGCAGGTCGTTGCGCGCCATCGTGTCGAATTCGGCGATGGTGAAGCCCACCGCGCCGTCGCCGACGAGGCACAGCACCGGCCGGTCGCGATGCGCCGCCTGCGCGCCGAGCGCGAGGCCGATGCCGAAGCCGACCGCGCCGAGATGGCCGTGGGTGAGATAGCTGGAAGGGCGCGTCTGGCGGATCGTCTCGTTGAGCCAGTGATAGGCTTCCGCCCCGTCGCCCACCACGATCGTGTCGGGCGTGATCGCGCTGACGATGGCGTCGACCGCCTGGATCGGATGGATCGGCGGCGCGGCGCGCGCGAGGTCCGGCTCCAGCGCGCGGCGGCGCGCGGCCTTCGCCCCGGCGACGCGCGCCTGCCAGGCCGACCGGTCGGGCCGGCCCCGCATCGCCGCCGCCTCGGCCAGCGCCTCCGCCGCGCTGGCGGGATCGGCGACGATCGGCAGGTCGACCGCGCGGATGCGGCCGATCTCGCGCGGGTCGATCTCGACATGGATCAGCCGCGCGTCATGCGGCACGACCAGCCCCGTCGTCCCCACCGTGAACAGGCCGAAGCGCACGCCGAGCGCGAGGATCAGGTCGGGCCGCCCGCCCTCCTCCGCCAGGTCGGCCATCTTGTGCCAGGTGCCGCCGTGCAGCGGATGATCGGCGGGCAGCACGCCATGCGCCGCGAAATCGGAATAGACCGGCGCGCCCGTCGCCTCGGCCAGCCGCCGCACCGCATCCGCCGCCGAGGGATCGAGCCCGTCGCCCAGCATGATCACCGGCCGCGCCGCCGCGCCGATCATGTCGAGCGCGCGTTCGATCTCGGCGGCATGGGGCGCGGGCCGGGCGTCGAGCAGCAGCGGGGACGGCATCCACACGCCCTCCTCCTCGATCCGCGCGCCGATTATGTCGGAGGGGATGTCGAGCAGCACCGGCCCCTTCGGCCCGCTGGTCGCGATCCGGATCGCCTGCGCGACCAGCCGGGGGATATCGGCCGTCACCGTGATCCGGTGCGCCCATTTGGTGACGGGCCGGGCGAGGGCGACCTGATCGATGCCCGCCTGGAGGGTGTTCGTCTCCGCCTGCGCCAGCCCCGCCGCGCCGCTGACGTAGAGCACCGGCGTGCGATCGAGGAAGGCGTTGGCAAGCGAGGTCACGATGTTGGTGAAGCCCGGCCCCGCCGTCACCAGCGCCACGCCCAGCCGGTTGGCGGCGCGGGCATAGCCCTCGGCGGCGTGGCCGGCGGCCACCTCGTGCCGCGTATCAAGGATCGGCATCCCCTGATCGAGGCAGGCCTGGAATATGCCGTCGACATGCGCGCCGTGCAGCCCGAACAGCGTCTCGACGCCCGCCGCGCGCAACGTCCGCACGACCAGCTCTCCACCGGTGACAAGCGCCATCGTTCAGCCCTCCCCGTCCGTTGATCCGGCCTTCCGCGCCCGCGCCTCGCGCAGCAGCGCCTCGAAATCGTCCTTCACGTCGAGATAGCGGCCGGACAGGATGTCGAACCGCCCCGACGCCATGTCGAGGCAGACCTCCGCGCAGCGATCGAGATCGCGCGCGCCCTCCTCCGTGCCGCGCAGCGCCGCGAGGCGCGCCGTCATCCCCGGCAGCCATTTGCGCGCATCGGGCGAGGCGATCGTCTGCTCGGCAAGCGCCGTCACCACGGTGCCGGGCTGGAGCGAGAAGGCGCGGATGCCCGCGGCATGTCCCTCGGCGGCGACATGCCCGGTCAGCCGGTTCTGCGCCGCCTTGCCGACGCAACAGGCCGAAAGACCGGGCGCGACGACGGCGCTGGCGGTGGCGGTGGCGGAAATGTTGTCGCCTTGAAGCACCGTCGCCGTGCCGCCCGCATCCCCGATTTCGGCGGCCACGCCGCGCAGCTGATCGATCGATCGCGAGACGAGCGCCACGCGGGCGCCCTCCGCCGCGAAACGCATCGCGATCGCGCGCCCGAAGCCGCGCCCCGCGCCGGTGACGATCGCGGTCTGGCCGTCGAGAAGCCCGCTCATGCCGCGTCCTCCCGGCACCGCCGCCGCGTTCCCGGCCGCTGGCTGGGGCAAGCGGCCGCGCACGGCCCGCCATATCCGGACATCATGCTCTCCCGCGAGCGCGCCGCCGTCCGTCGCCCGGACGATCGTTGCGCGATCGGCCCGCATGATGGCGGCGCGTCCCATGCGCGGCAATCGTCCGGACGCGAACAAAAACGCCATGGATGCAAAAGTTGCGGCGATCCCGGGCGGCAAACGCGATGACGAACGGCAAGACGGAGAGGGGCCGATGGCAGCCATATTGCCGCGGGGACGAGCCCGGCCGCTTTCGACGCGGCCATGAAGGCGTTTGCGGGCTTGGCCGGCGCGCCGGGTGCTGGCGAGCGACGAGGACCGGCGCACCTGTCTCGATCCCCAAGCCCTCGACAAGGGCATGGAGCACGCCGCCGCCGTGGCGCCCGCGTCGGCGGAGGAGGTGGCCGCGATCGTCCGCCTCGCCAGCGAGCACAGGATTCCGCTCTGGCCAGACGCGCGCAAGAATCCGGGCTATGGGGCGCGGCGCCCGCGATGCCCGGCACGGTCGTCCTCGACCTCGGCCGGATGAGACGCGTCATCGGAAGACCGGAACGGGCGGGAGAAGCCGCTCGGGAATCGCCATGTTCGCGAGAACCGGCTAACGGGCGCGGCATGGACCATCGCCCGACCAACCGACCCGACCGCCGCACCTTCGCGATCATCTCGCACCCCGACGCCGGCAAGACCACGCTGACCGAGAAGCTGCTGCTCTTCGGCGGCGCGATCCGGGCGGCGGGCGAGGTGAAGGCGCGCGGCGCGGCGCGGCGCGCGCGATCCGACTGGATGAAGATCGAGCAACAGCGCGGCATCTCCGTCACCTCCTCGGTGATGACGTTCGAGCGCGACGGGTTGACCTTCAACCTGCTCGACACGCCGGGCCACGAGGATTTCTCCGAGGATACCTATCGCACGCTCACCGCCGTCGATTCGGCGGTGATGGTGATCGACGCCGCGCGCGGCATCGAGGCGCAGACACGCAAGCTGTTCGAGGTGTGCCGCCTGCGCTCGGTGCCGATCATCACCTTCATCAACAAGGTCGACCGCGAGGGACGCGAGCCCTTCGCCCTGCTCGACGAGATCGCCGACCAGCTCGCGCTCGACGTGAGCCCGATGAACTGGCCGGTGGGCATGGGCGGCCAGTTCGAGGGGCTCTACGATATCGAACGCGATCGGCTGATGCGCCCGGCCGACGACAATGCCCGCGCGTTCGAGGGGGACGTGACCACGCTCGCCGGGCTGGACGACGCCCGGCTGGACGCGATGCTGTCGGCGGAGGGCGTGGCGCTGCTGCGCGAGGAGGCGGAGCTGGCGCAGGCGGGCTATGCGCCGTTCGACGCGGCCGCCTACCATCATGGCGACCTCACTCCGGTCTATTTCGGATCGGCGCTCAAGGATTTCGGCGTGGCCGAGCTGATCGACGCGCTCGCCCGCTTCGCGCCCAGCCCACGCCTCCAGCCGGCCGAGCCCGCGCCGATCTCGCCCGACGATCCGACCGTCACCGGCTTCATCTTCAAGGTGCAGGCGAACATGAACCCGATGCACCGCGACCGGGTGGCGTTCATGCGGCTGTGCTCGGGCAGGTTCCGGCGGGGGATGAAGCTCAACCAGATGGGCACGGGCAAGTCGATCGCCGTTCACAGCCCGATCCTGTTCTTCGCGCGCGAGCGCGAGGTGGCGGACGAGGCGTTCCCCGGCGACATCATCGGCATCCCCAATCACGGCACCTTGCGGGTGGGCGACACGCTGACCGAGGGCGCGCCGGTGACGATCACCGGCCTGCCCAATTTCGCGCCCGAGATATTGCGCCGCGTGTCACTCAAGGACCCGACCAAGACGAAGCAGCTTCGCAAGGCGCTCGACGATCTGGCCGAGGAGGGGATCACGCAGGTATTCCACCCCGCGATCGGCGGGCAGTGGATCGTGGGGGTCGTCGGCCAGCTCCAGCTCGAGGTGCTGATCTCGCGGCTGGAGGCGGAATACAAGGTCGAGGTGGTGCTGGAGCCGTCGCCATGGAACGCCGCGCGCTGGCTGTCCGCCGACAGCGCGGACGACCTCAGGGCTTTCACCGACCTGCATCGCTCGGCACTGGCGAGCGACCGCGACGGCGCGCCCGTGTTCATGGCGAAGGACGGCTGGGAACTGAACTACGTCACGGATCGCAACCGGGCGGTGCGCTTCTCGGCCACGAAGGAGCGCACCTGACGGACAGGCGCTCAGGCCATGTCGACCGCGTGGACGACGTAGCGCAAGGGGCCGTGGGTCAATGACCCGAAGGGATAGCAGGTCGCCAGCGCAAGCTCCTGATCCTCGCCCCGCCGCACGACGGCGAAGCGATCCCAGCGGACGATCTCGGCGCCCGTGACGCGATAGCGCCGCGTCACGCCGTCCAGCCCCTCTGCCGTCACCACGTCGCCGATACGGACATCCCTGAGGAACAGGAAATGCGTGTCGCGATGCGCGGCGATCACCGCCGTTCCCGGCCGGCCAAGCCGGGCGCCGCCCGGCAGCAGGGCCGGCCCGAAGGCCATCGCCTGCCCCGATCCGCTGTCCAGCACGATCCGCTCCACCCCCAGCCGGGGCACGCCGAGCCGCGCGGCAGGGGCCATGTCGGCCACGGCCACGGCTTGCGCGCGCGGCGGGTGGAGACGCTGCGATCGAACGCGCGCTCCGGCAGGATCTGCGCCGCCACGGCCTTGACCGGGATTACCGCGCCCGCCGCGATCCGCGCGAGGCCGAGGCAGCACAGGCCGATCAGCGCGATACCCCGCCGGCCGAACGCGGGGGCGGCCATCACGCATTTCCCCGGCAACCGGCGCAGGACGACGAGCCCGGCCGCGCCCACGATCAGGAGGAAGAGGCCGCCGCCCATCGTCGCGCCGAAGCCGGTCGCGGTCTGCGGCAGGTTCAGTCCGTCGGCCTGCTCCGCCGCGCGGGCGGCCATGGTGCCGGCATTGGCGAGCGCGGCCCGGGCGGCCTCCCCGCCGAAGAGGGCGTCGAAATCCCAGCCCGCCGGCAGGTTGATCGGCAGATCCTCGCGGGTGAGCGGCGTGCCGGCGGGACGGCCGGGCGTCTCGTCCACCGCGACCAGGCTCGTCCGGCTCGTCACCAGCGAATGCAGGAGGCCGAGTTCGGCGATGGCCGCGTCCGCCGCGTGGCGCTGCTGAAGCTCGGCGCCATGTCCGATCCCGCGATCGGCCTCGTCGCGCCGGGATCGCCGCGCCACGCCGAATATCGCGACGCGCTGGCGATGGCGACCGCCGAGGATTTCGCGCGCTTTCCGGGCAGGATCGCAGCGGAGGCTTCCGTCTAGGAAGCTCGGGCGAGACTCCCTCCAGCGGCGCGCCTGCCTTCCCGCCCGCCCCGCCCTTCCCCCCGGATGGACGATCCGGCCGCCCACGTTGCGAATATGAAGCAAATATGCGACCTTGCGCGCACATAAGCTTCAAATGCTTTCACGGAGCGGGGAATGAATGCAGTTGCGGGCCGGATAGGCGAACTCGCCGAAGCCGGCGAGCGGATGATCGAGCGGCTGCGGCGCAAGGCTTTCCTGCCCGAAAGCCGCAAGGGGCTCAACGTGCGATTCGGCATCGCCGAGGCCGCGCAGCTGCTCGGCTGCTCCACGAATCGCATCCGCATGGCGGAGGAGGACGGACGCCTGCCCCCTCCCCCGGCGTCCGACACCGGACGGCGGCTTGGCTACACGGTGGACGAACTGCTCAACATGCGCCGCGTGCTGGGCGCGAGCCCGGAGCGCGCGCCACTCGACATCCCCGCCGTCATCGCGGTGCAGAATTTCAAGGGCGGCGTCGGCAAGTCGACCGTCACCACCCACCTCGCCCATTATTTCGCGGTGCAGGGCTATCGCGTGCTGGTGGTCGATTGCGACAGCCAGGCGACGACGACCACCCTGTTCGGCTTCAACCCCCATTTCAACATCGCGCGCGAGGAAACGCTCTACCCCTATCTGTCGATCGATCCGACGCAGGCGGACCTGCTCTACGCGGTCAAGAACACACCCTGGCCGAACGTGGACCTGATCCCGTCGAACCTCGAGCTGTTCGACGTCGAATATGAGCTGGCGGCGGCGGGGGCCGATGGCGGATCGATCCTCGCCACGCGTTTCCGCAAGCTCAAGCAGGGGCTGGCCGATCTCGCCCGTCATTATGACGTGGTGATCCTCGATCCGCCCCCGGCGCTCGGCACGATCAGCCTGGCGGTGATGCAGGCGGCCAACGCGCTGCTCGTCCCGCTGGCGGCGACGACGCCCGATTTCTGCTCGACCGTGCAGTTCCTCTCGATGATGGATCAGGTGCTCCACCAGCTCGCCGAGGCGGGGATCGACGTGGATTACAGCTTCGTGCGGCTGATCTGCTCCAAATATGACGGCAACGATCCCAGCCATGCGATGGTCCGCGCGATCATGGAGCAGAGCTTCGGCCCCGCGCTGCTCCCCGTGCCGATCCTCGATTCGGCCGAGATCAGCCATGCCGCGTTGCGGATGATGACGGTCTACGAGCTGGAGAAGCCGATCGGCACGCCGCGCACGCACAAGCGCTGCAAGGCCAATCTCGACGAGGCGATGGGCCAGGTCGAGCAGCTCGTGCGCCAGGGATGGGGCCGCGTGGCGCCGGTGGACGAGGAGGAGCTGATCCATGCGGCAATCTGATTTTTCGCTGTCCTACAAGCATATGTTCACGCTATGTTCCCATGGAGCGGAGGGCGGTCATGGCGCGTAAGCAGTCGGATTATCTGGCGGAGCTGCTCGACAATGGCGAGCCGCCGCCGCCGGCCGAGGCCCCCTCCCCGCCCCCCGTGCCGCGCGTCGAGCGATCGCGCGGCACCACCCTGCTCGGCCGGGAATCGGCGCTGGCGCGGCTCGCCTCGGGCGAGGTGCGGCAGGTGACGCAATTGCTGCTCGATCCGGCGCGGGTGCGCATCTGGCCGGGCAATGCGCGCATCTACGCCCATCTGTCGGAGGACAATGTCCGCGAGCTGATCGATTCGATCCTCGCCGAGGGCGGGCAGAAGGTGCCCGCCGTGGTGCGCCGGGTGGAGGACGATCCGGCCTGCGACTATGAGGTGATCGCGGGGACACGGCGGCATTGGGCGATCAGCTGGCTGCGCGCGCACAATTATCCCGACATGCAGTTCCTCGCCCAGGTGGCGAGCCTGGACGACGAGGCGGCCTTCCGCCTCGCCGACCTGGAGAACCGCGCGCGCAAGGACGTGTCGGACCTGGAGCGGGCGCGCAACTATGCGACGGCGCTGCGCGATCATTATGGCGGCCACCTCACCCGCATGGCCGAGCGGCTGAAGCTGTCGAAGGGCTGGCTGTCGAAGATGATCCGCGTGGCGTCGATTCCCGACGCGGTGATCGCCGCCTTCGCCTCCCTCGACGACGTCCCGCTCAAGCCCGCTTATGCGCTGGCGCAGGCGATGGACGACAAGGGGGCGGCCAAGGCGATCATCGCGATGGCGCACAGGCTGGCGGCCGAGCAGGAGGCGCGGCGCGAGCGCGGCCAGCCCCCCTGCCCCGCCGCCGATGTGCTCCGCCAGCTCCTCGCCGCGCCGCATGCCGCGATCGAGAAGCCCGAGCCGTACCGTGCCCTCAGCCGCTATGGCCGCGCGCTGCTCAGCGTCCAGTCCGCCAACCGGCAGGGCGTGACGATCCGGCTCCATGCGGGCTCGGGCGCGGGGACAGGCGAGGTGATCGATGCGGTACGCGATCTTCTCGCCCATCTCGAAGCGAGCGGACAGGGGCTCCAGCGCTGATGTTTCCCCGGGGAAACGAGGCCGGAAACCATGGCGGGCGGATCGCTTCCGTGGCGGTTCGCGCGGACGGGCTGGACCGCGCATGTTCCGCCAGCCGCGCGCCGTCCGGCCTCGTTTCCCCGGGGAAACGCCGATGAGCACAGCCCCCGACGAGGCGCTGCGCGAGCGCACGGGGGGACAGTTCGACCTGTTCCTCCCCTATCTCGCCGACCTGCCGCTGCGCGACCAGCGCGAGATGATGGAGCGCCCCTTCTTCAGCCTCGCCAAGTCGAAGCGGGTGAAGCCGATCGACTATCGCTCTCCCGACGGCAAATTGTGGGTCCATGTCTCGGCCAGCCCCGATTACGGCATGGCGACGATCTGGGACGCCGATATCCTGATCTACTGCGCCTCCGCGCTCGCCGACATGGCGCGGCGCGGCGCGAACGACATACCGCGCAAGCTCCACCTCATGCCCTACGACCTGCTGCGCGCGATCGGCCGGCCGACGACGGGGCGCGCCTATGAGCTGCTCGGCCAGGCGCTCGACCGGCTCGTCGCCACCACCGTCAAGACCAACATCCGCGCCGAGAACCGCCGCGAGGCCACGTTCAGCTGGCTCGACGGCTGGAACCAGCTCGTCGACGAGCGGACCGAACGCTCGCGCGGCATGACGATCGAGCTGTCCAACTGGTTCTATGAGGGCGTGCTGATGCAGGGCGGCGTGCTCTCGATCGACCGCGCGTATTTCGACATCACCGGCGGGCGCGAGCGCTGGCTCTACAAGGTCGCCCGCAAGCATGCCGGCGGGGCAGGGGAGGGCGGGTTCGCCATCTCCATGCCCACCCTGTTCGAGAAATCGGGCGCGGAAGGGCAATATCGCCGCTTCAAGTTCGAGATCGCGAAGATCGCCGAGCGCGACGAGCTGCCGGGCTATGCGCTGGCGATCGAGCTGCCGGCGGGCAAGCGCGAGCCGTCGCTGCGGATGCGCCGCCGGTCCGAGGGGGAAAGGATCGCGCGTGCCGCCGCGAAGCCGCCCGCCGCACGGGCGGCGACAGGAAAGGGCGGCGGACGGCCCGCGCCCGCCGCGGCGCCGCCCATCGCGGAACATATCGACGCCACGGCGCTCATCCGCCGCACCGTCACCAGCCTTTCGACCCGTGGCGGCGCCGGCGAGATCAGCGACGCGACACTCGCCACGCTGCGCGCCGAATGCCCCGGCTGGGATTATCAGAGCCTCCACCAGCTTTTCCGCGAATGGATCGGCGACGATCCCGCACGCACGCCCGTCAATTACCAGAGCGCCTTCATCGGCTTCGTGCGCCGCTATGACGAGAAGAACCGGCACACGCTCCGGGCGTGAGTCCGTATCTCCCCGCCGCCGGGCATCCTGACCGGCCGCTTCCAAAGATGCCTGTCGCTCCGCCCTTCCTCGCTGTCGTTCCCCAAGTGGCGTTCCCGAAGTGTCGGGTTCTGCGCGCGAAGGGAGCGGGGGAGGGGGCCGCGATTCGCCGGAAGCGCGCGCGCCCCTGTCCGCTTGAACGAGATTGGCGAGGGGGCATCGCGAAAAGATTCAATCCGCGCCCGCGAAACGCCGCTTTTCCGCGAGCATCGACATTTCGGGAACGAGCTTCGGCACTCCGGGAACCGCAAGACGACACATCCGGAACGCATCCTCCGATCCATCCGGAACGATCGCCCGACACTTCGGGAACGGCCTCCCGCGCGCGACTCGCGCGCGGCGGCGGGATTCGGCGGGCGATCGCCCGGCTTAACCCTCTAACATCCAGCTAAACCCTCTAACCGGGG
>Ga0182749_1002678_pt1 | contig 12852 bp, 9 predicted proteins | sample eDN3rd37CKraftMG_FD_128875 | JGI IMG/M metagenome (GOLD analysis project Ga0182749, IMG submission 128875) | Enriched Miracle-Growth compost microbial communities from Emeryville, California, USA - eDNA 3rd pass 37_C Kraft MG (version 2) (version 2) ...
ACCGAGCCGGCCTATGGCGACTATCTGCGCGTTGCCCATATGGGCCATGTGAACGCCCACATGACCCTCGGCGTGCTTGCCGTCATGGAAGCGGGAATGCGCGCGCTGGGCATCCCGCACGGCGCCGGCGCCCTCGACGCCGCGGCCCAGGCCGTCGCCGAGGCCATCCATCCGATCAATGCATGCCGGGGCTGAGGCTCAGGCCGCGGCAAGCTTGGCAACATGGAAAGACCCTGCGCAGCCACGAGACCGAATTAGGCAAGATACCCGTATCGCATTGATCTTCAGGGTGCGCTGACGGACCATAATATCTCGAATGCCACGAATGGTAGCCTCAAGCTGCTTTTCAGATCGCTTCGCGTCAGCGGCATCGTTCTTGTGTTTAGACGGTAGCGGCTCCGCCTTCGGCGATCTTGCGGGCGCTGTTGTCATGCAGCGGCGCCACCCCGGCATGGCGCGCGAAATCCTCTCCGGAAAGCGCCGTAACCTCATGCCGCGGCAATTCCGCCAACAGCGTCGTGATGCGCTGATGGGATTGTTCGAGCACTGTTTCCGCTACGCTGCCATCGCGGATGCCGGCGATCATGTTGTCGATGATGCGCAGGATGAGGCCGGTGTCGGCCCAGTAGGCGCACATGCAAAGGAGATCGCAACCGGCATTGGCAAGCTTGATCGATGTTTCGGGCTGGTCGAGCATGGAAGAGATCGCCTTCATGCCGAGATCATCCGAAACCACGACTCCGCCAAAGCCCAGTTCTTTGCGCAAGACGTCCTGCAGGATGGTTCTCGACATCGTCGCCGGCGTGCCCGGATCGATCTGCGGAAAGACGATATGGGCGGTCATGACCATGCGTGCCTCGCCATTGGCAAGCTCGCAAAACGGTACCAACTCGCGCTTACGGAACGTGGTCGCGTCGACATCCACGACTGGTAGACCGTAATGGGAATCGACGCTTGTGTCGCCATGTCCCGGGAAATGCTTGAGACAACCCATCACGCCTTCGGCCTGCATGGCATGCAGGAACGGCCGGGCGGCCCGCGTCACCTCCTCGGGCGTGGTGCCGAAGGAACGGCGCCCGATTACCGGATTGTCCGGGTTGGAATTGACGTCCAGCACCGGCGCGAAATTGACGTTGAAGCCAAGCGATGCCAGTTCCCGGCCCATGGCATGGCCGACCTCAGCGGCATGTTCGCGCCAGCGCCTGGCATAGGCAAAGGGCGTTATCGGCGCCGGTGGGCGCAGCACGCCGCCGCCTTCGTGGTCGATGCTGAAGATCACTTCCTCGCGGCCGATATACTCACGGATGTCGGCGATGAGCTGCCGGTGCGTGCCAAGCCATTCTTCGTAGGGCACACCCGCCTTGAAATTCGCACGGAAGAAGACGACCCCGGCAGGCCGCAAGAGGGACAGCAGCCGCTTGTCATGGTCGCTCAGCACATGGCCTGGCTGCAGGCCGATCAGAAAGCGATGTCCGAGCGAAGCGGCACCAGCGCTGAAATCAAAGGGCAAATCCATGCATGGCCTCATTCTCGCCGGTGCTTCCCTCGGCGCCGGTTGTCGGCGGATTGTGGCAGATTCGGTATGTGCTTGCCCACGGGCGAAGTTGTTCGAATGCCGCGCTGGCGGCGAGGACGTCGGCGTCTGCCTTGCTGCGGCCGACAAGCTGCAAGCCCACCGGCAGCCCGGCAGGCGATCGGCAGATAGGGCGAAAATAATCCGTTACGCCGGTTCATTATCTTTCTACTCTCAGGTGTCATATACAATAGAGGCGCTGCTTCGCCGTTGCGAGCAACACGTCTGACCGGCAATGGGGCAGCATGAGGGACGAAGCGACAGATCCGATCGTCATGGAGGCGCTGGAGTGGTTCGTGCGGATGCGCGACGACAAGGCCACCGCCGCCGATCGGCAGGCTTTCGAGGCATGGCTCGCAACAGATGATGCGCATGCCGCGGCCTGGGAGCATGCGGAGGCACTCTGGAAGCGTCTCGACATCGCTCAACCCGAGTTTGATCGCATCCGCCGCTCCCAGAGTGGCCTTTCCCGGCGCAATGTCATGTTCGGGTCGATTGCTGTTCTCGGCGGACTCGGCGGGCTGTACGCCTTTCAGCGGGCGGACTTGTTTGCGCAATACACGACCGATATCGGTGAGCGGCGAACCTTTATGCTTCCGGACGGCAGCTCGGTCGAGCTGGGCAGCTACTCAGCACTCTCAGTGCGGTTCAACGAGAGCGAACGCCATGTCGACCTGTTTCGTGGCGAAGGCTTTTTTGATGTCGCGATCGATCCGAAGCGACCTTTTCTGGTCCACGCCGCGACTGGCGTGACACAGGCGCTCGGCACCAAGTTCGATGTGAAATATGCCGATGATCTCGTGACCGTTGCAGTTACCGAGCACGTCGTGAGCGTCAGTACGTCCGGTTTTCCAAACGTGCGGCTCGATGAGGGCTGGCAGATCAGCTATGGCCGGGATGGGGTTGGCACACCTGTGCAGGCGAACTTCGATGCGATCGAGGCCTGGCGCCACGATCGCATCGTGTTTCAGGATGTGCCGCTGCGCAGAGTGCTCACGGAGTTGGAGCGCTACCGCCGGGGCAAGATCGTGCTGATGGACAGCGGCATCGGCAATATCCCCGTAACGGCGATTTTCAATACGAAGCAGACAGATAGCGCCTTGCAGACGATAGCTGACACGCTTCCGATCCGAGTGATCAACGCCACCGGCTACATGGCGATCGTCTACCCGGCCGGATAGAGAATCGTCGCACTCAAAATTTTTTCCAAGCGCGTTCATTAGTTCGGCCCTCTCAGGTGTCTAACCTTATGAGGGCATCATTCCGAAGCTCTCCTCGAACAGCAGCGTCCCGCCCAGCGCGGGACAGTGCGCAGGCGCAGGTGGGGCTATGCAGGACGATTCCGCGGGTAACGACGTTTCACGAATGATGATGGGGAAAAAGCGATCGAGCGGACGGTCGCTCTTCCTGACGCTGATGATCACGACGGCGATGATCGGCGTCCCGACGCTCGCGGATCACGCATTCGCCCAGGCCACCTCCGGCAGCGCCACGAAAATCAGCTTCAGTATCCGATCGCAGCCCCTTGGCCAGGCGCTCGTGCAGTTCTCGAATGCAACGGGCGTGCAGCTCTTTTTCAACGCCGATCTCGCACGGGGAATCAGTTCGCAGGGAGCACAGGGACCGCTGACCCGAACTGAGGCTCTGAGCCGGATCCTTGCAGGCTCGGGCCTGAGCTACAAATTCACGAATGCGAATACGATCACGATCCAGAAGCCGGCAGACGATTCTTCGGCTGCGGTTGCTGTCCCCGGTGCTATCGTGCTCGATACCATCAATGTGCAGGGGGGAGGCAACTACCCTGGCGATCCATATGCCGGGATAATCAATCCAGCAATGACGATCGGTTCAAAAGAACCCCTCTCACAACGCGAGATTCCCCAATCTGTAAGCGTAATTGCTCAAGATCAGATCAAGCAGCAGAATTTGCAGACACTCGATGACGCGATGCGCTACGCACCGGGCGTTACTGTTAATCTGATCAATCCAGCAGACACAGCTTACTATTCACGGGGCTTTCCAATCGGAACGTTTCAGCTGGACGGCGTGCCGACGGCGATCCCCGCAGGAGGTGGCGGCACGATCGCTGACAATCTGGCGATGTATGATCGAGTGGAGGTTCTGCGTGGCCCAGCTGGCTTGCTGAACGGCTTCGGAGGCGACGGTGGTGTCATAAACCTTGTACGCAAATACGCTCCTTCCCAATTCCAGGGCGCGGTCGAGGTTTCGGGCGGTACCTATGACACTGCCCGCGCTCAGTTCGATATCGGCGGTCCGCTAAATGCTGCGGGAACGGTTCGAGGGCGGCTGGTCGCTCTCCAAAGCTATCAGCATTTGATGCAAGACACGACGTGGCAGCGTGACCAGCAGTTCTATGGAACGTTGGAGGCAGATCTCACGCCCACCACGACTGCTCGTGTTGGCGCGAGCCATACCGACACATCCGGGAAGCTGATGTATGGTCTGCCCGGCTATTCCGACTACACATTGCTCGACATTCCACGCTCCACCTATCTCGGCGCAGACTGGAATCATCTCAGCAACGTGCGGACCAACGCGTTCGCCGAAGTTGAGCAGAGGCTGGGGGACGATTGGAAAGCAAAACTCTCCTACAACTACCTTCGCATCGACACCCATTACCTGAATGGGATTCCCGGCGGGCCGATAGACCCGATAACGAATATCGGGAATCCCTATAGCTATAACTACCAGAGCCATGACGAACAGCACGCCGTCGATCTTTATGCGACGGGGCCGTTCTCCCTTTTCAACAGGGTGGGCCAGCTTACCTTCGGCGCAAACTACCTTCAGGAATACACGCACAACACGCAGTATTTTATCAACCCCGCCACCGGTCTCGATGAATGGGGTGATTATTTCACTGACGTATTTACGAGCAATGACCTGTATTCCAACGATTTCTCAGGCGGTGCACAAAACGACAACCATACCAACACACAGCAGTTCGGGCTATATGGCAACGTTCGATACAAGATTGCCGAGCCTCTCACACTTGTCGCCGGAGGGCGCCTGACCTGGTGGCAAGCCAAGATCACTCCAAATTCTAATCCGTATTACAATTATTTCGGTACGCGAGAGGCAGACACGAAAATCGGACCGAAATTCTCTCCGATACTCGGAATTATCTACGATATCGACAATACGTACTCGGTATATGGAAGCTATACATCAATATTCAAGCCGCAGAATGGCTTCTATACGGTCGGAGGCACGCTCATCGCCCCCGTCGAAGGCGAGCAATACGAAGTCGGCGTAAAGGGTGAGTATCTTGATGGGAAGGTAAATGCATCGATCGCATTGTTCCAGATAGATGAATCAAACCGCGCGTTTTCCGATCCGCGTTACCCTGGATTCTACATCGCCCAGGGAAAAGCTCGCAGCCAAGGCATAGAGCTTCAAGTCAATGGCGAAATATTGCCGGGGTGGATGGTTTCCGCGGGATATACATATCAGCGCGTCCGCGATCTCGATGATAGCGTTACGGTCGGCTCGCCTTTCTCCATGACTTCACCCACGCATCTGTTCAAGCTGGCGACCAACTATCAATTGCCTGGCGAGTGGGACAAATGGAGTGTCGGCGCCGCAGCTTATGCGACGAGCAGCACCGCCTATTCCGATGGCATAGGCTCCTGGAAGGCCCCAGGCTACGTCACTGTCGATGCGCATATCGATTATAAGATAAACGAAAATGTCACCGCTTCGGTCAACGCGACAAATATCTTCAACAAGAAATACTATCAGTCTGTCGCAGGTGCCGGGGGGAATTACTATGGAAATCCACGAACTATTATGGCCACACTGCGTACGACCTTCTGATTGACCGACATGAGTATTCCAACCAACTGCTATGGGCGGGAAAATGGCAAGAAGACGTCAACGCGTCGCCACTTCCTGCATGGCCTGGGGGTAGTCTGCGCCGGCAGTGTGTTGCGTACGCAAGTATCGGCCGCCGCTCACGCTCCGCGCATCGGAACGCCTGACCGCGCCGGCACCCAAACGGTGCTGGCGCTTGGGGTCGTTCCGCTTGCCGCCGTGAACCGTTCGCTTTTCGAAAGCATGGGGTCCACGCCGCCATTGCCCGAGGGCGTTGTTGACTGCGGAGAGCCTGTCGAACCCAATCTGGAGGTCCTGCAACGCTTGGGGGTCGAGATGATCGTCACAGGCACTATTACGGCTGAGATCCGGGCGGTCCTTCAGCGTATAGCCCCCGTTTTCCCGCTTCAAATCTATACGGGCGAGACGGGAGCCCTCGACCGGGCGAAAAGCGAAACTCTCAGACTGGCGCGCGCTCTGGGTGTGGAAGAGGCGGGGCAAGCCTATATCGAGGCTACAGGCGACCTGATAATGACGAATGCCAGTCGCCTGCGAGGACTGCGGTTTCGCCGGACATTCCTCGTCGGTCTCGCGAGCGATGGCCGAAGTATGACGGTTTATGGGCGCAACAGCATCATGTACGACGTGATGGCGGCCCTCGGAATTGAGAACGCTTGGCGTGGCGCAACCACGCGATATGGATTCGCAAATGCGGGCATTGAGGAACTCGCGACGGACCCGCAAGCCAATATCCTTCATATCGATTACGGCACGGATACCGACCTCGCGCTGTCGAAACTTGCCGTCAGTCCATTCTGGAATGCGCTGCCGATGGTCAAAGACCTGCGCGTATATCGCATCTCCCGTTTCGAGGTATTCGGTGGCCTCCCGGCGGCGCCGCAATTTGCGACTGCTCTTACCGACGCCTTGCAGAAGGTTCGGCGGGCATGAGCCATTCTGCCTCAGCGCATCTGAAGCGCGAGGTCCAGATGACAGGACCGGCAGCGCTCACATTTGCGCTGTCCGCAACAGCACTCATTGCAAGCGCGTTTTCACTATCCCTGATTGCGCCTCCTGCTATTGGGATCTATGGATTTCTCCACCCGGACCTCGACAACCTACATCAGGTGGTCGTGCACTATTCGTGGCTCCCCCGTCTCGTTGTATCCGTGCTTTGCGGCGCTGGTCTCGGTCTCGCCGGTGCCGTGTTCCAGCAGGTTCTCCGCAACCCGCTCGCCGACCCGACGACGCTCGGCGTCTCGGCCGGCGCTCAATTGGCGCTGACCCTTGCCACATTGTTCGCGCCCTCGCTTCTTACTCTGGGCACGGAGACTGTCGCGATCGGAGGCGCGACAATCGCCGGAGCGCTGATCGCGTTCCTGGCATGGCGCACGACATTGTCGCCGGCCGGATTGATTCTCGGCGGCTTGATGATCTCGCTCTACGCCGGCGCGTTCGGAACGATGCTGGCGCTGCTGTTCGGCGACGATCTCGGCAGCGTCTTTATCTGGAGCACGGGTTCGCTCAGTCAGAACGACTGGAGCGCTGTCACCTATCTTTTGCCACGCCTGACAATTGCTGCAACGATGATCGCCGTCATCGCCCGCCCCTTGTCCATCGTCGCTCTCGAAGACGAGAGTGCCCGTAGCCTAGGATTGTCGCTCCGCAAGATCCGTTTTCTGGCTATAGCCCCGGCGATCGCGATTGGCGCTTTCGTCGTGAGCAGCGTGGGCGTCATCGGATTCATTGGCCTTGCAGCGCCGACCCTGGCACGGCTGTCTGGCGCACGCCGCTTCGGCCAACAACTCGTCTGGGCGCCGATCGTTGGTGCGGCGCTGCTTTGGCTCACCGATCAGTTTGTCCAACTCATCGCGGGCTTGGGCTGGCGGGTGCCGACCGGCACGGCAACGGCCATGCTGGGCGCGCCACTGTTGTTGTGGCTGCTGCCACGCATGAAGCCGGAATTGCTCGCGAAGGCGGAACCGCTCCCACGATCGTCGAGACCATGGCTGTTGATCGCTGTCGGGCTGCTTGCCCTCACCGTGGTGCTATGGCCGGTTTTGGACCTCGCTCGGAGTGTCGACGGCTGGGGCTTCGATTCCTTGAGCGATTTAGGGCCGCTTCTCCATCTGCGCGCGCCACGTGTTGCCGCTGCCCTGGCAGCGGGTGCGATGCTGGCTGTCGCGGGCAGCCTGATGCAGCGTTTCACGGGCAACGCCATGGCAAGCCCGGAGGTGCTCGGGATTTCGTCGGGCGCGTCACTGGCCACTCTTCTCCTGCTTTTGATGATGCCGTCTCCGAACGGCGGCACGCTCTTGTTCGCAGCGACCGTCGGTGCATTCGCGACGCTGCTCGTGACGCTGGCGTTGGGCCATTACAGTGACTTCTCGCCGCAGCGCATGCTCCTTACCGGTATCGCGCTCGGCACCTCCGTCAGCGCCATCACTTCGTTTCTGATGGCAAGTGGTGATCCGCGATTTGGTTCTGCCGTCTCATGGTTATCCGGATCGACCTACAGGGTTGACGGAATCCAGGCGATATCGGCCGGTGCCATACTGCTCGTCGCTCTTCTCACTCTGCCATTTTTGGCGCGCTGGCTCGAAATCCTGCCGCTCGGCGAAGCGACGGCGCGGGAGATCGGTGTGACCTTGAAGGTGAGCCGTCTAGCCCTGCTGGTGATGGCGGCGGTGCTGACGGGCGCTGCCACGCTGATCGTCGGGCCGCTCAGTTTTGTCGGGCTGATGGCGCCGCATATGGCGCGGATGGCCGGGCTGCACCGGCCTATGGCGCAACTCGTCGGCGCGGCGATCATCGGCGCCCTGATCATGATCGTGGCCGATTGGTTCGGCCGCAACTTGCTGTTCCCCTCGCAGATGCCGGCCGGCCTGCTCTCAACCTTCATCGGTGGTCCATATTTCTTCTTGCTAATGCGGAAGATCGGCGCATGAGCAAGAATGAAAACCGCATCGGCGCAGCTCGCTTGATATGCGAGGTACTTCTGCTTCTGCGGCCATTCTGGCCCCTCGTGCTGTTCGCAACAGGCATCGGGATTCTGAGTGGCCTTGCGACGGCCTGGTTGTTGGCGACCATCAATGCCGGTCTGCACGAAGAAGGCGCAACCTGGCCTCTGCTGGCGCGCTTCGCCGGCCTGTGCCTGCTGAGCGTGGGCGGCACGGCGATCGCCGGCGTCGGCAACAGCATCGTCGGGCAGAAGATCATCGCCAGCCTTCGTAAAGACATTTCCGCCCGCATTCTGCGCGCGCCGATTGCTGCCCTCGAAACGCATCGTTCCCACCGGTTGATGTCCGTACTGACAGGTGATGTTGATACCGTTTCGGCCTTCACCTTCAGCTTTTCCGGCTACGCCATCGCACTTGCGATCACCATCGGCAGCTTCGTCTATCTATTGATACTTTCGCCGATAGTGTTCCTGGTGGCCATCGTTTCGCTCGGGCTCGGCGTCGTCATCAACATGGTCGCCAAGAGTGGCTGGATTCGCGACTACGAAGATGTACGCGTTGCCCAGGACGAACTGCACCAGCAGTATCGGGCTATCATCGACGGGGCGAAGGAATTGAAGGTCAGCCGGCCTCGGCGTAGCCGTATTCATGGCATCCTTCTCGCCGGTGCCGCGGATCGTATCGCCGCGCTCAAGAGCCGCGCGATGCGCCTGTTCTGGATCGCAGATGCGGGCGGTTCTGCGGTCTTCTTCGTGGTAATAGGGCTGCTTCTGGCCGCCCGGCACCGGCTCGGCATAGACGCCGGCGCGATCAGCGGCGCGGTGATCGTGCTGCTCTACGTGAAAGGACCGGTTGCGCAGCTCGCCGCCGCCTTGCCGGCATTCGATCAGGCCCGGATCTCGTTCAGGCGCATCGCGGAATTATCCGTCGAGCTCAACCATCGCGAACCGAACATCGCGATCGACGCAACAATCGGCCATGAACCTAAATCGCCGGTCATCACTGCCATCGAGCTGCGCGGCGTGACATACGTCTTTCCCGCCAGGGGTGGCACCGCTCCCTTTGTTCTCGGGCCAATCGATCTCGCTATCCAGGCGGGTGAGCTTCTGTTCATCGTCGGCGAGAACGGCTCCGGCAAGACGACGCTCATAAAGCTCCTGCTTGGTCTCTACGCTCCGCAGCAAGGTTCGATTCTGCTGGATAGGGAACCCGTTACATCTGAGAACCGCGATGACTACCGGCAGCTCTTCACGACGATCTTCTCCGACTATTACCTGTTCGATGATCTGGCCTCGGGCATGCTGCCGGAAGAAGCCGAACCGCATCTGCGACGCCTGGGCATCGCTCACAAGGTGAAGCTCGACGGCGACCGCTTCACCACGACCGACCTCTCTACCGGCCAGCGCAAGCGGCTGGCGCTAGTGCAAGCCTATCTTGAGCACCGGCCCGTTATCGTCACTGACGAATGGGCGGCCGATCAGGATCCGGAGTTCCGTCGCGTCTTCTACGAGGAATTGCTGCCGGAGCTAAAGGCGCAGGGCAAGACGCTGATCGTGATCAGTCATGACGATCGCTATTTCCATGTCGCCGATCGAATCGTGCGTATGGCGAACGGCCAGATTGTCGAGGATCACCTCATCCAGCGGCCCGCCGCCTTTGCCTGTGGTGGAAATTGACGAAGTTGCCGGGCAGTAACCCGACAGCAGACGCCCATTACGGCAAGCGAGCTGGAGACTTTTGGAATCCGGCGCAATGGAATGTGTAAACGAGATGCATGGCAACGATGCAAAGCGGCCAGGCCGCAGACAGACGACGAGGGTGGCGGGCTCCATCACCCTGACAGTTCCCATTCGCTTCGGCCGCTGAGCCTGGTCGAAAGAGATTTACCATGACTTCACCGTTGAAACTCGTTTCCAAACCAGAAGCGCCGATTGATCCGGCTGGAAGTTTGCCACTGTTCGAACTGGACGGCGTCGCTTTCGCCATCCCCGAGCGCGTGCTTCTCGAGCCACTGACGCTAACCTTGCCGGCGCGGCGTGTCGTCGGCCTGATCGGTCATAACGGCTCCGGCAAATCGACTTTGGTGAAACTTCTGGCGCGGCAGCAGCCGGCTGCTTTCGGAACCATCCGCTTCGAAGGCAAACCACTGAAGGACTGGGGCGACCGGCTCTTTGCCCGCAAGGTTGCTTATCTGCCGCAGACCACACCGCCGGCCTCCGGCATGCTGGTCAAGGAGCTTGTGGCGCTTGGCCGTTATCCCTGGCACGGTGCACTCGGCCGCTTCGGGCAGCTCGACCGTGACAAGGTCGACGAGGCAATGGTACTGACCGACGTCGTGCCTTTGGCGGACCGCCTTGTCGACACCCTTTCCGGCGGCGAGCGCCAGCGTGTCTGGCTCGCCATGCTGGTCGCCCAGGACGCCGAATGCCTGCTGCTGGATGAGCCGATCTCGGCTCTCGACGTCGCCCATCAGGTCGAGGTGCTGTCGCTGGTTCATCGTCTGTCAAAGGACAAGGGCCTCGGCGTGGTCGTGGTGCTGCACGACGTCAATATGGCGGCACGCTTCTGCGACGAAATCCTCGCCCTGCATTCAGGCAGGTTGATCGCGCGCGGCACGCCGGAGGCAATCATGACCCCGGATTGCCTGCAATCCATCTACGGAATCGCCATGGGCGTCATGCCGCATCCAGACACAGGGCACCCCATCAGCTTCGTGCGCTGAGTGCCGTCCGGACGATCTCCAACCATCCGAAAGCCTGCTCTTCATGTCTTGAACTGCCCCTTATCCTCACCGTGGCGCTGTTCGCCATGGCCGAGGCGAATCGCGCCGTGCCTTTCTTCGGAGATGCGGTCGGAGGTGGCGGCCGGCGACCGCGAATATCGTTGATTGCGGCAATCGGTCCCGTACCGCGCAGCAGCATTCGGTGCTGGCCTTCCACCGGGCAATGCACTAACAGACCGGGTCATAAACCCTCCCTGACTGTGATCGGTGGTAACAACGATGGTCATATATCAGCGCTACATGGTGTTCGCCTGTGTCGTGCTCATCACGCTTTTCGCTGTGGCAGGAGTGCTGCGCTACAGTCTCTGGTTTCTGCCGGTTGTAGCGACTTCTGGCGCGCTGGCCGCGCTGGGTGTCCACGATCTTCTGCAGCGCAGACATTCGATTTTGCGGAACTATCCGATCATCGGTCATCTGCGCTTCATTGTGGAGAGCTTCCGCCCGGAGATCCGACAATATCTCATCGAGGGTGATCGCGATGCGGAGCCCTTCAGCCGTCAGGACCGTGGGCTTGTCTACCAGCGCGCAAAGGGTGTTGAGGACAAGCGACCGTTCGGGACAATCGAGAACGTCTATGGTTCCGGCTACGCATGGCTGACCCATTCCGCTACGCCCGTTGTCATACAGGATACGGATTTCCGGGTGCGCATCGGAGGCTCGGCGTGCAGGCAGCCTTATGACGCCAGCCTCTACAATATCTCGGCGATGAGCTTCGGCTCCCTGTCCGCGAACGCCATTCGCGCGCTGAACACCGGTGCGAGGAAGGGCGGTTTTGCCCATGATACGGGCGAAGGGGGCATCAGCCGTTATCATCGGCAGGGCGGGGGCGATCTGGTCTATCAGGTTGCATCCGGCTATTTCGGGTGTCGCAATGATGACGGCAGCTTCTCGCCGGAGAAGTTTGCAGAGCTTGCCGCCGATCCGCAGATCAAGATGATCGAGGTGAAGCTGAGCCAGGGCGCGAAGCCCGGACATGGCGGCATGCTGCCTGCGTCGAAGATCTCCGCCGAAATTGCCCAGGCGCGCGGCATCCCCATGGGGATCGACTGTGTGTCCCCTGCCGCGCACAGCACGTTCTCCACCCCCATAGGGCTGATGGAATTCATCGGCCAGCTGCGTGAACTGTCGGGCGGCAAACCTGTCGGCTTCAAGCTCTGCATCGGCCATCGCCGCGAGTTCATGAGCATGGTCAAGGCTATGCTGAAGACGGGCATCATTCCCGACTTCATCGTTGTCGATGGGGCGGAAGGGGGAACGGGAGCGGCACCCGTCGAATTCGCCAACCGTGTCGGCATGCCGATGCTGGAGGGCCTGACCTTTGTTCACAATGCGCTGCGTGGCGCCGGTATCCGCCATGAAGTCAGGATCGGCGCGGCAGGCAAGATCATCTCCGCATTTGATATTGCCCGCACGCTGGCTCTGGGCGCCGACTGGTGCAACGCAGCGCGCGGCTTCATGTTTGCGATCGGGTGCATTCAGGCGCAGTCGTGCCATACCAACAAATGTCCGGTAGGGATCGCGACCCAGGAACAGGCGCGCCAGCGCGCGATCGACGTCGGCGACAAGAGCGATCGCGTGGCCCGTTTCCATCGCAACACCATGAGGGCGCTGGGCGAGATTGCCGGCGCGGCAGGGTTGAGCGATCCACGCGATTTCATGCCGTATCACTTCATGTTCCGGCAGAAGGATAACGAGTTTCTCGA
>Ga0182749_1002681_pt1 | contig 12845 bp, 10 predicted proteins | sample eDN3rd37CKraftMG_FD_128875 | JGI IMG/M metagenome (GOLD analysis project Ga0182749, IMG submission 128875) | Enriched Miracle-Growth compost microbial communities from Emeryville, California, USA - eDNA 3rd pass 37_C Kraft MG (version 2) (version 2) ...
GTCGAAGCGCCGGGCTTGATCCGGAATATCCCTCCCGAAGCAAGGCTGCTGGCGTAAAGCGTTCCATCCGGTGCAGCGGCAATACTTTCCGGATAGGCGTTGTCACCCGGCAGAGTAACGTCACTAGACTGTCCCGCAGACGCCGCCGATGAAAGCGCAAAAGCAGCCGCCAATAGCAATGCGCCAGCATTGCAGAAATTCCGTCTTCCAATTGTCATTTTGTTTAGTCGCCTTCCACGTGTTCTGAACGCCCCCAACATTGCTGTGTGCCAGGAGTGAGCGCAATGCTTGATACCGACTACCAGCCATATCAACTGTGCGATCGGATATTAGAATGCATCGGGAGCGCTTAAGTTGCAGGGTTGGACAGGATCCCCACATGAGTCGCAGCCGAAATATTTACTGATGAATTGGATGATCGGTTAATGAGTTCGCGTAGCCCCTCGGGGCGTTCAGACTTGACGCATGTAACGTTTTTGTTTCTAATTTTGCGATAGTTGCGCTTCACCACTCTGGCGAGGCAGCGTAATCGCGCACAAACGCGACCCGATTGCTCTGGCGCAGAGCGCGTCCTATTGCGGTCAAATCCGCATTGACTTGAACAATGCCGTCGTCGCGAGCGCGCGGCACGCCTCGCATCCACAATTGGCGCCGTGATCTTGGGCGGCGCATGAAGTCACGACCGATAATGCGATCTTAACCTGCATTGCTGAGCCATGGCTCCATCCGTTATCTGTGGTGCCTGGTACTGCTCCTTGGCAGCCAAGGAGCATTGTGCCGACAATTACTGGCAATGCGGTTTGCATGAATCCCCCGAGTCAATAGGAAATAATATAACTTCCGGACTGTGGCGTCTATAGGGCTCGCTTGAAGGTCGGCAGATGCCCCGCGGGATTGGCGCCAGCAATTTATTGCAATAGCGTCATCGCAGCCGCAGCTATGGCCGGCAACCCGAACCAGAGCAAATGAAGTCAGTTTAATGCCGCAACCCGACGTGACCGAAACGCAGACGGGCCACTCCGCAACACGGTCTGCTCGAATGCAGCCGCTTTCGACGCTTCCGGTCTTTTTCAAGCTTGGGGGAAAGCGCGCGGTCATCGCTGGGGGCAGCGAACCCGCATTGTGGAAAGCTGAACTTCTGGCGGCTGCCGGAGCCCATGTCGAAGTCTACGCCGATAATTTCGTCGAAGGTTTCGCCGAGCTTGCGCGCTCGCCTGCAAATGGCTCGGTGACGTTAAAGCAAATGTCGTGGCGGTCCGCAGATCTGCGCGGGGCGGCCCTCGCGATTGGCGCTCCAATCGATGACGACGATGCCGCCGCCTTTGTTGCGGCAGCCCGGCTGGCAGGCGTGCCGGTCAATGTCATTGATCGCCCTGCTTTCTGTGACTTCCAATTCGGCGCGATAGTCAATCGTTCACCCCTGGTTGTTGCGATCTCTACGGATGGCGGAGCGCCCGTCTTCGGCCAGGCGATCCGCTCGCTCATCGAAAGTTTGTTGCCCGGTGGCTTTCGGCGTTGGGCCGAAGCTGCAAAAGCCTGGCGAAGTCGAGGTGACCGGCTCGGCGCAACGGCAGCAGACAAGCGCCGGTTCTGGGAACGCTTCGCCGCGATGGCAATGCGGGATGCCGATCGCACACCAACTGAGGAGGATCTTGACCGGCTCGTGTACGAAGCCGCGCGGACATCTGAAGGCCCGGCGCAACCCGTTATCATCATCGATGTCGGAGAGAGCGCCGAGACTCTGACGCTAGGTGCGCTGGGTGCGCTTCGCGGGGGAGATATCATTTTCTTTGACCACAACGTTCCGGCTGCCGTGCTCGACTTTGCGCGCCGTGAGGCGAGCCGCCGCCGCGTCAGCGCACCCGCGCGAGACACCACAGACATCATCGGCGAGATGATTGCCGCAGCGTCCAGCGGTAAGCGCGTCGTCCGGCTCAACGCGGCTGGCGCGCTGCAAGGCAGTCAAGAAGGAACGGCCGTCACGGATCGCCTCGCATGTGCGTTGAGGGACGCCGGTTTGAAGACGATCGTTTTCACATCTCCAGCATCCTCTCGATGATCGGACGCCGAACGGCCCCAAGCCGCTGTCTTCACTATGCGGCTCACGCAAACACACGTCGGCACTAGCCTGTGTTCGCGCCGCAACTATCGCCACCCGAATTACATCCAAAATGATCAAAAATATCGCCTATTTTCATGAAGTTAGCTGAACGTTCGGCATTGGCGCTCGGGTTCCAATGGCCCCGGCGCTTGGCTATACTCTGTTTTCGGGGGTCCGCTCGGATCGACATTCGGCCACGAAGCGACGGGTTGCGCGTCGCTCGATAGTTGCTGGGCATTGATCGCATCGCCGTGCCTCCGCGTGAAGTTTTTGGTTTCGGAGTCGCGTGCGAAATGCGCTGCAATCCATCTTATTGGCTGTTGGGCCTGGTCCCGATCGCGATATTGAGTTGGGTTGCCGTTCAGCTCCAACATAAAGACATCGAGAATGATCTTGCGCGGCGCACGGCCGAGACGTTGAAACGCGCGGGTCTTACCTGGGCAACGCCGCACGTCGCTGGTCGCGATCTCGTCCTGACGGGAACGGCAACAGAGGAGCGTGGACCGACGGAGGCGACGGCCTATGCGCGCAACGTTTGGGGCGTGCGCGCGATAGACAATCGATTGAAACTCATTGCCCGCGTCGCCAACTACCAATGGACGGCGACGGCCGACGGATCAGGACGTATACGGCTCGCAGGTGACATTCCCTCGGAGAAGGCGCGAAGAGCGCTGCTCGATACGGCGAAAGCGGCGTTCCCGTCCGCCGCTGTAACGGATGAAATGCGTCTCGCGCGCGGCTCGATTGATCAAGCGCATTGGCTTGCTGGCGCTAAGTTCAGCCTGAAAACACTCGCCGAACTGAAAAAGGGCGAAGCGCAGCTGACCGCCCTCGATCTGTCCATGCGCGGTGAAGCCGCCACGTCCAAGGCGTATCGGAATATCAGGACTGCACTCGCCACGCGCCGCCCGGCAGGCATTCATCTTGCCTATGAGGAAATCGCTCCTCCTGTCGCGAAGCCTTACGTTTGGGATGCCAAGAAAGGCCCCGAGGGTTTTGTCGTCTCCGGCTACGCTCCGACCGACGATTCCCGAAGCGAACTCGTTTCTAGAGCCAAGTCGCTCTTCGCGAATATACCGTTTGCGGAACACACAGACGTTGCCGACGGCGCGCCTCCTGGGTGGAATAAAGCGGTCGCTATTGCGCTCGAGCAGCTTGCTCAGCTCAAATCGGGCGAAGCTTCTTTCCACGACAGACAGCTGACATTTTCCGGCGAAGCAGCCGACGAGCAGCTCGCGTCCGCCGTGCGACGAACCTTGAAGCTCGACGTGCCGCAAAACTTCAAAATCATCGACCGCATTCACTATCCAAAGCCGGAATTCGTCCCGGCAAGCTCGGGATACGACATGGGTATCGTGAATAGCGGCTCGTCCGTGGACGTCGTCGGCATGATCCCAAGCGAGGCTGCAAGGGCCGCGCTCCTCGATGCCGTAAAGGCGCGCTTCCCCGGTCGGCCGGTAAATGACAAGACGCGCGTCGCGCCGGGGGCACCCGAGGGATGGCAACAATGCGTCGTTGCAGGACTCGCGTCTTTGCCTCGCCTCACTAAAGGCAAATCGCTCCTGTCAGACCACAAGCTGGAAGTTTCCGGGGAAACGGACGACTATGAGGCTTCGAAATCGCTTCCCGCCGACATCAAGGGGGCGGCCGGCCAAGCCTGCGAGACCACGACCAACATCGCGTTCACGGGAAAATTGAAAACCGGCTTTTCTTGGAAGGCGACGCGAAGTTCTAACGGCATGATTACGTTCGAGGGAGAGGCTCCGGATGATTCATCGCGCCTGCAACTCATTGAAACAGCGCAACGGATCTGGGCAGGTGAAAACATAACGGATCACATGAAGATCGTCGGGGCATCGCCCGAACCGTGGCTTTCTGCAACGCGTGTTGCGCTCCAACAGTTGGCTCGATTGCGGAGCGGAGACGTGGACATCTCGTCGAAGGACCTGACGATCGAAGGCGTCGCCGAAACCGACAAAATCGCTGCCGATATTCGTAGTGGTCTGTCGACTGATCTGCCGCCCGGTTACAAGGCGCGAGACGCGATCACGGTGATGTCTCCCGTGGAAAAGGCGGCTGATAACTGCCAGTCTATGATGCGCGAGACATCGGCGAAGGGAATAATCAATTTTGCGCGCGCCAAGGCCGATCTGACGCCGGACAGCACGCAAACGCTGAAGGATCTCGCCGAGGTCGCAAACAAGTGTCCGTCTTTCGCCATCGAGATCGAAGGTTACACGGACTCCGAGGGCACCGACGAACGCAATCAGAGGCTTTCGGACCGCCGCGCTCATGCCGTTGCCGATTTTCTCACCAAAAACGGCGTTGATCCTAAGCGCCTGACGACCGTTGGGTATGGCGCTAGCCGGCCGGTAGGCGATAACGCGACAGAGGCGGGCCGGGCAAAAAATCGACGCATAGAATTCAACGTCAAGGCCAATTGAGGTGCGCCCCGCGGCAGGAGTTGATCTATGGACTATCTGTTCTTGAAACTTATCTGGTGGGTCGCGCTGGCATTTGCGCTCGGCCTCGTTACTGGGTGGATCTCATGCGGTGTGAAGAAAACGTGATCAGGCGCGCAACACATTCGTATGAAATGCGGTTCGCTCGTCCGCCAAAGCGATCAATGATATGACGTATCTGTATCTGCAAACGTTCTTGCTTCTGCTTGCCGCCTATTTTCTCGGTGCGTTCTTGGGGTGCTCGATAAAGCGCGCAATTTTTCGAGCGCGCCATGACAAGCCCACGTCGGTCGTGATGGCCGAGGCACCCATTCCATCCCCGATCGCTGTCGCACAATCCCTTGCGCGGAAAGGCCCTGCAGCGCCGCCTGTTGTCCCACGCTCGTTCGATCCGGTGCAGCCGCGGATTGAGGTGCTGCGCCGTCCGCCGCCGCGCCCGATGCCGAAGCTGATCGACCCTTCGCGTTTCGAACGCGCACTCATGGGGCCTGATCCGAACGAAGGCGTCCCGCGAACGGCGATCCCAGAAATTTGTCCCGCCGTTTTGAAACCGGTAACGGGTGCCGACCGTCTAGCCTTACAGGGACCGCCTCCGCTGCGTTCCGAGCCGGAGATTTCGCCGCCGCCTCGCGCGGTGATCGAGCCAGCCGGTCCGACCATAATTTCACCGACTCTGCCGACAGAAACACCAACTGAATTGGATGAGGAAGCTCCGCCGCCAGAAGAGCCGGCAAAACGCGCCAGCTTGAGCGACGCGACAACGTCAGCGGCGGCCGCAGCCGTTGCTGCTGCAAAGGCCGCTGCCGCCGCATCGATCGTGCGAACATTGAGGCGCGATGACGCAAAGCCTGCGATGGAACCCAGCAAGGAGGAGCCGGTCGAAGACGAGAGGCCGGAAGCTGTTCAAGTCGAAGAGCAAGTCGAGGCCGATAAACGCGAAGACGTTCAGGCCGGAGATGATCAACTCGAAGACACGCCGACTGATGATATGTTGAGCGATGGCGGGCCCGTCGGCGAGACGCCCGACAAAGACGGCGAAGCGATCGAAGAAAAAATCGAGGAATTCCCGGAGCAATTGGCAGAGGAGCCCGTTGGGGAGCCTCAACCTGTCGCGACACCGATCATCGAAAGCGGCGACGATTTCCAGCGCATTCGTGCCATTGATGCCGACCTGGAACAGCGTTTGAAGGCTGAAGGCATCGATAGCTTTGAGCACATTGCAGCTTGGAGTGCTTCGGACGTAGTTCGGATTGGCCAGCTGCTCGGCATTTCAGATCGCATCGATCGCGAGCAATGGATTGAGCAAGCGCAGATCCTCGCAAAGGGTGGGGAAACCTACTACTCGCGCAACCGCTTGACGGCGCAGAAGGCAGCCGCTGCGGCTCCTGAGACGGCAGAGGTAGCGGCAGAGCAAACATCACCTCCCTCTGAAGAATCGCAATCTGAATCTGCACCTGCACCTGAACCGGCAGGTGAGACACCCGCAAGCGAACCTGAACAACGTGCCGTTCCAGAGCCTGACAAACCCGTCTCAACGCCGGAACCCGCACCACAGCTGTCGGGCGTTGCAGCCGCGATCCATGGCCGATCCGTCGCCGAAATGGCAGCGGCCGCCGCCGCCGCAATTGCAGCGGCGTCCGCAAGCGTAACGCGTGGGCTGAAGCCGATCGAGCCGATCTCACCGCTTTCGAAAGTGGACCCGAAGATCTCGATCCCCGCAAAACTATCGGACGCAATAAAGGAGAATGAGGCCTCGGCGGCGGCTCCCGCTCGAACGGAAGTCGCACCCCCGAGGCCTATGACAGCGTCGAGCTTGGGTCCTCACGACGATCTAAAGCGCATCCGTGGCGTCGGTGTCCTGATCGAGAAGCGCCTTAATGCAATGGGCATCGCGCGATACGAGCAAATCGCAAATTGGACGAGCGGCGAGATCGATCGGGTCAGCCAGGTGCTCGAATTCAAGGGACGGATCGAGCGGGAAGGCTGGGTCGAGCAGGCGCGAATATTGCTCAATGGCGGTCAGACGGAATTCTCGCGTCGCGTCGATCGCGGTGAGGTCGATACCAGTCGCGAAACGTGACGGAAGTCGCTGCGCGTCATCACGCCGTGGCGCTCGCCGTCTTTCTCATCCGTCCCGGCAAAAAATGAAGCGATTGCCGAGATCGTCGGCGCATCGCGTAGCAGCGGCGCATGACCTTCGGCCGGAACGAGGATGGATGTCATCTGCGGATGGCGCCGCTTCATTTCTTCGACGGTTTCCTCCGACAAAAGATCTGAGTTGGCGCCGTGCACCAGCAGTAAAGGCCGACGCTTCAAAGCCTCGAACTGCGGCCAAAGTTTTGGGATCGGCCCGTCGAGAACAGAGAAGGATTTAGCGAGCTTGGGATCGTAGCCGCTTACGGGTTTCCCGTTTCTCTCGTTGAAGAATTGCCGTGCAATCGCTTCCGCATCGTCATCCGTGGTGTTCGGAAAATCTCTCTGCATGAGATCGCGGACAATCTTTGTCGCGTCAGCCCAGCTCTTCGGCAACGGAATGCGGCCGACATAACCCGCAATCCGCGCCAATCCGTCCATTTCGATGACCGGGCCGATATCGTTCAGCACGACGGGGCCGACGAGCGACGGCTGTACCGCGGCGAGCACCATCGTGATCAGGCCTCCCCGCGATGTGCCGATGATGCCGGCGTCCCTGAGGCCCAGCATTATCATGAAGTCGATGACGTCCTGCATCTCGATTGGGACGGCGTAGTTCTTCCAGTTCTTATCCCACTCCGAAAAACCACGCCCCCGCGTATCGAGCGTGAAAACATCCCGCGACGGTGTACTGCTCCGGCTCAATGCGAGCGCGATCGTGTGGAAGTCGCGGCTGTTTCTAGTCAGACCAGCGAGGCATAAAATGGGGCGCGCGCCGCTCGAAACGATGGGCCGATAATGGCGGCCGTAAAGGCGCAGCCCATCGCGGCTCGTGAAGTAGATGTCTTCATATGCCGTCTCTGCAGTCATATGCCCAACCTTCAGTGGCGCTTGAGGCGATCACCCATCGTTATCGCCGCTCGTCATCGCACGTGTTTCATTGTGGCTTCGGCCGTTCAGATCGCCTCCGCTCCGCGCGCGCACGAGATCCTGCTGCAGGCGAAGGGCGTTCTTCGTATCCCCGAGACGTGCGCGATAAATTTGTATGTTGGTCAGGACTTTTGTCACGTAGTCGCGCGTCTCGCGGATCGGAATGCGTTCGATCCAGTCGATAACGTCCACATTTGGATCTCGCGGATCGCCGTTTTCTCTGATCCATTGCCGGGCGCGCCCAGGGCCGGCATTATATCCGGCAAGCCCCAGCACATAGGAGCCGCCGAAATCATCCATTCGGTCGGCGATATACGCCGACGCCAACGTGACGTTGTATCGCTTGTCGGAGACGAGGCGCGAGAGATGGCATGGAATTTTATAATCGTGGCAGACGTGACGCGCCGTTCCTGGCATGATCTGCAAAAGACCCTTGGCACCGGCGCCCGAGACGATTCCTGAATCGAACTCTGTTTCCTGCCGCGCGAGCCCTAAGAGCAGCGCCAACTCAGGCGGATTGCGCAAGGGTTTGTACGACGGGAAGGAACTCACAGGATAAGCATAGGTCAACAGGTTCTGTCCCTTGGCAACCGCCACTTTACCGATCCGTAGCGACATCTGGGGGTCGCCCAGCTCCCGAGCCACATACGCCACCATGCCGGCTTCGGCTTCGCTCGGCAGGGCCGCATGTAACGCAACAAGGAAGCTCCGGGTGTAAAGTCGAGACAGCTTGGCCTTCGCCGCTAGGACCAAAGCTTTCGATGCATCTAGCGATATGAAGTCCTTGATTTGACTTGCGGTCGGGTATGCGGGCGGCGTTATTTCGAGCGACGTTCGATTGGGCTGAAGCATCTGCATCGCGAGCAGCCCGTGGAAGGTGTCCGGATTTTGCGCAGCCCGGCGGTAATGCTTCATGGCGGCGGCTTTGTTTCCGCGCGCGGCGGCAACGCGGCCAAGCCAGTATTCAGCCTTGGAATGACTGAGCGGGCCGTCCGCGGCTGCTGCCATCTCAGCGAAATGTTTTTCGGCCGCACCGAGATTGTCCAGGTAGCGAAAGGCAATCCAGCCCGCCATGAACGTCTGTTCTTTGAGCGGATTGACCGTCAGAGGTCCCGCATCCTTCACGAGATTGTAGGCGAGCTTCATCTTGCCGAGCTTGAGAGCACCGTAGGCAAGCTCACGGCGCTCCGCCCACCATTCATCGAGATCGGCGATCTTTTTCGGATCTGGGGGGACGGAAAGAATGAGCTGCGAGGCTTCCTCAATCTTTCCTGCTCTGCGCAGCATCTGCTCACGATGGAAGATAAGGCCGGTGTCACCTTTTCCATGCGCTGACAGGGCGCTCATTAACGCGTGAGCGTTCTTCGCTTTGTCGAAGACGGCGAGGCGAGCCGTCGCTTTTTTCTGTTCCGACTTCGGAAGAAGCGGAATAACGCGACGTGCAAAGGCGACGCGCTCGGTGCGATTACCGGCATAACGGACGTCATCCGTCACCAATCGATCGAAGCGCCATTTGTGATCGGCGGGCGTAAGAAGATTGCCGAAGCGAGCGAGAAAACCTTTCTCCAGCTTTTCCGGGATGGTCATTTCCCGCCAGGCTTTGGCGGCAAGCGACCGGGCTTTCTCCGTGTTGCCTTCCGCCAGATAAGCCGAGGCGAGAGCCGCATATCCGGCGCCGGTCTGCGGCGGCGAATTTGCGAAATGATTTTTGATGGCGCTTGAGGAGCCCCCCGCAACGAACAGCGCTTCCTCCAGCCGACTGTTCATGACGGCGCGGGACGGCCAAAGAGGATTGTCTCTCAGGAAGGCCTCGTACTCCGGAGCGTTTCCAAGTCCTGCGCGCAGCCGGATCCAATCCGCGAGCTTCCGGCCGATGGGATCTGAAATTGCGTCGCGAGCCTCATTGAAACGGTCGACGTCCTGGGCGCGGACGGCCGCGACTGCCTCGTTGAGATGTTTCACATCGGCGGCGGATGGCTCAGCGGATAGAAGTGGCGCCAGAGCCACGCTGAGCTTTTCAAGCTGCTTCTGTTCCGCGCGGAGGGGATGGGGGGCAGGTACTTCCCGGAGGGGTGAGTCGGCCAATGCAGGTGAAACAGCGGCCACAAGGCAAGCCGCCAGAAACCATACCCAGTGCCGTCCTATGACGCCGGGACGAAAGAGATTTGGCGTTGCCGCAAGCAGATTTCGAGGCATCGTTTCTCATTCGGTGGGATGCAAAGCCACACGATCTTGCAGCGGGCTTAACGAGCGCCTAATGTCGCCCACGCTTGCGTCTAAAATGATCGTTCGGCCGCATTAAGCGGCGGTACGGCCGCTGATGCAAGCGATTAGGCCGGACGAGGTGGCATGTCAGTGCGGCGAGACCGTGTTTCGTGCCGATCACACCTTAGGACAAGCTTCATCTGTTGATGTCTACAACCGAGACCATCCGGTCCTATGGACAGCTCCCATCCGGACAAAAACCAAGGCCTAGGCATGTTTAAAGGTTCGATTACGGCGCTCATCACGCCGTTCAGGAATGGCAAGGTCGATGAAGCAGCTTACACGCGCTTTATCGAATGGCAGATCGCGGAAGGAACGCACGGTCTTGTCCCGGTCGGAACGACTGGTGAAAGCCCGACCCTCGATTTCGACGAGCACAAGCGCGTCATCGAACTCTGCGTCACCACAGCGAAGAAACGCGTGCCGGTCATTGCCGGAACCGGTTCCAACTCGACCGCCGAGGCCGTCGAACTGTCGCAGTATGCCGAAGAGGTCGGAGCCGACGCCGTTCTGATAGTAACGCCGTATTACAACAAGCCCACGCAGGAAGGGCTTTATCAGCACGTCAAGGCGATCAACGATTCGATCGGCATTCCGATCGTAATTTACAACATTCCCGGCCGCTCAGTCGTCGACATGTCCGTGCAGACGATGGCCCGCTGCTATGAGTTGAAGAACGTCGTTGGCGTCAAGGACGCGACGGCAAATCTCGCTCGGCCGTCGCAAACGCGTGCAGCGCTTGGCCCCGATTTCTGCCAGCTGTCCGGAGAGGATGCGACCGCACTCGGTTTCATGGCGCATGGCGGTTCCGGCTGCATCTCGGTTGCTTCAAACGTCGTGCCGCGCCTCTGTGCGGAATTTCAGAACGCCTGCCTTGCCGGAGATTTCAAAACGGCGCTGGCGCTGCAGGATCGTTTGATGCCGCTGCACGAGGTTCTTTTCATAGAGAGCAACCCCGGGCCGGTAAAATATGCTGTCTCCAGATTGGGATTTGCAACGGCCGAGATGCGCCTGCCGATGACTCCGATTTCGGAAGCCTCACGCAAGGCAGTCGACCGGGTCCTGCACCAGCTCGATCTCATCGGCGCCAAGGCCGCCGAGTGAATCCTCTCGGAGCGCGTTGAGCAATGTCCTCCAAGCGGGACGACGGCAGCACGCTCGTCGCCGAGAACCGAAAGGCGCGGCACGAGTATTTCATCACCGACAGTTGGGAAGCGGGTATCGAGCTCCTCGGTTCGGAAGTGAAGTCGCTGCGTCGCGGCCAGTCGAACATCGCCGAAAGCTACGCGTCGGTCGAAGATCAAGGGATTTGGCTGATCAACAGCTACATCGCGGAGTATCCGGGCGCTGCGCTCTTTCCGCATGAGCCGCGCCGCAAGCGCCGCCTTCTCATGCACGCGAGCGAGATCCACAAGATCGCGATCGCCGTCGAGCGCAAAGGCATGACGCTCGTGCCGTTGGAACTCTACTTCAATGCAAAAGGCCGGGCTAAGGTGAAGGTCGGTCTTGCTCAAGGCAAGAACCAGTCCGACAAGCGCCAGGACGCAGCAAAACGCGATTGGAACCGTCAGAAAGCCCGGCTCCTGCGTGAAAGAGGTTGAGTGTCGTGACCACTGAAGGACGTTCTTCCGCCGGTCTCGACTCTCCCGGTCTCGTCGATGATGGCGCTGCGAAGCATCTGATTGCTGGTACGCGTTTGCCGGACGTCGCGCTTCCTGCGAGCCGCGGCGCAAATGTCAATCTGGCCCGTCATCAAGAGCGCGCCGTAGTATTCGTCTATCCTATGACGGGCACTCCGGGCGTAGAAAACCCTCCCGGTTGGGACACAATTCCCGGCGCGCATGGTTCAACGCCGGAGGCGGAAGGCTTCCGAGACGTCCATGCTGAATTCGAGCTTTTGGGCTACGATATTTTCGGCGTCAGCGGGCAATCTTCGGCAGCGCAACAGGCTTTTTCCCTACGCGCCGGCATTCCTTATCTTCTGCTGAGCGATGAGACGTTGGCGTTCGCCGACGCTCTGAAACTGCCGCGTTTCAAGACGGGTGGCGTCACGTATTTGAAACGCCTGACAATGATCGTGCGCAACGGAACGATCTACCGCGTCGTCTATCCCGTTCGTTCGCCGGCGGCGCACGCCCGCGAATTGTTGCAATCGCTCAGGGAAGCTCGCTCCGGATAGCGTCGAAAACGCTGTGGAACATCGCGGTCGTGAGGCGGCCGGTGTTCGTATTATAGCGCGAGCAATGGAAGCTATCGAAAAGCACGAGACCAGCCCCAATGTCGTGACGGGCGCTGTGCCCGAACGGAAATAAGGCTTTGCGCTTCCCCAACGTCGCCAGCGTCTGATCGTGGGCGATGCGTCCGAGGGCGAGGATAATCTTCAACCGGGGAAGATGACGAAGTCGCGATTGGAAATACGGGCGGCACGTCGAGATCTCTTTCGGTTCGGGCTTGTTTTCGGGCGGAACGCAACGGACGGCGTTTGTGATCATGCAGTCTACAAGCTGCAATCCGTCGTCGGGGCGCGCTTGATAGGTGCCTCGCGCAAAGCCGTATGTGAGAAGCGTCTCATAGAGAAGATCGCCGGCGTAGTCCCCGGTAAAGGGACGGCCCGTCCGGTTGGCGCCATTCCGCCCGGGCGCGAGTCCCACGATGAGAAGACGCGCCTTCTCATTGCCGAAGGACGGCACCGCGCCGTTGAACCAGGATGGCTCCTTGGCCTCGTTCTCCGCACGAAAGGCGACGAGACGCGGGCAGCGCTCACATTTAATCGGAGCTTCAGGGCCGAAAGCGTCACCCGTCAGCTCGCCTGTCATGGATAAATGGCCTTCCGAAGGGAGGTCTCTCAGACCTCTTCTTCGGCGAGGTCATCGTCACCGAAATACGTTGAGTCGCGCGGTGATTGAACCTGTCCGCGGCCCTGTCCTTGATAGCTACGACCGCCTTCACGCGGA
>Ga0182749_1002683_pt1 | contig 12844 bp, 14 predicted proteins | sample eDN3rd37CKraftMG_FD_128875 | JGI IMG/M metagenome (GOLD analysis project Ga0182749, IMG submission 128875) | Enriched Miracle-Growth compost microbial communities from Emeryville, California, USA - eDNA 3rd pass 37_C Kraft MG (version 2) (version 2) ...
TACCCGACTGCGACGGGAGATGACTAAAGAACTTCGCAGCGAGTTCACGTCCCCCCTCTCGAGCCTCATAGGCTTCGAGCGCGCGCTCGACGATGTCGGCAATCGTGCGATTTTCTCGGCGCACGAGCTTATGGGCAAGGTCGAGCGCTTTGGAGCTTCGGACAGATCGTTGCGGGGTCACCATCGAGTGCTCCTTCCTGTGGACCCCCAATTAGCTCAAATTGATATAGCCATTTTGATGGCTAACCGGTGTTTCCGATTTGGCGCCCTATGTTTTGGCCATCATGCAGGCCGCTCCCATGGAGATGAACACATCCCCACTCCTGAACGCCGTGCTCTAACAATTTCCGCCGTAGACGGCCATCAGAACGTTTCTCACACTGTTGGCAGTCGACCTACTGCTCGACATTGGATTTCCAGTCTGGCGGGCCTGCATTTAGTTCATAAAACACGCTTGCAACAGTCCGTTTTTTAATGCATTCCTTATCTGTACATCGCCGTCTCGAATAGCGTGAGAAACAGCCTTGTCCAAACATCAGGCAACCAATTCATTGTCCTGTCCCGTTCGCCTCATCGGTTACGCGCGCATCTCGACCGACGAACAGGCGCATGATGGGCAGATGGACGAGTTACAGGCCGCTGGCTGTGATCGCATCTTTCAGGAACATAGTTCCGGGGCTTCACGCGCCCGCCCCGTCCTGGCCCGACTGCTTTCAGAACTCGTGGCCGGTGATGTCCTCGTCGTAGTGCGGCTTGACCGCCTTGCCCGCTCCGTCAGTCATCTTCTGCAGGTTATCGAGGATCTCGAACAGCGTGGCATCCACTTTCGATCGATCCGAGATCCCATCGATACGTCGACGCCGCAGGGCGTGTTTTCTCTGCAGGTGCTGGGCGCCGTTGCACAGCTCGAACGCGCGCTGATCGCTGAACGGACCAAAGCGGGGATCAAAGCTGCAAAGGCGCGCGGCAAGCTTCCGGGAAATCCCGCCTTGAGAGAGCGCAAGCCGGAGGCAATCCGGGCAGTATCTCAAGCGCGCAACAAACGCTATCTCGATGAACTGATCACCTCGGCGCGGACCTGGCTGCCACTCGTGCAACAAATGCGCCCGGTCCACAGCTGGGAGAATATCGTACAGGTGCTCAATCGGCGCGGTCATGACTGGACTGTCGAGCGTCTGCGCCGCGCCGTACATCGTCTGGTTCGCGAAAAAATCGCCGACAAGAAGCTTCTGGCCCGTTCTCCTCGCCGCATCCCTTCTGATCACCTGATGAAACTTGTCGCCGCAATAGCGATCGCCGATCCCGGATTGTCGCTTCGCGATATTGCAGCCCAACTCGATCTAATGGGAGAGCGGCCGGCGCGTGGTGGACGCAAATGGCAGCCTTCGTCCGTTCGTCATCTATTGGATGAAGCCCATCGTTTTGGCCTCATTCGTCGCTAAGCGCCTCACGGATCATCCGGCCGAGAAACCGCCTTGCCCTGTTTTGACGTTACCGAGTTTCATCGTGCGCCGCCCCGGAAATTGCTGATGGCTCGCGACTAACGCCCTTGCCAAAAATCTTTTGATATCGCACCGCAGGTGACCGGTTGCACACAGCCAATCGTCGCTAAGGCTATCGCCTCGAATTTCGACAGGGCCGACGCCTCTCCCCTGTTGTCACCGCTTTGCCGTTCCTATATAGTCATACTAGTCAATATAGTCATGGAGGTAAATATGCCATCCGCACCTAAAGAGGATATTAAATGGACCGTTGCGAGCGCGAAAGCTCGGTTTTCCGAAGTAATCGAACGCGCGCAGACCTCCCCCCAAACCATCACTCGCAATGGCAAGCCAAGCGTCGTAGTGGTCTCGGCTGAGGAATGGGAACGCAAGACGGTCCGCAAAGGCACGTTAGCGGAGTTCCTGCTGGATTCGCCCCTGCGTGATCTTGATCTGGACGTCGACCGCCTGCGCGACGAACCGCGTGATTTGTCGTTATGAGGCTCCTGCTCGATACCAACGTGTTGTCTGAGGTAACAAGGCCCTCTCCGGACACACATGTCCTGGGATGGTTGGACAGGCTCGACGAGGACCGAACATTCATCAGCGTAGTGTCGATCGCTGAAATCCGACGCGGCGTAGCCCTTATGGACGAGGGCCGACGCCGCAATTCCTTGACCGAATGGCTGGCGCGTGATTTGCCGCAACGCTTCGAGCAGCGAGTCCTGCCGGTGGACGAGGCTGTCGCTTTGGCTTGGGGAAACTTGATGGGTCTTGCAAAACGCCGCGGCCGCGGCTTGTCATCAATGGATGGCTTGATCGGCGCCACCGCCATCGCGCAAAGCCTCACCCTTGCGACGCGCAACATAAAGGATTTCGACGGCCTCGGAATCGATCTCTACAATCCGTGGATGCCGTAATCGGTTTACGGGGGATCGGTATGGCGAATATACAGGGGGAAGATCGCAGTGCTTTCTCATCGATTGCTGAACAACCATGCTGGCGTCATGATGATCGGAGATTACACTTCTCTACGCTGGCTGCATGAGGTCGTCCACGACATCAATGAACGATCACCTCTCGTTCGTGACAGGGAAGGCGCATTTCTTGGCCTGGCGTACGATGTGCGCAAGGCATACCAGCGACAACGTGAGGTTCTCAAGCCGCCTGAACACGACGAGGAGATCGGCATCCGTTATGGCGTAAAGATCCTATGGCCGGTTTTGCTGCTTTAACAACGAATGCTGCGGTGTTCGCTCGCCTATCTCGACCATGCGGCCAAAACGCAAGCTATTACCTACGCTCTCGAAGCAATAATCGAAGAAGCTCTCCTTAAGGATTTTCAGGCGCAGGGAAATGACGTTGTCTCAGGATGGCGACGTGTTGACCCAGCGCATCCTGAAATCTTCAGCATGCTTCAAAGCAGAGGGGCGATCTTCTGCTCATGGACGAAAGCTGGACGAAAGCGCAAATTTCTCCAGCTTCTGACGAGTTTTCATCCACTGTACGATAGCTACTATGCGCTCCGTCAGCAGCGAGGAAAGGAGAATATGGTTTCTCCTGGAGAATTGGCATTGTGGGCCAACGCGGAATGGCCTGATCCGCACTGGTAGCTCTTATACCTGAGCTGCCGCGAGGCGCCCAGTTCGAAATAGCCGACTTTCGGGTCAATTGAATAGCGGCAATTGTTATTCGGATTCCTCTGTTCTCACAAGAGCTCAATGCCGCGCCGACTGTTCGCTTTTGAAGTACGATAAAGTTGAACGGAACAACAGACTTTGATGAACGCCCAATAAAACGCCTGACATTGGTCGCAAAGCCATCGGCCATTTCAACACGACAACAGACAAAAGCGGCCGTCTTTCGAAGCGATGCCGAACCAACGACAGGAACGATTATTATGGCAACTTTCATTCTGATAGCTGGAGGCTGGCAGGGCGGTAGGGTCTACCATCACAGTGCACGGGCACATGGTTGTGCCAATCACTCTTTCGGGGCTCGGTGAGACGCCTGCCCCATCGGCCAACCTTGAAACCCATATAGGTGAGGTGATCGATGTCGTGAAGTCGCATAGCGACGACTTAATCCTCGTCGGACAATCCTACGGAGGGATGATCGTAAGCGGCGTAGCAGATGCCGCTCCGGCGCGCATCCGGTCATTGGTCTATGTCGATGCTTATGTTCCAGATGCTGGCGGCTCGGTCTGGCCGCTGACAACACCGCGTTTTAGAGACATGTTCATTGCAGGTGCAAAAGGAGACGGTCTGAATTGTGCCGCGCCCGCCAACCTGGATCCACGGTGCCGCCCGCAGCCGATCGGGACATTTCTTCAGTCAATCAATTTAACCGGACGCTGGCGTGAAGTGCCTCGTAAGGTTTTCGTTGGCGCACATGGATGGGAAGGAAGCCCCTTTCTCGACCTTTACCAACGCTTGAGCGAGGAGCCGGAATGGTCAACCTTTTCTCTCAATTGTGGCCACAACATAGCCAAACTAGAGCCAGACGCTCTCGTTAGAATATTGCTCCCTCAGGCTTGATCAATCAGTAGTCACTGGAATACCCGCACCATTGATTTTTGCCCCCGCCGGCGGACGTTCGAAGACTGACTTCTATCGCTGTCTTTTAGACAGCACACCAGTTCAATGCAAAGTCTCGCATCGCACGCACCCGCCCCTCTTCTCGAAGTGACGACCAGTTAATGATGTGGCGCTTCCAGACTATCCGACTGAAATTTCCGCCGAGAATGCAGAGTCAGCAATCGCTGATGCTAAATTGATGATTTCCGAGACAGATTAACCGCAAACCGAACGGAAATCGGTGACCACTCCTGAGAGATCCACCAAATGCCGGAATCAAAGGCCCTAATCTTGCGGCGAACGGAGTAGGCAAAACTCTTCGCCCCGGAAGCGAAGTGCAACATAGGTACATTGGTTCATATGATCAATCAGACATGCCTGCTCCGGTGTTGCCATTTCTTCCATCGTACAGCGCTCTTGCGCACATACGTGACTATAAATCTGACCGGTGGGGATATACGCAACGTAAAGTGAGGTCTTCGATCCTTTTGGGTTGAGTGTCTCATACGCAGCTATTAGCCTCTCGAAGGCTACGCGATCCTCGCCCACAGGGTTAAGGTCAATCCCCATCTCGCCAACCTCGCCTGCCTTTTTCATATAACGTAGATGCTCGGCTTCAGAACAAACAAGTCGATCAGCCTTCGCGTTGATCGAATACACCAACATTAGGGCACTGAAGATAACCGCTAACTTCCGCATTTTCCACTTTCCGTCTATGCCTTGCGTGCCGTGTAGGTTTTCGTTTCGCATCAAATCTCCTTAGTCTGACAAACGGCTACAAGTAAAATCGACATTATCGGTTTGGGCACTCGGAAGCGATTACTCCAGTTTGCACGTTGGAACGAACGACTTATTATAATCGGCGTTCATTTTGCGAGCTTCTTCGGTGTATTCGAGCGGCGTTTTGTTCGGCGGCGGCGGCCAGGTGAAAGCTTCGTTGGCGCATTTGCGAGCAGCTGCCCAACACGCGAGGCTCCGTGGATCCGATCCATAGGACGAGATTCCGTTGCTGATCTTCGCCATTTGTAAAGCCCGCTTTTCAGCCTCTTCCCGCCGACTTGCCGGATCGTAGACATTCTGGAACTGATAATGTCCATCCGGCGAAACGTGACCCTCCTCCACGCTGAAAGACAACGCTCCATTTGCCCGACAGATGATATGCAGCTTTTCGACCACTTCAGGGCCATAGGACGACGGCAGGTAAGGCCAGCGAATAATAACCTCGAGCGCGTCTCCTATTTGGCGCATGGTACCGATGTCTACCATCGCATCGGTCGATGATTTGTCCCCGCTACTAGAAACCCATTGAGCCGAACCAGCTGCGATCGACTTGTGGCCCAACTCTTCAGCAACGCTGATATTTACTACCAGTATGGCTGCCAAGGCGATAAGTACACCGGATTTTTGCATGTATGATCTCCTTTAACACGTCATGCTGCAGGAACCTGCTTGTCAGCATAATATTGGATTCCACTATAGGGGATTATCGTCAAAGACATTCCATCCAGTCCGGATTTGCCCTTTGCCTGATCCTCAATAAGCCAACTGAGACGAAATTCGACAAACGCACGGTTCTGACATTCTCGATTATAAACCAACTCGCAATTTCACTCAGCGCTCCGAACCCCACCCAACACCGCATAACGAGGGGAATGCTACCCATTGCTTCAAGAAAGTCGTTATCGACGTGTTGAATGGACTCATAGTTTTGCCAGTCCTTTAGCCCGACGTCGAGGATTCCGAGGAGACCGGGGAAATGACACAATTTCGGAAAGTGGCGGGCTAATCATAACCAGTCCCCGGATATGTCCGAAGTATTCCCGCGGCTTGAAAAATGTAGTCAGCTGGTGTTCCGGGCGATCGCTCACGGGGAACCTATTGAACTGGTCCCAGCGCCCCCGCATCACGGACGATATCCTGGAAAAGCTCGGGACAGTGCTTTAGAAAGCGTACTTCGGTTTTCATAAAAGCCGGCTCTTCCAAGTCGCCGTCATGAAATGCGCCTTCCGCCCTACCGGGACACCTGCGAAGCATATAGGTGGACAATGATCGTCGGGGAGTAACGAACCCAAGAGCGCCGCAACAGTAGCAGGGAAAATGCGGCATCTTAAACGCCCCCCTCATCTGCGTCGCGACATCTGTAGGCAAGCACCAGCATTTTCCTCATGCCTGCCCCGACCTCCCACAAGCTTGGTGATCACTTGAATCAAGCAAATGTTGTCCGCGGACAACTCGAACCCGGGCAATCAGTTGGCCGCGGCTTTTCCTTCGGTTAAGAGCCAGGCGCCGACACCTCGGAGTTGTCCGCGGACAACATCAGCGCCTTAGTTAATCATTTGTAAAATGTTTACGAATCGGGCTTACTGTGAACTTCGCAGTTATCGATGATTTTAAATCATTTGCGAAGTTGAAGGGCCTAATATGTTAACAAGTCATAACCCGGCAGACCAGCAAGAACATCTTCCGACACTCCTGTCGGCAGATTCCCTTGAATTGTCGCGGCAACTCCAACTCCACCAGCAGAAGATTTTCCCTCCAACATCCCAAAAAACAATTCGTCAGTTTTCGCCTTCCGAGGCAGCTGCATACATTGGTATCGGTGAAGGTTACCTGAGACAAGTTGCATCCGATGGCCATGGCCCAGAACCAATGCCTAACGGGCGGCGTATGTACACGCCGGACGACATGGACCGCATTCGCAAATCTTTAGATGAAAAAAACGGGACGTCTAAATATGTCCCGGTGCGAAGAGCAAACGAGAAGCTCCAGGTCCTGGCGGTAATGAATTTCAAGGGCGGGTCAGCCAAGACCACAACATCGGCCCATCTCGCCCAGTTTCTCGCGTTACGTGGTTATCGCGTACTAGCAATAGATCTGGACCCGCAGGCATCACTTTCCGCACTTTTCGGACATCAACCCGAACTCGACGTTGGTGAGAGCGAGACGCTATATGGCGCCATTCGTTACGAAGCCCCGCGCAACATTACCGAGATCGTGCGCGCTACGTATACGCCGAACCTCCACGTTATTCCAGGCAACCTGGAACTTATGGAGTTTGAACATGAGACACCAAAGGCGATTACGACGGGGCGCGCCGAAAGCATGTTCTTTGCCCGGATCGGTGAAGTCATTGCTGATATAGAAAGCCTGTACGATGTAGTCGTTATTGATTGCCCTCCCCAGTTGGGCTTTCTGACAATGTCGGCCCTGTGTGCTGCCACCGGTGTGTTAATCACCGTACATCCACAAATGCTCGACGTCATGTCTATGAGCCAGTTTCTGGCGATGACGAGCGAGCTCATGGCGGTCGTTGAACGTGCAGGCGGCCGAACAAGTTACGATTGGATGCGTTATCTCGTAACCCGTTACGAGCCCAATGACGGGCCCCAGAGTCAGATGACAGGATTTATGCGGGCCATTTTCGGCAATCGGATGCTTCAAAATGCGATGCTGAAGTCCACAGCGATTTCGGACGCTGGCGTTACCAAGCAGACACTTTACGAGGTTGAACGGTCGCAATTCATTCGCGGCACGTATGATCGCGCTATGGATTCGCTTAACGCCGTCAACGGGGAGATCGAGTCTCTGCTAAAAGCCACGTGGGGAAGGAGATAATTGATGGCTAGAAAAAACCTCATCGGGGTGTCGTTTGATACCGGTTCGCTTTCCCCCCAGGCTCCCGATTCTGATATCACGAGGACAAGACCGCTGGCAGGTTTTGTACCTTCTGGACGAAGCGCTCCAGTCGGTGGAATTACAAAATCTTTGACAAACATCACGCAAAAGGTTGAGCGCGTCGATGAGCTTGAGAGACAACTTTCCGAAGGACAAGTAGTCGTAGAGCTAGATCCCAGCTTGATTGACGGATCTTTTGTCTCGGATCGGCTGGGGATTGATCCCGCAGAACTTTCCGAACTCGTAGCGCAAATTCGTGAAAGCGGACAGCTCGTTCCGATACTCGTCAGGCATAATCCGGAAAACCACGAGCGCTATCAGGTCGCATTTGGCCATCGCCGTCTCGCGGCAGCCAGAATTATCGGCACAAAAGTCCGTGCGATAGTCCGCGATTTGACAGATGAGCAACTCGTCATCAATCAAGGTCAGGAAAATAACGCCCGTACAAATCTCTCCTATATTGAGCGAGCCCTGTTCGCTCAACGTCTGGAGGCGAGGGGGTTCACGAGAGACGTCATAATGTCGGCGCTTGCGGTCGACAAAGCCGCCGTATCGAAAATGTTATCCGTCGTAAAGCAGATTTCGGTCGAGCTTATCGAGTTGATTGGTGCTGCCCCGGACATCGGTAGGCGACGTTGGATGGAGTTTGGCGATCTGGTTTCGTCTGGAAATTTTGATCGCCTCGTTCAGGAGTTGTCCGCGGACAACATCAGATCACTGGAAAGTAATGAGCGTTTCCAGAAAGCTTTCGATTACCTGGCCGCGCCCGAACCTTCGCGTTCAAAGAAATCTAACAACGGCATCAGCACCAATCGCTGGACCTCAAATGATGGTTCATTGAATCTCATTATGAATCGCAATACCAAAAAGGTCGCTATCGAGCTTTCGAATAGAAATGCAAACGGTTTTGCTGAATGGCTCGCAGGTAGAATGGACACGCTGTACGACGAATTCAGCCATTCAACGACCAGCAATAACGGAGAGTAGCGCGCAAAAGAAAAAGGCCCCCAAAACGTCACCGCATGGAAGCCTCTCTCAATCTGTAGCAAGTCTGAGAATCGCATTTCCATGAATCAGTGTCAAGAGTCATAAACGTCATTTTGGCGGGTGGTTTTCTTTTGCCTTTCGAAAGGTGAGAGGAAATGCAAATTCTGGAAACTGTAACGTCCACGCTTTGTGGACGAATGAGAACGTTTACCCAAAATTCTGGGCAAAAGAGCAAACACGACAGACCGGTAAACCGTTGGGAAATCTATAAACAGCTCTGTTTGACCAAATCAGCATTCGGTCTCAATGATCGTTGCCTTGCCGTGCTCAGTTCACTTTTATCGTTCCTTCCCGTAGACGAGCTGCACGAGAAAAATGGCCTCGTCGTTTTTCCGTCAAATCGCCAACTTTCACTCCGGGCGCACGGCATGCCGGAATCAACTCTGCGCCGCCATCTGGCTTCCCTTGTCGAAGCCGGTATCATTGCACGCAAGGATAGTCCGACGCGTAAACGCTATGCTCATAAGGACAGGGAAGGACACATCGAGCTTGCCTTCGGCTTCTCCTTTGCACCCTTGCTTGCTCGAGCGCCCGAAATTGCGTCAATGGCAGACAAAACCCTTGCAGACCAGGCCGTCCTAAAACGTCTTCGCGACGAAGTGTCGGTCTTGCGAAGGGATATCGCATCAGTTTTTGCCGGAACGACCGAGACAACCGGCAAGGTTTCCCAAGATCTGGAACAGGAGTTTGTCCGCTTTCGAGAAATCGTCGACGCAACACCCCGTCGCGCGTCTCCGGCCGAATTGTCCGCAACCAGGGACCAACTCGCCGCCATCAGAGATCAACTTGCTATCTCGTTGAAAACAAACGACATTGCTCCGGAAATGGGCGGCAGCGATGCTCAATTTGAGCGGCGCTATAATGAATCCCTGTCAGAATCCCTTTATAAAAATCAAAATATCAAAAAGATTGATTTGAACCCCCATTCTTGCCAAGGAAACGATTTGGCAAAATTTGAAAGAGAGAGTCCCATCAGGGTTACTTCAATGCTGTCACTTGATCAGGTTCTCCGGATATGTCCCGATATTCGCGAGTACGGAAAGAGCGGCATTAGCACGTGGCGCGAACTTCTCGATGCGTCCCGGATTGTTTCGGGATTTCTTGGCATTAGCCACTCGGCGTTTCGTGAGGCTGTTCATTTTATGGGAGCAGAGGCCGCTTCAACCGTTGTGGCGTGGATTCTCCAGAAACTTGCCTCTATCAATTCTCCCGGCGGATATCTGCGAACTTTGACGCAGAAGGCGAGGAGAGGGACCTTTTCAATCAGCCAATTACTGTTTTCAGGCATGAAAGCAGTCGGAAATCTGGTCCACGCCGAACCGTGAACCCGCGGCACAATCGAAATTGTGGAGTATACGGCATATGGTCATAGTCCGTGTCACCCAGATTTCGAACTTGATAGGAGCGAGAACATTCGTGAGAGTGGGTGAATGTCGAAACCGCGAACCTCTATCTGCTTCCTGACAGCATTCGGCGTTCTGGCAGCTGTGCCCGCGTCAGCCCAGGAGCATCAGGAAACTGTCATCTTGTCCGTCTCACCCACGATGGTGCGGTGGGCCGAGGTCTACAAAGCTCAACCGGTACGCACTGATGATCCTTACTATCACGTCCGCGTCATCGAGCGGCAAAAAGACTGGAAAGTCTGGCAGTTCAATGAACTTGCTTCCCATATGGCTGTAACGGCTAAGGCGCTTGCAGCCAGTCGTATCAGCAAGAAGGCGATGACCTACAGTTACAAGGACGTGGAGATACGCAGCGCGTACCGCCGTTGGCTGGATGAGCCAGAAACACGCTCCGACGTTCCTGTCTGCAATAGCGATATCCTGAGCTGCCTCACACAGTTGCCAATCCAATAGACAAATAGACAAGGACCGTTCATGTTCAAGTTAATCTACTGCGCAGCTTTAATGGCATCTATTTGCGGACTTGCCGGAGCTGCAGATGCTGGCGGCATCGCCCTCGAAAACAAGCTGGCCAGTTGCGTGACGGTCAAGAACGAGCCTCCTGTTTCAAATGCGAATGCCATCACTGTGATGGCCCACTTTCAAATCCACAAGTCGATCGGTAACTGCGGATGCTTTTCGGCGCGGGCCACCTATACAAGCAGCATCGATATAGACGGTGTTCAAGAAGTGCTGCAGCAGGGCGTTCTTCTGATAGACGAGGATGCCGTGAAGACGCTCATAATTGCTAGTGAGGCGAGGCTGGCGGGCGATCGCAAAATCAAGGTCCGGCTGAATTGTGCAGGACCGACATAACCAACCGGTGTGGGATTTCTTGGCTGTATACTTCTCCGGTACAAGGCCGCGCCAATAGTGGGCAGTTCATTCAGCCATCCGTCTCATCGGTCTGAGGCTTTCCCTCTGACGCGAGCACATCTGGTCGAATTAGAAAAAAGGGGTATTCGTAAAACCATGTGGGTAACTGCTGCCTAAACAAGGGTTGATTTCCCGATGTAAATCGTAAAAACGTGTTGTTAAATTTGTGTGGATGGCTTATGATTTGCATATATAAAATCGCAAAAGTTTATCGACATGATCCGTGACATCCTCCAGCAATACAGGGACGAATCCGCTTTCAATCGTGACCTGGGCGACCGCTTCGAGCGGCTGATGCGGGCTTACCTCAAGCTCGACCCGCAGTATCTTGCATTGTTTGAAGATGTCTGGCTCTGGAAGGATTGGCCGCAGCGGGAAGCCCTCGGCTACAAGCTGCCGGACACCGGCATCGACCTGGTAGCGAAGCTGCGCGATGAGGATGGTTACTGCGCGATCCAGTGCAAGTTCTACGACTCCCCGATTCCGTTGGGCGATCTGGGTAACTTCTTCACACTCTCTGGCAAGGGTGGCTTTACCCAGCGCCTTATCGTGGCAACTGCGCCGCTCTCCAAGCACGCGGCGGATGCGCTGGAAGGGCAGACCATTCCGGTCGAACTGATGACCTTGGAGGACTTGGAAGCCTCCCCGATTGACTGGTCGCAGTTCTCGCTGGACAAGCCCGATCAACTGCGCAAGCTGCCCAAGAAAGCCCCTCGCCCGCATCAGAGCGAAGCCCTGGCCAATGTCACCAAAGGCTTTCAGGCCCACGACCGTGGCAAGCTCATCATGGCCTGCGGCACGGGCAAAACCTACACCTCGCTCATCATTGCCGAGCAGATGGTAAAGCCGGGCCAGAACATCCTATTCCTAGTGCCATCCATCGCGCTGCTGTCGCAGACGTTGCGGGCGTGGACAGCCGATGCCAGTGTGCCGTTGCGCTGCTTTGCTGTGTGCTCGGATAGCAAGGCCAGCCGCAATGAAGAAGACATGCGCATCTACGAACTGGCTTATCCGGCCACGACGAATGCAAACAAGCTGGCGGCTTCCCTCTCCGCAACCCAGGACGAAAGCGCCATCACGGTGATCTTCTCGACCTATCAGTCCATTGAGGTGGTGCATCAGGCGCAGCAGAAAACCGGCATGGTGTTCGACCTGGTGGTGTGCGATGAGGCACACCGCACTGCGGGCTATACCGCTCCCGGCGAAGATCATTCCGCATTCGTGCGCGTCCATGACAACGCCTACATCAAGGCAAACAAGCGGCTTTACATGACCGCCACGCCGCGCATCTACGCCGAAGCCAGCAAGAGCAAAGCCGAAGAAAACGATGTGCAAGTGTTCTCGATGGACGATGTGGCCACCTTCGGCCCGGTGTTCCATCAGCTTCGCTTCGATGAGGCTGTCCGGCGCGATCTGCTATCCGACTACAAGGTGCTGGTGATCGCTGTTGATGAGTTGCACGTCAGCAGGGTGCTCAATAAGCGCATCGCCGACAGCGGCGACGAACTCAAGCTGGATGACGCGGTGAAAATCGTCGGCTGCTGGAACGGCCTGGGCAAGCACGTCGCCGCTGAGGATGGCATGGATGTCAGCGTCGATCCTCAACCGATGCGCACTGCCATCGCCTTTGCTCAGTCGATCAAGCACTCCAAGCTGCTGACCGCCGAATTCGAACGCATTTCCGACGACCTCGGCGACCAGATCGACTATCTCCCCGCACTGGAGGCCAAACACGTCGATGGCACCA
>Ga0182749_1002685_pt1 | contig 12842 bp, 8 predicted proteins | sample eDN3rd37CKraftMG_FD_128875 | JGI IMG/M metagenome (GOLD analysis project Ga0182749, IMG submission 128875) | Enriched Miracle-Growth compost microbial communities from Emeryville, California, USA - eDNA 3rd pass 37_C Kraft MG (version 2) (version 2) ...
CACCGGTCCGGAGACGACCAGGATCACGGCCGCGACCGTCACCAGCAGCACCGAGACGAGCGTCACGAGCAGCTGCACGGGCCGCAGCTTCCAGAACGGGCGGCCCTCGTCGATCTCATAGACCCGGTTCATCGCGCGGCTGAACGCCCCGACGTACCCGGAGGCCGACCACAGAGCCGCAAGAGCGCCGGTCACCAGCGCGAGGCCCGCGGCCGGCGAGGTCGCGAACTGCTCGATCGGTCCCCGCAGCGCATCCGCCGTGTCGCCGGGAGCGACATCGGAGACGATCTGGAGGACCGCGTCGGCGGCGGCCCGCCCCTGGCCGACGACACCCAGCAACGAGAAGATCGCGATCATCGCGGGGAACATCGCCAGGACGGCGTAGTAGGTCAGGGTCGCGGCCAGATCGGTGCAGTGGTCGGCGGAGAACTCCCGTACCGTCCTGCGCAGGACGTAACGCCATGCCGGGGGCCGGATGTCGCCCGGGTCGTCCGGCTTTCGTGGGTCCTCCGGATCGGGAGCATGGGCAGGGGTGCGGTCGTCCGCCGCGGCATTGCTCATGATGTCCACCCTTCCCCCGACCTCAAGCGTCCGTGACTCTGTCCTTCGCCTCCTGGGCGCGGGCCGTCACGTCTTCCCGTGCCCCCTGCGCCTCGGCCTTCACGTCCTGAGCTGCGTCGGTCGCCGTCTCCTTGACCGCCTCGGCGGCCTCCTGAGCCGGTTCCTGCAGACGCTGGCCGACCTCCTTCGCAGCCTCCTTGGCCTCGTCGACGAGAGGCTGAGCCTGCTCCTCGACCGCCGAGGCGAGCTCCTTCTCCTTCTCGGCCGCCGGGATCAGGGAGGCCGCCAGAAGACCTGCACCGAAGGCGATCAGACCGACGGCGAGCGGGTTGCCCTTGGCCTTCACCACCGCCTTGTCCTTCGCGTCCGACACCGCGCTCGCGGAGGACGTCCCCGCACCCGCGACAGAGGAGCGCGCCTCGTCGGCCGCTCCCATCACGTGCTCCTTGACCGTCCCGAGCACGCCCTTGACCTTCTCGGTCTGGCGGCGGGCGATCTTCGAGGGCGTCACCTTGTCGGCGAGCGCGTCCACGTCTGCCCCGAGCTCGTCGCGCGTGTGCTCGATGTCTGCCCGGATCTCCTCAGGTGACTCACTCATCGGTTCTCCTCGTTCCTCTTGAAGGTCTCGGGAATCTTCTTCACCGAGTCCACGGTCTCCGGCGTCCCGCCGACCTCGCGCAGCTGCTTGCGGCCGCTCACGTAGAGGATGGCTCCGACGATCCCCCAGACTGCGGCCACGACCAGCCCCGACCACCCGTTGCCGATGAGCGTGCCCAGCGCCCACCACGCGGCGATCGACAGGAAGAGGACGGCCATCGCCGCCGCGTATCCCGCGCCGCCGAGCATCCCTGCGCCCTTCCCCGCACGGGTGGCGGACTGCTTCAGCTCCGCCTTCGCCAGATCGATCTCCTGGCGCATGAGCGTCGACAGGTCCCGCGTCACCTCGCCGAGCAGCGACCCGAGCGACGTCGCCTCGGCCTTGCGCTCCGACGGCGTGGGCTCGGTCATCGCCGCGGCTCCTGGCCCGGCAGGTCGCCCTCGAAGGAGACCGCGCTCTCCGCGTAGAGCGGCGTCTCGTCCAGAGCGGTCGCTCCCGGCGCCGGGGGCGGTGGCGCCGCGGCCGCGCGGCTACCCACGGGGGTCGCACGGGGACGCCCAGCGTCCTCCTTGTCCTCCTTGCGGTCCGACGCCGTGCTGGCGAGCGCGCGAGTCAGCCTGCCGGCCACGATCCCGGCGAGCGCGGCCGCCGCGATGAAGGTGCCCGGCTTGCGTCGGGCGTAGGACTCGATCTCGGACAGGAGCGAGCCCGGGTCGCGGTCGCTCAACCACGAGGCCGTGTGATCGACGTACGCCGACGCCTGGCGCACCAGGTCCGTGGCGATGCCCGGGGACTCGGTGCTGCTGGCCATGCTGCCGAGCTCCGCGCCCAGGGAACGCAGGCCCGAGGCCACCCGCTCCTGCTGCACGGCGGCCTGCTCCTTCAGCTCCTGCTGCGTCTGCTGGTACAGGTCCTTCACCTGGTGCGTCGCCTCGTGAGCGACGTTCGCTGCTTCTTCCTTCGCCGTGTCCGCGACGGCCGCCGCGCCCTGGGCCGCGGTGTCCGTCACACCGCTCAGCTCCGTCTTGGCGGTCTCCGTCTTGCCCTGCTCGTCGTCCTTGCCCTGCTCGCCGTTCGCGGAGGGCACGGTTCCGCTGGGTGCCTGAGGAACATACGGGTCCGACATAGTCATCCCTTCCGGTCCCTGGCCCGTCCAGGCCAGCTTGTACGGTCCGTACCCTCCCCGCAGGGCGCCGAAACCTGGCACGACTGAGGGGGACGGTGGTAGGACCGATGGGAACGACCGGGGACGGCCGGGGCGGGAGGGACCAGCGCGAGAACGCGACTCAGCGCACGAGAACGGCGGCGCTACGGTCCACGGCGCCCTCGGCGCAGGCGGGGAAAGGGGGGCGGACGACGCTGGCCTGCTGGTACCCCGGGTGGGACTCGAACCCACAACAAGCCGGGTTTGAGCCGACCGCCTCTGCCAGTTGGGCTACCGGGGCTGGAAGAGCACCGTCACTCTACCGCAGCGGCGACCGCGCGAGGCTCGCCGGTCGAGCAGAGCCGCCTAGGTCCACCCCTCGCCGGTCGAGCAGGGCCCCTGAGGCCGCAGCTCGCCGGTTGGGCAGGGCCCCCTGAGGCCGCCCCTCGCCGGTTGAGCAGGGCCCCCTGAGGCCGCCCCTCGCCGGTTGAGCAGGGCCCCCGGGGCCCGTGTCGAAACCCGCGCTCGAAAACACGCGGCTTGGTCTCGATACGGCCGTGGCCGGCCTACTCGACCGGCGGGGGCGAGGCGGCCTGGCTTGGTCTCGATACGGCCGTGGCCGGCCTACTCGACCGGCGGGGGCGCCCCTCAGCGGGCTGCGCGACCGGCGGGAGCACCCGGAGCGGGCTGCTCGGGTGGCGGACGAGCGGCGCTTGGTCACGATGCGGGCGAGGGCGGGCTCCCCCGTGCCGGGGAGCCCGCCCTCCTCGTGAGCGTCGAGCCTGCGTCAGACGCGCTCGCCGATCTTGTGGACCATGATCGTGTTCGTCGACCCGGGGACGCCGACCGGCGTCCCGCAGACCACGATGACGGTGTCGCCCGGGACGGTCAGACCGAGCTCCTGCAGGCGCTCGTCCACCTGGTCGACCATCTCGTCCGTGCTGTTCACCGAGGGCGAGAGCACCGCCGTCGTCCCCCAGCTCAGCGCGAGCTGGTTGCGGACCTCCTCGCGCGGCGTGAACGCGAGCATCGGCAGCGGGGAGCGCAGGCGCGAGACGCGGCGCGCCGAGTCACCGGACTGCGTGAACGTCACGAGGTACTTGACGTCGAGGATCTCGCCGATCTGCGCGGCGGACTTGGTGATCGCACCGCTGCGGGTGTGCGGCGTCGAGCCGAGCGGCGCGATGCGCTCGGCACCGAGCTCCTCGGTCGCCTCGATGATGCGGGCCATCGTGCGCACGGCCTCGATGGCGAAGTCGCCGACGCTCGTCTCGCCCGAGAGCATGACCGCGTCCGCACCGTCGAGCACCGCGTTGGCGCAGTCGGAGGCCTCGGCGCGCGTGGGGCGCGGCGAGGTGATCATCGACTCGAGCACCTGGGTCGCGACGATGACCGGCTTGGCGTTGCGGCGGGCCAGCTCGATCGCACGCTTCTGGACGAGCGGCACCTGCTCCAGGGGGAGCTCGACGCCCAGGTCACCGCGCGCGACCATGATGCCGTCGAAGGTCTGGACGATCTCCTCGAGGTTGTCGACCGCCTGCGGCTTCTCGACCTTGGCGATGACGGGGAGGATCCGCCCCTCCTCCTCCATGATCTTGCGAGCGTCGTCGTAGTCCTTGGCGTTGCGCACGAAGGACAGCGCGATGATGTCGGCGCCGAGGCGGATGGCCCAGCGCAGGTCCTCGATGTCCTTCTCGGACAGGGCGGGCACGGAGACCGCGACGCCCGGGAGGTTGATGCCCTTGTTGTTGGAGACCGGGCCGGGGACCTCGACCCGGGTGACGACGCGCGGGCCCTCGATCGCGGTGACGCGGAGGGTGACCTTGCCGTCGTCGATCAGCAGCGGGTCGCCGATGCGGGCGTCGCCCGGCAGGCCCTTGTGCGTGGTGGAGACGAGCTCCTTGGTGCCCGGCACGTCCTCGGTGGTGATGGTGAAGACGTCACCGACGTCGAGGTAGTGCTTCTTGTCGCCCTCGAAGCGACCGAGGCGGATCTTCGGGCCCTGGAGGTCGACCAGGACGGCCACGTTGCGGTTCGCGGCCTCCGCGGCGGCACGGACGCCGTGGTAGACGGCCTCGTGCTCCTCCGGGCGTCCGTGGCTGCGGTTGATGCGGGCGACGTCCATCCCCGCGTCGACGAGCGCCTGAAGCTGCTCGCGTGACTCCGTCACCGGTCCGATGGTGCAGACGATCTTGGCTTTGCGCATGGTTCTACCCTACGTGAGTCTTGTGGCGAAAAAGTTCAGGACGAGGGGTGGTCAGGTCGGCGGGGCGGGGGTCTCGATACGCTCGTTCCTCGCTACTCGACCGGCGGGGTGCGGGGCGTGCTCGGTGCTCGACCGGCGGGGTGCGGGGCGTGCTCGGTGCTCGACCGGCGGCAGCTGGTCACGCGCGCAGCGCGACCGTGCCGGCGGTGACCGGGGCAGGCAGCTCGGTCGCCCCCTGCAGATAGCTGTCGACGGCCGCTGCGGCCGCCCTCCCCTCGGCGATCGCCCAGACGATCAGCGACTGGCCGCGGCCGGCGTCGCCGGCGACGAACACGCCCTCCGTCGGGGAGGCGAAGTCGTCCCCGCGGGCGAAGACGCCGCGCGGCGTCAGCTCCGCGGAGATCTGCTCGACGGCAGCCTCGGTCTCGGGCCCGGTGAAGCCCATCGCGATCAGCACGAGGTCCGCGGGGATCTCGCGCTCGGTGCCGGCCTGCGGCACCCGGCGACCGTCAGGGAGGTACTCGGTGGTGGCGAGCCGCAGCCCGCGCACGTGCCCGTCCGCGTCACCGACGAAGGCGACGGTGGAGGCGAGGAAGTCCCGCTCGCCGCCCTCCTCGTGCGAGGTGGAGACCTCGAAGACGACGGGGTCCGTCGGCCACGGCTGGTCGTCGGGGCGTTCGAGCGGCGGGCGCTTGCCGATGGCGAGGTTCGTCACCGACGCCGCGCCCTGGCGCAGGGCGGTGCCGATGCAGTCCGAGCCGGTGTCGCCGCCGCCGATGACGACGACGTGCTTGCCGGCGGCGTCGATCGGGTCGGGCACGGGGTGGCCCGCGACCTGGGCGTTGGAGCGGCGCAGGTAGTCCATCGCGAAGTGCACGCCCGCCAGGTCGTTGCCCGGCACCCGCAGCTCGCGCGGGACGGTGGCGCCGGTCGCGATGACCACGGCGTCGTACCGCTCGCGCAGCTGCTCCCAGGTGATGTCGCGGCCGATCTCGATGCCGGTGCGGAACCGGGTGCCCTCGGCGACCATCTGCCTGACGCGGCGGTCCACGTGGACCTTCTCGAGCTTGAAGTCGGGGATGCCGTAGCGCAGCAGGCCACCCACCGCGTCGTCGCGCTCGAAGACCGCGACCGTGTGGCCCGCGCGGGTCAGCTGCTGGGCGGCCGCGAGCCCCGCGGGGCCCGAGCCGACCACAGCGACCGTCTTGAGCGTCAGGCGCTGCGGCACCTGAGGCGTCACCAGACCGCGGCGGAACGCCTCGTCGATGATCTCGGCCTCGATGTTCTTGATCGTCACCGGCGGCTGGTTGATGCCCAGCACGCAGGACGACTCGCACGGGGCGGGGCAGACCCGACCCGTGAAGTCCGGGAAGTTGTTCGTGGCGTGCAGGCGGTCGGCCGCGTCCTCCCACTGGTCGAGCCGCACCAGGTCGTTCCACTCGGGGATGAGGTTGCCCAGGGGGCAGCCCTGGTGGCAGAACGGCACGCCGCAGTCCATGCACCGGCTCGCCTGGCGCTCGATGAACGGCGAGGCGGCGTCGCGGTGCTCGTGGACGTCCCGGTAGTCGAGCAGGCGCACGGCGACCGGGCGGTTGGCGGGGAGCTCGCGCTCCCGGGTCTTCAGGAATCCGCGCGGGTCAGCCACGAGCCACCTCCAGAACCTTGTCCCACTCGCCGGGTGCGGTGAGGTCGACGCCGTCGGCCTCCGCCTGGGCGAGGACCTCGCGCATGCGCGCGAACTCCGTGGGGAGAATCTTCGTGAACCTGCCTCGTGCCGCGCCCCAGTCGTCGAGGAGCTCGCGCGCGAGCGGCGAGTCGGTCTCCTCCAGGTGGCGGCGCACGAGGCTCTCGACGAGCACGGCGTCCTCGTCGTCGAGCGGCGAGAGCAGGAGCTCGCCCGCCGCCCCCTGCAGGTTGAGCGCGGCGGGCCGCAGGTCGAGCACGTAGGCCGTGCCGCCGGACATGCCCGCGCCCAGGTTGCGACCGGTGCGCCCGAGGATCACCACGGTCCCGCCGGTCATGTACTCGAGCGCATGGTCGCCCACGCCCTCGGTGACGAGGGTCGCCCCGGAGTTGCGCACGGCGAACCGCTCGCCGACCAGCCCGCGCAGGAACATCTCGCCGGAGGTGGCGCCGTAGCCGATGACGTTGCCGGCGATCACGTTGTGCTCGCTCACCAGGCCGGCGTCGCGGTCGGGACGCACCACGACGCGCCCGCCCGACAGGCCCTTGCCGACGTAGTCGTTGGCGTCGCCCAGCAGCCGCAGCGTGATGCCGCGCGGCAGGAAGGCGCCGAACGACTGGCCGGCGGAGCCGGTGAGGGTCACGTCGATCGTGTCGTCCGGGAGACCCTCGCCTCGATAGCGCTTGGTGACCTCGTGGCCGAGCATGGTGCCCACGGTGCGGTTGACGTTGCGCACGGTGCGCGAGATGCGGACCGGCTCGCGGTTCTCCAGGGCGGCCTGGGACAGCGCGATCAGCTCGTTGTCGAGCGCCTTCTCCAGCCCGTGGTCCTGGCTCTGGGTGTGCCGCAGCGCGGAGCCGGGCACCGGCTCCGGCACCTCGAGCACCGGGCCGAGGTCGAGGCCGCTGGCCTTCCAGTGGTCGACGGCCTTGGCGGTGTCGAGAGCCTGGACCTGGCCGACGGCCTCCTCGATCGAGCGGAAGCCGAGGGCCGCCAGGTGCTCGCGCACCTCCTGGGCGATGAACTCGAAGAAGTTCACGACGAACTCGGGCTTGCCCGTGAACCGGGCCCGCAGCTCGGGGTTCTGCGTGGCCACGCCCACCGGGCAGGTGTCGAGGTGGCAGACGCGCATCATGATGCAGCCGGAGACGACCATGGCCGTCGTCGCGAAGCCGAACTCCTCGGCGCCCAGCAGTGCGGCGACCACGACGTCGCGACCGGTCTTGAGCTGGCCGTCGACCTGCACCACGATCCGGTCGCGCAGGTTGTTGAGCACGAGGGTCTGCTGCGTCTCGGCGAGCCCGACCTCCCACGGCGTGCCCGCGTGCTTGAGCGAGGTGAGCGGGCTGGCGCCCGTCCCGCCGTCGTGCCCCGAGATGAGGACGACGTCGGCGTGCGCCTTGGAGACGCCGGCCGCGACGGTGCCCACCCCGAACTCGGAGACGAGCTTGACGTGCACGCGCGCCGCCGGGTTGGCGTTCTTCGCGTCGTGGATCAGCTGGGCGAGGTCCTCGATCGAGTAGATGTCGTGGTGCGGCGGGGGCGAGATGAGCCCGACGCCGGGCGTGGCGTGACGCGTCCTGGCGACCCAGGGGTAGACCTTGTGGCCGGGCAGCTGGCCGCCCTCACCGGGCTTGGCGCCCTGGGCGAGCTTGATCTGGATGTCGTCGGCGAAGGCCAGGTACTCGGAGGTGACGCCGAAGCGGCCCGAGGCGATCTGCTTGACGCGGCTGCGCCGCTCCGGGTCGTGCAGGCGCTCCGGGTCCTCGCCGCCCTCACCCGTGTTCGACCGCGCACCGAGGCGGTTCATCGCGATGGCGAGGGTCTCGTGCGTCTCCTGCGAGATGGAACCGTAGGACATCGCACCGGTGTTGAACCGCTTGACGATCTCGCTGACGGGCTCGACCTCGTCCAGCGGGACGGGCTCGCGGTCGCCGCGGAGCTCGAGCAGACCGCGCAGCGTCATGAGGCGCTTGGACTGGTCGTCGATCCGCTGGGTGTACTTGCGGAAGATGTCGAACTGACGGGTGCGGGTCGAGTGCTGCAGGTGGAACACGGTCTCGGGGTCGAAGAGGTGCTCCTCCCCCTCCCGGCGCCACTTGTACTCCCCACCGATCGTGAGCTTGCGGTGCGCGCGGACGGTGCCCGAGGTCGGGTACGCCTCCGCGTGCCGCGCGGCGACCTCCGCCGCGATCACGTCGAGCCCGATGCCGCCGAGACGGCTCGTGGTGCCGGTGAAGTAGTCGGCGACGAGATCGCGGGACAGCCCGACGGCCTCGAAGACCTGCGCGCCGCGGTAGGAGGACAGCGTGGAGATGCCCATCTTGCTCATGACCTTGAGCACGCCCTTGCCGAGCGCCTTGATGAGGTGCGCGACCGCCGTCTGGGGGGAGACGCCGAGGTAGCCCCGGCTCGCGAGGTCCTCGACCGTCTCCATGGCGAGGTAGGGGTTGACCGCCGCCGCGCCGTAGGACAGCAGGAGCGCCACGTGGTGCACCTCGCGCACGTCGCCGGCCTCGACGACGAGCGACACCTGGGTACGGGTGTGGCGGCGCAGCAGGTGCTGGTGGACGGCGCTGAGCAGGAGCAGCGAGGGGATCGGGGCGAGGTGGCGGTCCGCGTCGCGGTCCGAGAGCACGATGAAGCTCGTGCCCGCCGCGACCTCGGCGTCGACCTCCGCGAAGATGGCGTCCAGGCGGGCCCGCAGGGACTCGCCCCCGCCCTGCACCTCGTAGAGGCCGCGCACCGTGTGCGTGCGGAAACCCGCGGCCCTGCCCTTCGTCGACCGGTCGATGTTGACGATCTTGGCGAGGTCGTCGTTGTCCAGGACCGGGAACTGCAGCACGACCTTGCGGGCGTGCTCGGGCGTCGCCTCCAGCAGGTTCGGCTCGGGCCCGATGGCACCGCCGAGGGACGTGACGAGCTCCTCGCGGATCGAGTCCAGCGGCGGGTTGGTCACCTGGGCGAACATCTGGGTGAAGTAGTCGAACAGCAGCCGGGGACGGTCGGAGAGCACCGCGACGGGCGTGTCCGTGCCCATGGCGCCGAGGGGCTCGGCACCGGTCTCGGCCATGGGGGTCAGGAGGATCTTGAGGTCCTCCTCGGTGTAGCCGAAGGCGCGCTGGCGGCGCGCGACCGACTCCGCGGAGTGCGCGACGTGCTCGCGCTCGGGGAGCTCGGCCAGGTAGATCTCGTTGTCCGCGACCCAGTCCTGGTAGGGCTGCTCCTTCGCGAGCTGGGCCTTGATCTCGCTGTCCTCGACGATGCGGCCCTGGGCGGTGTCGACGAGGAACATCTTGCCGGGCTCGAGGCGGCCCTTGCGCACGACGGTCGCGGGGTCGAGCTCGAGCACGCCGGCCTCGCTCGCGAGCACGACGAGGCCGTCCTCGGTCACCCAGTACCGACCGGGGCGCAGGCCGTTGCGGTCGAGCACCGCGCCGATGAGCGTGCCGTCGGTGAAGTTGAGGCAGGCCGGGCCGTCCCACGCCTCCATGAGGTTCGCGTGGTACTCGTAGAACGCCTTGCGCTCGGGCGTCATCTCGGCGTGGTTCTCCCACGCCTCGGGCACCATCATCATCATCACGTGCGGCAGCGGGCGACCGGACAGGTGCAGCAGCTCGAGCACCTCGTCGAAGCTGGCGGAGTCGCTCGAACCGTCCGAGCAGATCGGCAGCAGCGGCTCCATGTCGCCGAGCAGCTCGGAGCGCAGCCATCCCTGGCGTGCGGCCATCCAGTTGCGGTTGCCGCGCACCGTGTTGATCTCGCCGTTGTGGGCGAGCAGACGGAACGGCTGGGCCAGGGGCCAGCTCGGGAACGTGTTGGTCGAGAAGCGTGAGTGCACGAGCGCCAGCTCGCTCGCGTAGCGGGGGTCGCCGAGGTCGGGGAAGAACGGCTCGAGCTGCTCGGTGGTGAGCATGCCCTTGTAGGTGAGGGTGCGGCTCGACAGCGAGGCGAAGAAGAGCCCCAGCTCGTTCTCGGAGCGCTTGCGCAGCCGGTAGGTGCGGCGGTCGAGCGCGAGGCCGCCGAGCTCGCCGGCGGGGTCGGCGACGACGACCTGGCGGAAGGTGGGCATGCTCGCGCGCGCCGTCGGGCCGACCAGCCCGGCGGTGACCGGCACGTCGCGCCAGGCGAGCACCGCGAGGTTCTCCTGCGCCGCGATCTCCTCGACCCGGCGGGCCGTCTTGTCGGCCTCGTCACGGTCCTGCGGCAGGAAGGCGATGCCGACGGCGTAGCGGCCCGGTGCCGGCAGGTCGGCGGGGATCACGTCGCGCAGGAACGCGTCCGGGATCTGGGTGAGGATGCCCGCGCCGTCGCCGCTGTCGACCTCGGCACCCACCGCACCGCGGTGGTCGAGGTTGCGCAGGGCGGTCAGCGCGGCGTCGATGATGTCCCGGCCCGGCGTGCCCCGGAGCGTGGCGACGAAGGCGACGCCGCAGGCGTCGTGCTCGGCAGCCGGGTCGTAGAGCCCGCGGGCGCCGGGCGCGCGGGTCATGCCGTCAACACCGGCCTGGGGCGTCGAGGTCATCCGTTCCGTCCTCACAGCTCACCCACCCAGGTGGGCCTGCTCTTGTCGTTCGCAGCCCGTCTTCACGGTCGTCTGCGGCACCAGCTCACACAGGTCGCGGCGGGGGGTCGCAGGATCGCACGGAACGACCCGTCCACGATCGATCCGCCGTCACTCCTCGGGATGTGAGCGCGTGACGGCGGTCGAGGCCGGCTCCGTCACCGGTGGGGCGGCCTCGTCGTCCCGGCGCGGGGTACGGCGCCGAAGATGGACGAAGGCCAGGAGCGCGCCGATCCACACGATCACCGAGGTCCAGACGTTGAGGCGCACTCCCAGGAAATGATGGGCGGTGTCGATCCGCAGCATCTCGATCCACAGTCTGCCGGTCGTGTAGATCAGAACGTACAACCAGAATACCTGACCACCACGCAACCTGTACCGTCGCTCCAGCCAGACGAGCAACGCCGCCCCGAGCACGTTCCAGAGAAGCTCGTAGAGGAACGTCGGGTGGTAGAGGGTGCCGACCGCGTCCCCGGCCGGGAGGTGGGCCGCGTCGATCTGCAGCCCCCAGGGCAGGGTGGTCGGCGCGCCGAACAGCTCCTGGTTGAACCAGTTCCCCAGACGGCCGATCCCCTGGGCCAGCAGGATCGTGGGAGCGGCGACGTCCGCGAAGGTCGCGAAGCTGAGCCCGATCCTGCGGCACCCGATCCACGCGCCGAGGCCACCGAGGGCCACCGCCCCCCAGATGCCGAGGCCCCCCTCCCAGACCTTGAAGGCGTCCATCGGGTGGCCGCCCCGGCCGAAGTACGCGTCGGGGCTGGTGATGAGGTGGTACAGGCGTCCGCCGACGATCCCGAAGGGCACGGCCCAGTAGCACACGGAGATGATGTCGTCCGGGTTGCCGCCCCGGGCCTGCAGCCGGCGCATCGACCACCAGACCGAGACGACGATCCCGGCGAGGATGGCGAGCGCGTAGGCCCGGATCGGCAGCGGCCCGAGGTGCCACTCCCCCTGGCTCGGGCTCGGGATCGAGGCGAGGACCGTCGCCGCCGGGCTCATCGTTGCTCCCCTGCGCGGGCAGTCGCACGGCCGGACCGGGCAGAGCGTATGCCTGCCGCGATCTCCGCCGCGACGGCCTGCATCGCGTCGACCCGGTCGGCGAATGGCGCCGCGGTGAGCAGCGGTCGCACGAAGGCGGAGCCGACGATGACGCCGTCGGCGTAGCGGGCGATGCCCGCCGCCTGCTCGCCGGTGGAGACGCCGAGGCCGACGCAGACGTGCTCGGCACCCGCGGACCGCACGTCGGTCACGAGGCGCTCCGCGTGCTCGCCGACGCTGGTGCGCTCCCCCGTCACGCCCATCGTCGAGGCAGCGTACACGAACCCGCGGCTCGCCGCGGCGGTGCTGCGCAGCCGCTCGGGCGTGGAGCTCGGCGCGACGAGGAAGACGCGGTCGAGGTCCTGCTCCTGGGACACCTCGATCCACCGCGCGCCCTCGTCGGGGATGAGATCAGGGGTGATCAGGCCCGCGCCCCCGGCGGTCCTCAGGTCACGCGCGAAGGCCTCGATCCCGTAGCGGAGCACCGGGTTCCAGTAGGTCATCACCAGGACCGGGGCACCCAGCGCGGCGACCGCCTCGACGACGCGGAAGGTGTCACGCACCCGCGCGCCGGCGCTCAGCGCGGTGTCGACGGCGTTCTGGATCGTCGGGCCGTCCATCACGGGGTCCGAGTAGGGCACCCCGAGCTCGAGGACGTCCGCGCCGGCCTCGACGAGCGCCCGCGCCGCCACGACCGACTCGTCCACCGTCGGGAAGCCCACGGGCAGGTAGCCGACGAGCGCCGCTCTGCCCTGCGCCCGGAGCTCGTCCAGCCGGTCTGCCGTGACGCTCATCGTCCGTCCTCGCTCTCGTCCTGGGACGTTGCCTCGTCGCCGTCCGCCACGATGCTGCCCGTGTCGACGCCGTCCGCCACTGCTTCGTCGAGAAGGCCGAACCACCGCGCGGCCGTGGTCACGTCCTTGTCCCCCCGCCCCGAGAGGTTGACGATCATCAGCGCGTCCGGGCCGAGCTCTCGCCCCACCTCGATCGCGCCTGCCAGGGCGTGGGAGGACTCGATCGCCGGCAGGATGCCCTCGGTGCGGCACA
>Ga0182749_1002688_pt1 | contig 12834 bp, 6 predicted proteins | sample eDN3rd37CKraftMG_FD_128875 | JGI IMG/M metagenome (GOLD analysis project Ga0182749, IMG submission 128875) | Enriched Miracle-Growth compost microbial communities from Emeryville, California, USA - eDNA 3rd pass 37_C Kraft MG (version 2) (version 2) ...
GCACCGACGCCACGGGGAGCTATGACGAATCTTATCGCGCTGCCAAGCGGGACAGAGCTGGTTGGCGATTATCGCATCGAGCGCGTGCTGGGTGCGGGCGGGTTCGGCGTGACCTACCTCGCCGACGAGATCGCGCTCGCCCGCATGGTGACGATCAAGGAGTATTTCCCAAGCGACATCGCCGCGCGCGACGGCGGCATCGACGCCGTGCCGCGCTCCCAGGATTGCGCCGGCGATTACCGCTGGGGCCTGGACCGCTTCATCGAGGAAGCGCAGACGCTCGCCAAGTTCGACCACCCGAACATCGTGCGCGTCTATCGCTACTTCCGCGCGAACAAGACCGGCTACATGGTGCTCCACTTCGAGGAGGGCCAGAGCCTCAAGGCGTGGCTGAAATCCCTTGGGCGCGCGCCGCGGCAGAAAGAGCTCGACGCCATCCTCGGCCCGCTGCTCGATGCCCTGGAGCTGATCCACAAATCGGATTTTCTCCACCGCGACATCGCGCCGGACAACATCATCATTCGCAAGGCGGGCGATCCGGTCCTCATCGATTTCGGCTCCGCGCGCGGCGAGATCGCTTCGCACACCAAGACCGTCTCGGCGCTCGTCAAGCCGGGCTACAGCCCCTACGAGCAATATGCCGAGACGAGCCATAAGCAGGGCCCGTGGACCGATATCTACGCCCTCGCCGGCACGCTCTATCACGCCATCACCGGCAAGCGTCCGTCCGATGCGCCTTCGCGCATGGTCAAGGATGATCTGGTTCCCGCCCGCGAGGCCGCGCTCAGCTCCTACCGCGTCGGCTTCCTCAAGGCGATCGATAAGGCGTTGACGCTCAACGTCGAAGGCCGCCCGCAGTCGATCGCGGCATGGCGCAACGATCTGCTCGCACCCGATCCGGTGCGCACCAGCTGGCTGAGCCGCACGGGCGGCCGCGCGAAGAACCGCAGGAAAGATGCAGCGCCCGAGCCCGCTGCCGAAGCCCCGGAGGCGAAACCGGCTCCGACGCCCGCGGCCAAGCCGGTCGCAGTGGAGCCCGCCGTTGCAGTCGCTGCGTCTGCGCCCACCGTTGCAATGGCGGCGACGGTTCCGCTACCTGCTGCGGCTTCCTCCCCGCCGCCGCCCGACGCGCCCGGCCCGAAGGGCGGCCTGCTCGACTTCCTTGAGGGGCTGCGCAAGAAGCCGGATATCGATGTGCCGGGCGTAAAACCGGCGCCTGCCGTTGCGAAGGCGTCCGCGCCCGCGCCGGCCCCGACCGTGAAGATCGAGCCGCCGCCCGCGCCCGCGCTGGCCGTCAAGGCACCGCCGGCCGCCAAAAAGAAATCGCAGTCGAAGAAGCCGATCCCCAAGGAGCGCGCGCTCGTCGTCGTGAAGGCGCCGGCCCGTCCGCGCCCGCGGCGCCTCAATGGAAGCCGTCCGAGCCTGTTGCCGATCGCCTTCAAGCTGCTCGTCGGGGTGGGTGTCGCCAGCGCCGCCGTCGCGATGCAGGACCGCTTCCCTCAGTTCGAAAGCCGCGGCTCCGCGGTGCCGACCGGCATTACCACCGGCACGAACCCGGCGACGACGGCGTCCCTCCAGCAGGCGAGCCCGCCCGCGCCCGCCCTTGTGACGCCGATCGCCGAGATCGAGGCCCACCGCGGATCGATTTCCGGCGCGGTCTATACCGCCGATGGCCGGCGCATCCTCACCACCGGCGCCGACGGCACCATGAAGCTGTGGGATGCCGCCTATCGCAACCTCGTGCGCACCATCGAGCTCGACGACGGCCCGGCGACCGCCCTCGCCCTCAATGGCTCGCGCGCGCTCACGGGCCACGCCAACGGCAAGGTCGTGCTGTGGGATATCGACCGCGCGGAAAAGCTCATCACCGTGCAGCGCAACGAGGCGAACATCTGGGCCGTTGCCTTCACCGGCGATCCCGACCGCTTTGCCGCGGCCAGCCACGACTGGAAAATCACGCTCTGGGATGCGCGCCAGTCATCGGCGCCGCTGCATGTGCTGGAAGGCCACGAGAACGCCGTGCAGTCCCTCGCCTATGCGCCGCAGCAATTGCAGCTTGCCTCCGGGGGCGCGGACAAGACCGTGCGCCTCTGGAACCTCGACACCCTGACGCTGAAGCGCGCCTACCGCGGGCCGCGCGATTTCATCACCGCGGTTGAGTTCTCCCGCAGCGGCAAGCTGCTCGCCGCCGGCGCGCTCGATGGGCGGATACAGATCTGGTCGGTGATGTCCTCCCGCCGCCTGCGCACGCTCACCGGCCACCGCGGCCGTGTCACCGATCTCGCCTTCTCCCCCTCGGGAGACGAGCTCGCTTCCGCGGGCGAGGATGGCACGGTGCGCCTGTGGGATCTGAAGCGCGGGCGCATCCTGCGTGCCCTGACCGGCCATGTCGGCGGCGCGACCGCCATCGCGTTCTCGCCCGATGGGCAGCACCTCGTCTCTGCCGGGGTCGACGGCCGGGTGCGTCTGTGGTCTCTGCCACTCGGTGCCGTCGCGCAGGAATAGCTGCGTCATTTCCTGATGTTATGACGTCATTCCCCGTGCGGAGCATTCTTGCCCTGTGCACAGCTTGTCACGGGAGACGGCCCGCCGCAGCGGCTTTTCTCGACGCGCGGGCCGAAGCGCGGCACAATGTGATCGCCTCAGACACAAGAACGCAAAGCGGGTGCCATGGACCTAGATGCTGTTCTGCTGGCACGTATCCAGTTTGCCTTCACAATTTCGTTCCACATCATCTTCCCGAGCTTCACCATCGGGCTCGCGGCGTTCATCGCAACGCTGCTGGTGCGATGGCGACTGACCGGCCGCGAGCACTTGCGGCGGCTCGCCCGCTTCTGGACGAAGATTTTCGCCGTGTCGTTCGCCATGGGCGTCGTCTCCGGCATCGTGCTCTCGTACCAGTTCGGCACCAACTGGAGTAACTTCTCCGTCGTTGTCGGCAACGTGCTGGGACCGTTGCTTGGCTACGAGGTGCTCACGGCGTTCTTCCTCGAGGCGACCTTCCTCGGCATCCTGCTGTTCGGCTGGAACCGGGTGCCGCCCAACATTCACGTGCTCGCCGCGATCCTGGTCGCCGTCGGCACGTCCCTTTCTGCCTTCTGGATCCTCTCCGCCAACAGCTGGATGCAGACGCCCGCCGGCCATGAGGTGCGCAACGGCATCGCCTATCCCGTCGACTGGCTGGCCGTGGTCTTCAATCCAAGCTTCCCCTATCGCTTCGCACACATGTTCACCGCGGCTTATCTCACCACTTCCCTCGTGGTGCTGGCTGTGGGCGCCCGCTACCTCCTGCAGGGTCGCTTCCCGGAGGAAGCGAAGACGATGCTGCACATGGGTCTCGGCATGGTGGCGATCCTCGCCCCGCTGCAGGTGTTCATCGGCGACCAGCACGGTCTCAACACGCTGGAGCACCAGCCGGCAAAAATTGCGGCCATAGAAAGCCACTGGGATGGCTCCAAGCCCGGTGCCCTCGTCCTGTTCGCAATTCCGAACGAGAAGGAAGAGCGCAACAGCTTCGAGATCGCCATCCCCGGCGCCGCCAGCCTCATTCTGAAGCACAGCACGGAAGGCTTGTTCCCCGGCCTCAAGGATTTTGCGCCCCAGGACCGCCCGCCGGTATTCCCGGTGTTCCTCTCCTTCCGCCTGATGGTTGGAATGGGAGTGCTGATGCTGGCGCTGGGCTTCGTCGGCGCGTGGCTATGGTATCGCGGAACCCTGTTCCAGGCGCGCTGGTATCTCAACTACGCGCAGTACGCCTGGCCGCTGGGCTTCATCGCCATATTGGCTGGCTGGTACACCACCGAGGTCGGCCGCCAGCCCTGGATCGCGCAAGGCATCCTACGCACGGTGGACGCCGTCTCGCCCGTCCACTTTGGAGCGGTGCTGACGACGCTCATTCTCTTCATCGTCGTCTACGGCATCGTGTTCGCGATGGGCATCTACTACATCAACCGGCTGATCGAATACGGACCGAGGGGCACGGCTGCGGAAACGGCTGAGGGCCTGCCTTCCCGTCCGCTGACGGCGGCAGAGCAGGCGGCGCACGACGCCATCGAGGGGGCCTGAACATGGATGCGATCCACTATTGGCTCCCCGTATTGTGGGCTGCGATCATCGGCGTGGCCGTTGCGCTCTATGTCATTCTCGACGGCTTCGATCTGGGCCTCGGCATCCTCTTTCCGTTCACGCCGGAGGAGGAGCGCCGCGACGTGATGATGAACTCCGTCGCGCCGTTCTGGGATGGTAACGAAACGTGGCTTGTGCTCGGCGGTGGCGGCCTTTTCGTCGCTTTCCCGCTCGCCTACGCGGTGATCATGCCGGCGCTCTATCTGCCGATCATCATCATGCTGCTGGGCCTCATCTTCCGCGGCGTCGCCTTCGAGTTCCGCTGGACCGCGAAGCCCAATCACGAGTTTTGGGACAGCGCCTTCGCCTACGGCTCCATCACCGCGGCATTCATGCAGGGTGTCGTGCTTGGCGGCTATCTGCAGGGCATCAACGTGCAGAACAATGCCTTTGCGGGCGGCACGTTCGACTGGTTCGCTCCTTTCCCGCTTTTCACCGGCGCCTCGCTTGTCGTCGGCTATGCCCTGCTAGGCACCACGTGGCTGGTGATGAAGACCGAAGGCGAGCTCGCCGTGAACGCGCGCCGCTGGTCGAAGTATCTTCTGCTCGCCGTCCTCGTCATCATGGCGATCGTGAGCCTCTGGACGCCGCTTCTGTTCGAGCGTATCGCCGAGCGCTGGTTCACTTGGCCGAACCTTCTCTATTTGTCGCCCGTGCCGCTCCTGACGGCGCTCGCGGCATTCACCTGCTGGTACGGCCTCAACAGCGGACGCGAGGTGCTGCCGTTCGTATCAGCGGTGTCGCTGTTCCTTCTGGGCTTCCTCGGGTTGGCGATTTCCAACGTGCCCTATCTCGTACCGCCCACGCTCACGTTCTGGGATACGGCTGCGGTGCCGGAATCGCAGATCTTCATGCTCGTCGGCGTGCTCATCATGCTGCCGATGATCATCGGCTACACTGTTTACGTCTATTGGACGTTCCGCGGGAAAGTGCGTGAGGGCGAGGGCTATCACTGAATCTGCCGGGGCGGTTGGCGGCCCGGCCCGCTATCCGTCCGCAGAGGCTCGATGACGCCGAATGATTTGGCGCCTCGGTGGCGACGGCGTAGACGTCATCTCCCATCCAACTCCCTGTATCGGAGACCGCATGTTCCGCTGGCGCAGACGCAACGATGGATTCGAATGGCGCGAATACGTGCGCACGACGATCCTCGTGCGCCGCAAGCAGCGGCGTGATCGCATAGGGGAAGCCGGCAAAGCGGCCGTGCGAAACGTCAAAGAGGCCGGTCAGCGCGGTGCGGCAGCCGGCGCCGAAAAGGCGATGGCCGTCGGCAGGGCTGCGGCGAATGCCGGCCAGCACGGAGCGATCAAGGGCGCAGCCGGTGCCAAGGCCGTCGGCAGGGGCGCGGCGAGCCTCGGCCAGCGCGGTGCCATCCTGGGCATCGCGGGTCTACGCGCAGCGGGCCAGCACGCGTTGCGTTATGGCCGCGAAGGCGGCCGCCTCGGTGCTGCCGGGCTTTCTGCAGCCTGGGCTAGGCTTTGCGCAGCGATGCCCATCGCCGCCGAATACGTCCGCCGCTTCGGCGCAGCGCTGCTTTCCGCCATAGCTTACACCGGCGCCACGCTGCGCGTGCTCGGCGCCCTCATGGGCGATTATCTCGGCCCGCCCCTCGTGCCCGTCGCCGCCTTTTTGCGCCGTCCGAACGTGCGCCCGCTCGTGTTCCTGGTAGGTGTCGTCGCGCTCGCGGGCGGCATCATCCGCGCGCACGCCAATGGCTTTGTCACCGATACCTGGATCGCGCTCGCCATCGGCATGGGAACGCTCGCCGCGCTGGCGGCAGCCCACCTTGCGGTGGAAATCCCCCGTTGGCTGTCGGCGCCGTTCGCCGGTTTGGCGGCGAAGGCCGGAACGCTTCCCGGCAATGCCTTCACCCGGCCGGCGGTGCAGATGGGCGCAGCCGCCCTCGCGGCGCTTTTGGTGCTGGGCGGCGTCTATACGGCCTGGGGCCCCAGCTCCGACGAGGCGCAGATCACGACCGCCTCCACCAGCAAATCGCGCCGTGCTTCGTCGCGCCGGTCCACCCGCGGCGAGATCACCGGCCGGGCTACGGCGGTGACGGGCGATGTCCTGCGCGTTGGCTCCACGCTCATTCGGCTCGAAGGCATCGAGGCGCCCGAGCCGGGCCAGCTCTGCCTCACCGCCGACCGCCGCGAATGGCTGTGTGGCCGCACCGCGCGCCAGGCGTTGACCGGCCTGCTGCGCGGCCGCGTCGCATGCACGATATCCGGAGACACGGCCGGGTTTTCGCGCGGATCCTGCCGTGTCGGCGAGCTTGACGTTGCCGCAAAGCTCGTGCGCGACGGCCACGTCTTTGCCCGCACCGGATTGCTTTCGACGTACGGCGGTCTCGAGGACGAAGCGCGCGAGGCGAAGCTTGGGCTCTGGGCCGGAGAGGCACTGCGCCCGGCGGACTACCGCGCGCACAAATGGGAAGAGGCCAAGCAAGCCGCGCCGGAAGGCTGCCCGATCAAGGGCAATGTGCGCGGCGGACGGCGCGTCTACGTGGTGCCGTGGGCGCGGAACTACGAGCGCGTGAAGGTCGTCCGCAGCCGCGGCGAACGCTGGTTCTGCTCGGAGGAGGAAGCGCGCGCAGCCGGCTTCCAGCCCAACGAGCAATCCTGAACCGATCCCGCAAGCCGATAGCGCAGAAGCGTCGCGCCAAAAGGAAAGCCCGCGCTCCGGGGGAAGAGCGCGGGCTGCGATGCGTGACGCCGCTTAGGGGGGACAGGTGGGAGGGCGCCACGTTCGACTTCCAGTGAATACCATTGTCCGCCGTTTTGCAATTGGAATTCCGATTGCATTTCCCGCAAGAGTTAAGAAAGGACTTACAAAAGGGTAATGTTTTAAGCCGCTCTCTAATTTACAAGTTTGGAGACGGCCGTATTTCTTGCCTTTGACGATCGCATCGCGGTCAATCCGTCGCACAACGGCTTCGGCTATGGGCCGAGCCATGCTGCGTCACGGGGAAGGTATCCGCCGCAAGACCCCGAAATCTCAGCGCCACGAAATATCGACTGGCGACAGGCGCAACAGGCCGGGATCTTCCGGCAGACGGCGGTGGGCCGCTGCCACCAACACGCCCGCGAGCACGACGTCGCTGCCCGTCCGCACGCCCACCCGCTTATCCTCGACAATCAGCGCGCCGTCGATCCAGAGGCGCGCCGTGCCGTTGCTCTGCCCTGGCTCGTTGAGCGTGACCTCCTGGTCGATCTTTATCCAGCGCCCTGTCGGCAAGGGAGAGGTTTGCCCGAACATATGGCGGATCTCCCCGCTTTCGGCCGTCGTCCCGATGAGCGGCTTTCCTGCGCCGTCCCACTGCGGCGTGATTGTTATCTTCACCTCGGAGGGCTGCGCGGTATTGCTTCCGAATACCCCCGGCAACATCCCGCCGCCGGAGAATTGGAATTTCTCCGGGAACCACACGCTGTAGCTGACGCACGCGGATGCAGCGCCCTTCAGACCCGGGGGTGCCCAGCGAAACTCGATGCCATTGCGTGCCGTATCGCCCGGATCGGCGCCCGCCGGCAGTTTGCGCAGCTTCACCTCCAGCGCTTCCTTGGAGGGCCCATCCGTCACGGAAACGACGGAAGCGTTGTCGATGACGCCGAAATCGCGCGCGCCCGCGCGTGCCTGCAACTCGATCGGCGTGAGAGGTTTGCCGTCACCGGTATGCAGGGAGAAGCGCGTCGCTGCGCCGAAGCGGTCGGAGCATGGCAGAGCGGAATCGGTATGCATCGCCGAATAGGCGAAGTAGCCGACGAGGACGAGGCCGACGAGGGCGGCGCCCGTATTGATCAGCAGGTTGAGCTGCTTGCCCTCCATGGCGTCTCTCGATTCCCTTCGCTACCGGCGGCGGTTACCGGCACGCAGTACACCGATCTCGTTAAAATCCGGCTTTGGGCCGCGGGCTTCTCAGGCGTCATCCGGGATTTGTCGGTACGCGCAGCTTTTGTTGGTGTCGCGACTGGGTTAAAAAGCATCGTCTCTGAGCGATGTATCCCGTGCGCGTCGTCACCAACGAGGGGAGAGGTTCATGACGATCAGGTTGGCGCTGGCAGGCGTAGTCCTGGCGGTGACGGGAATGGCTTCGGCACCGGAGGCCCTGGACGCGACCATCGCCCCAATGGGCCAGACCCTGGAAAGAAGCCGTGAGGCCTCCCCGCTCGTTCAAGTGCGGCAACGCCGGCGCAAGCGCTCCGTACCAACCCGCGAGACGGCACCGGAAACCTCCGCTATCCCGCCCGGTCAGGCGAGTAATGGCGAAGTCCTGTTCGGCGTGCAGGATGTCGGCTTCCTCGTCGACCGCGATGTCATCCGCGTTGGCGCCGAGATCGGCAAGTTCGATCGCATTCGCCTGCGGGTGCTGCGCAACGATATCTCCATCACCGACCTCAAGGCCATCTTCGAGGATGGCAGCACCGAGACGCTGCTCTCGGATGCCAAGATCGCCGCCGGCCGCAAGACCGACTGGATTCCCCTCGATCACAAGGGCTTCATCAAGGAGATCCAGCTCGTCTACCGCTCCAAGCCGAATTTCAGCGGCCAGGCGCGCGTCGAGGTGTTCGGAGAATACGAGAAGGGGTGGCTCGGTCCCAACGGTGAGGGCCGAAAATACAACGACGGCTGGGTGCTGCTCGGCACCGACACGGCAGGGAGCGTCGGGTTCGACCGCGTGAAGATCCCCGTGGGCGAGAACGAAGGCGGCTTCAAGCAGATCCGCGTCTCGGTGAAAGACCGCGACGTGACGATGACCAACCTTGCCGTGGTCTACAAGGACGGGGCCAAGGACGAGCTGCAGGCGAACCGCACCAAGATCGCAGCCGATGAAGCCTTCGGCCCGGTGGATCTGAAGCAGAACGCCAGCATCAAGGAAATCGAGGCAACGTGGCGCTCCCGCGCCATCGCAACCTCCAAGCGCGACCGCGCCTATGCCACCGTGCAGGTCTGGGGCAAGCACTGATGGCCGCCGGGGGTAAGCCGCCGGCAGCGCTGATCGCGTAAATTTGTGGGGACGTGATTGGCGCTGGAACGAACGCCGTTCGACTATTGGCGCACAAACCTCGCGACCCACATCCACGAAATAAAAGAGCCGGCGCCCTCGGGCCCGGCTCTTTTTTGTCTCTGCTCTTTTGTCTCTGCCGCTCTATCGAGGACTGGCCGTGTCAGCCGAAAGCCCCGAAGTGATGGGAGATGCCCGTGCCGATCTCCCGGATCAGCTCGTAGGCCTCCTCCATCGGTACGAGAATTTCCGTCTCGATGCGGCCGTAGTCGTCGATGCCATGCGGGCGGTAGGTCGCCGCCTCGGCATAGCGCTTCTGATCGCCCGCCTCCTTGGAGCGGCGCGGGAACGCCTGCCGCATCTCCGCGACGACCGCCGGCACGTCGAGCATCAGCGCCAGCTCGAACAGTTGGCGGTGCGAGACGTCGTTATGCGGCGAAAAGCGCGGCATCTGCGCGGCGAGCACGAACACCCGCATGATGAGCGCGAGGCGGATCGCATGCAGCAGGTCGAGCTCGAGGCGCGCATCGTCCGGGATCTTGCCGCCTTCGATGCCGATCTCTTCCAGTATCGCATGCAGCTCGACCGCATCGAGCCGCAAATGATGCACGAGGCCGTTGATCTCGCCGTTGCGGTCGTCCGAGAGCAGCAGCGAGGCGAGCGAACGGAACGCCGGCTCGATGTTCGGCTCCCGCCCCCACGATGCGCGCCAGGCCCAGAAGCCCGGATCGAACACCATCGCGTTGGCGCCCATGGCGTTGAGGCTCGACAGCTGCTTGCCCCGCGCGATCATCTCGATGAGCGGGCGCAGGCGGCGCGATGTGCGTGCGAGCTCGATGAACCGCTCGCGCTCCGAACCGACGGCCGCGCCGAGTCCCGACACGACGTTCGCGGTGTAGCCGAACTGTTGCAGGATGGCGTTGTTGGGAATGGCGCGCATCCGCGACACCGCACTGCGGTCGACGGCGCCGCTGGCGTCCATCTGCCGCTTCACGGGGCGTGAGCCCGTCTTGAACAGGATGTTCGCACCGAAGGCGCTCAGCACGGCGCGATAGCCAGGGTGGGCGAACAGATGCTCCTGGTAGTCCCGCAGGCGCCCGAGGAAGTCGAGCCGCAGGTCAGCGTCGTCGTAGAACGGATCCTCCGCCTCGGCCGGAACCTCGCCGTCCATGATGACCGAAGCGAGCGCGCGCGTCGTCAGGCGTCGGTTGGCGAAGAACAGGTATCCGTCGCCGCCCTGGAAGCTCGTCTCGTGCTTGATGGGAATGCCGTAGCGGGCAAAGTGGCGGCGCGCCTCGTCGGGAAAGAGGTAGTGGAGGCGCGTATGCATGCTGCCGGGGTGCGCGCCGCGGCCCATGGATTCGCCGTGCGTGGAGAAGATCAGCGTCTCGACGCCCTTCGCCTCGGAATGGTTGATCGCCTCGGCAATCCCGTGGTGCATGCGCTCGATGGCGAGCGTCGCAGCGATCTGGCCCACGAAACGCCCCGCGTCCGAGAAGCCGGTCTGCAGCGACAGGCGGCCGCGCCGACGCACGTAGTCGGTGTAGGTCTTCTCTTCCAACAGCCGCTCGATGATACGCGCGCCGGTTTCCAGGCCCAGCGGCGTTTCGAACAGCGGCGAGACGTCGGTGATGTCGTCGACGCCGAACAGCGTGGCAAAGAAGATGGCGATCAGCACCGTCGCCGGCGATTCCGTCTCGGCGATGAGGAAGCGGACGGGCGTCTCGCGATCGACGTGCTTCTTGATCTGCGCAATGAGCGCGAACTGGCGGATGGCGGTGGCCGTTTCGAGATCGAGGGACTCGAAGTTCACCGTCTCCTTGCGCGCCTGCTCGATCATGCTGACGATGCGCGCCAGCGCCTGGCTTTCGGACAGGTTGCGCGTCCACGGCTCGTGCACGAACGCGCGGAATGCGTTGTTGAGCTGCACCGCATTGATGCGCACGTGGATGTGCGCGGTGCCAAGCCCCGTCGCTTCCATCAGCCCGGCAAGAACGGCAACCGAGCGCTTCCCGCTTCCTTCGGGGAGTGTGTCGACGAGCGTGCGCAGCAGGCTGACGATCGGCTCCACAGAAGTGATGTTGTAGCCGTCCTGGCGCGTGATGATGTTCGCGGCGTCCGCCAGCGGCTCACCCCCGGTCATGACGCGGTCGAGCGCATCGATCTGCTCGTCGACGGCCGCGATCGTGAGGTCGAGCTTCGCGGTGACCTGCCGGGACAGGCGGTGTGCATCGCCTTCCGTCGGCAGCTCGCCCTTGAGGGCGAGGAACCGCTCGCGGATGTCGCCCAGCGAGGCGCGCTTCTCCCTGAGGCGCAGAATGAACGACTTGCGCCAGTCGATGTCGGTGCGCCCGTCGAGATCATAGCCTACCCAGCAGGCGAACGTCGCGAGCTTGGGATTGAGGCTGTAGGCCTTGTCGCCGAAACGGTTCACCGCGGCGGAGAAGAAGCTGTCCAGCAGCTCCACATAGGCATTGCGCAGGTTCTGGATGGCGTTCTGCGCGCGCCGGTGCTCGTAGGCGAGATCGATGCTGTCGTCCGGCCGGTGCGGCACGCCGATGCGCGTGTTCGGATCGACGTCGTCGGCAACCGCGATTTCGACGATGCGCTTTGAAAGCTCATCGGAGAGACCGAACGTCGGGTGAGCGGTCAACACGATACCGGTGCGCGCGCGCTCCCACCGCTCCTTGAAGGTTTCGAAGTCGGTCGCCGCAGCGGCGCTTTCGACGAAGTCGGCAAATTCCTTGTACGTCGTCGCGCGGTCGACGAAGCCGACGCGCTCGCGCAGATGAAGCGCGCGCTGCACGCAGGCGCGATCCATGAGGCGCGTGGCCAGCGCCTTCAGCTCTTCGAAGCTGACGTCGCCGGATTCGAGGCGCCGCGAGAGATCGAAGGCGAGATTGACGATGGGGTTGAGCGCCGGTGTGTCGGGAATCTGAGCACGCAGCGCGCGGAGCTCGTCACGGAGTTGGAACTCGTCGAGCTTACCAGGGGTCGTCGGCAACACGTTTTCCTGCATGCTTGTCTCCACGCTTGCGCAATACCGCCGGCGCGGTGTGCCGATCCGTGAAGAGCTCGGAGGGGGTCGCCGGGGAAATGTGAGGCCCGCCCCTCGCGGAGCGGACCCCAAGCTCTTTTACGCGACTTTTTGCATCTTGCTGAGCATAGCCGCAACTGTGGTGCCCATCTCCGACGGGGTCGGAGCGATGGAAACGCCGCAGCTCTTCAGGATCTCCACCTTTTCCGGTGCCGATTCGCCGAACGCGGAGATGATCGCGCCGGCATGGCCCATACGGCGACCCTTCGGCGCCGAAAGGCCGGCGATGTAGGCCGCAACCGGCTTCTTCATGTGGTCGCGGGCGTACTGACCGCCTTCGGCCTCCTGCGGACCGCCGATCTCACCGATCATGAGCACGGCATCGGTTTCCGGATCGTTCTCGAAGTGCTCGAGGATGTCACGGAAGGACGAGCCGTTGATCGGATCGCCGCCGATGCCTACCGACGTCGACACGCCGATGCCGAGCGCCTTGAGCTGCGCAGCGGCCTCGTAGCCGAGGGTGCCGGAACGGCCGATGATGCCGACGCGGCCGGGCAGGTAGATGTGGCCCGGCATGATGCCCAGCATCGCCTTGCCCGGCGAGATGGTGCCGGCGCAGTTCGGACCGGTGAGAACCATGCGGTTCTCTTTCTTGTACCGGCGCATGTAGCGC
>Ga0182749_1002691_pt1 | contig 12824 bp, 12 predicted proteins | sample eDN3rd37CKraftMG_FD_128875 | JGI IMG/M metagenome (GOLD analysis project Ga0182749, IMG submission 128875) | Enriched Miracle-Growth compost microbial communities from Emeryville, California, USA - eDNA 3rd pass 37_C Kraft MG (version 2) (version 2) ...
CAGGACTGAGCCGGAGCGCCGGGCGCTCGTCGGCCGGCGGCCTCCCCGGTGGCGACCCGGTGTCACCCGGTGGACGGTGGCATCGCGACCCACCGCCGTCTGGCTACAGTGGCCGGCGTGCTGATCCTGCTGCCGCCGTCCGAGGGCAAGACCGCACCGGACGAGGGCACGCCGCAGGACCCGCGGCAGCTGCTCTTCCCGGCTCTGGCGGACCACCGCCGCACCGTCGCGGACGCGCTGGTCTCGCTCTGCGCACGGCCCGGCGCCGCCGAGGTGCTCAAGGTCGGGCCCGCCGTCTCCGACGAGGTCGCCCGCAACGTCGAGCTGCTGGCCGCGCCTGCTCGGCCGGCGCGCGAGGTGTACACGGGAGTGCTGTTCGCCGCCGCGGGCCTCGACCGGCTCACGCGCGTCCAGGCGGAGCGCGCCGAGCGCACGGTACGGATCTTCTCTGGCCTGTGGGGGGTGGTGCGCCCGGGCGACCCCATCCCCGCCTACCGCCTCTCGATGGGTGCCACGCTGCCCGGCGTCGGGCCGCTCGCCGCCGCGTGGCGCCCGCACCTCGCTCCCCTGCTCGACGTCGCCGCGCGCGGCGACGTCGTGATCGACTGCCGCTCGGCCACCTACGTGGGCGCGTGGCGGCCGCGGGCGGGCACGGACTGGGTCTCGGTCGCGGTGCTCCGTGAGCGCGACGGCAGGCGGACCGTCGTCTCGCACCACGCGAAGCACCTGCGGGGCGTCCTGGTCCGGCACCTGCTCACCCGGCGCGGCAAGGAGCCGAGGTCGGCGGCGGCGGTGCTGCGGGCGGCTCGCGAGCTCGTCGGGACGAGCGTGTCCGGCGAGCCCGTGGTCGCCGTCGAGCTGGAGACGGGCGCGCACGGGCGCAGCACGCTCGCGATCGTCACCTCCTGAGCGGGGCCGTCAGCCCAGCTCGTCCGCGATGCCCAGCGCCGCGAGCTCGGCATGGCCGTCCGCCCACAGCCGCAGCGCCGACACGGAGGCGGGCGGCACGCGCAGCGTGTACCACCGGCCCGGGTCGAGCCCGACGGCACGGCCGAGGGCGGCCCTGATGGTCACCGTGTGCGTCGCGAGGACGACGGTCCGGCCTGCGGCCTCCTGCGCGAGCTCCGAGAGCAGCCCGCCCACCCGGTCCGCGACGTCGGCCATCGACTCGCCGGCCCCTGCGGTGGGCACCGTCCCGGTCTCGTGCCAGGCACGCAACGTGCCGGGCCAGCGCTCCTCGACCTGGTCGGAGGTGAGCCCCTCCCAGTCGCCGAAGTCGCACTCCGCGAGTCGCGGGTCGACGTCGACGCGCAGCCCGAGCCGGTCGGCGAGGACGGCGGCGGTCTCCCGGGTGCGCACCATCGGGGAGGCGATCACGCGGCCGGCGGCAGCGACGTCGGGCCAGACGTCCCGGCCCAGGCGTGCGACGATCCCGGCCGCACGAGCGACCTGGGCGCGGCCCTCCTCGGTGAGGTGCGGCCCCGGCGTCGCGGAGCCGGAGTAGCCGCCCGCCGTCGTCATCGGCGTCACGCCGTGGCGCACGAGGACGAGCGTCACCGGCTCGCCGGTGCCGAAGTGGATCGTGGAGCCCGGTGCTCTGCTCATGTCTCACTCACGCCCTGCTCACCCACGCCGTCCCACGCCCGCCGGGGTCATGCCGCGTCGCGCACCAGGATCCGGCCGCACTCCTCGCAGCGCACGATCTGCTCGGCGGCCGCGGCCTTGATGGTCTGCAGGTCGGTGGGGTTGAGCTCCATGCGGCAGCCGCCGCACTGCCGGCCCTCGAGCCGCGCTGCGGCGAGGCCCCCGAGCTGGTCGCGGAGCCGGTCGTACGTGGCGAGCAGGCCGGCGTCGATGCCGGCGACGGCGGCCGTGCGCTGGTCCCGCACGACGGCGAGCTCGGCGTCGATCGCGCCGGTCTCCTTGTCGCGCTCGGCGACGGCCTCCTCGCGGGCCACGACCGTCTTGTCGCGCGCCTCGTCGAGCTTGTGCAGGGCGTCCTCGTGAGCCTCGAGCCGCTCCATCACCTCGAGCTCGACCTCCTCGAGCGCACCCTGACGGCGGGCGAGGGACTCGAGCTCGGAGACGAGTGCCTGGGCATCCTTGGCCCCGACGGCACCGCTGTCGAGCCGCTTCTGGTCGCGCTCGGCGCGCGTGCGCACCTGCTCGACGTCGGTCTCCGCCTTCGACAGCTCCCTGCGCAGGTCGCTGGCCTCGGTGCGCGAGGCGACGAGCGCCTTGTCGAGGTCCGCGAGGTCCGTGTCGAGCGCGGCGATGCGCTCGAGGACCGGCAGGGTGCGACGACGGTGCTCGAGCTGCCGGACGCGCGTGTCGAGCGCCTGGACGTCGAGGAGCCGGCGCTGGTCGGCCACTGGTGCGGATGCCATGAGGTGATCCTTTCGCGACCGGGCCGAGGGCCAGGCCGTGCGGTCTGAGGGAGGCACGAGGCTGCTGCTCGCGCCAGTCTACGAGCCGAACCGGGCCGTCCACGGATCGGTGCTGACGGTGCTGACCCGCGTCTCGACGGCGAGCGGCTGCTGGGCGGCGGGCCTGCTGCCCGATGACGGTCCCGCGGGCTCGCGGGCGAGGTCGCGAGCCGGGTCCCGAGCGAGGTCACGGCTCAGCTCGCGCGCCGCGATCTCCAGCCACGGGCTCTCCGAGGCCCAGTGGGCCGTGTCCACGAGGTAGGGGCGGCCCGAGCGGGGGTCGCTCCCCCGACTGGTCGCCTCGAACTCGGCGCGCTCGCGCAGTTCCATCGCCGGGTGGTGCCGCAGGTCGGAGGTGACGTACACGTCGGCGCCGCTGGCACGCACGGCGTCGAACAACGAGTCGCCCGCTCCGCCCACGACGGCGACGGTGTGGACGAGCGCTCCCAGGTCTCCCGCGACCCGTACGCCCTGCGCCGTCGCGGGCAGCACCTCGGCGGCGCGCCGCGCGAAGTCCTCAAGGGTCAGCGGCACCTCGAGGCGACCCAGGCGCCCCACGCCCTGGGACAGCGGGGTCGGGGCGGGCTCGAGGACGTCGAAGGCGGGCTCCTCGTAGGGGTGAGCGGCGCGCAGGGCGGCGACGACGTCGGCCCGGCGGTGGCGCGGCGCGACGAGCTCGACGCGGTCCTCGGTCACCGTGGTCGGCTCACCGACCTGGCCGACTGCGGGGTGCGCGCCGGGCAACGGGGTGAACGACCCCTCGCCGGTAGTGCGCCAGGAGCAGCCCTCGTAGTCGCCCAAGGAACCGGCACCCGCACCGACGAGCGCCGCCACGACGTGGTCGGTGCTCTGCGTGGGGACGAAGACGACGATCTTGTCGACCACGGGGGCGCTGGCGGGCACGAGGGGGCGCGTGTCGTGGACGCCGAGGGCCGCGGCGAGCACGTCGCACACGCCGTCGTCCGCGCCGTCGGCGTTGGTGTGTGCTGCGAACAGCGCGCAGCCGCCGCGCACGAGCCGGTGCACGAGGGCGCCCTTGAAGGTCGTGGCGGCGACCGAGGTGACGGGCCGGAAGAGCAGCGGGTGATGGGTGACGAGCAGGTCGGCCCCCCAGGCCAGCGCCTCGTCCACGACGGCGGCCGTGGCGTCGAGCGCGAAGAGCACCTTGCGCACGGGCTGCGCCGGGTCGCCGCAGACCAGCCCGACGACGTCCCAGTCCTCCGCGATCCGCGGTGGGTAGCGGCGCTCGAGGGACTCGACCACCTGCGCGAGAGTGGGCGTGGCTGCGGTGCTCATGGGATCACCCTAGAGGCCCCGCTCGGGCCGGGTGACAGGCGCGCGAGGGATCCGCCGCGCGTAGGCCGCCGCGACCAGCATCACGACGGCGGCCGAGCCGAAGGCGACCGGGAACGACGCGACGTCGGCGAGCCACCCGGCCAGCAGCGGACAGGTGATCGCGCCGAGGTCGGAGAACATCGAGAACACCGCGACCGCCTCGCCCGAGCGCGCGCCCGCGACGTCGCCCACGAGGGCAGCGGGCGCGGTGCCGATGAACGCCGCGCACACGCCGTACACGCACAGCAGCGCGATCGGCACCCCGATGTTCGGGGCGAAGGCCAGCCCGAGCAGCGCCACGGCGCCGACCGCGCACGCCGCGACGATCGCGGACCTCCGCCCGACCCGATCGACGTAGGTCCCGGCCGGGCCGAGCATCGCCGTCTGCACCACGGCCGCCACGGCGAAGGCGATGCCGCTCCATGCCGTGTCGCGGTGCAGCACCTCGACCACGACCAGCGGGACGAGCGCCGAGCGTGCCCCCATCCCCGCCCAGCCCTGGGCGAGGTTCGCCAGGCACGCGGCACGGAAACGCACGTCGCGGGCCACCTCACGCCACGGGCGGGCCTGCGGCCCCTCGGTGGCGCGGTCCCCGGGGGGCGACGGGTGCAGGAACAGCAGCCCGACGAGCCCTGCGACCACGAGCGTGCCGCCGTAGAAGAAGAAGGGCGCGCGCAGCGAGACGAGTGCCAGCACCCCGCCGACGGCAGGCCCCGCCATCCCGCCGACGAGGAACCCGCCCTGGTAGAAACCGACCGCGCGACCGCGCAGCGCCACCGGCGTGGTGCCGAGCAGCAGCGTCATCGCCGAGACGCTGAACATCGCCGAGCCGACTCCTCCGACGGCGCGCAGCACGAGCACCTGGGCGTAGCTCTGCGCGACGCCGACCAGCACGCTCGAGACGGCGACGATCCCGATGCCCGCAGCGAGCACGGTGCGTTCTCCGCCCCGGCGCACCAGACGGCCGCACAGCGGGCTGGCGGCGAAGCGGACGAGCGCGAAGGCGGAGACGACGGCGCCGACCTGGAAGCCGTCCGCCCCGAAGCGACGGACGAACACCGGGAGCACGGGCACGACCACGCCGAAGCCCAGCATCACGAAGAAGGCGATGACGCCCAGGACGACGACGTCCCGGCCGAGGCGCGGGCGTGGGGAGTTGGGTGGAGCGTCGCTGGCCGGTGCATCGTCGGTGCTCACCGGTTCAGCGTATGTTCCTCGACGTGTGGGTTCGGACGGCGGGCTCGTGCCCGAAGACCGATCCACGGTAGTCTTTCGCACGCTCCACGGAGCGCCCCGGGCCCATAGCTCAGCTGGTTAGAGCGCCACGCTTACACCGTGGATGTCGGGAGTTCGAATCTCTCTGGGCCCACACGGCCGCATACGTCTGCGTCGGGACGACAGCCTCGGCGTGCTTCCCATGACGGGAGCTGCCCGGATCGCGCCGCGATGCCTCTGTCTCAGCTGGGTGACAGCGTCACGAAACACTCAGGTGAGGAGTCGTTGATCGAGGCAACCGGGCTCGCCGCACGGCCGTGCCGTCACACGCCCCCGAGCATCTGGGCGATGCCCTCCCATGAGGTCCGCGGGCACGAGCTGGTCGGCGTCGTGGACCTTGCGAGGATTCCTGCTGACCAGGCGGATGTCCTGAATGAAGCTGCGGCGCAGCTCTCGGGTCAGCTCCTCCGCGATCTGGCCGTCCGATCCGAGCACGGTCTGCTTGGTTCTCTCCCCTTGGTGTGAGATCGGTCGGTCGTCCCCGGCCTCAGAGCAGCGCAGCGACCTTCGTCGCGGTCTCCTTGGCGGAACCGGGGTTCTGCCCCGTGACGAGCCTGCCGTCGACGACCGCGTGGGAGACGAACGGCAGCAGCGCCTTCGAGTAGTGCGCGCCGCGCTCCTGGATGCGCTCCTCGACGTTGTAGGGGACGAGCTTGGCGACCCGGGCGAGGACCTCCTCGCGCCAGGAGAAGCCGGTGAGACGACGACCGGCGACGAGGTGGCTGCCGTCGGACAGGGTGGTGTCGAGCAGGCCGCAGTAGCCATGGCAGACCGCTCCGACGACGCCTCCGCCCTCGAAGATCTCGCGGGTGATCCGCTGCAGACCGGTGCTGCCCGGGAAGTCGAACATCACGGCGTGACCGCCGGTGAAGTAGATCGCGTCGTAGTCGGCGGAGTCGATCTGCTCGGGACTGGCGGTGTCGTCGAGCAGCGCCATCCGCTCCGGGTCGTCGTGCCACGCCCTCGCTGACCTGTCGTAGCTGGGGAACCTCAACGATCGTGGCTCCAGCGGCGACCGCCCGCCCCTGGGGCTCACGATGGTCTGCTCCAGACCGCGCTCGGCGAAGACGTCGTAGGCGTGAGTGAGCTCGGACAGCCACAGCCCGGTCCGGTGCGACGGATCGGCCTCGTAGCGATCGATGTTGGTGACGACGATCAGGACGCGCTTGCTCATGGGGCCTCTCGATCCTGGCTGGACAGCGGGAAGACGGCGGCGAACGTCGAACGGACCCGCTCGTCGACGGCGGTCGGGCCGGTGTCGGCCAGCTTGCCGTCGAGATGGAGAAAGGCCAGCCCGTGGGCGAGCGACCATCCCGCCGTGGCCAGAGCGACGGGGTCGGAGCGAGGGAAGACCGCGCCCATGACGGTCTCGAGAAAGTCGTGCAGCGCAGCGGCCGCGCGGACCCTCTCGTCGTCCTGGTCGTCACAGGGCTGGCCGAACATGAGCCGGAACAGTGCCGGCCTGCGCAGCGCGAACTGCACATACGCCACCGCGAGCTCGGTCATCTCGACAGCAGAGGCCGGCACGGGCCTGCCCACCGTGAGCTCGGTCATCAGCTCACGCAGCCCATGGACAGCCAGCGCCGACTCCAGGGCCTCGCGGTCGGCGAAGTGCCGGTACGGGGCGGCCGGAGACACTCCCGCACGGCGGGCGACCGCCCGCAACGAGAAGGACTCACCGGCCTCGAGCATGTCCAGGGCAGCGAGCACCAGCGCCGCCCGGAGATCGCCGTGATGGTAGCCGGAGCTGGCCGAGCTCGATCCCATCCGTCAACCTTTTCCACGAAGTAAACAACGCTCACAGCATGGCCGCGGTGGCCCGATCACGCAACCCCGGCTGGCGGGCTCGACACCCTCCGCCCGCGGGGAGCGCTCAGTCACGCACTGCCGTGCGGCACCCGTGGTCGCGCCGGCAGCAGCATCGCCACCACCGCAGCCGCGACGGTGATCGCCGTCGTCCACCAGAACGCGGCGTCGAGGCCTCGCTCTGCCTGCCCCCGGGCCGCCTGCCCGGCCAGCACCACGGCGACGAGCGCCGTCCCGAAGGCGCCGCCGAGCTGCTGCACGATCCGGGTGATCGCGGAAGCGTGCGGCATGTCGTCCCTGGCGATGTCGTCGTAGGCGACCGTCATGACGGGGATGAGGACGACGCCGAGCCCGAGCCCGCGGACGAAGAGCGCCGCCCCGAGCAGCCCCAGGCTGGTCCCCGTCCCCGCGAGGGCGAAGGGCACCGTCGCGACGGCGACCACGAGGAACCCGGCGACGGAGACGAGCCGGGACCCGAACCGCTCGACCAGCCGCCCGGCCACGAACCGGGCGAGCAGCGAGCCCACTCCCTGCGGGACGAGCAGCAGCGCGGCCCCGAGCGCGCTGTAGCCCCGCAGGGTCTGGAGGTACAGCGGCAGCAGGAAGGTGCTCGCGAAGAGGCTCGCCCCCAGGAACGTCAGCGTGATCGAGGAGACGCGCACCGAGCGCTCCGCCAGCAGACGCACGTCGACGAGGGCCGCCCCCGCTCGGCGCGCCGCCCAGACGACGAAACCGACCAGCAAGATCGCACCTCCGACACCCGGCACGAGCACATCCGTGCGCCCGAGCCCGCCGTCGGCGTGCGCGTTCGAGAGGCCGTAGAGGAGGCCCGCCGAGGCCGGGACCAGGAGGAGCGCCCCGACGACGTCGAGCCGCGGACACGGGAAGACCCGAGCGGGGCGGTCGTCGGCGATGTAGAGCACGGCGAGGACCAGGCCGACAACGCCCAGGGGCACGTTGATCAGGAACAGCCACCGCCAGTCGAGCCAGTGGAGCACCAGGCCGCCCAGCACCGGTCCGAGGATCGGCCCGAGCGCCGCCGGCAGGCTCACGCTGGCCATCGTCCTGGGGCGTGACTCCGCGGGGACGTTCTGCATCGCCAGGGTCTGCATGAGCGGGAACATGATCCCGCCCCCGAGCCCCTGCAGGACGCGGAACACGATGAGCGACCCCGCGCTCCACGCGCAGGCGCAGAGCACGGAGCCGAGGACGAACAGCCCGAGCGCGAAGAGCCAGAGCCGCTTCCCCCCGAACCTCGCCTGCGCCCAGCCCACGAAGGGGATCGCCGTCGCCAGCGCGAGCAGGTAGCCCGTGCTGACCCACTGGATCGTCGCCACCGGCGCGTGCAGCTCCACCGTGAGCGTCCGCAGCCCGATGGCCACGATGGTGGTGTCCAGGATCGCGGTGAAACCGCCGACGACGAGCGCTGCCAGGAGCCGTCCCGTCGAGGGTCCCGTGCCCGCCCTCCGGTCGTCGTCCATGTCAACCTCACCCTTCACAGCCACCTCCAATAAGATACGAAAGCGTCTCCTACGCTAGTCCGCTAGGATAAGAGACGCAACCGGCTCTCAAGAGGTGATCATGACGACGACCCGACGGCGCGGCGTCGCGCTCGAGGAGGCCATCCTCGACGCGGGCTGGGAGCAGCTCGTGGAGGGCGGCTACGCGGGCCTCACCTTCGAGGCCGTGGCGGAACGCGCCCAGACCGGCAAGGCCGTGCTGTACCGGCGCTGGGCCGACAAGGAGGCGCTCCTGCTGGCCGTGCTCGCCCACCGGCACTTCGACGACCTGCCCGAGGTCCCCGACACGGGCTCGCTGCGCGACGACGTCGTGGCGATGCTGCGCAGGGCGAACCGGCTCGGCGACAGCGCCGCCGCGCTCCTCAGCACGATGCTCGGTGTCTACTTCGACGAGACGAGGACCACGCCCGCCCAGCTGCGCGAGAAGATCCTCGGCGACCGCCGGCTGGCGATGAGCGCCATCGTCGAGCGTGCCGTGGCGCGCGGCGAGATCGAGGGCGACCTGCCACCGCGCGTGCTCGCGCTGCCCTTCGACCTCTTCCGCCACGAGCTCGTCATGAACCTCGGGCGTGCGAGCGAGGAGACCATCGCGGACATCGTCGACACGGTGTTCCTCCCGCTCGCGACCGCGCGCCGGGAGCGGCCCGGTGACAGCATGGGAGATGGACCGAGCATCACCTCATCGCGCTGAGGAGGAGCCGCCGTGGCACGCTCTCACCGTGACATCGCCGCAGAGGTCGTCAGCAGGTATGGCCAGACCTTCGCGGAGCAGGCCGGGATCACCCTCAAGGACACGCCCTCGCCGCTGTACCGGCTGCTCGTGCTGGCGACGCTGCTGTCCACCCGGATCAGCGCCGACATCGCCGTCGCCGCCGCCCGCGAGCTCTCGTCCGCCGGGTACCGCACGCCGCAGAAGATGCGCGCCGCCTCGTGGCAGCACCGGGTGGACGCGCTGGGCCGAGGGCACTACCGCCGCTACGACGAGAGCACAGCCACCCGCCTGGGCGACGCGGCGAAGCTCCTGATCGACGAGTACGGCGGCGACCTTCGCCGCCTGCGCGACGCCGCTCGGGGCACCGACGAGGTGCTCGACCGGCTCCAGGACTTCCCTGGCATCGGCCCGACCGGCGCGGCGATCTTCGTCCGCGAGGTCCAGGGCGTGTGGCCGCAGGTCGCACCGTTCTTCGACGAGAAGACGCTCGACGGCGCCGATCGGGTCGGCCTGCCCCGTTCGGCGCAGCGGCTGGCGGAGCTCGTCGACACCCCGGGCCTGCCGCGGCTCGCTGCGGGGCTGGTGCGGATCGCGCTCGACAGGTCCCACGGGGACCCGCTCGAGGACTGAGGGCGGCAGCCGCCAGGCCGCCATAGCCGGCCCGTGCCGGGACGCCGGGCGGATCGAGCCCTCAGAGCGAGGCGAGCGCCTCGCGGTAGCCGCTGAGGTCTCGTGGCTCGCCCGGGGAGTTCACCACGGACCAGCGCACGACGCCCTCGGCGTCGATCAGGAAGCTGCCACGCACGGCCATGCCCCGGTTCTCGTCGAAGACGCCGTACTCCTTGGCGACCGCACCGTGCGGCCAGAAGTCGGAGAGCAGCGCGAAGGTGTAGCCCTCCTGCTGGGCCCAGGCCTTGAGGGAGAAGACGGGGTCGGTCGAGATCACGAGCAGCTCGACGCCGGCCTCGGTGAACAACGCGAGGTTGTCGCGCAGCTCGCACAGCTCGCCGGTGCAGGTGCCCGAGAACGCGAAGGGCACGAACACCGCGAGCACCGGGGCGCCGCGCAGGGCGCGCAGCTCGACGGGCGTGCCGTGGGTGTCGGTGAGGACGAAGTCGGGGGCGACGTCACCGGCGACCGGCGCCACGCCGGTCATCGGCCGCGGCCGGCGGCGACGAGCTTGGTGGCCGTCCACTCGGCCGCCGCAGGGAACGTCGAGGTCGCGTGGAGGCCGGCGGTCGTCGCCGCCTCCTGGATCTCGTTGTGAGGCACGTTGCCGGGGCGGCCGGGCTTGGGGCTGAAGAGCCAGATGAGCCCGCCGTCCTCGAGCACGGCCTGCACGTCCACGAGCAGGTCGGTCAGGTCATCGTCGCCCTCGCGCCACCAGACGACCACGCCGTCCGTGACGTCGTCGTAGTCCTCGTCGACCAGCTCGCTGCCGATCACGTCCTCGATGGCGGCGCGCAGCGCCTGGTCGACGTCGTCGGCCCAGCCGAACTCCTGGACGACGTTGCCGGACGCGAAGCCCAGCGTGGCCGCAGCGTGCGGGTCAGCGGTCGTAGCCACAGCGTTGGTGGTCCCTTCTGGCGGTACACGGTGTACGCGGACGAGCAGGCCCGCGGCGCGGTGCCTGCTGTCACTCTAAGAGGTCCGGGAAACGTTCGTCCACGCGCGGCGCGTCGCGGCCGGGTACGGGCGACGACGGACAGGGCGAGCGCCGCGATCGGCGCGCGTCCGAGGACGATGTCGCGCACGTCACGGTCCGTTTTGCATCCCTGCATGTGACTTTGCCGTCCCTTTAGCGTGAGAATGAGACCGCATGCGACCTTCAGGCAGCCCTGGCAACCGCCAGGTTCACGGACGAACGGCCCCCGCTCCCCGTCACCACGGGGTCCAGGGGAGCACGGCTGCCCGCTGCCGGTCGCTCGCACCCCGGTTGATCGCCAGCTGCGGCACCCCGCGGCCGGCCCTGAGAGACATGAGGTTGGCACGTGGCTTCCAATGAGACCGGACCGGTCAACAACGGTCCGCTCGGCCAGGCACCGGACGTCGACGCCGCGGAGACCGGCGAGTGGCTGGAGTCCCTGGACGGGCTCATCGACGAGAAGGGCGCGCCCCGGGCGCGGGAGATCCTGCTCAACCTGCTGCAGCGCGCCGAGCAGCGCGACGTCGCAGTCACGGCGCCGATGACGACGCCGTACGTGAACACGATCCCCGCCTCCCAGGAGGCCCCCTTCCCCGGCGACGAGGAGCTGGAGCGCAAGTACCGCGGCTGGCTGCGCTGGAACGCGGCCGTCATGGTGACCCGTGCGCAGCGCCCGGGCGTCGGCGTCGGCGGCCACATCTCGTCCTACGCCTCCGTGGCGACCCTCTACGAGGTGGGCCTCAACCACTTCTTCCGGGGCAAGGACCACGCCGGGGGCGGCGACCAGGTCTACTTCCAGGGCCACGCCTCCCCCGGCGTGTACTCCCGCGGGCTGCTGGAGGGGCGCCTCAGCGAGCACCAGCTCGACGGCTTCCGCCAGGAGCTCTCCCACCCCGGGGGCGGCATGCCCTCCTACCCGCACCCGCGGCTCATGCCCGGTCTGTGGGAGTTCCCCACGGTGTCGATGGGCCTCGGCCCAGCCTCGGCCATCTACCAGGCCTGGACCAACCGCTACCTGCACAACCGCGGCATCAAGGACACCTCGCAGCAGCGGGTGTGGGCGTTCCTGGGCGACGGCGAGATGGACGAGCCCGAGAGCCGCGGCATGCTGCAGCTCGCCGCGCAGCAGCGCCTCGACAACCTGACCTTCGTGGTCAACTGCAACCTGCAGCGCCTCGACGGACCGGTGCGCGGCAACGGCAAGATCATCCAGGAGCTCGAGGCACAGTTCCGCGGCGCGGGCTGGAACGTGATCAAGGTCGTGTGGGGCTCCGGCTGGGACCCGCTGCTCGCCGCCGACTCCGAGCACGCGCTCGTCAACCTGATGAACACCACCCTCGACGGCGACTTCCAGACCTTCCGTACCGAGGACGGCGGCTTCATCCGCGACAACTTCTTCGGCCGCGACCCGCGGGCCAAGCGCCTCGTCGAGAACATGACCGACGACGACATCTGGGCCCTCAACCGCGGTGGGCACGACGCGCGCAAGCTCTACACGGCGTACCGAGCGGCGACCGAGCACACCGGCCAGCCGACCGTCATCCTCGCCCACACGATCAAGGGCTACGGCCTGGGACCGTCGTTCGCGGGGCGCAACTCGACGCACCAGATGAAGAAGCTCAACACCACCGATCTCAAGCTGCTGCGCGACGTCATGGAGATCCCCTTCACCGACGCCCAGCTCGAGGGTGCGCCCTACGACGCGCCGTACTACAACCCGGGTCCCGGGACCCCGGAGATCGACTACCTGCTCGAGCGCCGCCGCGAGCTCGGCGGGTTCGTGCCGGAGCGGCGCTCGCGCTTCACGTCGCTGAACATCACCGACGACAAGCCGTTCCAGCTCCTGGCGAAGGGGTCGGGCAACCAGGAGGTCGCCACGACCATGGGCCTGGTCCGCCTGTTCAAGGACCTCATCAAGGACAAGGAGATCGGCAGGCGCATCGTCCCGATCATCCCGGACGAGGCCCGGACCTTCGGCCTCGACGCGATCTTCCCGAGCGCGAAGATCTTCAACACGGCGGGCCAGAACTACCTCGCCGTCGACCGCAACCTCATGCTCAGCTACAAGGAGTCCGAGGCCGGCCAGATCATGCATACCGGCATCA
>Ga0182749_1002692_pt1 | contig 12824 bp, 11 predicted proteins | sample eDN3rd37CKraftMG_FD_128875 | JGI IMG/M metagenome (GOLD analysis project Ga0182749, IMG submission 128875) | Enriched Miracle-Growth compost microbial communities from Emeryville, California, USA - eDNA 3rd pass 37_C Kraft MG (version 2) (version 2) ...
GCCAATTATCTCGGCGTCGCCGGCGAGATGGTCGACCGCGTGCTGTCGATGCGGAAGTAGTCGCTGCCGTCATCCCGGCCGGGCGAGCGAATAGCGAGCGCGGGCCCGGATCCAGTATGCCGGGTCTTCTCGTGCGGCTGCGGCGTACCGGATCGCCCGCTTTCGCGGGCGATGACATCATCAATGCGGCCGCGTTCTCCACACCGCGACCGCCACTCCCAGCGTCGCCACACCTAATCCCAAGAACAACCACGGCAGCGTCACGCCCTGCTTCTGCAGCAGCGCCACCGCGACGGTCGCCGCCGTCATGAAACCGGCATTGAGAACGTTGACGCCGGCGATCGTGCGCGCGCGATAGGCGACGTCGGACCAGGCCTGCACGGCGGCGAAGGCCGGGACGATGAACAGGCCGCCCGCCACCGCCAGGCTGAACAGGTCGAAGGCGACGCGCAGGCCGGTCACGCTGCCGAAGGCGGCGCCCGGCGTCTGCGGGGCGGCGGCGGGAGTGAGCCCTGCCGTCGCCACGCCGAGATCGATGGCCGAGACGCCGAGCAGCACGGCGCCGGCGACGGTGATGCCGAGCACGATGCGGCCGCGCGACAGCCGCGCCGCGAGGCCGGAGCCGATGCCGACGGCGATCGTGAACAGCGCCAGATAGGCGGTCACCGTCGCCTCGTCGCCGCCGATCAAGGTCTTGATCAGCGGCGGCAGCAGCGACAGCACGACAATGCCGGCGAGCCAGAACCAGCTCGTCACCAGCGCGCCCCACCACAGCCGCCGGTCGCTGCGCAGGTGGCGCAGCATGGCGACGGTCGAGGCGGCGATGTTCGGCCGCACCTTCAGATTCGGCGCACCCTCGCCGCTCGCCGGGATGAACAGGGCCGCGATCCAGCAGGCGAGCGAAAAGGCGATCACCATCGGCGCGAAGCCGAAGGCGCCGCCGCGATTCGCCGCCACGCCGCCGACGATGGTGCCGGTAAGGATGGCGACGAAGGTGGCGCCTTCGATCAGCGCGTTGCCGGCCGGCAGCTTGGCGCGTGGCAGGTGGTCGGGAAGGATGCCGTATTTCATCGGCCCGAACAGCGAGGCCAGCACGCCGAAGCCGAACAGCGCGGTAAACAGGACCGGCAGCGACTCGCGCGCGTAACCCCAGACGGCCAGCGCGGCGACGAAGATCTCGACGAACTTGATGACCTGCGCCACCCGCGCCTTGTCGTAGCGATCGGCGAGCTCGCCGCCGAGACCGGACAGGACGAAGTAGGGTGCGATGAAGATCGCGCTCGCGGTGGTAATCAGCGCTTCCGCGTCGGGATGGTCCCGAAACAGGATGAGGAAAACGAGCGCCGTCTTGAGGAAGTTGTCGTTGAACGCGGCGAAGAACTGACACCAGAACAGCGGTGCGAACCGCCGCGAAAGCAGCAGCGGCGTGCCGGTCGCGTCCATACCGCCTGATTAATGCAAAGCGCCCTGCGGCGCCATCGGCTTTGCGCTAGCGGCGGACGTCCCGTTCGAACCGGTCGGCCAACAGCGAGCCGAGCCCGAAGCCGAGCGACATCACGAGAACGATACCGAACAGGGAGAGCCACATCAGCGCCTCCTCGGCTGCTCTTGGAGTCCGGGGCGAGTAACGCCGCATGCGCGCGCTTTGTTCCTGCGTTTTCCCCGTTATCCCCTGCCGATTCCTGAATGTATTCGATCGAAGGCACGCGATCTCGGCCGGAATACCACCGGTGACAGTCCGCGCGATCCGGCGCATCATGCGCGTGGTAGGGGGCGGATCATGGCGCTGATCGTCAACCAGGACACCGTGGCAGCGGAGCCCGCCGGCACAGGCGCGCAGCGGCAGCGTTTGCTGACCGCGGCGCGCATCCCCGGCACCGCCATCCGGCTCGATCGCATCGTGCTCGCGCCCGGCGGAGCGTTGCCGCTGTCATTGGCCGCGGGCAGCGTCGCCTGGCTGCAGGGCCTCGACGGCGAGGCCGTGCTCGTCCGTGCCGATGGCGAGAGCGCGCTGACGAAAGCGCATGTGGCGTTCCTGCCGCCGCGCTTTGCCGGCGAACTGCGCGCCGAACACGGCGCGACCGTGCTCTATGGCGAAGTCCCCGATGCCGCGCGGTTCGATCCGGCCTGCGCGGTGCAGCCGCCGCCGTTCCGGATCTCCGACTGGACGCGCGAGCCCGTGCTCAATTCCGAGCACGACGCGCGCAAGCGCATCTATCTCGTCACGCCGAAGCTGTTCGGCACCAAAGCGGTGAAGGGCGAGATGATCGTCTATCCGCCCGGCACGGCAGCCGCGAACCACCATCACGAAGGCGCCGAGCATTTCATGTACGTGCTGCGCGGCCGTGGCACCGTCTACGCCAGCGATACGCCGTTCGCCGTGCGCGCCGGCGACGTCATCTATTACCCCGATCGCGAGCGCCACTATCTCGCAGCCGCGCCGGACGATGAATTGGTGTTCGCGGAGTTCTTCGCTCCCGCCGAATTCAGCACCGTGTGGGTCGACGAGAGCCAGGTATGCACATGGCGGCCGAGCGGCCGCGATATTAAAGGACGTCCTCCGGTGCGCGAGATCGCCGCGCACTCGTCGGCGCAGATCGCGAGTCCGCCGGACGTATAAAGTTCCGCGGCAAAGATTTGAATTCGGCGGCGCTTGACTTCTTCGCGTAACCGCGCAGACTTTGCGCGTCCCTTTCTGGCGCGGAGGTCATGAATGCTTCCACCGGGTCAAAAGGCCGCGTAGATCGTCGCGTAGTTCGTTCGGCGCGCGCACGGAGCGGCACTCACACGAACGGTTCGCCGGGCGCGGCGCATCGGGGTCACATCAGTCAGGCAAGACCCCATTTCGGCCGCCCCCGGCGCAACTCCTTCTCCATCGTGCGATCGGCTTCCATCGTGCCGGAGGCATGGCGGCGTGCCTGTGTTGTGCACGCGGTGTAAGCTCGCGCCACTTTTCCGTTTGCAAATCTGTTTGGGCCGGCGTGCGGGAACACGCGCGCGCGGCGGCACGTTCTCCATTCTGCAGGCAATGGAGGCGCGCATGATCCGCAGCCAGGACATCAAGGAGCACATGGAGGTCGTCGGCAACGACGGCGGGCACGTCGGCATCGTCGACGGCATCGATCCCGATGGCGAGATCAAACTGAGCCGCAACGACACGCCGGACCGGCTGCATCACTTCCTGCCGCTGGCGACGGTCGAATTCGTGGACGACCGCGTCCACCTCAATCGCAGCAGCACCCGCGCCATGGCGGAGTGGCGATAGGCGCCGCTCGAGCCGGCGCAGTAATGCGGCGGCCTGAGACCGATGCGGTGTGGGACGGCTGGTGCCGGCGGAGGGATTTGAACCCCCGACCCCCCGCTTACGAAGCGGATGCTCTACCGCTGAGCTACGCCGGCTGAAGCCGCGCCTCTGATATCGGCGCGCGCTGCCGATGGCAAGCAATCTACTTGAACAGGTCCTTGATCTTCCAGCGTTGCGCGTCCGCCGCCGCCGGCGTCTCCGGGCCGGTTTCGCCGTCGAGGGCGGCGCCCGGGCCGGGGTCGTCGGGGGCATGCACCAGCGGAATGACCGGCTCGACCGGCCGGGGCCTGGCCGGTTTTGCCGGCTCGGCGGTCGGGGTGGCGGGTTCCGTCGCCGCTGCGGGCGCGGGAGCGGGCGGAGTTTCCTCCGGTGCGACCGGCTCGGTCTCCGTCTGCGGCGGTATTACCTCGATCACCGGCCGGGTGACGCCGATCTCGGCCAGCGGCACGCGCCATTCGAAGCCGTCGAGGCGGCCCGACGGGGCGACCGGCAGCCACTTGTCGGAGACGACGCCGTCCGCGGTCCAGGCCGGGTCGCCGGCGGCGCGCACCGCGCGCGCCATCCACTCGCGCACGCGGCCGGTGTCGCCGTGCTCGGCCTCCTCGATCTCGGCCATCAGCGCCGCCACGCGCTGGGTCGGCGCGGCGAGCGAGGGCGCCAGCGCCTCGTGGGCGACGGCGAATTCGCGCGCATCGAGCGCGGCGCGCGCGACCGCCAGCTCGCTCTCGATGTGCCCCGGCGCCATCGCCGCCAGCTTCTGCATCCGTGCGAGCCGCTCGCGCGCCGAATCGCCGAGGCGCAGGTCGGCATAGGCTTCGGCCAGCGCGGGATGCGGGCTCGCGATCCACGCGCGCTCGAGGATGCGCCGCGCCTTGCGCGGCTCGTCGGCTTCCGCCAGCCGCCGCCCGGCGAGCGCCGCGGCGGGCACGAGTTCGGGCGCGAGCTTGACCGCCTCGAGCACGTCGGTGCGGGCCGCGTCGCGATCGCTATCGTTGAGCGCCAGCGCCCGCGCGGTCAGCAGCACCGCGCGCTTGCGGCGATAGTCGGCCTTCTCCAGCCCGCCTTTCATGTTCTCCAGCGCGGCCAGCGCGCCGGACCAGTCGGCGACGGCGCAGCGATCGTCGAGTACGGCCTGTCCGGCCCAGCCGAGCGCCGGCGCGGCGTGCGCGGCTTCCTCGGCGACGCGGCGCGCGGCGGCAAGATCGTTACGGCGCTGCGCTTCGATATAGAGGCCGCGCAGGCCGAGCAGCTTCGTCTCGTCCTTGCGCGTCATGGCGCGGAAGGCACGCTCGGCGCCGGCGCGGTCGCCGGCCAATTGCGCGGCCTGCGCTTCCAGCAGCAGCGCCAGCGGATCGCCCGGCGACAATCGTCCGGCATCGTCGGCCGCGCGGCGGGCGAGCTTGAGATCGCCGGAGCCGACGGCGACCAGCCCACGCGAGATGGCGAGATAGCCCTTCATCGCGCGGCGATGGCGGAAGAACAGCGACACCTGCTCCGGCGCGCGCCAGAGACCGCGCACGATCGACCAGATCAGGATGGCGAGCACGACGAGCACGATGAGCGCGACGAGCGCCACCATCAGCGACGTCTCGATGCGGTAGCCCATCCAGGTCAGCGCGATCTCGCCGGGGCGGTCGGCGAACCAGGCGAAGCCGGCGGCAACGAAGGCCAGCGCGAGGAGGAAGACGACGACGCGGATCATTGCGCACCCGGGGTGAGTGCGCGCGCGGTCGATGCGGCGAGGTCGTTCGCGGCGGCGAGCGCGGCCTGCCGCGCCTTCACGCGCGCGAGCCAGGCCTTGGCCGGCGCCTGCGCGGCCTCCGGAAGCTTGCCGATATCGGCCGCCGCGGCGGCGATGTCGTTGTGCGCCGTCTCGACTTCCAGTCGCGCCAGCACGTCGGCGGGCGCATCGCCGGCCGGTGCGTTGACCGGGCTGACGCGGACGAGGTTGCCGGCATTGGCCTGCAGCCGCTCGAGGAACGAGCCGGTGGCCTCGGCGCGCGGCGCGGCGATCCTCTGCATCTCGGGCAGCAGCGCGTGCAGCTGTTGCGCCAGCGCCGCCGTGCCCGGAATGCCGTCGGCGGCGAAGGGTTCGAGCGGCGCGAGCTTCGTCGCATCGGCGCCGAGCGCCTTCGCCTGCGCGAGCTCGGCGCGATAGGGCGCGCCGCGGGCGACGGCGTTGCGCAGGGCCTGCGCGGCAAGCGCGAGCCGTGTCGCCGCCGTTGCGGCCGCGCTCTGCGCGACGCTCGTGCGCGCGGCCTTCTCGGCCTGCTCGAGGCCGGCGAGCTTCTGCTGCAAGGCGTCGATGTCGGCGCGCGTCACCGTGCTCGCCTCGTTGCGGGCGAGGTCCTGCATCTTCGATTGCAATTGCGTTACCGCCTTGTCGGCGGCGTCGGCCTCGGTGCGCGCGCGCTGGGCATTGCCGGCGATGTCGTCGATGCGCTTGCCGAGCGCGGCGACGGCGGTGTCGCCAGACTTGAGCGCGCTCTCGACGGCGGCGAGACGCTGCGACAGCGGCGTGATCGCGGTCTGCAGGTCGGTGAGCTTCTGTCCCAGTTGCGGATCGGGACCGCCGGTCTTCGGCAGGTTCCTCAGCGTCGTCTCGAGCTGCGTCACGCGCTGGCCGAGCGCGTCGACGCTCTTGGCGTCGATCGCCGGCGCGGGCGCCGGACGATTCCTCAGGGCCTCGACCTGCTGCTGCAGCGCGTCGAGCTGCTGCTTTGCCTGCATGTCGGTGCGCGCCGGCGCATTGGCCGGCACCAGGCCGGCGTACCAGGCGAGACCAAGCGCAACGGCAACGCCGGCGCCGCCGGCAACACCGGCGGCAAGCGTCGCCGCGAGCGGCAGCGGGCGGCGCTCGCCGGTCGCCGGCGCGGCGGCCGGCTGCGCGTCATCGGCCGCATTGGCGGCCTGCGGCGGCTCCTCCGGTGGTAACGGCGGTGGAGGCGGTGACGGCTCGGATGCGGCTTCGGCCGGCGCGGCACCGAGCGGTTCGGGCTGCGGCTCTGCCATCGCGTCGGGCTGCGGCTCCGCCGCGACGTCGGGCTGCGGCTCCGCGGCTGCCGGCGGCGTGACCTCGGTCGCGGTCAGGTCGATGGTCGGCGCCTTGCGCTTGCGGGCGGCATCGGACACGGTCGGCGCCTTGCGCTTGTCTGCCATGCGGCCTTTCTCCCGAATCCCCGCCCTGCGGCTAGCAGATAACGCAAACGGCGCGATTGCGCCACGTCAACGACAGGACGCGCGGAGAAGTTCGATCAGCGCCGCCTCGTCGGGGTGCTTTGCCACCGCGATGTGCGGCGCGCCGGCGTCCTGAAGCGGCGCCGCCACCTGCGCCGACAGGCACAGATGCTGCAGGGCGAACGCCTCGCGCTCCACCTTGGCCTCGCGTGCGCGCGCGATGAAGTTCTCGGCGCTGCGCTTCGAGTAATGCAGCACCATGTCGAGCGACGCGCTGCGCAGCGCATCGGTCAATGCGGCGGGGAAGGGCGCGGTGACGGCACGATAGACGATCCGCATCGCGGCGGCGATGCCGCGCCGCGCCAGTTCGCCGACGACATAGGCGGCCTGGGTTTCGCCGGCGAGATAGAGCATCGGCGTCGGCGTGCGCGGCTGGCGCGCGATCAATTGCACGAGTGCGACGGCATCGCCGTCGGCGGAGGCGATCTTGTCGAACCCGGCCGCGCGCGCCGCTTCGGCGCTGCGCCCGCCGACGGCGAAGACGGGCAGATGCAACAGCGCCTTGCGCTGCGGATTGCCGGCGATGGCTTCCGGCGCATTGGCGCTGGTGACGATGACGGCGCTCCAGTCGCCGGAAAGATCGGCTGCCACCGGCTCGATGCGCATGAGCGGCGCCACGAGCACGTCGTGGCCTTGCGCGCGCAGGATGCTCGCGCTGCGTTCGCCATCGGCCTGCGGACGGGTGAGGGCGATGCGCATCGTCAGTCGAAGAAATGCGGGCCGGCGATGCGCTTCAATTCCCGCGCGGCCGCGTCGCCGATCGCCGCGGCGTCTTTGGCGAGGCCATTGCCCGAGATGTCGTGCGCCGCGCCGCCGTCGGGCCGCGCGATCAGGCCGCGGAAGTGGAGCGCGTCGCCGCTCAGCGTGGCGTGGCCGGCGATCGGCGTCTTGCACGAGCCGTCGAGCGCGGCGAGGAAGGCGCGCTCGCAGGCAAGCGCCGTGAAGGTTGGCGCGTGATTGATGCGTGCCAGCGCCTCGCGCGTGCGCGCATCGTCGGCGCGCGCCTCAATGCCGATGGCGCCTTGGCCGACGGCGGGCAGGAACTCCTCGATGCTCAGGATCGCGGTGGCGTGATGCTCGAGGCCGAGGCGCCGGAGGCCTGCGAGCGCGAGCAGCGTGGCGTCGGCTTCGCCGGCATCGAGCTTGCGCAGCCGCGTCTCGACGTTGCCGCGCAGCGGCACGACCTCGAGGTCCGGCCGCAGGCGTTTTGCCACCGCCTGCCGCCGCAGCGAGGCGGTGCCGAGCACGGCGCCCTGCGGCAGATCGCGCAGGCTCGCGGCCTTGTGACTGATGAACACGTCGCGCGGGTCCTCGCGCTCGAGGCAGGCGGTCAGCGCGAGCCCCGGCTGCGACACCGTCGGCATGTCCTTGGAGGAATGCACCGCGAGGTCGATGCGTCCCTCGATGAGCGCCTCCTCGATCTCCTTGGTGAACAGGCCCTTGCCGCCGACCTCGGACAGCGGCCGGTCCTGGATGCGGTCGCCGGAGGTGCGGATGATGACAAGCTCGATCGCCTCCTCGCCTTCGCCGAGCGCCGTGGCAAGGCGCGCCCTGACCGCGCGCGCCTGCACCAGCGCCAGGGGGCTGCCGCGCGTGCCGATCCGCAGGAGAGTGGTGGATTGCGCCATGGTTCCTCTCGATGGTAGGGCACCTTGTAGTTCACCATCCCCGGAAAGGGGAGAGTATCGTCATTCCCGCGCCGCGCGCCGTCCGGAATGACGGCCACATGAGGGGCCCATGCTCGTCCTCGGTATCGAGACGACCTGTGACGAGACCGCGGCTGCGGTGGTGGAGCGGCTCCCGGACGGCCGCGGCCGCATCCTGTCGAATGTCGTGCTGAGCCAGATCGACGCGCATGCGGCCTTCGGCGGCGTGGTTCCCGAGATCGCCGCGCGCGCCCATGTCGAGGTGCTCGACGGCATCGTCGCCGAGGCGCTGGTGCAGGCCGGCGTGTCGCTCGACCGCATCGACGCTATCGCCGCCGCCGCCGGCCCCGGTCTCGTTGGCGGCGTCATCGTCGGCCTGACCACGGCCAAGGCCATCGCCATGGTGGCGCAGAAGCCGCTCATCGCCGTCAATCATCTCGAGGCGCATGCGCTCACCGCGCGGCTGACCGATGCGACGCCGTTCCCCTATTGCCTGTTCCTCGCCTCCGGCGGCCACACCCAGATCCTCGCCGTGCGCGGCGTCGGCGATTACGTGCGCCTCGCCACCACCATGGACGATGCGATCGGCGAAGCCTTCGACAAGACGGCGAAGCTGCTCGGCCTCGGCTATCCCGGCGGCCCGCAGGTGGAGAAGGAAGCCGCGCGCGGCAATCCGCGCCGCTTTGCGCTGCCGCGCCCGATGCAGCACCGCAAGGAGGCGGACTTCTCGTTCTCCGGCCTGAAGACCGCGCTGCGTCTCGAGGCGGAGGCGATCGCGCCCTTGTCCGATGAGGACGTGTCCGACCTCTGCGCGTCGTTCCAGCAGGCGGTGGTCGACGTCGTCTACGATCGCCTGCGCGCCGGCCTGCGCATGTTCCGCGCGCAATACGGCACCCCGCGCGCGCTGGTCGTCGCCGGCGGCGTCGCCGCCAACCAGGCGATCCGCGCCGTGCTGCAGACGCTCGCCATCGAAGAGAAGATCCCGCTCGTCGCGCCGCCGCTCGATCTGTGCACCGACAACGGCGCGATGATCGCCTGGGCCGGCGTCGAGCGTCTCGCGCTCGGTCTGGTCGACGGGCTCGACGTCGCGCCGAAGGCGCGCTGGCCGCTCGACGAAGTCGCCGCCGCGCGCGGCCGCACGCTCAACACGGCGGCGTACAAATGACGAGGGGGCAGCGCACCTCCCTTTCTTCACCTCTCCCCTTGAGGGGGCGGTCGGATCGCGAAGCGATCCGGGAGGGGGGTGTTACAAATTACAAATTCAACGATCCGCTCTTACCCCCCTCCCCATCCCTCCCCCGCAAGGGGGGAGGGAGCACTTTGGGGCAGCCTCGTCTGAGTAGCGGAGGCGTTGAATGAGCATCGCGCGCATCGGCGTCATCGGCGGCGGCGCGTGGGGCACCGCGCTGGCGCAGACCTGCGCGCGGGCCGGGCGTCGCGTCACGCTGTGGGAATATGACGCCGGCAATGCCGCCTGGCTCGCCAGCAAACGCGAGAGCAAGTATCTGCCCGGCGTGACGCTGCACGACGCCATCGCGGTGACGGTCGATCTCGCCGAGGTCGCGCGCACCGATGCGATCCTGCTCGTCGTGCCGGCGCAGGCGATGCGCGCGACGCTCACGGCCTTGTCGCCGGTGGTGGCGCAAGGCACGCCGCTCGTCGCCTGCGCCAAGGGCATCGAGCACGGCACGCACAAGTTCATGACCGAGATCGTCGCCGAATGCGCGCCGGCCGCGCAGCCGGCGATCCTCTCGGGTCCGAGCTTCGCCGCCGACGTGGCGCGCGGCCTGCCGACGGCGGTCACCGTCGCGGCCGCCGATGCCGGCGTCGCCGAGGCGCTGGCGCATGCGATGAACTCCGGCACGTTCCGGCCCTATCACTCCACCGACGTGCGCGGCGTCGAGCTCGGCGGCGCCACCAAGAACGTGCTGGCCATCGCTGCCGGCATCGTCAGCGGCCGCGGCCTGGGGGCCAGCGCGCTGGCGGCGATGACGACGCGCGGCTTCGCCGAACTGGTGCGCTTCGGCCGCGCCTGCGGCGCGAAGACAGAGACGATGATGGGCCTGTCCGGCCTCGGCGACCTGATCCTGACCTGCGGCACGCCGCAGTCGCGCAATTTCTCCTGCGGCGTCGCGCTCGGCAAAGGCGAAGCGGCGGCGACCGCGACGCATGGCAAGCTCGCCGAGGGCGTCTTCACCGCGCCGGTGCTGCTCGAGATGGCGCGCGCCAAGGACGTCGACATGCCGATCTCGGCGGCGGTCGCCGCCGTGCTCGCCGGTGCGCTGACGGTCGATGCGGCGATCGAGTCGCTGCTGACGCGGCCGCTGAAGGCGGAGGAGTAGTTCTGGGCTGTCATGCCCGCGAAAGCGGGCATCCAGTAATCCCGGCGCTTGAAATGCACGCGATGTCAGTGATTACTGGATCACCCGCTTTCGCGGGTGATGACGTCCGAGGGAAATGGTGATGCCCCACTGGCTGATGAAATCAGAGCCCGACGCCTGGTCGTGGGAGCAGCAGGTCGAGAAAGGCGCCAAGGGCGAAGCCTGGACCGGCGTGCGCAACCATTCCGCCAAGCTCAATCTGATGAAGATGAAGAAAGGCGACCGCGCCTTCTTCTATCACTCGAACATCGGCAAGGAGATCGTCGGCATCGTCGAGATCGTGCGCGAGCACTTCCCCGATCCGACCGCCGACGCGGGCTCTCCCTGGGTGGTGGTGCAGGTGAAGGCCATCGAGCCGATGCCGAAGCCGGTGACGCTCGAGGCGATCAAGGCCGAGCCCAGGCTCAAGGAGATGGCGCTCCTGAAGCAGTCGCGCCTGTCGGTGCAGCCGGTCACCGATGCGGAGTGGAAACTGATCTGCAAGATGGGCGGCGTTGGCGCCTGAGCGCCGCCGGCATCATCGCTGCGGGCCGAGCGGCGGCAGCCGGCGCGCCACGGGCGACGACTGGATGATCGACGTGTTGGTCGTCGGGCGAGCGACCCGCTCGGGCTGTTCTGGTCTGCACTCAACGCAGACCTGTTCGTCGGATGTATCGTACCGGGACATAAGGCCGCGGCCGGCGGCGCCGGCACCGGCGTCGAGCGTGTCGGCGCGGCGATGGCGATCGCTTTCGTCGCGCTGATGCCGGCCGGCATCGGCCTCGTCATGGCAGGGCTAGCGCTGCACAAGCCCGGCCCGCGCCGCTGACGATGGCGGCCTTCCGGGGCCGAGGCCCGCATGAGACGGCGCCTCGCCATGCCCCTGGGCAAGCGGCCGCCCCCTCCAAAAGTGCGACGCCGCATGCCTTGTCCGGCCGCGGACCGCGGGCGCATAATGGCGCAAAGTTGTGCAATTGCGACCCGGGGGCCTGATCCTCGGGGTGGGAGGAAATGCCATGTCCGAGAAAATCTACGACGTTCCTGCCGACTGGCGGAAGCGCGCCTTCGTCGACGATGCGAAGTACCAGGAGATGTACGCGCGGTCGATCAAGGATCCGAACGGCTTCTGGGCGGAGCAGGCCAAGCGTCTCGACTGGATCAAGCCGTTCACCAAGGTGAAGAACACCAGCTTCGATCCGCACAACGTCTCGATCAAGTGGTTCGAGGACGGCACGCTCAACGCCTGCTACAACTGCGTCGACCGGCATCTGGCCAAGCGCGGCGACCAGGTCGCGATCCTGTGGGAGGGTGACGATCCCAAGGACGACAAGAAGATCACCTACAAGCAACTGCACGCCGAGGTCTGCCGCTTCGCCAACGTGCTGAAGGCGCGCGGCGTCAAGAAGGGCGACCGCGTCACCATCTACATGCCGATGATCCCCGAGGCGGCGATCTCGATCCTCGCCTGCGCGCGCATCGGCGCGATCCATTCGGTGATTTTCGGCGGCTTCTCGCCCGATTCGATCGCCGGCCGCATCGAGGACTGCAAGTCCTCGGTCGTGGTCACCGCCGACGAAGGCCTGCGCGGCGGCCGCAAGATTCCGCTCAAGGCCAATGTGGACGAAGCCTGCAGCAAGGTTGGCGGCGTCACTTCGGTCATCGTCGTCAAGCGCACCAATGCGCCGGTCAACATGCAGGCCGGCCGCGACATCTATTACGACGACATCGCCAAGACGGTCCCGGCCGACTGCCCGTGCGAGGAGATGGGTGCGGAGGACCCGCTGTTCATCCTCTACACCTCCGGTTCGACCGGCAAGCCGAAGGGCGTGCTGCACACGACGGCCGGCTATCTCCTGTTCAACGCGATGACGCACCAGTACGTGTTCGACTATCACGAGGGTGACATCTACTGGTGTACCGCGGACGTGGGCTGGGTCACCGGCCACAGCTACATCATCTATGGCCCGCTCTGTAACGGCGCCATCACCATGATGTTCGAAGGCGTACCGAACTACCCGACCATGTCGCGGTTCTGGGAAGTCTGCGACAAGCATCAGGTCAACATCATCTACACCGCGCCGACCGCGATCCGCGCGCTGATGCAGGCCGGCGACGGCCCGGTGAAGAAGACCTCGCGCAAGTCGCTGCGCCTGCTCGGCTCGGTCGGCGAGCCGATCAACCCGGAAGCCTGGGAGTGGTACTACCACGTCGTCGGCGAGGACCGCTGCCCGGTGGTCGACACCTGGTGGCAGACCGAAACCGGCGGCATCCTCATCA
>Ga0182749_1002698_pt1 | contig 12813 bp, 13 predicted proteins | sample eDN3rd37CKraftMG_FD_128875 | JGI IMG/M metagenome (GOLD analysis project Ga0182749, IMG submission 128875) | Enriched Miracle-Growth compost microbial communities from Emeryville, California, USA - eDNA 3rd pass 37_C Kraft MG (version 2) (version 2) ...
AAAGGTTCAAAGCTCCTGCACTCTCCTGAAACAACGAACCTGCGGACGAGACGTTCCATCCGCCGGCAAAAATTGCGAACGAGGCGGAGGGTAGGATCGCACCTGGCAGCCCCGATGACCGAAAATGGCAAAATCCGGGGTATTTTCAGGGTTTGACTGGGGAATTGGCCGGAAAAGCGTGAGATTTCAGCGGCGCGGCTGGTCGGCGTCGGCCGGGTCTGCCCAATTGTGGCAGGGTCGGTCAAAGGGTGGATGCTGAGTTCCTCCGTCACCCTGAGGTGCGCGGCGAAGCCGCGCCTCGAAGGGCGACGGCCCAAAACCAGCGGCCGTCATTCCGGGGCGCGCTGAAAGCGCGAACCCGGAATCCAGCTTTGTGTGGTGAGCTTGCATCTGGATTCCGGGTCCGGCCTTTCAGGCCGTCCCGGAATGACAGAGAGATCCCGCTAAATACTGTCGACCGTCTTCAGCCGCGCCCGCGGGTGGATTTCCGCCTGGCTCATCACCGGCGTCTGCGCGCGGAACCGCTCGACGATGCTGCGCACGAAGGGGCGGATGCCGGCCGAGGTGACGAGCACCGGCACCTCGCCCTCGCGGGCGGCGGCCTCGAACTTCTCGCGCACCAGCGTGATGAACTCCGAGAGCAGCGAGGGCTGCATGGCGAGATGGCGGTCGTCGCCCTGGCCGACGATCGAATCCATGAAGGCCTGCTCCCATTTCGCGGTGAGCGCGATGATCGGCAGCTGGCCGGTGGCCGAGGTATGCTGCGCGCAGATCTGGCGGGCGAGCCTCGCCCGAACATGCTCGGCGAGCATCACCGGATTGCGCGAGAAGGCGAGACCGTCGGCGATGCCTTCGAGGATGGTGGCGAGATCGCGGATCGAGACGCGCTCGGCGAGCAGCAGTTGCAGCACGCGCTGGATGCCGGAATTGGTGATCTGGCCCGGCACGATGTCCTTCAACAGCTCGGCCTGCTCCTTCGGCAGTTCCTTCAGCAGCTTCTGCACCTCGCCATAGGACAAGAGTTCCGCGGTGTTGCCCTTCAACAGCTCGGTCAGATGCGTCGACAGCACGGTCGCGGCGTCGACCACGGTGTAGCCCTTGAGCGAGGCTTCTTCCTTGAGCGCGGCGTCGACCCAGGTGGCGGGCAGGCCGAAGGTCGGCTCGGTGGTGTGGTGGCCCGGCATCTCGACCTGGCTGCCGGCCGGGTCCATGACCATGTACTGGTTCGGCCAGATGCGGCCGCCGCCGGCATCGACCTCCTTGATCTTGATGACGTAAGCGTTCGCCTCGAGCTGCACGTTGTCGAGAATGCGCACGGCGGGCATGACGAAGCCCATCTCGACGGCGAGCGAGCGGCGCAGCGCCTTGATCTGTTCGGTCAGGCGGTCGTTGCCGTCCGGCGAGTTGACCAGCGGCAGCAGCGCGTAGCCGAGCTCGATCTTGAGATCGTCGATCTTCAGCGCGGTCGAGATCGGCTCCTCGGCGGCCTGCGCCTTGGCGGCGACGGTGGCCTTCTGCTGCGCGGCGGCGAGCTTGGCCGCCTTGACGCGCTTGTCGGCGTAATAGGCCAGCGCGCCGGCGCCGCCGCCGAGCGCGAGGAACGGGATCATCGGAATCCCGGGCAGGACCGCGATGCAGAACATCACCGCGCTCGACATGCCGAGAGCCTTCGGATAGCCGGACAGTTGCGTGACCAGCGCCTTGTCGGCGGCGCCGGCGACGCCGGCCTTGGAGACCAGGAGGCCCGCCGCGGTCGACACCACCAGCGCCGGGATCTGCGTGACGAGGCCGTCGCCGACGGTGAGGATCGTGTAGGAATGCGCGGCCTCGGCGAAGGACAGGCCCTGCTGCACGATGCCGATCACCATGCCGCCGATGATGTTGATGAAGACGACGAGCAGGCCGGCGATGGCGTCGCCGCGCACGAATTTCGAGGCGCCGTCCATCGCACCGAAGAAGCCGCCTTCGGCTTCGAGCGTCTGACGGCGGGCGCGGGCTTCCTTCTCGTCGATCAGGCCGGCGGACAGGTCGGCGTCGATCGCCATCTGCTTGCCGGGCATCGAGTCGAGGTGGAAGCGCGCCGCGACCTCGGCGATGCGGCCCGAACCCTTGGTGATGACGACGAAGTTGACGATGATCAGGATCGTGAAGACGATGATGCCGATCACGAAATTGCCGCTCATCACGAAGTTGCCGAACGCCTGAATGACGTGGCCGGCGGCGTCGGTGCCCTCGTGGCCGTGGCTGAGGATCAGCCGCGTCGAGGCGAGGTTGAGCGACAGCCGCAACATCGTCGAGATCAGCAGGATGGTCGGGAAGGCGGAGAATTCGAGCGGCGTGTGGATGAACAGCGACGTCATCAGGATCAGCACGGAGAAGATGATCGAGATGGCGAGCGCGAAATCGAGCAGCAGCGGCGGCAGCGGCAGGATCAGGACGACGAGGATCGCCAGCACGCCGATGGCGAGCGTGAGGTCGCCCTGTTTCAGGACCTCGCCGACTTTGCCGAGATTGGGAAGCTTGAAGGCCGATGCCGACGGCGCTGCCGCACCGGCGGCCGGAGGAAGGTCTCCAGCGGTGACGTCGCTCATGAAGCCAGGTTGTTCGCCACCCCAGTCCCCCGGTGGCCCGGACGCGCCGCTACAAAATCCGGCAGCCCGCCGGATCGGCAATTTTTGCCCGGTGTATGGTTAGCGGGCGGTTAACGTCCGGGCGCGGCGGCCGTTTCGCGGCTCGTTGCCGCACCCTCATCGAGCCGCCCGCACATCCGCGCGACCGCCTCGGGGCGGCCGATCACCAGCGGATGCCGCCAGAACCGCAGGTCTGCCGTCCCGGCGGCGGTCGGCTCCGGCACGAAACGCTCGAACGGCCGCCAGCCGTTCTCGCCATGCTGGCGGACCGCGCCGCCGGCCGCCTGCACCAGCGCGAGGCCGCCGGCGACGTCCCAGATGTTCGGCGCGTCGAAGCGGGCGACCCGCAGGATGCCCGCCGCCGTCAGCGCGCATTCGATGGCCGCCGAGCCGGTCTTGCGGCTGTCCCAGTGTCCGTCGGCCGGCTGGACCTCCGGCAGGCCGGCGAGGCCGGTGCGCACCGCGGGATTGCTCCGCGGCGTCACGTCCTCGCCCTCGAAGCGCAGCCGGCCGCCGCGCCGGGCGTGATAGACGCCGCTGCGCAGGGCATGGCTCGTCGAGCACCACAAGGCGCCGGCGACCGGGACGCTCCGATCCAGCACGCCGATCGAGGCGGCGAACATCGGGAAGCCGTTGATGAAGTTGGCGGTGCCGTCGATCGGATCGACCGCCCAGACGATCTCGTGGTCGCGGCCGGGCCGGTCGGTCATTTCCTCGCCGATCACGTCGTGGTCGGGGAATTCCTCGGCGAGGCGGGCGCGGATCAGCTTCTCGACATTGTTGTCGACCTCGGAGACGGGGTCGCGCCAGAGCTCGTCGTCGGCGGTGGCCGCGGTCTTGTAGCGGATGGCGAGCAGGCTGCCGAGCGCATTGACGATCTCGGCGCCGGCAAGGCGCGCGAGTTCGACCGCAAGCTGTTCGATGTCCGGCAGGTGTCCGGCTATCCCGCTGTCCTGCCGCGTGAGGTTTTCCGCCATGCTCTGGAAACCGGCCGCGAGCCCGATGGTTCCGGCGCGAGCCAGCATTTCAAGATGCGGACCGGTTCCCGCTCGAACGACAGATGCACGGTCTGCTCCTCGGTTTGCGCCGGCTTGAGCTTGTCATCGAGCCGCTGCGGCGCGGCGCGCCAGCGCAGCGAGACGTCGCGGCCGCGATAGACCGAGGCCGGCGGCGGCCCGCGCGGCGCCTCGATCCAGGCCATCATCGCCGTGCGGCGGGCGGCATCGAAACACACCACGTCGAACGTCCGGTCGCCGGGCGTGGCGTCCGGCGCGAGCTTCAGCGCCGGGCCGGTGTAGGCGATGTTCATCACCTCGACGCCGAGCAGCGACTTCGTCATCCGCGCGCCATCGACGGTGATGTCGACGCGGAACGGCTTGGCGTGCTTGAGGATGCGCCGCAGCACCTTGCGGCCGTAGGCGAGGGCAGCCGCGCCGATCAGGCCGGTGCCGTCCTTGTCGCCGTCGCTCATCAGGCGCGGCATCGCGCCGAGGCCGAAGGTTTCGAGAAAGGTCGCGTTGCCCCACAGGCCTTCGGCCTTGCCGATGTCGAGCCTCAGCAGCTCATGCGGCCGCCAGCTTTCGCACAAGACGTGCGGCAGGCCCGCGGTGCCGAAGGCGCGGCCGATATTGTTCGCGGTGCCGAGCGGCAACAGCGCGATCGGAATGGAACGGTCCTTCAACGCCCCGATCACCTTGCCGATGGTGCCGTCGCCGCCGGCGATCACCAGAATGTCGGTGTCGGCGGCGGTGAGCTTGCCGAGCTCGCGCGCGAACCCTTTCTTCCTGGTCGAGCGGTAGCTGGTCTTGTAGCCGGCAAGATGCAGCGCATTCTTGATGGCCGCCTTGTCGTGGCTGTCTTCGATGCCGGCTTCGGGGTTGTGGCAAATATAGGCATGCATGGCCTTGCGTTAACGGCCACGGGCCGGCGGGGTTCCCGATCGGGGCTTGGGATCAGCCGAGGGACGGAAAGACATGGCGGCCGTCGCCGCCCAGCGGCAAAGGCACAACCGCGATGACCGCCGTCAGCATCAGCGGCGCGTAAAGATGGGGAAACAGCGCGCCGCCGCGCGATGGCTCCCACTTCAGGTTGTCCCCGAGCTTTGCGGTATCGACCGCGATCAGCAGGAGGTCGCGCCGGCCGGCGAAATGTTTCGCGGCGGTGTCGGCAACCTGCGCGGCGGTGGAGAAATGGATGAAGCCGTCGGCGAGGTCCACGGGCGCGCCGGTGAACACGCCGGCCCGCTCGGCCGCGCGCCACAGCGGCGCCGGGCAGATTTTGTAGATGATCGTCACGCGGATCGCGTCTCCTTATGCCGCGTCCGCGGGCCGCACCCGGCGGGCGATCTCCGGGCCTTTTTCGCGTTCAACCACGGCGATGTCGTACTGGCTCTGCAGGTCGAGCCAGAACCGGGCCTTGTTGCCGAAATAGCGGCCCAGACGAACCGCAGTGTCCGCGCTGATGGCGCGGCGGCCGTTGAGGATGTCGGTGATGCGGCCCGACGGCACGCCGATGTCGAGCGCCAGCCGGTTGGCGGACAGCTTGCGCGCCGCAAGCTCGCGCTTGAGCAGACGGCCGGGGTGGGAAACGGGTGCCATGATGCGTTCTCTCATCCTCGATGATAATCGACGATCTCGACGTCATAGGCGTCGCCGCGGCGGAACGTGAAGCAGATGCGCCAGCGGTCATTGACGGTCATCGCCCATTGTTCCTTGCGGTCGCCCTTGAGCTTGTGCAGGCCGATGCTCTTCAACGGACTGAGATCGTTCAGCGAGGTCGCGACGTTCAGCGCCAGCAGCAGATCCGTTGCCGCCTCGATGTCGAGCGCGCGCAGGGCGTTCGGCCGTTCGCCCTCCCAGACCTTGCGTGTCATGGAATTGCGCCACGACCGGATCATGGCAAAAACATACTACGCCAAACGGTGAAGCGCAAGGCGTGGCGTTCGCGGCGGCCGCGTTTTACGCCGCGCCGCGCAGTTCGCCGCCGCCGTTCGAGGGCGGCGGGATCGGCGCGCCGTCGGCGGCGTATTCGTTGAGCTTGTTGCGCAGCGTGCGGATCGAGATGCCGAGGATATTGGCCGCGTGGGTGCGGTTGCCGAAGCAGTGCTTCAGCGTTTCGAGGATCAGGTCGCGCTCGACCTCCGCGACGGTGCGGCCGACGAGGTTGCGGGTGACCTGCTCGGCCGCCATCGCCGCCTGCGCGGCGACGCCGGAGCGCGTCTCGTCGAGCCGAGTGCCGTCCGGCGTGCGGATGTCCTCGACGCCGATCTCGGCGCCGCTCGACAGCAGCACCGCGCGGTGCAGCGTGTTCTCCAGTTCGCGGACGTTGCCCGGCCAGCGGCCGGCCGTCAGCGCGCGCTGCGCCTCGCCCGACAGCGGACGCACCGGCAGGCCGTTGCCTTCCGAATATTTCTTCACGAAATACTGGGCGAGCTCGACGATGTCGGCCGGGCGCTCGCGCAGCGGCGGGATTTTCAGATTGACGACGTTGAGGCGGAACAGCAGGTCCTCGCGGAACGTGCCTTCGCGCACGGCGTCGGCCAGCACGCGGTTCGAGGTCGCGATGATGCGGATGTCGACCGGCACCGGCCGCGTGCCGCCGACGCGGTCGATCAGCCGTTCCTGGATGGCGCGCAGGAGCTTCGCCTGCAGGCGCACGTCCATCTCCGAGATTTCGTCGAGCAGCAGCGTGCCGCCGTTGGCTTCCTCGAACTTGCCGATGCGGCGGGCCAGGGCGCCGGTGAAGGCGCCTTTCTCGTGGCCGAACAGTTCCGATTCGAGGAGGTGCTCCGGGATTGCCGCGCAGTTGACCGAGATGAACGGCTTGTTGGCGCGGTTCGACTTGGCATGGACAAAGCGCGCCAGCACCTCCTTGCCGGTGCCGCTCTCGCCGGTGATGAGGACGGAGGCGTCGGAACCCGCGACCTGCTGGGCGAGCTTGACGACGCGGGCCATCGCGTCGTCGCGGACGATCATGTCGCGCGCGTCGTCGGCGACGGCGGACAGCACCGCGGCGATCAGCTCGGCGTCCGGCGGCAGCGGGATGTATTCCTTGGCGCCGGCATGGATCGCGTCGACCGCGGCGCGCGCGTCGTTGGTGACGCCGCAGGCGACGATCGGCACGTGGATGCGCTCGGCGTCGAGCTTGGCCACCAGCGCGCGGATGTCGATGGCGACCTCGACCATCAGCAGGTCGGCGCCGCGGCCGGAGCGCAGCACGGCGAGCGCCTGGTCGATGGTGTCGGCCTGGGTGACGGTCGCGCCCTTGTCCATCGCGATCTTGGTCGCGACGGTCAACTGGCCCTTCAAGGTTCCGACGATCAGCAGTCGCATGGCTCCGCTCCCTATTTCTCGGCCTTGATGATTTCCGTCATCGTCACGCCGAGCTTGTCCTCAACCAGCACGACCTCGCCCCGCGCGACCAGCCGGTTGTTGACGTAGATGTCGATGGCTTCGCCGACCTTGCGGTCGAGCTCGAGCACGGTGCCGGGCCCGAGCTTCAGGAGGTTGCCGACGTCCATCTTGGCGCGGCCGAGCACGGCGGAGACCTGCACCGGCACGTCGAACACCGCTTCGAGGTCGGCGGCGCTGCGGTCGATGTCGTCGCCCGCCGGCGCGAGCGGACCGGCATCGTCGACCTGTGTCACTTCCGAGGCCTGGTCGAGATCCGGCAGCGGGACGCCGGTGTCGTGGCCGGAATTCGGTGTTTCCTGTTCGCTCATGCTCAAGACCTCCAGAACTATTCCACGTCGGCGGCGCGCGCCGCGACGTAACGCTCGACCGCTTCGGCGATCGCGGCCTCGGTCGCCGCGCGGTCGCGGTTGACGCCGCCGTCCGCCCATTCGATCCGGCAGTCGCCCAGCGCGACGGCGGGATCGGCGAACACCGCGAGCCGGCCGGCGAAGCCGCGCGCCTGCGCGATGTCGTCGAGCGTCGCCTTGGCGGTATCGAAAATCGCGTCGTTGACGCGCACGCTGATGTGCGGCGTCGAGGCGAGATGCCGGAAGCATTCGGTGGCGAGCGCGGTGATCTCGGCGAGCGGCTGGCGGGCGATGAGCTCCGGCGCGAGCTTGCGCGCGACCGCGACGGCGACCTCGACCGCCTCGATCTCGAGGCGCGCCTCGATGCCGTACAGGCCGCGGCTGAGGCGTTCCAGCGTGTCGCCGACGCCGCCGAGCGTATTGGCGATCTGCTGCTCGATCTCGCCGCGCGCCTGCTGCTGGCCGGCGCCGAAACCGTTGCGGTAGGCGACGGCTTCCGCGTCGGCGCGCCGGCGCTCGTGCTCGACCACGGTCATGGTCGGCGTCTCGCCCTTGGCGAAGTCGGTCTCGAACAAAAACTTTGCTGTGGCGGCCATTCACTTGTCCATTTGTCGCATGATCTGATCCGAACCGAAGATCTGCGCCAGCAAAAACCGGTTTCCACTTTTCGGGATCATGCTCAGTACACCAACTCGTCGTCGCCGCGGCTCTTGGCGATGATGATTTCGCCCTTGGCGGCGAGGTCCTTGGCGAGGTTGACCATGAGGCCCTGCGCCTCGTCGACGTCGCGCAGGCGCACCGGGCCCATCGCCTGCATGTCGTCGACCAGCATCTTGGCGGCACGGCTCGACATCGCCTTGAAGAAGAATTCGCGGATGGTGTCGTTCGAGCCCTTCAGCGCGATCGCCAGCTTGTCCTTGTCGACGTGACGCATCAGGGTCTGCGCCGAGCCGGAATCGAGCTTGACCAGGTCGTCGAAGGTGAACATCAGCGACTTGATGCGCTCGGCGGCGTCGCGGTTGTCGGATTCGAGCGCGGTGATGAAGCGGGTCTCGGTCTGGCGGTCGAAATTGTTGAAGATCTCCGCCATCACCTCGTGGGCGTCGCGGCGCCTTGTCTGCGACAGGTTCGACATGAATTCGGTGCGCAGCGTCTGCTCGACGCGCTCGATGACTTCCTTCTGCACCGACTCCATCTTCAGCATGCGGTTGACGACGTCGAGCGCGAAGTCCTCCGGCATGATGCCGAGCACGCGCGCGGCGTGTTCGGGACGCAGCTTCGAGAGCACGACGGCGACGGTCTGCGGATACTCGTTCTTCAGGTAGTTCGCGAGCACCTCTTCCTGGACGTTGCCGAGCTTCTCCCACATGTTGCGCCCGGCGGGCCCGCGGATCTCGTCCATGATGCCGTGGACGCGCTCCGGCGGCAGATATTGCTGCAGCAGGCGTTCGGTGGCGTCGTAGTTGCCGAGCAGCGCGCCGGAGGCCGACATGCGGCCGACGAATTCGAGCAGCAGTTCCTCGACCATCTCGGCGTCGACGGTGCCGAGCGTCGACATGATGATCGAGATCTCCCGCAGCTCGTCGTCGTCGAGCATGTTGAAGATCTTCGAGCCGTATTTGTCGCCGAGCGCCAGCATCAGCACGGCGGCGCGTTCCGGACCGGTCAGGCGGCGGCGTCCGCTGGCGCCCGACGCGCCTTGCGAGCGGTGCGCGAGCTGGGCGACCAGCGCGCCGATGTCCTCGTTCTGCGTTGCGTCCTGCGCCGTCGCCATAATTTACGCCGCGTCCTCGTGGAGCCAGCTGCGGATGATGGACACCGCCTCGTGCGGGTTCTTGTCGGCGAGCTCGCCGACCTTCTGCACCGACTCGGCGTGGACCTTGCCCTGCACCTGGGCGACGTCGATCATCGCCGAGGTGCGGTTCGAGATCGCGACCGCCTCGTCGCTGCCGACCAGCGACACCGTCGGGCCGCCGGCCGACGTGATGCCGCCGCCGGAAATCACCTGGCCGTCGGGACCCACCAGCACGGCAGCGCGGCCTGCGGCCTGCGGGCCTTCCGGCGTGACGATGCGGCGCACCAGCGGGCGCACCACCATGACCATCACGACGAGGCCCAAGAGCGCCATGACGCCGAGCTCGGCGCCGCGCATGATGTCGTCCTTGGTGAAGTCGAGGAATTTCGCGTACCACGGCCCCGGCTCGCCGGCGGACAGCTGCGGCGTCTCGGCAAAGCGCAGGTTGACGACCTCGACCTGGTCGCCGCGCTTCTGGTCGTAGCCGATCGCGGAGCGCACCAGCGCGGCGATGCGGTCGAGCTCTTCCTTGCTGCGCGGCTGATAGGTCGGCTCGCCCTTGTCGTTCTTGGCGTAGCTGCCGTCGACCAGCACCGCGACGGAGATGCGGTTGACGCGGCCGGCCTCGGTCACTTCGGTCTTGGTGACGCGGGAAATCTCGTAGTTGACGATCTCCTCGGTCTTCTTGCTCGCCTCGCGTGGCGTTCCGTCGGTGCCGTTCTGCTGGTTGGCGCCGCCGGGCAGTTCGTTGCCGACCGAGACCGGACCCTGCTTGGCGTCGCCCGAGGTTGCCTGTTCCTCGCGGGTCTGGCTCGAGCGTACCACGCGGCTTTCGGGGTCGTATTTGTCGGAGGTCTGCGTGACGCGGTTGACGTCGAAATCGGCGGTCAGCTCGACGCGGGCGCGGTTGGGCCCGACCACGGAGTTGACGATCTGCTCGACGCGGTCGCGCAGCCGCCGCTCATAGGCCGTCTTGCGCTCGTCCGCCGCCATGCCGGTCAAGGGATCGGAGGTCTCGGCGCCATCGGCGAGCAGCCGGCCGGTCTCGTCGACCACCGAGACGCGCTCGGGCTTGAGGCCGTTGACGGCGGTCGCGATCAGGTGGCGGATGGCGCGAACCTGCTGGTGCTCGAGCGAGCCGCGCACGCGCAGCACGATCGACGCCGACGGCTCGATCTTGTCGCGCGAGAAAAGCGGGCGGTCCGGCAGCACGAGATGCACGCGGGCGGCCTGGACGCGGTCGATGCTGCGGATGGTGCGGGCCAACTCGCCTTCCAGCGCGCGCAGCTTGTTGATGTTCTGGATGAAGCTGGTGGCGCCGAGCGCGTCGGACTTGTCGAAGATCTCGTAACCGACGCCGCCGCCCTTGGGCAGGCCGCCTTCGGCGAGCTTCATGCGCAGGTGGGCGACCTGGTCCTTCGGCGCCATGATGATCGCGCCGTCGGCCTTGACCGTGTACTTGATGCCCTGCCGCTCGAGGTCCTTCACGATCGCGGCCGAATCCTCGACCGAGAGGTCGGTGAACAGCGGCACCATGGCCGGCTGCGTGACCTGGACCATCAGCACGGCGAAAAAGCCGACCAGCGCCAGCGTGACGGCGAGCATCGCGGCGATTCGGGCTGCGCCGAATGCTTTCAGAAAATCGAAAAATGCCTGCACCGGACCCATGCCCTTGCGATCGGGCGCGACGCGCGCCCGACGCGGCAAAATTTGCCCAGTTTATGGTTAGCAGGGGGTTAACGACCGGGCTTCGCGCAAACGAAAACGCCGGCCCAGCGGCCGGCGTTTCGAAACTCGGTGAGGATCGTCTTAAGGACGGTACTGCTGGATGCGCGTGGTGCGCAGGCCGGCAAGGCCGTGCTGGTCGATCGAATACTGCCAGGAGAGGAATTCCTCGACGGTCAGCGTGTAGCGACCGCACGCTTCCTCCAGCGAGAGGAGACCGCCGCGAACGGCGGCAACGACTTCCGCTTTACGCCGGATGACCCAGCGCTTGGTGGAGGGCGGCGGCAAATCCGCGATGGTGAGCGGGCTGCCATCTGGCCCGATGACATACTTGACCCTCGGGCGGTGGGGTTCGGTCATTGTTTGAACTCACAACTCAACTGACAAATACCAGTGCAAAGTACCGGCCCCAGCTTAAAATTTACCTAAGTCCGGCGCACGATACAGGGAAAAAATTGCCGGAAATACGTATTAAACAGTTGGTGAGGAATTGCGGCGCGGACAAGGGCGGCCTCCTTCCGTCAGTAGCCGGCGATGCGCTTGATCTTGCTGAAGGGGTAGTCCTGGCCGCCGATCTTGAGGGTCGGCGGCGTGGTCGAGACGTCGACCGACTCGACCTTGCCGGTGACCTCGGTGGTCACCGCGGTCGACTGCCCGCTGGCATCGACGGCCGAGACCGTCATCGTGTAGTCGCCGTCCGGCCACTGCACGCCGTTGTTGCCCTTGCCGTCCCACGAGAAGGCCTGGGTGCCGGTATCGATGGAAAAGCTGCCGCTATAGGCGGTCTCGCCGTTCGCGGCCTTGATGGTGAAGGTGGCGCTGGCCGGCTTGGGCGAGGAGAAGGTCCAATCCGCGCCGCCATTGGCGAGCTTGGCGGTCGAGCCGTCGATCACGACGTTGGCGCCGACATAGGCGAGTGCCGCGGTGGTCTGCGCGGTCTTTTCCAGCGAGACGAGCTGGCTCAACTGGTCGTTCGACTTCATCTGCTGCTCGACCTGCGAGAACTGCACGAGCTGCTGGGTGAACTGGTTGGTGTCCAGCGGGTCGAGCGGGTTCTGGTTCTTGAGCTGCGTGGTCAGCAGCGTGAGGAAGGTCTGGAAGTTGTCGGCGATGCTGGCGGTGTTGCTCACCGCGGTCGCGGCGGCCGAGGCCTGGCTGGACGACACCGGCGTCGAGGTGACCGTGGAGGGCATCGATACTGCGGAAGCCATGATGTTTTCCCTAGACGCTGATGTCGACGCCGCCGCGCGCGCCGGACAGCGAGCGATAGCCGCGTTGCATGGTTTCGACCGGCGGCAGCGCATCGTCCCTGACGATCACCTCGGCCGTGTCGCGTGATTGACGGAACGCCTGCTGCTGCATGGTCTGGTCGCGCAGCGAGAACTGCAGGCCGTTGTCGGAGGTTTTCAGGCCGGCATCCTGCAGCGCGCGCTCGAGGCCGCCGGCGTCGCGCCGCAGCAGATCGAGCGTCTCCGGCCGGTCGACGACCAGCCGCGAGGTGACATGACCGTGGCGGTCGACGTCGAGACGCACGTCGATCCGGCCGAGTTCCGGCGGATCGAGACGGATCCCGAAGGACTGCTTGCCGGCCTTGGCCTGCGCGGTGATCTGAACCGCGACGCCTTCGATCGGCACCGCGGGAGCCTGTTGCGCGGCCGCGGCACTGGCCGGCGCGGCGGACGGCTGCGCGGCGTGCTGCGCCTGCGGAAGCTGGGTCTGCGGCAGCTGGTTCTGCGCGGTCTGCGACGACGCATGGGCCGGCGCGGGCGCATCGGCGGCCTTGTCGGCAGCCGCGGCGTGGTGAGCCGTCTGGTCGGAAGCGGCTTTCGCATCGCCGTCGACCGGCTTGGCCTGAGCGGCATCGGCCGGCTTGCCGTCGCGGGCGTCGCCGGCATGCTGCGCCT
>Ga0182749_1002702_pt1 | contig 12800 bp, 9 predicted proteins | sample eDN3rd37CKraftMG_FD_128875 | JGI IMG/M metagenome (GOLD analysis project Ga0182749, IMG submission 128875) | Enriched Miracle-Growth compost microbial communities from Emeryville, California, USA - eDNA 3rd pass 37_C Kraft MG (version 2) (version 2) ...
ATCAGGGGCATATTTTGCACAGCGCCCGCGCGCCTAGGCCGTATTCGGAAGGTTGAGCGAGGTGCAGTCGGGAGGTAGCGGAAGACGTGATGGAGCCTCATTTTCGATAACACCCCGTGGCCGCGTCAAAACCAGATTTGTTGCTTCACGTTCGCCCAGCCGCCGTGCAACCGCGTGACGGCCCGCGGATAAGACCGGCGGGCGGTTATGGACGTCATGTGCATCGCTTGCCAAAAGATGGACCAGACCTTCGTCGAGCATTCGCTCAGCCCAGTAGCGCGGCTGAAGGCCGAACTTGCCGAGCAGCGAATTGGACGTGATTTGCATCCAGACCCCGGACCGCGCCATGCGTGTGATTGTGCGGTAACCGCTGCCGATCCATGTCAGGCGCTCGGGGTGCGTGAGAACCGGTACATACCCCGCGATGACGATCTCGAAGAAGAATGCTTCCAATTGAAGGGGAGCCACGTGGTGCGGTGGCTCGACAAGGACGTAACGGCTCTCCGCTAGCGACAATATTTCCCCGGCAGTCAGCTTCTCAATAAAACCCGTCGTCATGTGCGCATCGGATCCCGAGAAGAGATCGATTGCGATATTCGATTCTGCGAGAGCGCCGCGTAGTTTGTCCGTCGCTGAGCGAATGCCCGGACCGATATTGTGATAAAGGCCGGGAAGAATATGCGGGGTGCAGACGATACCTTCGATGCCGTCAGCCGCCGCGATGCGCGCCATTTTCAGAGCGACGCCGAGGTCGCGTGCGCCATCATCAAGTCCTGGAAGAATATGACAGTGTAAGTCGATCAACTTTCCGACCCGAACTGAGAGTGGCGACATAATAGTCCATAAGCATCATGGTACCTATCGATGCTCTGGACTAAGTGTCAAGGGAGAGAGCGCCGTCCAACACAGATGCCCCGAACTGCTATTGTGTTTTGTTTATTCTAATATTTTTCATATGCTTATGTGTTTTTTATGATTTTTCTTGTGCGGAAGTCGCACGCGTTGCGCCGATCTATACAGTGGGAGTGTCTCCGATTTACATCTTGCGAAGACCACGATGCTCTAGGGTATATGATCCTAATGTGCTATATTATCGTCGATCGCAGCGGAGATTGCCAAGATGGATCGACGTTTCGCAATAGCTTCTGGTTTTGCTGTTTTTATCGCTCTCGTATCTGCAGCAAAGGCTGCGAACCTGGAGATTACCCAGGGCGAGGTCTTGCTTAGTCAAGGTACGGGATATCGCGCGGTCCGAAACTCCATGGAATTGCAAGTGGGCGATACGGTTGTCAGCAAACCGGGTAGCGCGGCCGAGATAACTTTCGCGGACGGTTGTTCCGTCCACTTGCAAATAGGGATGATATTCACGGTGGAGGAAAAGTCTCCCTGTGGGACAGGCGCAGCAAAGGGATCGCAAGCGAATACTGACGCTCTCGATTCAGCCGACAGTTGGAAGGCAGGAACGACAACCTCCGCTGCCACCGACGATGCGCAGATGAATATCTGGCCTTACGTTCTTGGTGCGGCAGTCGTCGGAGGCGTCGCCGCCGCGGCGTCAACGCTTGGGGGAGATAACAGCGGCTCTCCGGTAAGCCCGTGAGTTTCGAGAAGATGTCTATCCGGCGCAGGCGCTCAAGCGGTGTCGCAGTAAATGGCGATGGCGTCGATCTCAGTGCGCTTTATGGGAATGGGCTCAATTCGTTGGTCGGGCGAATGGGCATTGTTTTCAGACCGACGATACTCGTTCTGACCAGCGGCGTTCTCGTTGCCAGTATCGTGTTTGGTGGCGGAACCCACAGTGGATTTCTGTCAGATGTACTGCTTCAGTTGGCGGCTTTGCCGTTGCTTTGGGTTGCGCTCACTGAGCTTGTTGATGAGGCGTCGGGTCCGAGACTTAAGGGGCCTCTCATTTTTATTACGGCCGTGGTGTCGCTGCCGCTTATGCAACTTCTGCCTCTGCCAGCGTCCGTCTGGACATTATTGCCAGGACATGACGTTGTGTCGAACGTCTATGTGCTTCTTGGCGAGCGGTTGCCAGGGCGGCCTTTGACGTTATCGCCAACGGCCACGTGGCTTAGCGCGCTGGCAATCTTGCCGCCGCTAGCGATATTTCTCGGAACAGTTGCGCTCGATTACGCTCAGCGAAGAGCTGTCACTCTTATTCTGATCGCGATGGGCGTCTTGAGCACATTTCTCGGACTCTTTCAGCTCGCGGGAGGTACGGGCAGTGCCCTCCGGTTCTATGCCATAACAAATCGCACGGAGGCGGTCGGTTTTTTCGCAAACCGAAATCATCTCGCTGCGCTTCTCTACTCTTCTATGCTGTTTTCGATTTTATGGTCGATCGATGGCATGATCAGGCTTGGCCGACAAACGCGCCGGCGCAAGATCGACTCGCTCGATTTTTTGCAATTGACGTGCGCAGGCGTCGCATTTGCAGCGCTTCTTGCGGGACAACTCATGGCGCGGTCGCGCGCGGGCCTCGTGCTTTCCATTGCGGCTTTGCTCGGAGGAATTGCGCTTGCATTATCGGATCGCCGGGCGAAGTCGTTCGGTGCCGGCTCGGCCAGGTTCATCATCGGCGCGACGGCGGTGACCGTTATATTCTCGCTGCAGTTTGCGCTGTATCGCATTATCGATCGCTTCGGGGCCGATAGCGTTACCGGCGACCGGATTGCTATCGTGAGAAATACGATTGCTGCCGCGCGAACGTACATGCCGTTCGGTTCGGGATTGGGTACGTTCGTGCCTGTCTATCAGATGTTCGAGAAGCCTTCGGACATTGGGGTCGCTTATATCAACCACGCCCACAATGATGTTCTGGAACTCTGGCTGGAGGCGGGAATTCCCGGGTTGCTGCTAATGGCAGTCTACGTTGTGTGGCTGGTGCGGCGGATGGCTGCCGTCTGGCGTCGAGATTGTCCCTACCCGATACCCAGTTTCGATCTTAGCGTAATCAGGGCAGGATCGATCGTTCTCCTTCTCTTACCGGCTCATTCGCTTGTCGATTATCCGCTTCGCACATACGCAATGGCGGCAATCGCGGCATTCTGTACGGCTCTTCTGATTCAGCCAGCGCCAGATCGGAACGCAAGGGATGCGGTCGTTGGCATGGAGGCCCACGAGGCGCAGCAAACTCGAAAGGGTTTTGGAGGGCAGAAAACACACTGTCCACATAAGGCAGGCCGAAAGGCGAGCCACCGTCGTCCAACGCAGGCTCGCGAACTTTTGGGGCAGTCCGTTTCATGGCCTGCCGCGTGGATCCGGACTGAAGCAAACATCGAGGTGGCACCGGCCAGTCCAAGCGATGCCGAGGTTCCATCGCGTGAGTCCTGATGGCCGATCGCTTCCATCGCGACAAGTCAATACCGTAATACTTTCAGCCTCAGCGCGTTTGCTTAGCCCACTTGCGTATTGTCGGACGCGGGTATCGCAACGGCTAGCGGTGAAGGGTGATACCAGCCAATGCGGCGAGGCTCTGTCTCCGGTTCTGTTTCGGCCGCCGTTTTGACCCGCTTGCTTGCATCGACAGTTGCAGACGGCGTTAAGCCAAGCGCGCTCCATGCTTCACGGATCGCGTTTTGATTGATGCATTCACCGAACACTATCGTGCGTGCCGTCAGCAGCAGAATGCGGAAATCGAGCTGAAAGGACGCGTTCATCACATACCATAGGTCGAGCGCTGCCTTGTCTTGGATCGTGAGATGGCGGCCGCCATTGACCTGGGCCCATCCCGTCAATCCAGGTCGCATTTCCAAACGTGCGACAAACCGAGGGGATTGATCGATCGGCAACAACGGGCGCGGACCGATGATCGACATGTCGCCAAGCAAGACGTTGATAATTTGAGGAAGCTCGTCTGCTCGCGTGCGGCGTAAAAATCGCCCGATCGCTGACAGGCGCTCGGCGTCGGAAAGTAAGCGTCCTTCTACGCTACGGGCAGAGCGCATCGTGCGAAATTTGAGCACTCTGATTGGCTTTCCGCGTGCGCCCGGCCGTTGCTGCCAAAAAATGAAGGGGTAACCCACGTCCACCAGAACAATTGCCGCCATGACGATCGCCAAAGGCGCGAGGCAAGTTGCGGCAACGGTGGCCAAGGCGATATCGAAAAGCCTTTTCCAACGCGGATACGACCGCTGCGCGTGTTGGATTGCAGGTATCTCAATTGGCTCTACGTCGCGAAATTTTTCAGTCGCCGCCAATACCGAACTCATACTGTGAGAGGCCGTCGCTTCGTCGAGTCCGAAGCGCTCGTGCAGGATGTCGATGCGGACCTCCAGGTCGCGGGCGACCTTCAGTACCGTATTCTGAGCTATTGACGACAGCATATGGAAAGGAACCGCAATGGCAATTCGACGGATGTGGATGCCGTGAATTTCCAGCTCGTGCAAAATGTGCAGAAGCTCGTCAGGGCGCCCCAGGATCGGGTAAGATCTTAGAAGGCGACCCCGATGGCGTGGCTTTTCGGATAGGATGCCTGCTACAGCAACACGCGTCCCGCCGCTTTCGTTGACACATCGAAGAAAGAGCTCGGCTACGGAGCTGATGCCGATCACGAGGATTTCTTCACGCGCCCCTTGGACTGGGGCTTTTGCATTTTGCCTCTGGATGCGCCTAGAACGTCTGATACGCGTAAATGCGCGCGCACCTATGAGTGCCCCCGCCATCAGAACGAACTGCAAAGCCGGCAGAGATATGGGAACACTCTCCATGCTCGAGAAAGTCTTTACGATCGTCGTGGCGGCCAGAAGCGTCACGGTGAGGGCAATGAGAATCCGCAGACAATCTTGAAGCGAAGTGAAGCGCCAGAGAGTCCGATTCAATCCGGCAGCAAGCAGCATGGGGGCAGCCAGGACGAGCGTCAGGAGGCCATACAAAAGTTCTTGAGGGGGAGCCGCAATCGGCAGATGCAGTCCAGTGGTCAAAGCGATGGCGCAGGCGGTAGATGCGAAAATGATAAGGAGATCGATCAGGAGCAGGACAAAGCAATGCATGCAGACTCCGCTAAGGCATGAACGATCGCGCTCGCGCCGTTTAAAAGACGCGTCGCAGGTCGCAATGACACCTTAGTGTTAGCACTTCTCGTTCAGGCAGTACGATTTTGCTGACGAGTTATCCACATTCCTTGGATAAGGGTGATAAGGATGCGAGTTCGGCCCCCGCGCGGAAACCTCCGCTATTCGGAATCGTTGAGCGTGATCATCTTGCGGGATACGGCGATCGCGATAGCCTGCTCGCGCGTTTTTGCTTCGAGTTTCCGCCGCGCATTGCTCAAATGGAGCGCGACGGTCGGCAATGAAATCCCGAGCTGTTTGGCGATGTCGCTATTTGATAGCCCGAGCGCAAGTCCCTCCAAACACTGCAGCTCACGTTTCGTGAGGATGCAGCCTTCCATTTGCGAAGGAGTGGCGTCGGCGCACTTCATAGCTCCATTTTGAAGAAAATTTTTCGGAGTTGTAATCAAGAAACACTTTACGGCGTTAACGCGCGCGAAATTGCGAAAATTTGGTGTCTCCGCAGACACACCTAGTGGTTGCACTAGCTTTTCCACAAAAAGAATTAATGCACAGATCCTGTCCACAGGAGGGGAGGCATCTGTGGATCGCTGCCTCCGGGGAGGGTCAAATGCAGCCGAAGAACGACGCAAAAACAAGAGGTTAGTGCAAACGGCTCGATTGCGTCGTCCCGGTCGTGTGTTGCGTAACGGGGAGAGTTTTTATGTTTTTTGTATCGCGTTTTATTGCGTCGAAGTCGTTGCTGGGCTCGGGCAGCCTTGTTGCAATCGCGGCGATAAGCGTCGCGGTCTCGTCTCCCGCAAAAGCAGCCGATTGCACGGTTTTTCCAGGTCTCAACGTGTCGATAGGCGCTGGCGCTGGCACAGCCAATGGGAGCGGCACCTGCAGCCACAACGTGTTTTCGGGGACGTTAACTGGCTCTGGGAATGGTGCCAGTGTTCTAGGTTCCGGAACGTCAACGATCACCAATAATTTCGTGGCCGGAGACGGATCAGCTTCTGGAAATGGGGCTAGTTTTTTCGGAAACGGCACAGCCACGATATCAAATAACTTCATAGCGGGTAATGGTTCCGGAAGCCTGAACGCGGCAAGCTTTTTTGGAAATGGAAACGCGACGCTCGAAAACAATGTCATTTTTGGCAACCAGTCCGGCAGCTTCAACGGTCACACCGTTTCGAACAATTTGATCGTCGGAAATGATTCCGGCAGCGCCAATGCTGGCAATGTCACAGGAAACATAATTGTCGGAAATGACTCGGGAAGTCATAACAAGGGCGACGTAACCGGCAACACTATTTTCGGTGACGGATCGGGCAGTCACAACGGAACCGGATTCAGCGACAACAAGATCTTTGGCAATGGATCCGGCAGTTCGAACGGCAATGGTTTTGCGAACAACTCGATCGTCGGAGATAACTCCGGAAGCGGTAATGCCAAAAATGCCGTAAATAACAATGTTTTTGGCAACGACTCGGCCAACAATAATAAGGACAACTTTTCCGGAAATTCGATCACCGGCAATGAATCCGGCAATAGCAATGGCAAGAATTTTCAAGACAATGTCGTGAACGGCAATGGCTCCGGAAATAACGCCGGGAATAACGTCACGGGAAATAAAGTTGTCGGCGACTCCTCAGGCAATCATTATGCTAACGGGGCAACTTCGAACGCCGTTTTGGGTAATCATTCGGGCAACGGCGTTGACGGCTCGTTCAATAATGCGGTCGGATACTGGTCTGGCAACGGCTTAAGCGGTTCATCGAATAGTGTTGTCGGCAACGGCTCAGGCAATGGCGTTGATGGCAGCAATAACCAAGTTCTGGGCGATCTCTCCGGTAACGGCGTAACTGGAAGCCGAAACAGCGCCGACGCGTTCTTCAGCGGAAACGGTGTCAACGGCAGCGATAATCACGTCACTGGAAGTTTCTCCGGTAACTTTATCACCGGCAATAACAATGGGGCTGCCGGTTTTGCCGTCGGCAACGGCATCCATGGTGACAACAATCAAGCGTCGGGTGCGTTCTCCGGAAATGACGTTCGCGGCGATGGAAATCAGGCCAGCGGAGTCGGTTCGGGTAATACCGTACGCGGAGACGGCAACCGCGTCGTCGGCGATAATTCGGGCAACTTCGTCTTCGGTGCCAACAATAGCGCCGATGGTTTCAATACCGGCAATGGCGTTGTGGGCTTTAGCAACTCTGCGTCAGGTGCATTTTCAGGCAACGACGTTCGCGGCGTGAACAATACCTCGAGCGGCGTCGGAGTTGGAAATGACGTTCTGGGTGCAGGAAACCAGGCGAGCGGCCACGACTCGGGCAACACCGTCTTTGGTGTGAACAATACCGCGAGTGGTGATGGCGTGGGCAACCTTGTCGTCGGCGCGGGTAACCAGGCGAGCGGTCACAATTCGGGCAACGCCGTCTTTGGCGTGAACAACGCCGCGAGCGGTGACGGCGTCGGCAACCTTGTCGTCGGCGCGGGTAACCAGGCGAGCGGTCATAACTCGGGCAACGCCGTCTTCGGTGCGAACAATACCGCGGGCGGTGACGGCGTGGGCAACCTTGTCGTCGGCGCGGGTAACCAGGCGAGCGGTCATAACTCGGGCAACGCCGTCTTTGGCGTGAACAACGCTGCGAGTGGTGACGGCGTCGGCAACCTTGTCGTCGGTGCGGGCAACCAGGCGAGCGGGCACAGCTCGGGCAACGCGGTCTTCGGTGTGAACAATACCGCGAGTGGTGATGGCGTGGGCAACCTTGTCGTCGGCGCGGGTAACCAGGCGAGCGGTCATAACTCGGGCAACGCCGTCTTCGGTGCGAACAATACCGCGGGCGGTGACGGCGTCGGAAACCTTGTCGTCGGCGCGGGTAACCAGGCGAACGGGCACAACTCGGGCAACGCGGTCTTTGGCGTGAACAACGCTGCGAGTGGTGACGGCGTCGGCAACCTTGTCGTCGGTGCGGGCAACCAGGCGAGCGGGCACAACTCGGGCAACGCGGTCTTCGGTGTGAACAACGCTGCGAGCGGCGATAACGTTGGGAACGGCGTTGCTGGGGCAGGAAACCAAGCCTCAGGGGCTGACTCCGGCAATCTCGTTGAGGGCGTTGGCAATCAGGCAGACGGCATCGGTTCAGGCAATCTTGTCGCCGGGTTCAGCAACGTCGCGAAAGGCGCCTTCTCGGGCAATGCGGTTTTCGGCGTCAACAACAGCGCCAACGGGCTCGGCGATGGAAACGGTGTGATCGGCTTCAATAACTCCTCGTCGGGCGCTTTGTCCGGCAACGGCGTTATTGGTGCCAACAATCAGGCCAGCGGCTTCGCATCCGGTAACGGGGTTTTCGGGTCCGATAATCAGGTCAGCGGTTCGGCTTCCGGCAATGCCGTCGTCGGATTCAATAACCAAGCGAGCGGATTTGCTTCGGGCAACTTTGTCGGAGGCAATAACAATCAGGCGAGCGGCTTCGCGACTGGCAATTTCGTGGATGGCAATCGCAATCAAGCGAGCGGCGTCGCCGCCGGCAACGGCGTAACCGGAAACGACAACATCGCATTCGGCACCGGGGCCGGTAACGGCATCGCGGCTTCGAATACGACGGCGATCGGCAGCTTTGCGACAGCGAGCTCCGACAATTCGATTGCAGTCGGTAGCGGGGCGACAGTCGGGACTGGCTCGACCAATGCTGCTGCGATTGGAGCGGGCGCAACGGTTGCCAACAATCGTCCGGGTGAGATGGTGTTCGGGACGGCTCCGTCGGGCGGCAGCGGAGGCAACACCTACACCACACCCGGTATCACGTCCGGCTTGAGTAAGTCGCGACAGAGCGGTCCGCTCGAAGTCGTCACATCCGATCAGGGCGGTCACCTCGCGACGGACGGCGGTTCTATCTTCCGGCAACTCGACGAAGCTCAATCCGGTATCGCGCTCGCCATATCGATGGAAAATCCGGATCTCGTCGCGGGCGAACGGTTTGGCTTCGCCGTCAATGGCGGCTTCTACGAAGGCGCCGCAGCGATGTCCGTCAGCGCGGAAGGCGTCATGGGGTACAACGTCTTTATGGACGGCGACCGCGTGGCGGTGTCGGGCGGCGTCGGCGTCGGTTTCGACAACGGCCGGGGTGGCACTGTCGTCGGCGGCCGGGTCGGAGCACAGATTACCTTCCGGTAGTGGAGTAGTTTTGCTCCTTTCAGGGCGTTGCATTGGCTTAGCCGGTGCAGCGCTCTTCTTGTTTACGCCAAATTCACAAGGCTCGTAGCCTCTGGCGGGAGCTTCATGCTCTAAGCGTACGAACGCTTGGCTTCGAGATGTGAATTCGTGATGGAACGCGCGATATTGAGCACTGCAGGCACGGGCGCTGTCGGCCGGTGGTTATCTGCGCTTCCACTGATGCTGGCTTTCGCGGTCTCGATGGCCGCGTCGTCGGCAAGCATTGCGATCGCGCAGGGAGCCGGAGAGCAAAAATCCGGCGCGCGAAAATCCGAGACTTCGGTTCCGGGCGAGGCGGCGAAGGCCGAGAAACCAGCATCTCTTGGTGTGCCCCCGCTCAAGAATCTTTTGATTATGATCCGGACGACGCTCGTGGCCCTCTATCAGGCCAACGTCACGAACAATTATTCCGTACTTCGCGATCTCGGCGCACCGTCATTTCGAGAGGCCAATAGCGTCGAGCGGTTGAGCGCCGCGTTCGCCGACCTGCGAAGGCGCGGCGGCGATATTGCACCTGTTGTTCTGGCGTTGCCGACGTTGTCGAGACCAGCGACAATCGATCAAAACGGAATGCTACGATTGACCGGGGCGTTTGACACGAAGCCAAACGAACTCGCATTCGATCTCGTGTTTCAAGCTGTTGGCGGGTTCTGGCAGCTCGACGGAATTGCGGTTCAATTCCGCCAACCCGTAGCCGTGAAGAATGCCGAAACACAGCCAGCCGAAAAAGCGGCGCCCAGCAGCTCGAAGAAGAGCACGAAGCACAAATCGAAGACATTGGACAAAAGCAAGACGCCGCCGAAGAACTAGCGTTTCGCGCTGTTTGTCGTCGCCGTCATTTGTCGACGAAGACGAGCCGCCCTTCTTCCGCTTTATGGTAATACTGGCTTGCGACCAGCCAGCCCTTAAGCGGGCGTAGCGGCGGAATGCAGGTCAGAAGGATAAACGGCAGGCTTGTGACCAGGTGAACCCAGAAGGGCGGCGAATACTTCACCTCGATCCAGCAGGCGAAGGCTGCGGCTGGAATACAAGCAAAGCACATAACGAAGAATGCGGGACCGTCGGCGGGGTCGGCGAACGACAGATCCAATCCACAAACCGGGCAATTTTTCTTAAGTGTCAGAAAGCCATTGAAAATTTTGCCTTTACCGCAGCGGGGGCAAAGGCCTCGGATTCCGACTTTCATCGGCGAAAGTTCCGGCCACTGATGTTTGTGCTCAGCACACATCGCAATTTCCCTAAGCGATTAAATCAGAAGACAATTCAAACTTGTATGTATATTGTATGTTGGATTTTCCAAGGAGATAAGTGTCGCACGGATCTTTCGGCCAATACTGAGGAAATGAAGGCGATAGCGAAAAATCGGGGGCAACATCGAGTCCAGCCTCTTTCCTTTTGTATCCATACATGATAGTCAAATTGTATGGCTCCAAATCTTGAAGCGCTTCTGAAAAGCTCGTGGAAGCCGTGGATCGTTCCCGGCAGTCAGCTGAAGTCGCGCGGGATTGTCGACGCGCTTGAAACCGACATTCGTAGCGGCAGGGTGCAGCCGGGTTCGCGATTGCCGCCACAGCGGGCGATTGCGGCGATCTTGCGGGTTGATTTGACGACCGTCACGCGTGCGTTCAACGAAGCACGGAGGCGAGGTCTGATCGATGCGCGTGCCGGACGCGGCACGTTCGTGCGGCGGATCATCGAGGATCGTGGCTCAGGCCTTGCGGCGGTTCCTGCTATCGATCTCAGCTTGAACATCCCACCGCAACCTCCTGCAGCTCGCTTGCAGCATCTCATTCCCGCGACGATTGCGGATCTTTTGTCGAGCGAGCACGGCATGCTGCATCTGCATTATCAGGAAAGTACCGGTAGCGTTCCGGACCGGGCGGCCGCAGCGCGCTGGCTGGCCAGACGCATCGACGATCCCAAACCGGGCTCTATCGTCGTTGCAAGCGGAGCGCAAAGTGCGTTGTTCGGTGTGTGCGAATGCCTGATTGTGCCCGGGGAATCAATCGCGGCTGGCATCGCGACGTATCCGGGTCTCAAGGCGATAGCCCGGCAGCGTGACTATAAGCTCGCGCCGCTGGCGATGGATGATAGCGGTATTATTCCAGACTCGTTTGAGGAATGCTGCCGTCGCTCGGTTCCAAAGGCGATCTATATTATTCCCGCCATCGACAATCCTACGACCGCCACGTTGCCGGAAGAGCGCCGTCGCAGGATCGTGGAAATTGCGCGGCAATATCGCGTGGCCATCATCGAGGATGATCCCTACTCGCCTCTTCTCAATGGGGCGCCGATTTCGTTTGCGCGGCTCGCGCCGGAACTCACGTGGCACATTGCGACGTTGTCGAAGTGTTCGACACCAGCTTTGCGAATTGCCTACGTCGGTGCACCGAGCGAAGCGCAGGCGATGCGCCTTGCGGGCGTTCTAAGGGCTGTCAATCTTATGGCCCCGCCGCTCAACGCCGCTGTTGCATCGCGCTGGATCGTTTCAGGCATGCTTGAAGAAATACGAGAGGTGATTTGCGAGGAGGCGGCCGCGCGTCAAAAGATTGCACGCGCGATACTTGATGGTTTCACGCTCGCCGCCGATCCTCACGGACATCATCTCTGGCTCAGTATGCCGCCGCACTGGCACGCAGCCGATCTTGCGGAGCACGCCGCACGTTCGGGTATCGCGGTTGTGCCAAGCTCGGCGTTTGCCGTCGCGGGCTCGATTGCCGAAGCTGTTCGGATTTCTTTGGGAGCGGCACCTGATAGAAGTGCGCTGACGCAAGGTTTGAAACGGCTGTCTGAGCTGCTTGCGCATCCCGTTCTGCCGGCCAGGGCCATCATCTGAAATACTCGGGGTTATTGTCCTTCGCGCCGGGAAGCATCATTTGAAGGACAGTATCTTCAGGCCGCCTGTTGAGGGATCGCCATGAAAGCATATCTCCTGCATCGCTTCGGAATCGAAGGATTATCGCTCGAAGAGGTTGCGTCTCCCGAGCCGGGGCGGGGTCAGGTGCTGGTGAAGATGCGCGCATGGTCGCTTAACTATCGCGACCTGCTCGTCGTGCGAGGACTCTACGCGCCGAAGCTCAAATTTCCGTTCCAGATCTTGTCCGATGGTGTCGGTGAAGTCGTGGCTGTTGGTCCGGACGTGGCCCGTGTCAAGATTGGAGATCGTGTAGCGGCCGCGTTCATGCAGACGTGGATTGAAGGCGAGCTAGACGCAGAGAAATCGGCGAGTGCGCTCGGCGGCGCGCTGCCAGGGTTGGCCGCAGAGTATGTCGTTCTCGATGAGGATGGCGTCCTATCCGTGCCAGCCCTTCTTTCCGATGAGGAAGCCGCAACGCTTCCTTGTGCGGCGGTTACGGCTTGGCACGCGCTCGTCAACGCGGGCAAGCTTGCGCCGGGCGAAACCGTTCTTGTTCAGGGAACGGGTGGCGTTTCGATCTTCGCGTTGCAATTCGCCCGCATGCTCGGCGCGCGTGTCATTGCAACATCGAGCAGCGATGGGAAGCTTGAGCGCGTTCGGACGCTCGGCGCGTCCGACGTCATCAACTACAAGACGACACCGGAGTGGGGCCGCCGAGCGCGCGAGC
>Ga0182749_1002703_pt1 | contig 12799 bp, 14 predicted proteins | sample eDN3rd37CKraftMG_FD_128875 | JGI IMG/M metagenome (GOLD analysis project Ga0182749, IMG submission 128875) | Enriched Miracle-Growth compost microbial communities from Emeryville, California, USA - eDNA 3rd pass 37_C Kraft MG (version 2) (version 2) ...
AATTCGTATCGCTTGATACCCATCGCCCGCTCCGCGTTGAAAATGCGGAACCCTATGAATCACAGCAAGGGACCGATGGGAATCCTGAATGTCGATCGGACCTAGCGGTTTGAAGTCTGCAACTTTTTGGAATCATGCTCTACCGCGTCGGCACCGGCGGGTCTTCGCGGTAATCGTAGAAGCCGCGGCCCGTCTTGCGGCCGAGCCAGCCCGCCTCGACATATTTCACGAGCAGGGGGCAGGGGCGATATTTCGAATCCGCCAGCCCCTCGTAGAGCACCTGCATGATGGAAAGGCAGGTGTCGAGCCCGATGAAATCCGCCAGTTGCAGCGGCCCCATCGGGTGATTGGCCCCGAGCCGCATCGCCGTGTCGATCGCCTCGACCGTCCCCACGCCCTCGTAGAGGGTGTAGATCGCCTCGTTGATCATCGGCAGCAGGATGCGGTTGACGATGAAGGCGGGAAAATCCTCCGCGACGGTGATGGTCTTATCCAGGCTTTGAACGAAGCCCTTTGCCATCTCGAAGGTCTGATCCTCCGTGGCGATGCCGCGGATGATTTCGACGAGCTTCATCAGCGGCACGGGATTCATGAAATGAATGCCGATGAAACGCTCCGCCCGGTCGGTTTGGGCGGCAAGCCGCGTGATGGAAATCGACGAGGTGTTGGTGGCCAGCAATGCCTCGGGGTTCAGGAGCGGGCAGAGTTGGGCAAAGATCTTGCGCTTGATGGTCTCGTCTTCGGTCGCGGCCTCGATGACGAGGTCGGAATCGGAGAGTTCTTCCATGGTCTTTGCCGGCAGGATGCGGCTGAGTGCCCCCTGCCGCGTTTTTTCCTCGAGCTTTCCCGAATGGACCTGGCGGGCCATGTTGCCGCTTACCGTTGCGATGCCCGCTTCGATGCGCTCCGGCGAGACGTCGTAGAGCTTCACGCGATAGCCGGCGAGCGCGGAGACATGGGCGATACCGCTTCCCATCTGTCCCGCACCGATGATTCCAACCGTTCTGATGCTGCCCGTCATGTCCTCACCACAGCTTTCTGCTGCCGCGTCCCCAATTGCTGCACTGCAAACTAAAAGGGCGGGGTCGCTTCGTCCACCCCACCCTCGATGATTCTGCATGCGCCTAAAAAATTGTCAAAGCGCGTTTTTGAGCTCCGGCAGGATCTGGAAGAGATCGCCGACGATGCCGTAGTCGGCCACCTGGAAGATCGGCGCCTCCTCGTCCTTGTTGATGGCGACGATCACCTTGGAATCCTTCATGCCGGCCAGGTGCTGGATGGCGCCGGAAATGCCGCAGGCGATGTAGAGGTCGGGCGCCACCACCTTGCCCGTCTGCCCCACCTGCCAGTCGTTCGGCGCATAGCCCGCATCCACCGCCGCACGCGAGGCGCCCACCGCCGCGCCAAGCTTGTCGGCCAGCGGCAGGATCACCTCCCGGAACTTCTCCGCCGAGCCGAGCGCCCGCCCGCCGGAGATGATGATCCGCGCCGAGGTCAGCTCCGGCCGGTCGCTCGCCGCGATCCGGTTCTCCACGAAGCGCGAAAGGCCCCGGTCCGCCGCGGCGGCCACGGTCTCCACCGGCGCCGCGCCGCCCGCGCCCGCCGCCTGGAAGGCCGAGGTGCGCACCGTGATCACCCGCTTCGCATCCGTCGATTCCACCGTCTGGATGGCGTTGCCCGCATAGGTCGGCCGCTTGAAGGTCGTCGCGTTCACCACCGCGATCACGTCGGAGACCTGCATGACGTCGAGCAGCGCCGCCACGCGCGGCATGACGTTCTTGCCCGTGCTGGTCGCCGGCGCCACGAAAGCATCGTAGCCCGCCGCCAGCGCCACAACCGTGTCGGCCAGCGGCTCGGCAAGCTGCTCGCCGAGCGCCGCCCCTTCCGCCAGCAGCACCTTTCGCACGCCGGCAAGCTTCGCCGCCGCGTCCGCCGCCGCCCTGGCGCTCTCACCGGCAACAAGAATGTCGATCTCGCCGCCCATCTTCTGCGCCGCCGAAAGCGCCTTCGCCGTCTGCTCGGAAAGCGTGGTGTTGTCGTGCTCGGCGATGAGGAGAATTGCCATGGTTCCTGTCCTTTTCCTATCGCGCGGCTAGAGCACGCCGGCTTCGTTCTTCAGCTTCTCGACCAACTCGGCCACCGAGGAAACCTTGACGCCCGCCTTGCGGCCCGCCGGCTCCTCCGTCTTCAACACCTTGAGCCGGGTCTTCACCTCGACGCCGTAATCGGACGGCGCCTTCTCCGCCAGCGGCTTCTTCTTCGCCTTCATGATGTTGGGCAGCGAGGCGTAGCGCGGCTCGTTCAGTCGCAAATCCGTGGTGACGATCGCCGGCAGCTTCAATTCCACGACCTGCAGCCCGGCATCCACCTCGCGCGTCACCGTCAACACGCCCTCGCCAAGCTCAAGTTTCGAGGCGAAGGTGCCCTGCGCCCAGCCCAGAAGCGCCGCCAGCATCTGCCCCGTCTGGTTCGCGTCGTCGTCGATCGCCTGCTTGCCGAGGATGATCAGGCCGGGCTTTTCCTCCTCCGCCACCCCCTTCAGGATCTTCGCCACGTCGAGCGGCTCGACCACCTGGTCGCTCTTCACCAGGATGGCGCGGTCGGCACCCATCGCCAGCGCCGTGCGCAGCGTCTCCTGCGCCTGCGCCGGGCCGATCGACACCGCCACGATCTCCTCCACCTTGCCCGCTTCCTTCAGGCGGATCGCCTCTTCCACCGCGATCTCGTCGAACGGGTTCATCGCCATCTTCACATTGGCCAGTTCGACGCCGCTGCCGTCGGCCTTCACCCGAGGCTTCACGTTCGCGTCAATAACCCGCTTCACGGGAACTAGGACCTTCATGCACTCACACCTCTTCCATCCACAAGCTGGCCCGGATTTACCCAAGCGGCCCGATCCGTCTGCCGATTTCCGCCAAATCGAGGGGAAACAACGAATGCAAAGGAATACACCTCTGCGCAAGCCGCCGGACGGTAGTAAGGGCGGCCGTGCAGGTCAATACATGCGTGCGTGCCCGGTGCAAGCTTTAGATCGATTTTATTCGACTTCGGCAGCCCGTGGAAGCACAAGGCGTCGATCGAAGAGCGGTACGCCGCGCCGGCGCATGAGCACGACCAGCACCGCGCCCGCAATGATGCCGCCGATATGGGCGGACCAGGAGATCTGGTTTTCCCGATCGATCGCGAACATCAGGAACTGCGAGGCGATCCAGAGCAGGAGAACGATATAGGCCGGCAGGCGCAGCGGAATGCGCGCGAAGGCAAGCACCCAGAGCTTTACGCGGGGATGCAGGAGGAGATAGGCCGCAATCACGCCCGCCACCGCACCCGACGCGCCGATCAGCGGCGCCTGGGAATCCGGCGCAACAAGGCCATGAAAGTAAGCGCCTGCAACGGTACAGGCGAGATAAAAGAGAAGATAGCGAAAGTGCCCCAGGGCATCTTCGACATTGTCGCCGAAGACCCAAAGGAACAGCATGTTTCCGCCAAGGTGGAAAATGTCCGCATGAAGGAAGGAATAGGTGAGGTAAGTGAGCGGCGCCGGCACCAGTTCGAGCTCGGGCGGCAGCACCGCCAGGTCGTTCACCACGCTGGGAATATAGCCCAGCCCAAGGACGGTCGCCTGCAGGGCTTCGCCGCCGCTCAGCGATGTCACGGCCCACACCAGGATATTCAGGCCGATGATGGCAAGGGTTACATATTGATGCTTGATGTAGCGCAGGTGGTTCGCGTCATGAAGCGGAATGAACATCAGCCTGCACCCCGGTAAGTGCCGCGATTCAGCGGTTTTGTCCGGGCACCCATAACACGTCGGCCGCGCCGTTGTCATTGACGGCGCGCGCGGCGACGAAGAGAAAGTCCGAAAGGCGGTTGACGTAGCGAAGTGCCTCGTCGCCCACTTTTTCGCCCGGCGTCTGCCCAAGCTCCACCATCAGCCGCTCGGCACGCCGCGCAACGGTGCGGGCGAGGTGAAGAGCGGCAGCCGCCGGCGAGCCGCCGGGGAGCACGAAAGACTTTAGCGGGGAAAGCTTCTCATTGAGCGCGTCGATTTCCCGCTCCAGCCGCGCGATTTGCGAGGCGACGATACGCAGCGCCTCGCGGCCGTGCTGCTCTGTGCCCTCCGGTGTCGCCAGATCGGCGCCCAGGTCGAACAGGTCGTTCTGGATGCGCGCAAGCATTGCGTCGATTTCCGGGTGGCTCCCGGCGGTATGGATGCGGGCAATGCCGATGCAGGCGCTCGCTTCGTCCACGGTACCATAGGCCGCCACGCGCAGGTCGCATTTGAGGCGGCGCCCGCCGGCGGCCAGCCCCGTCGTGCCGTCGTCGCCCGTCTTCGTGTAGATCTTGTTGAGCTTCACCATGGGTGAGCTTCCCCGCCGGTCTCAGTTGCCCGAGGACTGGCTATACCACATCGCCAGCACGATCAGCACGATTGCCACGAATTGCAGCGCCACACGCGCTTGCATCAGCTTGTTGGACGTGTTGCCGGAGCCCCCGCGCATCATGTTCATCAGGCCCCGGATGAGCACGAAAACGACCGCGATCATGACGATGACGGCCAGGATATTGAACGTGGTGGATGCCATGCCTTCTGCTTTCTTTGCGGGTCATCCCTGGTCGGCGATCAGCCGGTAGAAAAGCCTCGCGGGAAGGATTCGTTTCATGATGACGCCGATCTTCGCCGGCAGGGTTACGACATAATGCGGCCGCGGTCGCGGATGAAGCAGCGCGTGGCGCAAGGTCTTATATACTGCCTCCGGTCCCAGTTTTAAGCGCGACTTGCTGCCGCCGGCCCTGAGCCTGGCGAGCTGCGCCTGATAGGCGTCGCGGTGAAATGAGCTTTGCACGTCGATATAGCGCTCGAACCAGGCAAGGCCGTTGGCGGCGATTTTCGAGCGGATGGGCCCCGGCTGGATGAGTGAAACATGGATTCCCGAGCCCATGAGCTCCGCGCGCAGGCAGAGCATCAGTCCCTCGACCGCATGCTTGGACGCGGCATAAGCGCCGCGATATTTTATCGGGAGCAGCCCGAGGATCGAGGAGCAATGCACGATCCGGCCGTGGCCTTGCGCACGCATGATCGGCACGATCCGCCGCGTCAGATCATGCCAGCCGAAAACATTGACCTCGAACTGCTCGCGCAGCGCCTCCACGGGCAGATCCTCCACCGCTCCCGCCTGGGCATGGGCGCCATTGTTGAAAAGGGCATCAAGCCGCCCGCCGGTCCGCGCCAGTATGTTTTCTACAAGGCCAGTGATTGATTCCGGCTCGCGATAGTCGAGATAGAAGGCTTCGATCCCGTCGCGCTCCAGCGCGGCCAGGTCTTCCGGCTTGCGCGCCGTGGCGAAGACGCGCCAGCCATCCTGCTTCAGCGCACGGGCGCAATGGGCGCCGATGCCCGAAGATGCGCCGGTGATAAGAATAGTTCCATTCGTTTTCATAGGCCGCTGATTCGTGAAGGCTTCTTGTTTATCAGCTACACGGCTTCACATATTCGAGTAGCCGGGACAATCGAGAGGGATCGTGATTGCGCAAGCTGGTGATATTGCGGAGAATCGCCAGAGACGCGTTCGGCCACTTCAACGCCGACGACGGCTGGGCCATGGCAAGTCACCTGGCCGTCAGCGCCATCATGGCGCTGTTTCCGTTCCTGATTTTCGCCACGGCGCTCGCAAGCTTCCTCGGCGCTGATGCTTTTGCCGACACGGCGGTCCACATCGTATTCGACACCTGGCCCGAGGAGGTGGCGGCGCCGATCGCCAGGGAAGTCCAGAACGTGCTTGGGGTCCGGCGCGGCGATGTTCTCACCTTCGGCGTGGTGCTCGCCGCCTTCTTCGCGTCCAACGGCGTCGAGGCGCTGAGATCCTCTCTCAACCGCGCCTATCGCGTGGAGGAGCGGCGCTCCATCATTTTCCTGCGCCTGCAGAGCCTGGGCTTCGTGCTGGTGGCAACCCTGGGGTTTACCGCCATCAGCCTGCTCCTCGTCATCGCCCCGGTGGCCGCCAACATAGCGCTCTCGCGCGTGGAGTGGCTCGAGCCTTACATGGGCACGATCACGCTCTGGCGGTATATCATTGCGGTGGTGGTGCTGGTGCTGGCGCTGGTGGTGGTGCATATCTGGCTGCCGGCCGGCAAACGCACGCTGACGGATATCATCCCCGGCATCATCTTCACGCTCATCGCGTGGATCGCAGGTTCCAGTGTGTTCGCCGCCTATCTCGGCCGCTTCAGCAGCTACACGACCACCTATGCCGGCCTGGCATCGATCATGGTGGCCGTCGTCTTCCTCTACATCATCTCGGCGATTTTCATTCTGGGCGGCGAGATCAACGCCGCCATCATGCGTTATCGCGAGGCGAGGCGAGTCGTGGCCGGCTGAATCGTGGCCAGCGCCACACCGAGGGTCGTAACGGCCATGCCGCCCACCTGGATCAGCGTCAGCGTCTCGCCGAACAGCGCCCAGGCCATGATCGCCGTCACCGCCGGCACGAGATAGAAGAGAGAGGCGACGCGGGCCACCGCGCCTTTCCGGATCAGCAGCATGAGAAGGAAGATCGCGCCGAGCGAAAGCACGAGGACGAGCCACAACATGGCGAAGATGATCTCGCCATTGAGCACGAATTGCCCGCTCTCGAAGAAAAGCGAGATCGGGAAGGCAAAGAGGAAGCCGCCCAGATATTGGCAGAGCGTCCCGCTGATAAGATCCACATTGCCCACAAAGCGCTTCTGCCACACCGTTCCCGCGCTCATGGCAATCACTGCGGCAAGTCCCGCACCGACCGTGGCCGGCGTGACGCCGCCGGCGACCCCTCCAAGCTTGGGCGAAAGCACGATCGCCACGCCGACAAGGCCGACGACGAGGCCAAGCCAATGGCGGCTGTCCACCTCCTCGCCCGCGAAGGCCCCCGCCATCAGCGCGGTCAGCAGCGGCTGCAGCCCGACGATCAATCCGGCGAAGCCCGCCGGCAAGCCCTTGTGGACGGCCCAGAACACGCCGCCCAGATAGATGCCGTGCATCAGCACGCCTGCCACACCGGAATGAAAAGCCGTGCGCGCCGGCAGCGGCCGCACGCCCATGAACGGAATGAGCAGCAGCAGAAAGGCGAAACTCAGCGCGAAGCGCACCCAGAGGAAGGTGAAAGGCTCGGCCCAGGGCATCGCATAGCGCGCGCCGATGAAGCCCGTCGACCACATGATGACGAAAAGCGCGGGCGCGGCCTTGGCAAGATCGGGCATTGGAGTCCGGATTTCTCTTTCGTTGCGGCGCGATCATCTGCACCGTCTCGCGCGGCAAGGGAAGTGAAACTTTCGAACGATGCCATCAAAGACGCTGAAGGCCGGCAACCGCGGATTCTCAGTCGGCGGCCGGCAAATCAAGCCCGACCATCCTGGCGATATCGCCGGGTGTGGCGCCCGCCTCGCGCAGTGCGGCAATGCCCGTATCGCCCCGGCTCTTGGAAAGCTTGCGCCCATCCTCGTCCACGATCAGCGCATGATGGTGATAGCGCGGGACGGGAAGGCCCAGCAATTCCTGCAGAAGCCGGTGGACAGCGGTTGCGTGGAAGAGGTCGCGGCCGCGCACCACATGGGTGATGCCCTGCAGCGCATCGTCCACGACGACGCTCAAATGGTAGCTGGTCGGCACTTCCTTGCGGGCAATGACGATATCGCCCCAGAGTCCGGGCTCCGCCGCGACGAGCCCGGTCTCGCCCTTCGGGCCGCTGCCGCTCTCTTCCCAGAAAAACGGCCTTGCCACATGGGCGAGCGCAGCCTTCATGTCGAGCCGCCAAGCAAAGGGTTCGCCTTCCTCGATGCGCCGGCGGCGCTCCGATTGGGCACGCTCCCTGTCGACCGGCGGGAAGAGCGGAGCGCCGTCGGGGTCGCGCGGCCATTCCCTGCCGTCGGCTTCCCTATCGGCTATATAGACGCGCATCTCGCCTCGGCTCATGAAGGAAGGGTAGACCATCTCCGCGTCGATCAGGCGCTCGAGCGCTTCGGCATAATCATCGAAATGTTCGGACTGCCGCCGAACCGGCTTCTCCCATTCGATGCCGAGCCAGCCAAGGTCACGGTAGATCGCGGCCTCCAGCTCCGGCGTGCAGCGCGTGGTGTCGATATCCTCGATACGCAGGAGAAAGCGGCCGCCCGCCGCGCGCGCCATGAAATGGTTGAGCAGCGCCGAGTAGGCGTGGCCGAGATGGAGCGGCCCGTTGGAACTCGGCGCGAAGCGGAAGACAGGAACTGTCATGAGCCATTGAGGAAACGGATTGTGGCGGCCATCGAGGCATTGCTAGGCTCGCGCGAAGGGAAGTGCAAGGATTCCACATGCAGCGCATCGAGACGGAAGCCGACATTTCGCGCGGGCTCGACGCCCTGGTGCTGCTCGACCGCAGGCTCGGGCCCGTGCGTGCGATCGCGGGCCATGTGCCGCTCCGGCGCAGCCCGTCAGGTTTTGCGATCCTTGCCTCGATCGTCGTCTCCCAGCAGGTTTCCCGGGCGAGTGCCGACGCGATTTTCGGCAGGCTTTCCCGCCTGGTGAATCCGTTGACGCCGGAACGGTTTCTCGCCGGCGGCGAGGGCGTGATGGTGGAGGCCGGTCTTTCGCGGGCGAAGCAGAAGACATTGACCTTGCTTTCGGCGGCAGTCATCGAGGGGCGGCTCGACCTCGAGGGGCTCGATGCCCTTCCTCCGGACGCGGCGATCGCCGCTCTGACGGCCATCCCAGGCATCGGTCCCTGGACTGCGCAGGTCTACCTGCTCGTCGCCGCCGGCCACCCGGATATTTTCCCCGCCGGCGATGTCGCGTTGCAGACGGCGGTGGGACATGCGCTCGGCTTCGAAACCCGTCCGAATGCGAATCACCTGTTCCTCATGGCCGAATCATGGGCTCCCCTGCGCTCCGTCGCGGCGCGCCTTTTTTGGGCCTATTATCGTGAAATCCGGGGCGTGGAAGCCGCGCCCGCGGCCTCAATCGCTGAAAACTCAGCAAAATGTGTGCGTTTTGCCGCGCCGGAACGGTGAATACCTGCTTCACATTCCTGTCACCGCGGGATTACATTATCCGCGCCGATCGATCTGCCCACTAGGAGCCATGAGGACGTGACGATCGCTGTATCGCCGGACGGAATGCCCGCACTGGTGCTCAATGCGGACTATCGCCCGCTCAGCTATTATCCCCTGTCACTCTGGTCGTGGCAGGACGCCGTTAAAGCTGTGTTCCTCGACAGGGTCAACATTGTCGCGGAATATGAACAGGCGATTTCCTCCCCGTCCTTTACGATGCGTCTGCCGAGCGTCGTCAGTCTCAAGACCTATGTGAAGCCGTCGCGCTATCCCGCTTTCACGCGCTTCAACGTCTTCCTGCGCGATCGCTTCCAGTGCCAATATTGCGGGACCCGAGAAGAGCTCACCTTCGACCACGTCGTTCCGCGCAGGCATGGCGGCGTCACTTCGTGGGAAAACGTGGTCGCCGCCTGCTCTCCCTGCAATCTCAGGAAGGGCGGGTTCATGCCGGACCAGGCGAAGATGTGGCCGCAGCAGAAACCCTACCGGCCCACGGTCCACGATCTGCATAATAATGGGCGGCTTTTCCCGCCCAATTATTTGCACGAAAGCTGGATGGACTATCTTTACTGGGACGTGGAACTGGAACCGTAAGCCCGCTCCCCTGCATCAGAAGGAGCAGGAGCAAAAACGGCTCGTCTCACCGTTTCAGCGCTCCGCGCAGCGCCACCACGGCGAGGATGGCGCTGGCGATGACATTCCACCCGGCGAAGGAAAGCCCGAGAATGCGTAGCGCCGCCACGTTGCAGGAAGGCGGAATCACGGCGTTGAGCTGGTCGAGCAGATTTCCGGACGAGACGCTTGGCGGGAGTGCGCCGCAATCGGTCGGGCCTTCCCACCAGCCCCATTCCACTCCGGCGTGGTAGGCGCCGAGGCCCAGGCCCCACACCATCAGGAGACCACCCACGAGGAGGAGGCCGCGCGTCACGATCGCCGGCGCCTTGACCGAGGAGGAGATAAGGGCAAGCACCATCACCGGCACGCCGATGTAATAGGGCACCCGCTGCTCCAGGCAGAGCTTACAGGGAAGATAGCCGCCAATATATTGAAAGCCCAAGGCCGTGCCGACGGTGGCCGCCATGGCGAGAGCCAGGAAGCCCGCGGTGAGTGTCTGAACCCTGGTGGTGGGAGCTGTGATCGTCATTGGGTGGCTGTGCCTTCTTGCCTGTGTAAAATATCATAAGTCATCGAATGCCGGGTCTATAGCGGGCGCGGCGATAGGGCGCAATCTCGCGATGGGCTTCTGCGAAGAGTTGACGCGGGCGTGCTTCCCCGTATAGTCCGCGCCTGCCTGGCCTCACCGGCACGGGCCCCTGTGGCGGAATTGGTAGACGCGACCGACTCAAAATCGGTTTCCGCAAGGAGTGCTGGTTCGAGTCCGGCCAGGGGCACCATCAGTTCCAATACATATGACACGCTGCGGCCGTATCAGCGCTTTCCATTGGCCGCCGCGGTTGCCGGCGGGCGCTTGCTTCGCTACTTCTCCTTCTCGACAACAGCTTGCAGGAGTTCCGCGATGGATGTTCAGATCAAGGCCGATACGCTGCCGCACGAGACGCGTCTCGATCGCCTCGCCGAAGTCGCCGTGCGCGTCGGGCTGGGGCTGAAGCAAGGGCAGGAACTTGTGATGACGGCCTCCGTCGAATCGCTGCCGCTTGTGCGCCGGATCACGGAGCAGGCCTACAAGGCCGGCGCTTCGCTGGTCACCACCGTCTTCTCGGACGAGGAATCAACGCTGCTTCGCTTCCGTCACGGTTCGGATGAGAGTTTTGACAAGGCGCCCTCCTGGCTTTTCGAGGGGATGGCGACCGCTTTCCGCAATGGCGCGGCGCGGCTCGCCGTTGTCGGCGAGGATCCTTCGCTCCTTGCCGGGCAGGATCCTGACAAGGTCTCCCGGGCCAACCGCGCCCGCTCCAAGGCCTATATGCCGGCGCTCGAACTCATTGCCGGATTCCAGATCAACTGGACGCTCGTATCCTTCGCCACGCCGGCCTGGGCCAAGGCAGTCTTTCCCGATCTTTCCGAGGAAGAGGCAGTCGCCCGCTTGTGGGACGCGATCTTTTCCGCCTCGCGCATCGACGGGCCGGACCCAGTGGCCGCATGGTCCACGCACAATGGCGAACTCGCCGCCAGGCGCAAACATCTCGACGACCGGCGCTTTGCGGCGCTGCGTTTCCGCGGCCCCGGCACCGATCTGACGTTGGGGCTCGCCGACGATCATGTGTGGCAGGGCGGGGCATCCATTGCCGGCAACGGCATCACCTGCAATCCCAACATCCCCACGGAGGAGGTGTTCACCACGCCGCACAAGGATCGTGTCGAGGGCGTGGTGAGCAGCACGAAGCCGCTCTCATACCAGGGCACGCTCATCCAGGATATTTCGGTGCGCTTCGAGGGCGGGCGCATCGTCGAGGCCGCCGCGCGCACGGGCGAGGAAATCCTGCGCAAGGTGCTGGAAACGGACGAGGGCGCAAGGCGCCTCGGCGAGGTCGCGCTTGTGCCCAACTCATCGCCCATCTCGCGCAGCGGCATTCTTTTCTACAACACGCTCTTCGACGAGAATGCCGCCTGCCATATCGCGCTCGGCCAATCCTATGCCAAATGCATCCGAGACGGCGTCGGCATGGACGAGGCGGCGCTTGCCGCGAAAGGCGCCAACAAGAGCCTCATCCATATCGATTGGATGATCGGGTCGGGTGAGATCGATATCGACGGTATCACCGCGGACGGCCGGGAAGAGCCCGTGATGCGGCGCGGGGAATGGGCGTTCTAGAGCCATGAAAGGCTCTAAGGGCCGGGCAAACCCACCCTCGCACCACCCACTCCTCGTATCGCGAGGCCTGTGGCAGGGCCGGTTTCAGCTCCTTATGAAAGCTGCTTGGCCTTCCGTGCTCTCGACTGACGGGACGGGATGTAAGGGAGAGGGTGGAGTGCCAGTTTGTGCTGGCGGAGCCAAGCGATGGCGACCGACGCGGATCTGGTGCGGGGGTGGGCTTGGGAGCCTCGGTCAGGGTCGGCCGCCATCGTTGATCATGGTAAGTTTCCTCGGCGCGAGGGTGTAGCTGGCCAATAGGCCATCCTCCGTTTCATCAATATGGATGCATGTATCCGGCTTCCATCGGAGGCTGCTGCCGGTCTCGGGCTTATTCCACCTTCACAAGGCAGATAGCTACTGTTCCGCGGTGCGCCTTTCCGTCGGGACTCCTATTCATGGCCATCGCAGCCCACGTCTGCTTCCGTCTTTCGAAGTTTTTCCTTCCAGAGGTTCATCAACACCGTTCTCGTTCTATCGCGGCCGGCCGTCGGGGGTTGAGGCAGCTGAGCCACCGCTTTCCCGCCGCGCTTGCTGCGCTGCTGTTCTGTTTCTGCGCCAATGCCTGGGCCCAGGCGCCGGTCCTCTACAATAGCCCGGGTACCTTCAATTATGTTGTCCCTGCCAATGTCTATCGGCTTCAGGTGGAGGTTGCGGGCGCGGGCGGCGGCGGTGGTGGTCAGGATGGCGGCACCACGTCGGGAGGCGTGGGCGGCAGAGGAGCGTTGATCACCGGCACCATACGGGTCACTCCGGGACAGACCATAACCAGTGTTGTGGGAGGCGGCGGTAATGGCGGCGCCAACAATTTTGCTTGTGGGGGCGGCGGCGCAGGCGGAACGGGCGAAGGCGCCGGCGGCGCCGGTGGTGCGGCGGGATGCACGGGCGTGTCCGGCGGCGGCGGTGGTGGCGGCGGCGGTTCAG